>OOCH01000011.1_pt1 | contig 178178 bp, 152 predicted proteins | sample 1671641 | NCBI WGS metagenome assembly OOCH01 (sample SAMN06348177, study PRJEB24527) | human gut metagenome | biome: human gut; feature: ankylosing spondylitis patient; material: feces | host: Homo sapiens | place: China | collected 2015-10
ACCGATGGAAAAAGCAGCAACAGCATTAATTTAATCAGCTGTTACTGCTTTTTTTTGAATTATGCAAGGTATAAACGCGGAGCCGCTTACTAGAGTGTGGCAATAGGTGGCAATAGGTGATAATAAAAAATGCCCTTATTGCCACGCTTAAAACGATAAATACCAGAGTGTTATCAGGAAGTGTGGCAATAGTGACATTAGTTTAGAGAAAAAAGATTTTTCTTTATATAAAAAAATGACTCGCTTGCAGTTCTAATGGGATGCAAACGAGTTCTGTTGCTGCAAAGATACAAAGATTCTTTGATAAAACAAACTTTTTGAAAAGAAAAATCACAAAAAGTAGCTTCATTTATATAATTGAAGGGCATTTGCCGAAGGTGAGTCAAGTTTCGCATGTGGTTCAAGCATGGGCTGAAGCCCCAAAGCTCCTAGCCACCACACGCCCTGAACCAACGGTCACCGGCGCGTAGCGGAAAGGGTAGAAGCTCCTAGCCCAGGGCAACACCCCTGGGTATTAGGGTGTTGTAACCCTGCGCCCTGTAAGGGCAAAAGCCTTGAATATATGTTGCTTTATAACCAATTTTATTTGGGATTTGCAAGAAACTATTTCTCTTTTAAATCATTTGCCGACTTTTCGAAATCAGCTTTGATTTCATCTAATAGTGGATTTCTGTTTTAGCATAAATGTCAATGCCATCATATTGTTTTGCTCTTTCGAGCATCTCCTCTTTATGTTTTAGGAGTTGTTTAAACTTTCTGATGGTTTCCTCCTTTGTATTGTTCTTTGTTGCTTGCATAATAACCTCCTTTTTAATGTTATTGTTATTAATTTGGTGGCAAAGATAAGAAAAGTAAATGAGATATGCAAGAAAAAAGACCCAAAATTTTGTGAAGCCAATTCTTTTTATTACCTTTGCCGATGTCTTGCTGTGGATGGCTGGCGATGAGTCGCTGGCTAGGTAAAAATCCATGGCTTGGCCTATTTTAATAAGAAAGACGTGTACTGACGTTTTCTTCTGAATTATAGGAATCTGGAAAATTCAAATAGACACTCAGAGGAAGATTGTGGTAGGCGTCTACGCATCGTGTATATACGCGAGGCATAGGTGTGCCCTTTTCTTAAATAAGAAGAGGGTGCTCCCTATGCTATCTATATATACAAGTTTGGCGTAGGGTCTATTGCTTCTCCTTGGTGTCTAAGGCATTTTCCAGAGCCTCTATAATCAAGGGTTATATAGAAGTAATATGATTCCTATGCCTTTCTTTTTATTATAGCCATTACAAACACAAACAATCTTCTCTGCTTAGGGAATCGGTGGAGCATATTTATAGGGCTAGGAGACACCGATATGGCAAAGAAAATAGATTTGCAAGCTTTGCGCCAGCAGATAAATGAGCTTCAGATTGATAAAGATTTGAAGCACGACTTGTTGGCTGCTATCAACGATAAGCAACGTTATGGACTTGTGTGGGAGGAGAGTTCTGAGGAAGCATGGGATGAAATGCAAGACAAACTTCCTGTTTTTGTTGAGGATGCCACCAAGCGTTTGGATTCTGCGCCAGAAGGTTCGCCTAATCATGTTCTCATAGAGGGTGATAACCTTAATGCCCTTGCTGCTCTTACTTATGCTTGTGCAGGGAAGATTGATGTGATTTATATTGATCCTCCTTATAATACTGGTAATAAAGACTTTATCTATAACGATTCGTTTGTTGATAAAGAGGATGGCTATCGCCATTCCAAATGGTTGTCTTTTATGAATCGTCGATTGAGAATCGCCAAGAAGTTGCTCTCGGAAAAGGGAGTGATATTCATTTCTATTGATGATAATCAGCAGGCCTCTTTAAAGTTGTTATGTGACGAGATTTATGGCGAAAATAACTGTCTGGTTAATATGGTCTGGGATTTAGGAGCGGGAACTTCTGCAGGACATTTTACTAGAGCTCATGAATATGTACTTGTTTATGCACTGAATAAAAGTATTATTCCTAATTTCAGTGGAGGAGAAGGTGTAATAGATGATAGAGCTTTAAAAAAGAAGTCAGCAAAGAATGCTGAATTTAATTATCATTTTAAAGCCGGAACAAAATTTGAAGCTCCTGATGGTTTTGAACTTTCGGGAGAATGGGGTGGTTCAGAGAAAACTAAACTAATTAGTGGACGCTTTATTTGTGAAAATAAAAAAATGAAGGAAGATGTTGTGTTGGCAGCATGTTGGACACAAAAAAATCAGATGGATTCCTTTTTCGCTGGAAATGAAACCTTTGATTCGAAAGGACAGAAGGTTATAGAATTCTATTTCAGAGATAATGGAAAGTTATATTGTAGAAAAGAAAGAGATACAATTAATCCTCCTTCTGTTTTGAGGAATATTGCTACCACCAAACAAGGTAGCGCTTTACTGAAGGATATGTTTGAAGGTGAAGTTGTTTTCGATTTTTCAAAGCCAATAAAGTTAATCACTTTTTTGTTGTCTTTGCGACCTAAGGAATCCACCATCCTCGACTTCTTCGCTGGCTCAGGCACTACTCTCCACGCAACGATGCAATTGAACTCAGAAGACGGAGGCCATCGCAAATGTATCTTAGTGACCAACAACGAGAATAACATCTGCGAAAAAGTAACCTACGAGCGAAACAAACGAGTCATTAATGGTTATACGAATCAGAAGGGTGAAGAAGTCCCTGGCTTGACTCGCAATAATCTTCGTTATTATAAAACGGAGTTTGTGCCTCGTGACCAAAGCAGCAGTAAGAGTCGTCGAGCATTGATGGCTTCTCTCGTTGACCTCCTCTGCATCAAGAACAATATCTATCAAGAGCAAGAAACATTTGGAGGCAAGAAATTTAAGAAGAACGTATTGCGCTATTTTAAGGATGAGGCTGGACAGATGCTTGTTGTCCTCGACGAGCGTGTAGTCAGTATTATCATTCCGATGATAGCTGAGGTTGCGACTAGGCAGAATCCTTTGAAGGTTTATGTTTATAGTGATGGCGCATACGCATATGAGGACGAATTCCATAAAGTCATGCCTGTTATAGAACTGTGTGCCATGCCAGATGCTTTCTTGCAAGCTTTAGAAGGTGGAACGGATATTCTGCCAAAGCAAAAGTATAGTGGGGCTATGATGAAAGAGTTTCAGCAAAACGAGGCACTCGCCATGCAAAACGAGGAGGTTGTGAAAGAAGCTCTCAGCGATGACTATGATTATGTGTTGAAGGAGAAAGAAGATAATGTTACTAATGACATAATAGACTAAGGAGGTAACGAAAATGATAGAACTACGAGATTACCAGAAAAAGGCGGTGCGTGAACTGAAACAGAAGATGATTGACATGCTCAATGATTCTGAAGACCGCCAAAAGTTGATATTCAAGGCTCCTACAGGAGCAGGAAAAACGGTGATGGTAAGTACCTTGCTGGATGAGCTGACTCGTGACCTACCTATGAATGGGCAGTGCCGATATTCTCGTGTAGCGTGGGTTTGGATTGCTCCTAACAAGTTGCATCAGCAGAGTTATCGCTCCATGCGCAATTTCTTTAGTGAACGAAGGTCGTTGCGTCCTGTTATGTTTGATGAGTGTGATCATGTGGATGGTCTGCATCCTGGCGATGTACTCTTTTTAAACTGGGAGAGCATCAACAAGGATAATGCCGTCATGATTCGTGACAATGAGCAGAACCGCACGCTTTATGAACTGATACGAAAGACCAAGATAGAGCAGCATCTGCCAGTGGTGGTTATCATAGACGAGGAACACATGTTTGCCGGACGTAATGCCAAGAAAAGCGAGATGGTATTGCAATCTATCCAGCCACACATAGAACTTCGTGTATCAGCAACACCAGTCACCCAAAGCTATCATGCGGTTCTTGTGAAACGCCAAGATGTAATCAATGAAGAAATGATTAAGAAGGGCATTGAACTGAATCCGAATGTAAAAAGCAGTAAGGAACAGTCCGAGCTTACGGTTAACCAGCGTCTCTTGAAGAAGGCTCTCGAAAAGCGAAAGGAACTGGCTGAGGCTTACAAGGAATATGGCATCAATCCGTTATTGCTCATTCAGTTGCCTAATGATAGCAGCGAATCTATGTCGTCGAAGGACAAGACTATCGCCGAGGAGATGCAAGCCTACTTAGAACAGGTTTGCGACATCAGCGTGGCAAATGGCAGGTTGGCTGTATGGCTATCAAAAGATAAATCGCCCAATCTACAGAATATCACTCATCCTGATGATATTACCGAGGTCTTGCTGTTCAAGCAGGCCATAGCCTTGGGCTGGGATTGTCCTCGTGCATCCGTTCTTCTGATATTCAGAGAATTGCAGAGTATGACATTTACCACTCAGACCGTGGGACGAATACTCCGAATGCCAGAGCAGCATTTTTATAAGAACGACATTCTGAACTACGGTTATGTTTATACCGACCTTTCGGCTGATATGATTAGCATTGTGGGAGATGACATGAACTATATCAGCACCCTCTACGCCAATCGCAAGAAAGACTTGCCGAACATCACGCTCCGTTCTTATTATACGGATAAGCATGGGGCAACAAGAAACCGCTTGGGCTCCCAGTTCCGCAGCATCTTCTATAAGACGATGGAACGGGAATGGGAACAAAACCCGTTGTTGCTCTTCTCTGCAGAAGATTTCTTTGAGGATGATGGTGAGACAGAGGATGCTGACGAGGCGAAAAAAAAAGAGGCAGACATGGATGCCAAAATCAAGTTGAATCGCTACAATGTCAAGCGACATGGCGTGCAGACCGATGTATCAAGAATCTTGGTGGCTATCCCGAAGGACACCCCATTGACGGGTGATTCGGGCATTGTGGAGATAACAGACAAGGCAAGGTTGGCTCTGAATGCATCAGAATTGCAGAATCTCTTTACGCTATTCTGCCGTAAGAATGTGGGTGGGTTCTCCAAATTTGACAGTACGCCAGTCTTGCAAGGAGCCATCGAGAGTGCCTTGGAGGAATACCTGCAAGTCTTTTCGATGGATGTGCCTAAGGTGGTGCTCTATCATCAGAACCGTCCGCGCTTCGAGGAACTGATACGCAAGGCGTTGGTTAACTACGAGGCTACGCTGAAGAAAAATGCCAAGGAGGTGTCGATGGAATATCAGCAGTCTGTATGGCAAGTGCCGGAGACTCGTCTCTATAATGCGGCAATGGTGAGAACCACGGAAGGCGAAATTTTCAACCATGCCTTGTATCCTTATTTTGAGCAGATTACGGCATCGAGACCCGAGCAAGAGTTTGCACGTTGGTTGGATGACAAGATGGAATATGTGGAGTGGTGGTACAAGAATGGAGACGAGGGAAAACAGCATTTCGCCGTGCCTTATACGGATTCGGGTAGTAGAAAACGTTGTTTCTATGTGGATTTCATCGTCAGATTGAAGTCGGGTACCATCTGCCTCTTCGACACCAAAACCAAGGGCAGCGATGCGGATGCGCCAGAAAAGAACAATGCCCTCTTGGATTACATCTCCAGTTATCAAGCTACAGGCAAGAAGATTGTGGGTGGCATACTTATCAAAGACGAGGGTACGAGCAACTGGTATTATCCTGGAGGCATTATCGAGAACACAGACAATATAGATGGGTGGTCGGCATTGCATCTGGAAACCCTATAATATAATAAGGTAATCATATATAATAAGGTATGAAGAAAAGCTTGGACAGAACATTTCTGAACTATGGAATCAGGCAGGAAGACATGCAACTCATAGAGAGTGCATGCCAATCGGAGGGTATAGATGCGGAATGGCTCAAGGATTATATCCTCAAGCCTTTCCATGAAGAGCGTAATAACCAAAATGAGTCAAGTCTTGAGGAAAAGAAGGTGACGAAAATACTCAAGAAGGCTCTCAAAGAAATTAAGAAGTAATGAAACTGAAGCGTATCTACATAGAAAATTATAAGACCTACAGAAGGTTGGACTTAAACTTAGAGGTAACGAGCGACCGTCCCATCATCTTGATAGGTGGTGCCAACGGTTGTGGTAAAACTACGCTCTTCGATGCCATCTATTCTGCACTCTATGGATTGAAGATATCCAACAAGCGCCAGTTTGAGGAAATCTTCAATTCGGGGGTAAAGAACGAGAGCGGTATAGAAGGCAAGACCATCATGCTGGAGATTACTTTCTCTGGGATGGTTTTGGGGCAAGAAACGCCTTATCGGTTGTGTCGTGCCTATCGGTTTGTGGATGGCAAGATACAGGAGAGCAACGTGCTCAATATGAATGGTAACAGTTATCCTTACGGTTCTGGTTCCACAGCTATCCAACGCAGCACCAATGAAGCGATAGTCAACAAGATTATTTCTGCCAATCTGCCTGCTGAATTGAGCAACTATTTCCTCTTTGATGCTATGAAGACTTCTGACCTCGTGAAGGAAGAACAAATCAACAAGCTCATCATGAAGAACATCAATTCGGTGATGGGTTTCAATAAATACACTCAGTTGCAAAATGCAGCCTCGGCTTATCTTGATGAGAAGAAGGCGGAACGCTTGGAGAACGAAAACCTGCGTGCCGAATACTTGAAACTGACCAAACAGAAGGTGGAGATGGAAAGGGATGTGGCAAGTCTTAACGATGCCTACAACGAAGCTTTGAACTATGCTAATGATCATAAGCAGCAGTATGAGCAACTGAAGGAGGGACGGAACTCGGATGATGTGATTCGTGACAAAATGCATCAGATAGAGGAGAGCATCAACAGCTTCTATCAGAAGGAAAAGGACTATAGACAGGATGCTGAGGCTATCTCCAAAGATTTAGAGTGGAAAGTAATTATGCCAAAGGTTGCAAATAGCATCAGTACCGAGGTGGAACTTATTCTGAACGAGAAGGAGGTGGTGGCTTCTGCAAGGGGTAATATCCTCAATGACAAACAGATAGAAAAGGTTACCCAGGATGTAATACGATTGCTTAAGGAAAAATATCCTCAGGTAGGCGAGGTTTCTATTGCCGAGATTATTAAAGAAATCAAACGTGAGCAAGACAACAGCGATGATTATAATGATAAATATGGTTTTCTGAGTGATGCTGATGTCAATGTGTTGAAAAACCTGGTTCAGCAATCATATTCCAATCCTTATCTTTCGCTGGATGAGAGACGTGAAAGCTTAAACTTAGAGTTGGCGGATATTCCAAAGAAACAGGAACAATTGGAAGAATATAAACGCGCCTTGACTGGTCACGATTACAGCATCATCGAACTCTATGAAAAAAATGACAGGAAGATAGAGGAATTGAAGGCAAAAATCGTGGAACAGAAGAATGCTATCAAGGAAATGGAGAGAAAGATTTCTACTTACGATTATGATATGCCACAAGTGCCAGATCCTCAGTATGATATGTTGTGCAAACTGCCTGGTTTCTTCAAGTCGCTTTCCTGTAAGTTACTCAAGTCGAAGAAGGCAAGTATCGAGCGTATGATGAAGGAGCAGCTGAACATCAACTTGGTGATTTATGCTGGTTACATCGGTAGGGTAGAGCTTTCGGCAGATGATTCGGAGGAAATCTCGTTCAAGATATTCCACAAGAATGGTAATGAAATTTATCTGAGTCAGCTGAATGCTGGTGCCAAGCAAACTGTGATGCAGGTGTTACTGAAAGTCCTGTATGAACTGGGTGATTACGACCCTCCTGTAATGATAGATACTGTAATGGGTGTTCTTGACAAGGAGAGTCGTGAAGTTATCATCAACCGTTATTTCCCGGATTTGGCTCATCAAACCATCCTGTTAAGTACTGATACGGAAATAACAACAGAGACTGATTTCAAGAAGATAGTGGCTTATGTGGCAAGAACTTATACTTTGCATAGAGACCAGGAAAGGCAGTGTACTACTGTCAGCGATGATTACTTTGGATTACAAACTTACGAATTCTAGTAGAAATGAATGTACAAGATATAAAACTTGAGGGAATGAGAATTCTGGAAGGAACTCATGATTTGCTTGAAGAAGTGAAATATGCTATCGAGCAGAAACTGAACCTTTCGGATTACTCAGATATGGTTCGCCCTGTAGTATTGAACTTTACTACGGTTATGCGAATCTGTCTTCTTGTTGGATTGAGCGATAAGACACCAAGAAGTAAGTCAAAGGTAGAGAAATTGCAAACCTCTGCAGGTATGCAGCCATTGGGTGGTTCTTTCTTCACCAAGTCGAATATAAAGGAGGTCTTCGTGGCTCTTATCAAGATGCGTTATAGTGATATTGATGCCGACTGGCAGAATTCTACTTTTCTGAGCAAGGTGCTTTTTAGCGAAATGATGAGGGGTAAGAGTATCTTGATGGAAGAAGGTGGTATTGATGAATGGCTGCACTTCTCTCCGTTGAGAGGTGGAAAGTCGTTGATGGATATTCCTGAGTTGAATCTTTATATCGGTCAGTATGAGGATGGAATGGATGCGGCTTTAGACATCAACAGTACTGCTATTTCAAATACACAGATATTGATAGCAGGAACTACTGGTTCGGGTAAGTCAAACTTATTAGCTGTCCTCATCAATCAAATCAGAATGGCATCGGCTGATACCTACTATCCTGTCAACTTTCTCTTGTTCGATTACAAGGGGGAGTTCTCTGATCCTGCCCATGCCGATTGGCTGTCGAAGTTTGAGACCGATTCCTCTGCCATCTTGAATCCGATGGAGAAACCTTTGCCGTTTACTCCGTTCAAGGACTTTACTGGCAGACCTATCAATGAAATCCACCTGTATTCCACGACCTTGGCAAATGCCATCTGTGCTATATCTTCCGCTAAGATTGGTGCTTTGATGGATAACAGACTGAGCGAAGCTATCATCAATGCCTACAAGGCAAAGAACCAGAAACCAATCACCTTTCAGGAAGTTTTTGATCATTATACGATGTTGATGCCCGAGAAGAAACAGGGTGATATGGATAGTGTAAAATCAGTCTTAAACCAGTTGATTCTGAATAATATTTTTGCAGAGGAAGACAAGGTAGATTTGGTGAAAGGTTGTTATATTATCAATTTAGGAAAGTTTGACAAGGAAGGTATCATGGCAAAGGCTATCGTATATTTCGTGACATCTAAGTTGAACAATATCTATGAGCAACTGCCTCCACAGGCAAAGAATGAGGACAGGGTGGAACTACGCCATTTCACCATCATTGATGAGGCTCACTATATGCTTGGTTTCGAAAACAAGCCTTTACAGAACTTGATAGCTGTGGGTAGAAACAAGGGTATGAGCATCATTCTTGCTACACAGAATATGGATTCGTTTAAGAAAGCCTCTTTTGATTTCTATGCCAATGCCCAATATCCTCTCATTATGAAGCAACAGCAACAGAATGATGGAGTGTTGAAGGATTTGTTTGGTGTGAGTGGCATGGCTCTGCAGGAGCTGAAGCAAGCTATTGCTGGCTTGCAGAAGGGTGAACTGATAACCAAGGATACCCAGGCTATGACCCTCGGCATCGGCAAACATTGGAAGAAAATTAAGGTTACTCATCTTATTTGATAATGGATAAAGATATAGACTATTATCTGGGTGCTTTTGAAAAGATGAAAAGGGCGCTTATGCGGGGCGTAAAAGCTCCGCATAAGCCCCTTTTGCTCTTGGCTATTTTAAATCTTTGTCAGCGAGGTACCATAAAAGATAATCATATTGTTCTTTCAAGTGTAAAGTCTTTGCGCGATGGTTTTGCTTATGCAGAAATAGACCAGAAAATATATGATTTAATGGTTGATAGAGAATCTGCTGTAATACTGGAGTGTAAGCTTCGGGAACTCGTATAAACTAATCCCGAAGTATTTATGAATGTTTGCTAGGAGTAAAAATATTATACGAAGCTTTTGCCCTTACAGGGCGCATTGCTGACTGCGAGTGTACCCAGGGTGCTGCCCTGGGCTAGGAGCTTTTGGACCTTCAGCCCGTTTCAACCATACAGTTAGAGCTCTTTCCTTTATAGTTTTCTTTTGAATTGTCTGATCAGATATCTAGGACTTCTTCTCATATCCCATAAATCTACGAAAATGACGAGGTCGTTGGCTTCGTCGTAGCGATAGATAATCTTCCAATTCTCCTTGATGATAGCACTATGGTAAGGGCGGTGGAATCGCTTAAGCAATGGCTCTCTGGGTGAAGAAAGAGGATGAAGCATCAGGCGATGCTTGATGTCTTTATATTCTTTATGGAATCGCTTTACTGTGGTTTTGCCGAATTCAACTAATCCATAGTCGATAACAGTCTTTAATTCCTTTTTGAAATAAAGTGTTAATCTTATGCTAGCCATGGATATTGCGCAATTAGTTCTCTTTCAAAATCTTCAGCATCAATATATTGCCCATTCTCATACTCCGCCTCAATAGCTTCAATCCTAGCCACGGCTTCTTCTTCATTTGCCGGATGCCAGCCCACAGGAATCTTGTTCCAGTTAATATCTTCTTCTGCACATTCATCCTCGGGAAGTGCTATGGCGGCATTTCCGTGATAGGCTGGTGCAGGCTCTGCTGCGAAAGCTGCATCTTTCTGCTCTTCTGGCAATGTATATCTTTTCTCTTTCATAAGCTTGCGTATTTTATCTGCTGCAAATTTACGATTATTATCTGAATCATGCAAGAAAAATGGGAGAAATGTTTTATAAAGTATCTTATAATCAAGGTTTTTGTTCTTTGTTGGGCTTTGGGACGGTTCTGAAAAAAAATCACAATATCCGGCAGATGGTGCTGGGTATTGTGACTTTGCTTTTTGTTATATGTGTTTATTCGAAAATAATCACTAAATCTTAGTGGTGCTTCAAATCGCAGGCTGCCTGCTCGTAGTCGATGAGATGGTCGATGGTAGGGTGGTCGCCGCAGATTTCGCAGGATGCACGCTTCTTTACCTTGATATTGCGGAAGTTCATCGTCTTGGCATCGAAGGTGAGCAATCGGTCGGTGAGCAGTTCGCCCACACCGAGGAAGTACTTCAACGCCTCGGCAGCCTGGATGGTTCCGAGCATACCAGCGATGGCACCAAGGACTCCTGCCTGGCTACTGGTAGGAACAGCGCCTGCTGGAGGTGGCTCCTTGAAGAAACAACGGTAACAAGCCGTGCCTGGAAGATGGGTGAAGGTCTGCCCCTGGAATCTCAGGATGCCGCCATGCGAGAATGCCTTGCCCAGTCGCACACAGGCATCATTGATGAGGAACTTCACCGGGAAGTTGTCGGTGCAATCAATGACGAAATCCCATGGCTTGATGATTTCCTCGGCATTGTCTGAGGCGAGGAAGGTATGGTAGGTTGTTACCTCCACATCAGGATTGATGGCAATCATCTTCTCCTTGGCGCTTTCCACCTTAGGGGTGTTCAAGTCCTTGGTCTGGTGGATGACCTGTCGTTGCAGGTTGCTGAGGTCAACCACATCGGCATCCACGATACCGATATGTCCCACGCCAGCCGCAGCGAGGTAGAGGGCAACTGGGGAACCCAATCCTCCGGCACCAATGATGAGCACCTTGGCATTGAGGAGCTTTTCCTGCCCCTCGAGGCCTACATCCTGAAGGAGGATGTGGCGGCTGTATCTTTCTATCTGTTCTTCTGTTAAATCTATCATTTTATAGTACTTTATGTCTTTTTTCTTTAGTAAAAAAATACTTTGTATTGCAGTTTATGCTCATACAGCAGTATAGAAAAAGGTCGCAAACAATTAACAGCTTGCGACCTTTGATATTCTTTATAAGAACCCGAATTATAATCCCGAATCTGGAAGTATAATTCTCTAATTCTCAAATTCTTGATTTACTCGATAACCACGAGTGCATCCTCTTCGAGCACAGCCTGACCAGGCTTAACGCAGATAGCAGTAACCTTACCATCCTTCTCAGCCTCGATGTTGTTCTGCATCTTCATAGCTTCGAGAACGACAACAGTATCACCTGCCTTTACCTCCTGACCAACAGCTACCTCAATGCTGGTGATAGTACCAGGGAGAGGAGCCTTTACAGCATTGGCTGTATTTACGTTGGCAGCTGGAGTAGCCTCAGCATCATCAGATGCAGCAGCTGGCTGACCAAGCACAACCTTCTTCTTCTCTGGCTCAGCCTCCTGTTCCATCTCAACCTTGTAAGCTTCGCCATTCACGTTCACGCTTGCGATGTTACCCTCAACAGCGTCAATCTGAACCTTGTATTCTTTTCCGTCAATTGTATATTTAAACTCTTTCATTTCTATTACATTATGGTTTAGCTGTTAAACTCAAGAACTTGGCGTTCCACATCGTCTGACGTGGCTTGATAGTGATGATGCCAGGCTCCTTGTCGTGTACGTTATTGCCCTGATACTCATAGAGTGCCATGGCAATTGCAGCATAAATATTCTTATCCATTTATTCTAATGTTTAATTATATCATTACATTGGCATACAGCCATGCTTCTTAGCTGGCAAGCTCTGACGCTTGGTAGCGAGCTGAGCCAAACCACGGCAGATGCGGAAACGGGTGTTACGTGGCTCGATGACATCATCGATGTAACCATACTGAGCTGCCTGATATGGATTAGCAAACTTGTCAGTATACTCCTGCTCCTTCTCAGCCAGGAATGCCTTAACATCCTCGCCAGCTTCCTTCTTAGCCTTAGCTTCCTTACCACAGAGAACGGCAACGGCACCGCTGGCACCCATTACAGCAATCTCTGAAGATGGCCAAGCGAAGTTCAAGTCGGCACGCAACTGCTTGCAACCCATCACGATGTGGCTACCACCATAGCTCTTACGCAATGTGATAGTAATCTTTGGCACGGTAGCCTCGCCGTAAGCGTAGAGCAACTGTGCACCGTGAAGGATGACAGCGTTGTACTCCTGACCTGTACCTGGCAAGAATCCTGGTACGTCAACGAGAGAAACGATAGGAATATTGAAGGCATCGCAGAAACGAACGAAGCGGGCTGCCTTGCGGCTAGCGTTTACATCGAGTACACCTGCGTAAGCTGCTGGCTGGTTGGCTACGATACCAACGCTCTGACCATTGAAGCGGGCGAAACCAGTGATGATGTTCTTGGCGAACTTAGGCTGAATTTCGAAGAACTCTCCGTTATCGGTTACAGCACCAATCACCTTATACATATCGTATGCCTGGTTAGGATCGTCTGGGATAATCTCGTTCAGAGTATCGTCCATGCGGTCGATAGGGTCTGTGCACTCTACGCGTGGAGCTTCTTCTGTATTGTTGCTAGGGATGTAAGAGAGCAGGCTCTTGATCATCTCGATAGCCTCTTCCTCAGTCTTAGCAGCGAAGTGGGTTACACCACTCTTGGTTGCGTGAACAGATGCACCACCGAGGTGCTCTGCATCGATGTCCTCACCAGTTACGGTCTTGACAACCTTAGGACCAGTCAGGAACATATAAGAAGTCTGCTCCTTCATGATGATGAAGTCGGTCAAACCTGGAGAGTAAACGGCACCACCGGCGCAAGGGCCCATGATAGCAGAAATCTGTGGGATGACACCAGAAGCGAGGATGTTGCGCTCGAAAATCTCACCGTAACCAGCGAGGGCGCAGATACCTTCCTGAATACGAGCACCACCAGAATCGTTCATGCAGATAACAGGTGCACCCATAGTCATAGCCATATCCATTACCTTGCAGATTTTCTGTGCCATAGTCTCAGAGAGTGAACCACCATTTACGGTGAAGTCCTGAGCATATACGTAAACCAGGCGGCCGGCTACAGTAGCGCTACCAGCTACAACACCATCACCGAGGTACTGCTTCTTCTCCATGCCAAAGTTAGTGCAACGATGCAACTTGAACATATCATACTCCTCGAAACTGCCGGCATCTACCAACATTTCGATACGCTCACGAGCGGTATATTTGCCACGTGCATGCTGCTTCTCGATGGCCTTCTCGCCACCGCCAAGACGAGCCTGTTCGCGCTTAGCGATCAGCTCCTTAATCTTTTCTACTTGTTTGCTCATAATTGATTATTATGTATTATTTCTTTATTCTTTATAGAATGGTTTCCTGAATCCATGGGATGAGCGGACGAACCGACATCGTATAATTCGGGCGCAAAGATACGAAAAAAACCGCAGATAGCGCACTATCTACGGTTAAATATTTAGAATAATGTGAAAAATCACAATTATTTGGTCCTAAAATTCCAAAAGAATGCGGGCATTGAGCTGTCTGCCGGTAAGATAATTAGGTACGGCGTATTGCTGACCGGTTACATCTGTCACCCAGTAATAGCTGTTTACGTTGTCTATGCCGAAGAGGTTGAGGCAATCTACCCCCAGCATCACATTCTTCAGGAAGGTCTTCTTCTCCCGGTGGCTGTTGTCGAGCAACTGATAGCTCATACCGATATCTGCACGGCGATAGGCTGTGGCACGGAAACTGTTGGTCTCCAGCTCTCTGTGGGGTGCTGCAAAAGGAAGACCATCGGCAAAGGCGAGTTTCAAAGACATGCGCCACTTCTTGCTGCCCGGGAAATAATCGGTGAAGAAGAGGTTTACAGCATAGCGCTGGTCGGTAGGCAAAGGGATGCTCTTGCCACCCAGTTTCATCTTTGTATCCATGAGCGAAAGACTGAGCCAGGAATCGGTACCCGGAACAAATTCTCCGTAGAGCTTGAAGTCGAGTCCTGCCGCATGACCGCTGCATTCGTTCTGTCCGTAATAAACTACTTTCACGTTACTAACCGAATAAGGAACCAGATTGCCCAAAGCCTTGTAATAGGCTTCGGCGGAGAATTTATAGCGTTGGTCTCCTAGCTTGAACCTATAGTCGTATCCGGCGATGAAGTGGATGCTTCGCTGACTCTTGATTTTCTTGTTCAGCGATGCGATGGTTATGCCGTTCACCGTAGATGTATCTCTCAATTCCTTGAAGAATGGAGCCTGATAATACAGACCTGCCGCAAAACGGAGAGTTGTATTCTCATGGTTGGCTGGTATGATGGCGAGCGACAGACGAGGACTCACGATGGTTTCTCTGTTGAAGTTCCAATGACTCATTCTGATACCATAGTTCAGAGTGTAATGTGTCTGTCTGTTCCCGGTACTGTCGGCTCTTCCTCCCGAAAAACGGTAGGTGTCCTGGATGTAAGCTTCCATTCGGTTGGCATTCAGTTCGTTGCGAGCCTTCAGTGAATAAACCATATAGAGGTCTTTGCCATTGTGCGGAATACTGTATCCTGCAGAATCGCGCATCTCATATTCTACAGAATTCTCCTCGATATGTTCACGCTTCAGACTTACTGCGGCTTCCATCTGATGTTTCTTCACCTTGTGCTTGAGCATCAGTTTGGCACTCATCACGCGAGCCGTAAGATAGTTTCGGGCATGTTCGAAATAGGTACCTACACCCAGGTTTTCTGAGGTCTCGGTTTCGTCGAGCCAGTATTGTCCCTGAATGTCATATTTCTCCTGTTCCTTGGTATAGAAAGCACTGCCCAGAAGCGAGAGACTGGTGTTGGCTGTAAACTGTCGGGTAATGCCGAGTGTACCGAAGTAGGTGAGGAAGCGGTCTTTTTCCTGACCGTCAAAATATACTCTGAAGCTCTTTACGTTTTCCATTGTTCCGAACTTCGTTTCCCGGTCTTCCGGTTCGAAGTTGTAGTGATTATCAGAGATGTAGCCTATGAAGTCGAGTTTCCAGCGTTTGTTTGGCTGGTAACTCAGATAGGTCTGATAGTCCAGATAGTTTGGCTTGTATTCGCCTTTGGTTTCCATCGAACCGAGCAGGTAAGAGGTAGTTTTGTAGCGCACGCTGTTGAGCCATGAAAGTTTCTGGGTTCCCAGCCCGATGTATGCGTCAGCACCCAGCAGACTGGCAGCCAGACTGCCTTCAACCACTGGCTTCTTGCTTTTTGCTTTCAGGGTTTTGTAGGTGATGTCGAGAGCCGAACTCATCTTGTCTCCGTATTTGGCAGCATATCCTCCGGTTGAGAAACCGATTTTATCTACCATATAAGGGTTGATGACGGAGAGGCCTTCCTGCTGTCCGCTGCGAACCAGGAATGGGCGGAATACTTCTACGTTGTTGATGTATACGGAGTTCTCATCGAAGGCTCCGCCACGCACATTGTATTGCGAAGAGAGTTCGTTGTGGGTACTCACGCCAGCCTGTTGCTGAACCAGACTTTCCACCCCATTTCCGTTGGCAGATGGCGTCATCTTCATGTCCTTAGTCTTCAGCTCCTGTATCTGGTCCGACTGTATTTTTTCTCCCTTGATATTCACCTCATCGAGGGTGGTGGATGCTTCGCGAAGTACCACCTGTAGGGTTTGTTTTCCTCGCGGTCTTCTCAGCACTTTTGTTTTTGTCTTGAAACCGATATATGAGAATTTGACTACCACGCTGTCTGCAGAATGCAGTTTGAGGCTATAGTCTCCCTTGAGCGAAGTAACGGCAGTCTTTCCCTGGCTAGCCACCGAAACGATGGCAAACTCCAGTGGCTGGTTGTTCTCGTCTACCACTTTGCCGTGAAGGGTAAACTCCTGCGCCATCATCTTTATGGTTGCGATGAGGCATATTGTGAGTATCAATAATCTATTTTTCATACTTTTATTAACGAGAAAAACTGAAAAATATTGTAGATGGTTGCAAGTTTTGATGAATGTCACTGGTTGTAATGCATTTGCGTCAGCCCGATTTGGCAGTCATGACGAGACCATAACTACATCAACCTTTATGATTGATGCAGCAAAGATACATTCTTTTCTGTTTCATAGCTATGCGATTTGTGACAATTGTGTGGATTCGGGAAATAACGTAGGCGAAAATTATATTTTTATATCTTATCTTGAAATTCGAAGAAATATTTCCGAAGAATAGAAAATTATCTCCGAAGGATAAAATGATATCTCCGAAAGAGAATTGTCTCCTGATTATATATCCCGGCACAGATTGCTGCAGATGATTTTCTGTTGCATGCAGAACAGAAGTTTGGATGTGATTTTTGGGAGGTGAAGGCACTTCTTTGCTTTCTTTAAACACTTTTTTGCATTTGGGCATTCTAAGGAGAGTTTGGTTGGGAACGGAGAAATATGAACTTGCTTAGGAAAAGAGAAAGGGAATCATGAAAAAGCCCGATAAAAGTCGACTTTTATCGGGCTGGAATTGTTATGATTATTTACTTGTTAAATGCATAGAACAAACCATCATTCATAGCCATGCGGACCTGGTATAAACCATTGGCATCTGCTGGGACGTTGATCTTCTCGCCACTTGGCAAGCAAGCCTGGATGCTGCCATCCTCGTTGAAGCTGAAAAGCTCACGGATATCGCCATCCTTGCTGTATGACCAACTCTTGTGCTTCTTGTCGAACACAAAGTATGATTTCTCACCATCTGGGTCGGTAATCTCGTAGCCATTCTTCAATGTCTTGATGGCATACATGCGACCATCCTTACCCATTACGTCCTTAGTAGTTCCTACCTGGCCAATCACCTTGTTGCCTGTCCAGAACTCGATAGAGTTGAGAACGAGAAGGTCTGCAAATGAACATACTGCGTAAGCTGGAGAGATAAGCACGAAGATAATTTCGTTTACAAACTTGTTGTCTGTTGCTCTCTTGTTCCAGTCAAGTACGGAATTTGTCAGACCAAATGAGCCGATGCAAGAACTGAATGTCAAGGCGCCCAGCAGGACTGCGATGACAGGTTTAGTTAAATTTTTCTTCATAGTCATAAATTAATTTATATGTTGAGTATCTTTTACTTCGCAGACTCAAACTCGCGCAAGAAACGAGTATCGTTCTCAGAGAAGAGACGAAGGTCGCTCACGCGATATTTCAAGTTGGTGATACGCTCAACACCCATACCGAAGGCATAACCCGTATAGACATTGCTGTCGATACCGCAAGCCTCAAGATCATGAGGGTCAACCATACCGCAACCTAAAATCTCAACCCATCCGGTATGCTTGCAGAAGTTGCAACCCTTACCGCCACAGATGTTGCAGGAGATATCCATCTCGGCACTAGGTTCTGTGAATGGGAAGTAGCTAGGACGGAGACGAATCTTGGTATCTGCACCAAACATCTCACGGGCAAAGGTAAGGAGCACCTGCTTGAGGTCGGTGAAACTTACGTTCTTATCTACATAGAGACCTTCTACCTGATGGAAGAAACAGTGAGCGCGGGCGCTGATAGCTTCGTTACGGTAAACGCGGCCTGGGCAGAGCACACGGATAGGTGGCTCATGGGTTTCCATATAGTGAGCCTCGTCGCCTGAAGTATGGCTGCGGAGGAGCACATTCTTGGTAACATCGTCAGAGTTGGTCTTCTCTATAAAGAAGGTGTCCTGCATATCGCGAGCTGGGTGGTCGGCAGCAAAGTTGAGCATCGTAAATACGTGCTTGTCGTCATCTACCTCAGGACCCTGGAAAAGGGTAAAGCCCATGCGAGCGAAAATGTCGATAATCTGATTCTTCACTACGGTGAGTGGATGGCGGGTACCGAGTGCTACAGGGTAGGCGGTACGGGTCAAGTCGATATCATCGCTTGATGCCTCGGCTTCTTCCATCTGCTCCTTCAGTCCGTTGATCTTCTCAAGGGCTGCGTTCTTCAGTTCGTTGATTTTTACTCCAACCTCTTTCTTCTGGTCGGCTGGCACTGTGCGGAAGTCGGCCATAAGGGCGTTAATCTCGCCCTTTTTGCTCAGATACTTGATTCGAAGCTGCTCTACTTCTTCTGCGTTTTGGGCAGTCAAAGTGCTCACTTCTTTCAAGAGTTCGTCTATTTTTTCTAATAACATATCTATATTTTTATCTTTTTTGACTGCAAAGATAACATTTTTTGGTTAAAAGATGAAATAATTCAAAAGAAAGTTGTACTTTTGCATGGAAAATTTGAGAAATTTAATAGGTTTATGAAAAAACTCTGTTTATTAACGGTGTTAATGGCGGTGCTTACCATCGTTTGTTTCACGTCTGTGGGATGTACAGACAAGAAGCCTGCGCCTGCCATTGATTCGGCTTCATCCGACTCGGTGATTGCCGACACCCAAGCGATGGACTCTACAGAACAGCTGATAGAGGAGACTCCGATGCCAAAGGCGGCTGACGAGCTTTTTGATGATTTCGTGTTTAATTTTGCAGCTAACAGAAAGTTGCAGAAAAGTCGTATTGTCTTCCCGCTGCCGGTATATCACGGTAAGAAACTGACCAAGAAGATAGAAAAAAAACATTGGAAGATGGAGCATTTCTTCATGCGCCAGGATTATTACACGCTGATTTTTGATAATCAGAAACAGATGAAACTGATGAAGGATACTACTATCGATCATGTAGTAATAGAAAAGGTGTTCTATAGTAGAAAGACTGTTCAGCAGTTTGTGTTTAATCGCATCAATGGTCAGTGGATGATGACTAGCATCTGCTACGTGCCTATGTATCAGAATAATAATGCCAGTTTCCTGAAGTTTTACGGCCATTTTGCTACTGATACCGCTTTCCAGGCTCGCCACATCCATAATCCGGTGAAGTTTACCGGTCCTGATCCTGATGATGATTTCAGTACGATGACAGGCGATATAGAACCGGAAACATGGCCTGCCTTTGCGCCTCAACTGCCTCACGGCATGATTTACAATGTAATCTATGGTCAGAAATATACCGAGAGCAACCAGAAAATCTTCGTGATTCGTGGTATCGCCAATGGTATGGAAACCTCTCTTACTTTCAAAAAAAATGGAGGAAAATGGGAACTGATCAAACTGAATATGTAGCTTTTAAGTTAGTCGTAATAGTTTAACCAGATATGAAGGATATTCGTAACTATGGTCTTTTGGCTCACAATACATTCGGGATTGATGCTAAATGCAGCAGATTTCTGGAGTATGAATCGGTAGAGGAAGCCCGACAGATAGTGGGCTTGCTGACAGAGGCAGATCAGCCACTGCTCATTTTGGGCGGTGGTAGCAATCTCTTGCTGACCGGTGATTATGCTGGTACAGTGCTCCATTCGGCTATTATGGGTATTGAGGTTCTTGACAACAAGACTTTGGCAGCTGCAGAGGGGGATGATGCTTTGTGCAATCCGGATTGGGTATTCCTTTCCTGTGGTAGTGGTGAGGTGTTTGATGATGTGGTAGCTTATGCCGTAGAGCATGGCTATCATGGAGCTGAAAATCTGAGTATTATTCCGGGTGAAGTAGGTGCCAGTGCGGTTCAGAATATTGGTGCCTATGGTGTGGAAGCCAAGGATATTATATATAAGGTGGAAGCGGTTGAGATAGCTACGGGCAGGGTAGTGGTGTTTGATAATGCTGACTGCGAGTATAGTTACCGTCAGAGTAAATTTAAGCATGAGTGGAAGGATAAGTATCTGGTGACGCATGTGATTTACCGTTTGCAGAAGACCTTCCGTCCGGATCTGGATTATGGTAATATCCGTTCTGCGCTTGAGGCTAAGCGTATTGCTGAGCCTACAGCCCAGCAACTTCGTGATGTCATCATAGAAATTAGAGAGGCAAAATTGCCTGATCCTAAGGTGTTAGGTAATGCAGGCAGTTTCTTTATGAATCCTATTGTAGAGAAGGCTAAGTACGAAGAACTGGCTGCTCTTTATCCGGGTATGCCTCATTATACAATCGATGATTCTCATGAAAAGATTCCGGCTGGTTGGATGATTGATCAGTGTGGCTGGAAGGGAAAGAGTCTGGGACGGGCCGGTGTGCATGATAAGCAGGCACTGGTGCTAGTGAATCGTGGCGGCGCTACGGGCGAGGAAATCGTAAAACTCTGTGAGACCATCCAGGAGGATGTGAAGCAGAAGTTTGGCATAGAGATTCATCCGGAAGTGAATGTTAAGTGAAGAATTCGGTTGTTTTCAGAAAAATATTTGATAATTAATGAAGGTAACTTTGTTAGGTACAGGCACATCGGGCGGTGTTCCTTCGTTGGGATGTAACTGTGAAGTGTGCCGAAGTACGGATCCGCATGATAAAAGATTGCGCAGTGCAGCAATGATAGAAACGGAGAATACCCGTATTCTGATAGATGCCGGACCTGATATCCGACAGCAGTTGTTGCGTGTGCCTTTCAGAAAGATAGATGGCGTCCTGATTACGCATATCCATTACGACCATGTTGGTGGTATTGATGATTTGCGCCCTTTCTGTATCTTTGGTGATATTAATATCTATGGCGATGAAATCGTTACTGCGGGGCTGCCTCATACGATGCCTTACTGCTTTCCGAAGAATGCAGAAAAACTCTATCCGGGAGTTCCTAAACTCAAATTGCATACCATTCATCCGCATGAGCATTATCAGATAGGGGATATTGAGTTTGTTCCTATCCGTGTGATGCACGATAAGATGCCTATTCTCGGCTATCGGTTTGGTAAGTTTGCCTATATTACTGATATGAAATCTATGGGTGATGAAGAATATGCTTATTTGGAAGGTGTGGAAACACTCGTAATTAACGCACTCAGATTTGAGAAAACACATCACAGTCATCAGCTTGTATCTGATGCTATTGAGGTGTCGCGCAGGATAGGAGCAAAACATACTTATTTTATTCATGTGACTCATCAGATAGGTTTTCACGATGAGGCGAATAAAAGGCTGCCCGAAGGCTTTGAATTTGGCTTCGATGGAATGGAGGTATATGTAGGAAATAGATGAATTTTTATTAAAAAAGGTTTAAAAATAGGCTGATAAAAGTTAATTAAACTGAACTAGTAAGTCTTTTGCTAAGAAAAATTTGCGAGTATCATAGATTATTTCTATATTTGCATGTGTGTTTTTCATAGTATTAGATTTAAGGTTAACAAGGTATTGGGGTCGCAGCGGCGACCCTTTTTTGTTTTTATCCCCTTTTGGATGACTGAAAAATACCTTTTTCCAAGGCATCTTTCCTTTCCCCAAAACGGTATATGATTCATCTCTTCCGAGGTTTGAATCTCCGGTAAAGTTTCCAAGCCAACAGTGCACCGTCGAATGCTCCTGCTCCCACCTGCAGCAAACTCTGCAGTCGCTTGCTAGGACTCGCATTGCGTGACAGGATTTCAGGTTTTGTGAAAAGCGAGTTCCATAAAGTCTGAATCTTGGCATCATCGGCATCAATTTCCTTGCGTATCGCCTCTTTTTTGAGTTGGATATCGTTTAAGGAATTATATTTTGTGATTTCTGAATGATTTGTCATGTTGCGAAAAGGAGGTTATTTTTCCATTAAGAGGCTGGCCAGAAATCTGACCAATGGTCTCTCGATCCACTTATGGCGGAAAATTACAAATAATATTAATATAAATAGGTATACTGCAGCAACAATGCAGAATCCGAAAGTCAGACTACCTATTAAGTCTGCCAATGCAAAAGCAGCGCCAAAGGATAGGTAAATGAGGGTAAGCGTAAGTAAGCCCAGGAGTACCACCGTCATGGTGATGACTGTAAGCAGGCGTACCACCTTATCCACAATATCGAGCTTCAGAAATTCGCTCTGAAGCCCGATGTAATGTTTAAGCACCTCAATGAGCTGCCCGATAGTTTCTACATTTTTATCGTTAGAGAACATCATGATAGGTGATGATTAAACCTCAGGAGCTGCGTCCTTGATATCGTCAACCAGATCATCAACGTCCTTACGGCTCAACTTGATGTCGTGCTTCTTGCAGAAATCGTCTACTGCACCTGCAATCTTACTACGTGTATCCTCACCCTTCTCAGGAGCGAAAATCAAACCGAGTGCTGTACCAGCGATAGCACCGCCGAGGAAAGCACCAATGTAACCTAATGTTTTCATATGCTATAAATTTTAAACGTTAAACGATTATATTCTTGTCATTTTCATTTGACAATGCAAATATACTAAATTCTCTTTAAAAAACAAGTCTTTTAGCCTTAATTTTTCATTAAAAATGTTTTAATAGCCTTATTTAACAAACTTTAGGCGGCATATTCTTCGTTTTTCGGGCATTTTTTTGTATTTTCGCAGAGTAAAAAACGCATAACGCGAAATTTATATTGAATGAACAACAATAATAAACAATAAAACGAATAAGAATTATGAAGAAAATTACAGTATTAAGCATGGGAATGTGCGCAGTTTTGGCGCTCGCAAGTTGTGGTACATCTAAGGAAAGTGCATACAAGAAGGCATATGAGAAGGCTCAGCAGCAGGAACAGCAGGCAGCTCAGGCTCCTGTTGCTCAGGAACCAGTTGTAGCTCCTCTCGAGACTCAGGCTCCTTCTGATGAGCAGACTGAGGTTGATAATGCTACTGTTCGTTCTGAGGATGTTTCTCTCATCTCAGGTTCTGGCTTGTCAAGCTATAGCGTAGTAGTTGGTTCTTTCTCTCTCAAGGCTAACGCTGAGGGATTGGCTAGTACATTGAAGAGCGCTGGCTACGATGCTCAGATCGCCCTGAACACAGAGCGTAACATGTATCGCGTGGTAGCTTCTACATTTGCTGATAAGGCTGCTGCTGTCAAGAGCCGCAATCAGCTTCGCGCTGGTGAGTATCCTGATGCTTGGTTACTCCTTAAGAAGTAATCTGATATTATATAAGGATAAGATATCCGTAGATTAATGCGAATTTTATCTATAGATTACGGTAAAAAACGTACCGGACTGGCTGTGACCGACCCATTGCAGATTATTGCCAATGGGTTGGCCACAGTTTCTACACATGAACTTTTCACTTATATCGAAACTTATATTCAGAAAGAACAGGTGGAGCGCATTGTTATCGGAAAACCGATGCAACCTAACGGGCAGCCAAGTGAAAACCTGACAAGAGTAGAAAACTTCTACAACCGTTGGCGAAAGGCTCATCCTGAAATTCCAATTGAATATTATGACGAGAGATTTACATCAGTTCTGGCACATAGAGCCATGATAGATGGAGGTGTAAAGAAGAAGGTGAGAAAAGAAAATAAAGGATTGGTAGACGAGATAAGTGCTACCATCATATTACAGGATTATTTGCAATCAAGAAGATAATGATTTTACCGATTTATATTTATGGTCAGCCAGTGCTGAGAAAAGTGGCTGAAGATATTACACCTGATTATCCAGATCTCAAGGTGTTGATTAATAATATGTATGAAACCCTTGATTCCAGCAACGGCATTGGACTGGCTGCACCCCAGATAGGCTTGCCTATCCGCCTCGTTGTTATCGACCTGGATGTGCTCAGCGAGGATTTCCCTGAGTATAAAGGATTCCGTCATGCTTTCATCAATGCCCATATCCTAGAGCTCGATGAGGAAAATACCGACTCTTCTGAAGAGGGATGTCTTTCTATTCCTGGTATCAATGAGAAGGTGGTTCGTCCTACACGCATCCATGTAAAGTATATGGATGAGGATTTTAATGAACATGATGAGTGGATAGGGGGGTATCTGGCTCGCGTGATGCAGCATGAATTCGACCATTTGGAGGGTACAATGTTTGTTGACCGTGTGTCTCCTCTTCGCAAGAACATGATAGCAGGTAAGCTCAAGAGTATCATCAAGGGCAATTTCCGTGCTGCCTATCGTACTAAGATACGTCGATAGTTCTTCCGAAAATATAGTAAGCTTCATGGTAATCGTGACGATTGGGCTTACTATATTTTTTATTCTACATTCAATAGGTTTTATTTCAGAGAGTTACGAACAGATGAAGAAGATTCTCTTAGTTCTTTTTATGGTAATGGGCACCATGTCGACTTCTGCCCAATATCGTGTAGACCGACTTGTTACGGCCGGTCGGAGTGCATTGTATTATGAGGATTTCGTCCTTTCAATCAAGTATTTTAATCTGGCTATCGGTGCCAAGCCTTATCTGTATGAGCCTTGGTATTACCGCAGTGTGGCAAAATTTAATCTGGATGACTTTACGGGTGCCGAAAGTGATGCCACCGAGGCGTTGCATCTCAATCCCTATATCAATGATATTTATGACTTGAGAGCCATCTGTCGCATCAGACAAAACAGGTTTGATGATGCGATAGCTGACTATAATGAGGCTATCAGACTAGAACCGCGCAACCGAAATTACTGGTTCAACCGGGCTATCTGCCAGATGGAAAACAAAAAGTATGAGGCGGCGCAGCAGGAACTGGATACCATCGTGGAAAAATGGAAAGACTGGTCGAATGCTTATTCGCTCAAGGCTGAAGTGTATCTGCATCAGAAAGATACCGTGCAGGCTGAGAAATGGCTAGACAAGAGTCTGCAGCTCAATCCGTATGATGGGGATGCCTGGACTACGCGTGCCTATATGGCGCTGGCTAGAAAGGAATGGAAAACGGCTGATGAGGCGCTGACCAAGAGTCTGCATTTCAAACCTAACAATGTGAACAGTTACATTAACCGTGCTTTGGCTCGTATCAATCTGAATAACCTCAGGGGGGCGATGAGCGATTATGACAATGCCCTTGAGCTGGATCCGAACAATTTCCTGGCTCATTATAATAGAGGACTGATGCGTGTACAGTTGGGTGATGATAACCGTGCTATCACCGATTTCGACTTCATTATCAAGATGGAACCCCAGAACTTCATGGCTATCTTCAACCGAGCTCTATTGCATGACAAGACCGGTAATCTGAGAGCAGCCATCAGGGATTATACTAAGGTTATCAACCAGTTCCCTAACTTCTGGACCGGTTTGTCTAACCGTGCCAGCTGTTACCGACGCCTGGGCATGACAGCCAAGGCAGAGATGGATGAATTCCGTATCTTCAAGGCGCAGATGAACAAGCATATCGGAATCCAGCCGAGATGGAGCGCAAAGACCAAGAAGGAGATGCGTAAGCGCTCTGAGGTTGACCCGAATAAGTTTGCTTCGTTGGTAGTAGATGACGAACCGAAGTATGAACACAACTATAAGAGTGAGTATCGTGGTAAGGTTCAGAACCGTCAGGTAGAAACCGCCTTCCTGCCGATGTATCAGCTCTCTTATTTCCCAAACAATCAGAATGTAAATGGAGTTCAGGCTTATGACAAGGAGGTTGATGCGCTCAATCAGCATACCAAGGCAGACAAGGTTTATATCGTTTGCAGTAAGGAGCAGCTCGATGAGAATGGTTCTATGAAGATATTCTCGATGATTGATAAACTTTCGGCAGAGTTGAGTGTGGCGAGCGATAATGAAACCAGAAAACGTCTCCTGATGCGCAGGGCCATCGCTCATAGTGTACTTCGTGATTTTGAGGCTGCCATCAGTGATTTCACCTATTATATCTCGCTCGATGACAAGAACTCTTTGGCTTACTGGCAGCGTGCTGTCTGCCAGGCTGAGATGGATGAATTTAACAAGGCTGAGGGCAAGGGTGTTCTGAACATCCATTCTGCCGAGGCTGATTTCAGTGATGCCATCCGCCAGAACAGCAACAATGCTTACATCTATTATAATAGAGGTAATCTTCATGCAGGCAGAAACGAACTTTCAAAGGCAATAGATGATTATACCATTGCCTTGAGAATTGATAACCGCCTTGCAGAGGCTTATTATAATAGAGGTATAGCACGAGCCAAGAGTGGCAATAAGCAGACTGCCATCCAGGATCTTTCAAAGGCAGGAGAACTTGGTTTGTATGATGCCTATTCTGTGATCAAGCGCTTGAATAAGTCGAAATAAAAAAATCCCGCAGATTTTCTCTGCGGGATTTTTTTATGTATTCCGGTTTTATATTCTCGTTACCTGCTTAACGCCCTTCACGGCGCTCAGTTTCTTGATGAGTGCATCGGTCTTGCCAGCATCATCAATCATTACGGTAACATTGCCAGAGAAGAGACCATCCTTGGAAGAGATGTTGATGCCTCGCATGATGAGTTTGTCTTCCTTGGAAATGATGTTGGTGATGTTGCTCACGATACCGATATCGTCGTTTCCGATGATGCGGAGCGTGATGGCATACTTGGATGTTCCCTTGCCGCTCCATTTCGCCTTCACGATGCGGTAACCGAAACGGCGGCGCAGTTCCTTGGCGTTAGGACAATCCATGCGATGTACCTTGATACCCTTGCTGATGGTAACGAATCCGAAGATTGGGTCGCCGTAGATAGGGTGGCAGCAATGAGCCAGTTCGAAATCGATGCCCTTGAGGTGCTCATCGATAACCAGCACATCGTCGCTCTGTTTCATCAGTTCCTCGGTAGGATTCTCAAACTCAAAATTCTCTGCACTTTCTGCAGGCTTGGTGGTATTGGCGAGGTTCAGGTCGTGGTCGCGCTCCTCTATGTATCTCTCGATGACGCTGTTCACGTCGAGTTTCTCCTCGGCTACATCCTTATAGAAGTCTGAGTTCTCCTTATATCCCATTTTCTTGATGATGCGCGCCATGATGCTCTCATCAATTTCCAGTTTCCTGTTCTTGAATCGGCGCTCCAGAAGTTCCTTGGCATAGAGACCGTCCTTCTTCTGGGTTTCCTTCAGCGCTAGACGAATCTTGGCTTTAGCCTTGGATGTCTGCACGATGTTGAGCCATTCGCGGCGTGGCTTCTGGTTGCTCTGTGTGAGGATTTCTACCTGATCTCCCGAATGGAGTTCCTGTCGGAAGGTGACGGCTCTTCCGTTAATCTTTCCGCCCACACAAGTATTGCCGATGCGGGAGTGGATATAGTAGGCAAAGTCGAGTACCGTAGCTCCCTTCTGGAAGTTCAGCAGGTCGCCCTTTGGAGTGAACACGTATACTTCGTCTTCCTTCAGGTCGGTAGTAAACTGGTCCATCAGCTGCAGATCATCGTTGTTTTCGAGGGCAGCACGGATATTGGCAAGCCATTCGTCGATACCGCCTTCTCCCTGCTTAATACCCTTGTAGCGCCAGTGGGCAGCGAGTCCGTGCTCTGCAATATCGTCCATGCGCTCGGTTCTGATCTGTACCTCTACCCATTTGTTTTCAGGACCCAGTACAGTGGTATGCAGACTTTCATAACCGTTGCTCTTAGGCACGCTGAGCCAGTCGCGCATACGCTTTGGGTTTGGCTGATACATGTCGGTGATGAGGGCAAAGGTCTGCCAGCACTGCATATACTCTTTCTCTCTTGGTGCATCGAGGATAATACGGATGGCAAAGAGGTCGTATACACCCTCGAAGGCGCACTTCTGCTTCTTCATCTTCTGCCAGATAGAGTGGATACTCTTGGTGCGGCCCTTCATGTGATATTTCAGACCGGCAGCATCGAGCTTCTCCTGGATTGGCTGGATGAAGCGGGCGATATAGGCATCGCGCGAAGCCTTGGTGGCGTTCAGTTTGTCCTTTATCATATAGTAGGCGTCGTGCTCGAGATACTTCAGACTAAGGTCTTCCAGTTCGCTCTTCAGTTTGTAGAGTCCCAGTTTGTGGGCGAGTGGGGCATAGAGGTAGCTTGCCTCTTCGCTTACTTCATGCTTTGCCTCTTTCTGTTCGGTATCGCGAATCTGTCGCATCACGTTCACGCGGTCGGCAATCATGATGAGGATGACGCGCATATCTTCAGAGAAAGAGATGAGCAGGTTTCTGAAGTTCTCACTCTCGATGATAGGGTTGCGCTTATATAAATCGTGGATGCGAAGCAGACCACTGATAATGTGGGCTACGCTATCTCCGTATTTCTTCTGTATCTCTTCGATGGTCTGATAGCCATCGATGACGCTGGTCTGCATCAGGATGGCGATGATGCCATCTCGTTTCAGACCTATCTCGTTTACTGCGATTTCTGCGGTTTGCAGGGCAGCGAGTATTGGATTCATTCCGAAGACATTGCGCTTAATCTGATGGTTGATGAAGGCATGCTGTATGTCTTCACGCAGATGCTGCTCGTCGCCTGGCTTGAATGTGTCGCCCACGGCGGTTCTCAGGCGCTCCAGTATCTGGAGTGTCTGTTCCTTTTCTTCGGATGTGAATTTAAAAGGTGTTTCGTTCATTGTCGTTCCCTCCTGCTGATGATATATTTATTGAGTTGTTATAACTCGTCTATCCATTTCTGACCAGATTTTGTGTTAAGCCAGATGGCAAAGCTGCTGCTAATAATTAGCCCCAGCGAAAAAATAAACATTAATCCATCCATAATAATATTATTTATCGTTATACTTCATAATTCTATTAGCGCAATATGCAATGATAATTGCAGATAGCGTTCCAATGAACAAACAAAGTAAATTGTATATGTTCAATTCTTGGTTTGTTACTAATGGCGATAAACCGCCAATTCCTACACCACTTAAAAATAATGTAGATACCCCATAGAGGTAATGTGATAGCCCCGACCTTCTGTCGTGCTCTTTTGATAATTTACTAACCATGTCGCAATATTCCATTTTAAATTTGACAAACAATGGCGATTCGGCGTTAAAAAACGCCTACTTCGTTAAATTTTCAATGCAAAGGTACAAAAAAAAGCGGAAATATTTCTGATTATCAGAAAAAACTAGTATCTTTGTAGCACATATAGTGTAAATTTAACATAAATATGGTATTATGAATCAGCAAGATCTAACCCAAATCTCTGCTCGCGGTATCTCCGAGCAGCAGATTGAACATCAGTTGGAACAAATCAAGAATGGCTTCCCTTTCCTCAAACTTGAGGGCGCGGCTGCCATCGGTAAGGGTATTATGGCTCCTACAGCTCTGGAAGTAGAGGACTACGAGAAGGCGTGGAACGACTACAAGGCTGAGGGTCACAAGATTGTGAAGTTTGTACCTGCTTCAGGTGCGGCAAGCCGCATGTTCAAGAACATGTTTGCTTTCCTCGATGCTCCATACGATGTTCCTACTACTGACTTCGAAAAACAATTCTTCGAGAATATCAAGAAGTTTGCTTTCCGCAAGGCGCTCTGCGACAAGTGCCATGTAAACAACGGGAAGGGCATCATGTGCCTTATCAAGAAGGGTGATTACAAGGCTATCGTGGCTAATCTCCTCAAGCCAGAGGGATTGAACTACGGTCAGTTGCCTAAGGGATTACTCCAGTTCCACGAGTATGAGGATGAGGTTCGCACTCCAATGGAGGAGCACCTGGTTGAGGCTGCGCTCTATGCAAGCAGCAACGGCGAGGCAAATGTTCACTTCACCGTTTCTCACGACCACCTGGAACTCTTCAAGCAGATGGTAGCTGAGAAGGCAGATAAGTATGCACAGCGCTACGGCATCAAGTATAACATCTCATTCTCAGAGCAGAAGCCTAGCACCGATACTATCGCTGCCAATCCAGACAATACTCCTTTCCGTAACGAGGATGGATCATTGCTGTTCCGTCCGGGCGGTCATGGTGCACTCATCGAGAACCTCAACGAAATTGATGCTGATGTGGTATTCATTAAGAATATTGACAATGTGGTTCCTGATCGCCTGAAGCCTGAGACTGTTACCTGGAAGCAGGTGATTGCAGGTGTATTGGTTACTCTGCAGAAGCAGGCTTTCGATTATCTGAAGGTCTTGGATTCTGGTCAGTACAACCATGAGAAGCTGGAGGAGATTATCCGCTTCGTTCAGCGCGATCTCTGCTGCCGTAAGGCTGATATCAAGGAGCTGGAGGATGCCGAGCTGGTTATCTATCTGCGTAAGAAGTTGAACCGCCCTATGCGTGTCTGCGGTGTCGTTAAGAACGTGGGCGAGCCTGGTGGTGGTCCATTCCTTACCTATAATCAGGATGGCACTGTAAGCCTTCAGATTTTGGAGAGCTCTCAGATTGACAAGAATAACGAGGAGTATATGAAGATGTTCACCGAGGGTACTCACTTCAACCCAGTAGATCTCGTTTGCGCTACCAAGGACTACCAGGGCAATGCCTTCGATCTTCCTAAGTTTGTTGATCCATCTACCGGTTTCATCTCCAGCAAGAGTAAGAATGGTAAGGATTTGAAGGCACTCGAGTTGCCAGGTCTCTGGAATGGTGCGATGAGTGACTGGAATACAGTATTCGTAGAGGTTCCTCTCGGTACCTTCAACCCAGTGAAGACCGTGAACGATCTGCTTCGCAACCAGCATCAGGCTGTAGAGGGTGGTATCAAGCACGAGCATCATCACGAGCACGGAGAGGGCGGTTGCTGCGGTAAGCACTAATCTACGATTCCGTATATCTCGCGTTGACAAGATATAAACACAATAAAGGCTCAGTTCCCGGTTTTATTCGAGGATTGAGCCTTTATCATTGAGCTAATAATGTGTCTGCTAAAAATTATAAGATGTTTTGAATCAAATAAAAATAGCCTTTTGCTTCTGTTCTGCTAAAGGAAAACTATCTGATACAAAGGATAGGAATCCTTAGCAGGAAGTTCTTAGTTGTACCAAATTTCTCCACCTAATACTGTTGGATACTCTTCAGCTGTTGTTCTTTCTACAGGAGCCGCAATTTCTACGAACTCACCATACTTCTTTACCTTGTTAATGTTCATAATTTGTAGGTTTTGTTGATTTATTAATTATATTACGGATTGGTATCTATTAAGGATACTGATCTTTTTTTTCTACGCTGCAAAGTTACACAAAAAATGAAACGCAACAAGTTTTTTTGCCAAAAAACTATCGATATTTAACCTACGTTAAATGTTTCCTGCATATTTCCTGCAATACTATTCGGTTTTGTAGGGTAATTTTCTTTGTTTCGCTAAATGACTTATAATGAGCGAGTAAATGACAGTTTGCCAATCTGTAGTTTTATCGTATACACTATCGGGAGACTGTCATTTACTTCATTGCTTCATTATATGGATGAAAATTTCACCTTATATTATATAGATATTTCACCAGCCAGAGATTCAGTCAGTTTTTCTCTTACCTTTTTGTTGTCTGCATATCTTCCCTGCAGATACATCATCTTGGTGACCATAGCCTCTACAGTAGAATCGTATCCGCTTATCACATGAGCAGTTTTCAACTGGAAGCCGGCTCCGTAGCGTTCCATCTCTACACTGCCCGTAAGACATTGGCTGATATTCACGATGTTTACTCCGCGATGGGCAGCCTGATCCAGAAGACGCATAATCCATGGCGTGTGAGGAGCGTTGCCCGAACCGAAAGTGCGCATCACGATGCCGCGGAGGTCTGGTGATTCCATCACGTGGCGCACAATGTTATCCTGGATACCTGGGAAGAGACTGAACACGATGACGTTTGGATCGAGCTTCAGATGTGGAACCATTGGCTTTCTGTAATCCGGCTTAAGAATATGATGGTCGTGATATTGGAAATTGATTCCTACATCGCAGAGGTGAGGGTAGTTGAATGATTCGAAAGCATGAAATCCCTCGGCATTGATCTTGATGGCACGGTTACCGCGAATCAGCTTGCCGTTGAAGAAGATGCATACCTCGGGCACCATCGGGCGTCCTTCGGCATTCTTGGCAGAAGCAATCTCTATGGCTGTCATCAGATTCTCCTTGCCGTCGGTTCGCAATTCACCGATAGGCAACTGGCTACCTGTCAATATTACAGGCTTGGTCAGATTCTCAAGCATAAAGGACAAGGCAGATGAAGTGTAAGCCATTGTATCGGTGCCATGAAGGATTACGAATCCGTCATAGTCGTTGTAGTTGTTGGATATCATGCTTACGATTTCTGCCCAGCGCATTGGATCCATGTCGCTGGAATCGATAGGTGGGTCGAATTTTCGTACATCGATTTCTGCCTGAATGAGCTTGAATTCGGGCATGGAAGAAACGAGGTGATTAAAATCAAGGGGTTCCAATACACCTGTCATCGGGTCCTTTCCCATACCGATGGTACCACCGGTATAGATGATGAGAATCTTTGGTTTTGCCATTTTCTTTGTTTCTTTACATTTTGTCACGTTATCGGATGCAAAGATAATGAAAATATTTGTTTCTCCAAAACTTATTGGCTAAAAATGTATCTGAATTTTACAAAGTGTTACGAAATATGGGTAGAAAAGCAGATGAAAACTTCAATATGTCAGCATTTTCGTCTTAAAAGCCCTTAATATAAAGAGGTATTAGCAAAGTTTAGCAAAATAAATGCATTTTTATTCGCTTGTTACAAAAAGAAATCGTACTTTTGCAGACGATTTAATAAAAATACTAAGTTGTTATGGTAAAAATCACATTCCCAGACGGATCTGTTCGTGAGTATGAACAGGGCGTAACTGGCTTACAAATCGCCGAGAGCATCTCACCGGCTCTCGCTCGCAACGTTGTATCTTGCGGTGTTAATGGTGAGACAGTAGAGTTGAACCGTCCTATCAATGAGGATGCAAATGTAGAACTCTATAAGTTTGAGGATGAGCAGGGTAAGCACACATTCTGGCATACATCTGCCCACTTGTTGGCTGAAGCTCTTCAGGAGCTTTACCCAGGCATCCAGTTCGGTTTCGGTCCAGCCGTAGAGAGTGGTTTCTTCTACGACGTAATGCCAGCCGAGGGTCAGGTGATCTCAGAGAATGATTTCGCCAAGATTGAGGCTAAGATGATGGAACTTGCCAAAAAGAACGAACCTGTGGTTCGCAAGGAGGTGTCTAAGGCTGATGCTCTCGCTGAGTTCAAGGCTGACGGTCAGACTTACAAGTGCGAGCATATTGAGCAGGACTTGGAGGATGGTACCATCACCACATATACCCAGGGCAATTTCACTGATCTTTGCCGTGGTCCTCACTTGATGAACACTGGCCTTATCAAGGCTGTGAAGATTACAAGTGTGGCAGGTGCTTTCTGGCGCGGTGATGCCAAGCGCGAGCAGATGACCCGTATCTACGGTATCAGCTTCCCTAAGAAGAAGATGCTCGATGAGTACTTGGTAATTCTCGAAGAGGCTAAGAAGCGTGACCACCGTAAGATCGGTAAGGAGATGGAACTCTTCATGTTCTCAGAGCGTGTAGGTAAGGGTCTTCCTATCTGGTTGCCAAAGGGTACTGCACTTCGCCTTCGCTTGCAGAATCTGCTCCGTACTCTCCAAAAGCCTTACAACTACCAGGAGGTTATCTGCCCAGGTATTGGCGGCAAGAGTCTCTATGTTACTTCTGGTCACTATGCTCACTATGGCAAGGATGCATTCCAGCCTATCCATACTCCAGAGGAGGATGAGGAGTATATGCTGAAGCCAATGAACTGTCCTCACCACTGCGAAGTTTATGCGCGTAAGCCTCGTTCTTACAAGGATCTTCCTCTGCGTATCGGAGAGTTCGGTACCGTGTTCCGCTATGAGAAGAGCGGTGAACTCCACGGTCTTACCCGTGTTCGTACCTTTACACAGGATGATGCACATATCTTCGTTCGTTCAGATCAGGTGAAGTCGGAATTCGAGAATGTAATCGACGTAATCCTGAAGGTATTCAAGATCTTCGGTTTCGAGAACTACGAGGCACAGATTTCTCTCCGCGATCCTAAGGATACAGAGAAGTATATCGGTACTGATGAGATTTGGGAAGAGAGCGAGAATGCTATCCGCGAGGCTTGCAAGGAGAAGGGTCTTGAGACACGCGAGGAGGTTGGCGAGGCTGCCTTCTATGGTCCTAAGCTCGACTTCATGGTAAAGGATGCCATCGGCCGTCGTTGGCAGTTGGGTACCATCCAGGTGGATTACAACTTGCCAGAGCGTTTCAAGCTGGAGTATACAGCAGAGGATAACTCTAAGAAGACTCCTGTGATGATTCACCGTGCACCATTCGGTTCATTGGAGCGATTCACAGCCGTTCTCATCGAGCATACCGCCGGTCACTTCCCATTGTGGTTGACTCCAGACCAGGTTGCAATTCTTCCTATCTCAGAGAAGTTCAACGATTATGCTCAGAAGGTACGTCAGTACTTCGACAAGCAGGGCGTTCGTGCTTTGGTTGATGACCGTAACGAGAAGATTGGCCGCAAGATTCGCGACAACGAGTTGAAGCGTGTTCCTTACATGGTCATCGTAGGTGAGAAGGAGAGTGCCGAGGGCTTGGTATCTATGCGTAAGCAGGGTGGTGGCGAACAGGCTACCATGAGCATGGAAGAGTTCGCTCAGCGTATCAATGCCGAGGTTGCAGAGCAATTGAAGGCCGCTGAAGAGTAAAAATGAGATATAAATCCGCAGGTTTCTTTGGAAATCTGCGGATTTTTTTAAAATAACCCACTGAAAATTTGGTGGTTTCACAAAATAATCGTAACTTTGCAGCCGTTTAATCAAAAAGACAAAAAAGAATATATCGAATAGTTAATGAAAAATGACAAAATGAAAAATCAGTACCGCGTAAACGACCAGATTCGTGCACGCGACGTGAGAGTAGTGAGTGATGGTGGAGCAGAAGTGATGCCAGCACGTAAGGCGTTGGAGTTGGCACGTCAGCAAGAGCTTGACTTAGTCGAGATATCTCCTAATGCGCAACCACCAGTTTGCCGTATAGTTGACTATTCTAAATTCCTTTACCAGCAGAAGAAGCATGCAAAGGAAATGAAGCAGAAGCAGGTAAAGGTGGAGACCAAGGAAATCCGTTTCGGACCTCAGACTGATGAGCACGACTATCAGTTCAAGCTCAAGCACGCTAAGGAGTTCCTCAACGAGGGTAACAAGGTTCGTGCATACGTTTTCTTCCGTGGTCGCTCTATTCTCTTCAAGGAGCAGGGTGAGGTTCTTCTTCTCCGTTTCGCCAATGATTTGGAAGAGTACGGGAAGGTGGAGCAGATGCCAAAGCTTGAAGGTAAGAAGATGTTCCTCTACATGAGTCCTAAGAAGGCTGGTACTGCAAAGAAGAGCCAGCAGAAGATGGACCGTGAGAAGCGAGAGGCTGAAGCTAAGGCTGCTGCAGATGCAGAGCGCGCTGCTAATGCTGAGAAGAATGGCTTGCTCGCCAATGCTAAAGGCGGCGATAGCCTGAAGAAACTCGCAGAAGGAACAGAAAATTAAGAAAAAAGATGCGTAACGCCCTGGTATATGCGTTGCCATCGCTATAATAAATAACAATTTAAAATTAAAAGTAAAAATGCCAAAAGTAAAGACTAATTCCGGCGCAAAGAAGAGATTCCGTTTCACCGGTACAGGTAAGATTAAGCGTCATCACGCTTTTCACAGTCACATCTTGACTAAGAAGACAAAGAAGCAGAAGAGAAATCTCCTTGGTGAGACTCTCGTAGACCGTTCAAACTTGAAGCAGGTTCGCGACTTGCTCTGCCTCCGTTAATTATTAACTTTTTAGTCGAACTTTTAAAGAAAAAAAATTATGCCAAGATCAGTAAATCACGTTGCATCAAAAGCAAAAAGAACAAGAATCTTGAAGCTCACTAAGGGTTACTATGGAGCTCGCAAGAATGTATGGACAGTAGCTAAGAACACTTGGGAGAAGGGTCTTACCTACGCTTATCGCGATCGTCGTAACAAGAAGCGCACATTCCGCGCATTGTGGATCCAGCGTATCAACGCTGCTGCTCGCCTCGATGGTATGAGCTACAGCCAGTTGATGGGTGCTCTTCACAAGGCTGGTATCGAGATTAACCGTAAGGTTCTCGCTGACCTCGCTGTAAACAACCCTGAGGCTTTCAAGGCTATCGTTGCAAAGGTGAAGTAAATCCGACGCTAGGCTCTTTTCTTCCGTGAATTTTCTCGTAAGAAAGTGTTTAGCCTCTAGATTAAAGAAAACTGAAGATTGCATTGGTTGGAAGTATTTCCGCTGATGCAATCTTTTTTTGTGCCATAAAAATCCAGACGTTCTCGCTTGTAAGAACGTCTAAAACGTTACCTAATCAGACTTGAGTAGGCGAAGTAATATGGTTGAGCAAGCGAAATGAGACTGCTGGATAAGCGAAATAAGACTGCTGGGTAAGCAGAACGAGATTACTGAGTAAGCGAAGTGAGACGTTTAGTCAGGTTCAAAGATATAAAATATGAGGTGAAAGGAGATTGGTTCTAAGGTATAAGAAGACTGCTTCTAAAAGATTCCCACTAGGCTCGGCAGAGCTGCTGAGCCTAGTCAGCAGCTCTGCCGACTGCAGTCGGCAGCTCTGCCGAGCCTAGTGACAACACCTTTTAGTTGTACGACATTACCCCCTTTAGTTGTACGACTATACACCTTTTAGTTGTACGACTATACACCTTTTAGTTGTACGACTATACATCTTTTAGTTGTACAACGATAAACCGATTAATTAAACAAGGGTGTGTCATGTTCCATTATCATGGACTTATGACACACCCTCAGCTTAATGATTTATAGTTCTTTCTCTTTACTTGATTAGCTCAAGACCAGCCTCAAACTTGGTGGTCTTTTCCATAATGGTAGGGAGCTGATTGACAACTGACTTCAAAATCTGTGCCAAATCATTCTTGTCCATACCTGTAGTAGGAATCTTGTTAACCTGATTATAAAGCATGGTGATGATAGGAGCTACGAAATCCTTGTCAACATAGAAATATACCTTGTTGGTTGCTGGATAAGATACGTGTACTGGAATACCGGTCTTAAACTGATCCAACATGCTAGTAATCATTGCCTTCTCCTGAGCATCGTCGATGTCTTCTGTAATCTTGGCTGTGTTCAGGAACAAGGTAATCATATTCTCATTAACCACCTTGTATGTAGCGTAATCGTTAGCAACCTTCCAGTCGTTGTCATCAGCCTCTTCCTTGTAGGTTGCAGAAATCTGTCCCTTCTCATTGAAGGTTACATCCTGCAAAACGCTTCTGAGTTTGGTATTGAGTAACATTGGAGCCATTTTGATGGCATCCTTTACAGGATATGGCTCATCAAGAATGCCTGGGATAGTGATAACTGCATCATCAGAACCTTCCCACTTTAATACAACTGAACCTGTAGAATTGCCATTTGCATCAAAACCTGCTTCCTGTACCTTCCAGGTTCCCTCAATCTTCTCGTTGCGTACAGATCCCTTCTCATCATTGTTATCATCGCTGCTACAAGCGGTGAAGAAGCCAAGGGTGCAAACCATGACCATCAAATAAATAAACTTTTTCATTTTTCTTCTCTTTTTGTGTATTAATAAAAAATTATTGTATTGTTTCTATTTATTTATATAATAATGTACGCGTACATTATATTATATATTACTTCAGCTGATACGTGATACCTACGCTGCCGTAGATAGGATACATCGTCTGCTCGATGGTCTCGAAATCTTTCTTGAAGATACCATTTAAGCCCCAGCTCAGATCAGCACAGAGGCCCCAACGGTTGTTCAAGCGCCAGTCAATTCCGAAATCTACGCCCACATGCCAGTTGCGCATGTCATCGCTGAAATCGTAATCACCACGCTCTCCTTCATCATGACCCAACTTTACTTTCTGTCCGGTAGGATCGCCCTTAGGATGACCTTCCTCCTGGCGGCGGAGGTAACCATCGTATGCCCAGCCCTCAAACTTCTTTGATGTTACATAGCTAACATACGGACCCAACTTGAAACGGAGGTTGTCGCAAATGTCGTATGTAGCCTGTAATGGTACTGTGATGAGACTCATGTCTACCTTCGTAATCACGTTGCCTGTAAATATACCTTTCAGCTCATCGCCTCCACGAACTATCCTCATATAATAGTTTTTTACGCCTGCATCAATCTTCATGCCCTTGTTTTCAAAGTGCAGACCTCCAACGAATCCCCATTTGCCTGAAAGTGGGTGATAGGCATCGATACCCAGACTGAAGTTAGGTTGCAGGGTATAGCTGTGTAGTGTACGGATGGTGGCTGGAAGACCGATAGGGGCTGTGCCTCCAATATTATACGTCACGCGAGCCTGATACTGGTAGCCGTGAAGATATTTGTTCCACGAGGTGCGCTTGCTTTCTTCTACCTGCTTGTGCTCCTCTGTCTTCTGATTCTCATTTTCTCCTGCCCATGAGGCAGTGCCCCATGTCAGCAGGAGAGCTAATATTGTTATCTTCTTCATTCTATGTTTTCCTCCTTAGCTTATTTGCAAATCAACTTGAAACTGTCTATCCAAAGGGTACTACCTACGGCACCCAGGAAGTTAGCTCCATCTGAACTTGATGAACTGACAATAGTGAGACTGTAGCCACCATTCTTCAACTTGATTGGGTCAATGGTTTTCTTATACTCGAAATCTACGCTGAAGTGATGCCATTCACGCGTGTTTCCAATGGCAACTTTTCCGTTGTCATCATGGGTTTCACCTACCAGAGCAAGTGCCACTATCTGTTTGCTGGTCTGTACATTATCTCCGTAGAGCAATACGGCATTTCCCTTTTCATCGATGTTCTCATAGAGTACAGCATAGATGGTTCCGTAGTCATGGCGATCAAGTTCCTTCATATTCTTATCGGTGAATTTTTCGCCAGCTTGATACTTATACCAGCCTTCTAACTTAGCAGGCTTGGCGTCGAAACTGAATGGATGGCCAAACTTTGTTGCCTTCATTGCATCGAAAAGGGCATCGGTAGCATCAAACTGTCCGATAAAGAGGTTGCCGGCAGCGATAGGCTTGTGTGCCATATCAGCGACCTTGCTGGTGCGCTGGGTGGTGAGCTTCACGCCCTTGTCCTGATAACCGTCTTCTATCATCACGGTAGGATATTCCTCCGGTTTTGCCGATGGGTTGCTGATATTGAATCCCGGGTTTCCGGTAGCCCAGATGTCGAGGAGATCACCATTCCAGTTTTCCTGCCAGTTGTAGTATCCCTTGCTGATGTATGCGTTTTCGAAATCGAATTTAAACTCCTTGCTCATGGTGGTCTGTCCCTTCTTGATGTTTACCTGATAGGTACGGCTCCATTGCTTGTCTTCTGAAGTAACTGTATATGTTACAGGTCCTTTAGAGAAATCCTGAAGGCTTCCACTTTCTGGTGAGATGGTCGCTCCAGGTGTGAGGCGGAATATTGGCGCCTGTTTGGTAAGGGCGGCAAATGGTCTCATCGTGAACTCGATTTTTGTCTGATCACTCTGCACATTGACCAATGTATCAGATGGATTAGTAAACAACAAGTTCAATAAAATCTTGTTGTCTGCATGTATGTATGCCTGCTCGATGTCGCATTCGGCATTGAGTGGTTCTTCCTTGAAGCAGGAGGAGAGGGTAGTGATGCAACTCATTGATAGAGCGGCTACTATGAATCTTGACTGTTTCATATCTTGAACTTTCTTTTTCTTTTGTAATCTGGAGAATCGCTTCTCTTTCTTTTCTGATAATTATTGAGAGAATGATTTCTCTAGCTTATGTAATTAATTATTTTTATCGGTGCAAAGATAATGCAAATGAGCGCAATGAAAACTTGCTTTCAAATTGCCGAATGCAGCTTATCTTCTGCAAAGATAAACAGAAAACTTTAAACCACCAAAGGTTTTTGTGTTTTTCGACATGTTTTTATAGAAAAATACCATGAATTAGTGGTTTTAGAACGTGAATTAGTCGAGATGAGTTTACTGAAGTTGGCAAATAGTGCCCGATAGTTTATTTTTTTTATACACATAATAAAAAAGGGAACTGATATCTCATTACTGAAATTTCAGTCCCCTGAATGTTATTTAGCTAATGAATAGCAAATGCCTGATCTGTTTAAGATTAAGCCTTGCCCTCCATCTGAGCCTTCAACTTAGCGAGTGCATCGATATCACCGAGTGAGGTGCTAGCAGCAACGTTGTTGATCATAGCTGTCTCGTTGTTGTTCTTGCGACCGCCGTTTGCACGCTTGTGAGCTGGCTTAGCAACTGGCTCGTTACCCTCCTCGAATGTACGAGAGTGAGAGAGGATGATGCGCTTTGTCTCCTTAACGAACTCGATAACCTTGAAGTCGAGAGTCTCGCCCTTCTTAGCCATTGTGCCGTCCTCCTTAGTGAGGTGCTTAGGAGTAGCGAAACCTTCACCACCCTCAGCGAGAGCTACAACAGCACCCTTGTCCATCAACTCAGTGATAGTACCCTGGTGAACAGAACCTGGAGTGTAGATTGCCTCATACTCATCCCATGGGTTCTTCTCCAACTGCTTGTGGCCGAGGCTCAAGCGACGGTTCTCCTTATCGATTTCGAGAACTACTACGTCGATAGAAGCGCCTACAGAAGTGAACTCAGATGGGTGCTTAACCTTCTTAGTCCAAGAGAGGTCAGAGATGTGGATCAAACCATCAACACCTTCCTCGAGCTCTACGAAGATACCGAAGTTAGTGAAGTTGCGAACCTTAGCTGTGTGCTTGCTGCCAACAGGATACTTAGTCTCGATAGCCTCCCATGGATCTTCCTTGAGCTGCTTGATACCAAGGCTCATCTTGCGCTCAGCGCGGTCGAGAGTCAGGATAACTGCCTCTACCTCGTCACCTACCTTCATGAAGTCCTGAGCAGAACGCAAGTGCTGGCTCCAAGACATCTCAGATACGTGGATCAAGCCCTCTACACCTGGAGCAATCTCAACGAATGCACCATAGTCAGCCATAACCACTACCTTACCCTTCACGTGGTCACCTACCTTGAGGTTTGGATCAAGTGCATCCCATGGATGTGGAGTGAGCTGCTTCAAACCGAGAGCAATACGCTTCTTCTCCTCATCGAAGTCGAGGATAACAACGTTGATCTTCTGGTCGAGAGATACAACCTCGTGTGGATCGCTTACGCGGCCCCAAGAGAGGTCTGTGATGTGAATCAAACCGTCAACACCGCCGAGGTCAACGAATACACCGTAAGTAGTGATGTTCTTAACGGTACCCTCGAGAATCTGACCCTTCTCGAGTTTGCCGATGATCTCCTTACGCTGCTGCTCGAGCTCCTGCTCGATGAGAGCCTTGTGAGATACAACGACATTGCGGAACTCCTGGTTGATCTTTACAACCTTGAACTCCATTGTCTTGCCTACGAATACGTCGTAGTCGCGTATAGGGTGAACGTCGATCTGGCTTCCTGGCAAGAAAGCTTCGATACCGAAAACGTCAACGATCATACCGCCCTTAGTGCGGCACTTGATGTAACCCTGAATAACTTCCTCGTTCTCGAGAGCTGCATTAACACGCTCCCAAGACTTGCTGAGGCGAGCCTTCTTGTGAGAGAGTACCAACTGGCCCTTTACGTCCTCCTGGTTCTCTACATAAACCTCAACCTTGTCGCCTACCTTGAGGTCTGGGTTGTAACGGAATTCAGAAGCAGGGATAATACCATCGCTCTTGTAACCGATGTTTACGATAACCTCTTTCTTGTCTACAGAGATTACTGTACCCTCTACAACCTGGTGTTCTGTTACCTTGTTAAGAGTTTCGTCATAGGCCTTCTCGAGGTCTGTTTTGCTGACGTTTGCGCTTGTGCCATTCTCAAACTCATCCCAATTGAAGTCGTCCAATGGCTTTACGTTCTTTAAATCTGACATAAAAAATAATTAAAAAATTAAAATTAATAAAGTTTGACTTTATGTGAATTGTATAAATCGGGCGCAAAATTACTCATTTTCTTTGAGCTACAGGCATTTACTCTTGATTTTCTTCTTTTTGTTAGTAATATTTAACTAAAATCACTATTTTTGGTGGATTCCTTCAGGGAAATACATTATATATATAAGCTCAACCTTACAATATTCTGATAACTTTCTCCTCGATATTTCTTCCTGTGATGTTCTTCTCTGTTATCCGTGTTTTCATCTAATTCTATGATAAAAATGAAGAGGGAAGAAAATTAATGGCGAAAGAAAAAACGGACGAAATTTTCATTTGTATGAAAAATGAGTTAAATTCATTAAAAAAAAATACCGAAATGTTGGCGATTACAAAATAATTGTTACCTTTGCGTTCAAAATGTAATGAATATAATAAAATAAATGATATGACACTAGTCATCCTTGCCATACTGATACTGGCATATATTCTCATTGCAACCGAGAATATTACCAAGGTGAACCGTGCTGCCGTAGCCATCTTTGCTGGAACGGTAGGATGGGTTCTCTATATCTGTTTCGGTATGGACTTCGTGACCAGTGAACACTCTTCTGATTATTCGCGCTATCTGAATCTCGGAATGTGGAACGAGATAGAATCCACCAGTACAACGGTGAAGTATTTTATTGCTCGTAACATCTTCCTTCCTTATGTGGGTAGAGCAGCAGAAATCGTACTCTTCCTGCTTGCTACTATGACGATAGTTGAAATTCTCAATAACAACGGATGCTTCGATTTCATACGCCAGTTGTTACGTACCCGAAGCGCCAAGAAAATGCTATGGATTCTCGCTGCCGTAACCTTTGTTATTTCGGCAAATCTCGATAATCTTACTACAACAGTGATGATGCTTACGATGATGCATGGGGTAATTCCAAACCGTCGTCAGCGCATGGTGTATGGAGGTGCCATTCTTCTTTCTGCCAACTGTGGCGGAGCTCTTACCGTTATCGGAAATCCGGAAGGACTGGTGATGTGGAATATGGGTGCTGTAACGGCTACTCATTATTTCCTGTCGCTTCTGCTGCCATGTCTTGCAGCCTGGCTCATTCCGTTGTTGATGATGCAGCGCATGCTGCCTGAAAGAGTAGAGACAGAATGGATTGCTATGCCATATCGCGGGGATGATACCCGTCTCAATGTATGGCAGCGCTTGCTGATGCTCTTTGTGGGCATCGGTGGATTGTGGTTTATCCCTACCTTCCATAATATTACGAAATTAAGTCCTTTCCTCGGTGCGCTCTGCGTATTGGGCGTACTTTGGATTGTGAACGAGATATTCAACCGTAAACTCATGAATATGGATGCGATGGCTGACCGTCGCACTCCTAGAGTGTTCCAATACGGAGTCGTCCAGATGATTCTCTTCGTGATGGGTATCATGCTTGCCATCGGAGTGGTGAAGGAGACCGGCGCTTTTGACGATTTTGCTACTCTTCTCAACTCTGTCGGTATGGATGATAAGCGTCCTGGCGTGCTGTTGCATGGCGTCTTGGCTGGTATCATCAGTACTGTACTTGACAACTTTGCTACAGCCATGAACTTTTTCTCCCTTCATGATCTGCCAAATGTGAATGATCCTTCATTCAGCATGCTTACTGATTATCATACCAATGGTATCTACTGGCAGATGATTGCATATTGCGTAATGGCTGGTGGTAACGTTCTTGGTATCGGTACAATCAGCGGTCTTGCCCTGATGAAGATGGAACGTATGCACATGGGATGGTATTTCCGCAATATTGGCTGGAAAGCTCTGGTGGGTGGCGTCATCGGACTTGCTATCCTTTGGCTTTCCCATATTCTGGTGGCTGGTGCCGCAAACCTAATTGTTTAAATCGATAAGTCCAAACAAAGCAAGGGGTATACCCTTGGATACCTACTGTATATGTAGGGGTAATGGATGAAAAACATCATCCTGAGAGGATAATAAACTAACATTAAAAAAATATATATAATATAATAAGGTATAGTTATGGCAAAGATTAAGACTATTGGAATTTTAACATCTGGAGGAGATGCTCCAGGTATGAATGCTGCTATCCGCGCGGTTACCCGTTCGGCTATCTACAACGGTTTCACTGTGAAAGGTATCTATCGTGGTTACGATGGTCTCATCAATGATGAAATTAAAACCTTTTCTACAGAGAATGTAAGCGGTATCATCGGCACAGGTGGTACGATGCTGAAGACAGCCCGTTCTAAGGAATTCATGACCGAGGAAGGTCGTCAGAAGGCATTTGAAACGATTCAGAAAGAGGAAATAGATGCGCTTGTCGTGATTGGCGGTAACGGTTCGCTGACAGGTGCGATGAATTTCGCACGTGAGTTTGATGTATGCTGCATCGGATTGCCTGGAACAATTGATAATGACCTTTTTGGTACAGACAATACGATTGGTTATGATACTACGATGAATACCATCGTAGAATGTGTAGACCGCATCCGTGATACTGCGCAGAGCCACGAGCGTATCTTCTTTATCGAGGTGATGGGCCGTGATGCTGGTTTCCTGGCTCAGAACTCAGCTATCGCCAGTGGAGCAGAGGCAGCCATCATACCAGAGGATTCTACCGATGTAGACCAGTTGGCTCAATTCATGGAGCGTGGTATCCGTAAGTCTAAGAAGAGTTGTATCGTCATCGTGTCAGAGAGTCCTAAGTGCGGTGCTCTTTATTATGCCGACCGTGTGCGCAAGGAGTTCCCTGAGTTTGATGTACGTGTATCTATCCTGGGTCACTTGCAGCGTGGCGGCCGTCCATCAGCCCGTGACCGTATTCTTGCGAGCCGTACCGGTTGTGGTGCCATCGAGGCTATCATGCAGGGACAGCGCAATGTGATGATTGGTGTACGCAATAACGAGGTGGTATACGTTCCGCTTTCTGAAGCCATCCGCTCAGATAAGCCATTCGACCGTAAACTGATCAAGGTTTTGGACGAGTTGAGTATCTAATTTATAGAGATAAGGGTAAGAAGAGAGGAGTTTGGACTCCTGACTTCTTGCTTTTGCATAGGAAAATGGTTTAAAGGGAACTAAAAATGGTTTAATAAGGTATAAAAGCCGAATAAAACTTTTAATTAATTTGTGGTTTCCATAAATTGTTGTTACTTTTGCAGTCAAGAATAATGTAAATATATATAATTTTTAAACTAATAAGCTTATGTCACAAATTAACGGACGTATCTCTCAGATTATCGGTCCTGTTATCGACGTTTACTTCGATACAAAGGGCGAGAATCCAGAGAAGGTGCTTCCTAAAATTTATGAAGCTCTGAAGGTAAAACGTCCAGACGGACGCGAGCTTGTCATCGAGGTGCAGCAGCACATCGGTGAGGATACAGTTCGCTGTGTCGCTATGGATAATACTGACGGTTTGCAGCGCGGCTTGGAGGTTATCCCTACAGGTAACCCAATCCAGATGCCAGCCGGAGAGCAGATCAAGGGTCGTATGATGAATGTCATCGGACAGCCTATTGATGGTATGAATGAATTGGACATGAAAGGTGCTTATCCTATCCACCGTGAGGCTCCGAAGTTTGACGAACTTTCTACTCACAAGGAGATGCTTGCTACCGGTATTAAGGTGATCGACCTGCTCGAGCCTTACATGAAGGGTGGTAAGATTGGTCTTTTCGGTGGTGCCGGTGTAGGTAAGACGGTGCTTATCATGGAGTTGATCAACAACATTGCCAAGGGACACAACGGTTACTCTGTATTTGCCGGAGTAGGTGAGCGTACCCGTGAGGGTAACGACTTGATTCGAGACATGCTCGAGTCTGGTGTTATCAAGTATGGCGAGAAGTTCCGTAAAGCGATGGAAGAAGGTAAGTGGGATCTCTCACTTGTCGATCCTGAGGAACTTGCCAAGAGTCAGGCTACCCTGGTATATGGTCAGATGAATGAGCCACCTGGGGCACGTGCTTCTGTAGCTCTCTCTGGTTTGACCGTAGCTGAGGAGTTCCGTGATCACGGAGGTAAGAATGGTGAGGCAGCAGATATCATGTTCTTCATCGATAACATCTTCCGTTTCACCCAGGCTGGTTCTGAGGTATCTGCGCTGTTGGGTCGTATGCCATCAGCCGTAGGTTATCAGCCAACGCTGGCTTCTGAGATGGGTGCCATGCAGGAGCGAATCACTTCTACCAAGAATGGTTCCATCACCTCTGTACAGGCCGTTTATGTGCCTGCCGATGACTTGACCGACCCTGCTCCAGCTACCACCTTTACTCACCTGGATGCTACCACTGAGCTTTCCCGTAAGATTGCATCTCTCGGTATCTATCCTGCCGTAGACCCGCTGGGTTCTACCTCTCGTATCCTCGACCCGCTGATTGTGGGCAAGGCGCACTACGATTGTGCACAGCGAGTAAAGCAGTTGTTGCAGCGTTATAACGAGTTGCAGGATATCATCGCCATCCTCGGTATGGATGAGCTCTCTGATGAGGATAAGTTGACCGTGAACCGTGCACGCCGTGTACAGCGTTTCCTAAGCCAGCCATTCACCGTAGCAGAGCAGTTTACCGGTTTGAAGGGTGTGATGGTTCCTATCGAAGAGACTATCAGGGGCTTCAACGCCATCCTCGACGGTGAGGTAGATGACCTGCCAGAGCAGGCATTCCTCAACGTAGGTACTATCGAGGATGCCAAGGAGAAGGCTAAGCAGTTGCTCGCAGCAGCACAGGCGTAATCTTTAAATCCACGGCTTATGTTACAGCTAAAGATAGTATCTCCTGAGAAAGTAGTCTTCCAGGGTGAGGTAGAGAGCGTACTGGTTCCGGGAACCCTCGGCTCGTTCGAGATTCTCAAGGATCACGCGCCTATCATCTCTTCGCTCGAAGTGGGCAAGGTGGAATACACTACCAAGGAAGGCAAGCAGGTAATGAACATCAAGGGCGGATTCGTGGAATGTAAGAAAAACGAAGTAAGCCTTTGCGTAGAAGTTTAGATAAGTGATTAATTATTAGATAATGGAAAAAGACGAAAAGTTGCGCTTGCAGACTATCAGACAGGCGAGTATCAGGTATAAGCAGATTTCTTTGTGGCTTACAGCAGCAGTGGCTCTTGCCGTGCTCTTTGCCTGCAGATTGTCTGCTCAATGCGATGATATGATAGCCCAGGTTGTTAACCCGCTGGTAGTGAGTGCGATATTCTCACTCGTTGCAAGTACTGCTTATGGTGAAGCATGGAAGGCTGTTGCAAAGTCATCGCCAGCCAATCTCGCCAAGTTCTATCTGGCAGCCATGATGCTGAAGATGATGGCCGGAGTACTGGTGTTTCTCATCTATGTGTTGGTATGTGACAAGCAAAACATTCTGGGCTTTACCGCCATCTTCGCCCTTTTCTATGTCGTACTTCTCGTGTTCGACTGCATCTACTTCGCTCGGGTAGAGAAAAAGAACCGTCTCTCATAAGCGGTTCTGAAACAAATAATTAATAAACAAAAGTAAGAATTAAAGAATATGAAACATCTCAAGCAATTCCTCTTGATGGCGATGCTGCTCTTTACGCTGGCACCTCTGCAGGTATCGGCTAAGGAGAACATCGATGTGAAAGAGATATTGTGGGGTCATATCAAGGATTCTTATGAATGGCATATCACCAAGGTGGGAGATCATCCCGTAGTGATTCATCTGCCAATCATCGTTAACACCACTTCGGGCTGGCACGTGTTCTGCAGCAGCGAATTCTCGGAAGAGAAGGATGCCAATGGAGACCGTCCAGGACCTTTCAACCTGGTGATCAAGAACGCTGATGCGCAGGCGAATCCCAACAAGATAGTAGAGAAGGTGGGAGGCCAGGAGGTTCGTCCGCTTGACATCTCCATCACGAAGACCGTTTGCGTGCTCTTCATCGATGCTATCATCCTGTTGCTCTGTGTCCTGATACCAGCCCGCTGGTGCAGGAAGCACAAGGTGGATGACCCTGCACCAAAGGGATTTGTGGGACTGATGCACATGTTCATCATGTCGGTATATACCGATGTAATTGAGGCCACCCTGGGTAAGGAGGCGCCAAAGTACGCACCATGGTTGCTTACTTGCTTCTTCTTTATCTTCGTGGCGAACATCATGGGTATCGTACCATTCCCTCCAGGTGGTGGTAACCTGACGGGTAATATCGCCTGCACCGTATTCTTCGGTGTAACGACATTCCTGATCACCAACTTCACCGGTACCAAGGAATACTGGAAGGATATCTTCTGGCCGGAGGTACCAACCTGGTTGAAGGTCCCTGTGCCACTGATGCCATTCATCGAGCTCTTCGGAATCTTTACGAAACCGCTGGCTCTGATTATCCGACTCTTCGCCAACATGATGGCGGGTCACGCCATCGCACTTTCGTTTGCGGCTATCATTTTCATCATGTTCAACATCAGTGAGAATGCTATCGCCAACTATGTGGCAGGTACGGGTATGACAATAGTAAGTGTTGCGATGAGCGCCTTTATGATGCTCCTCGAAGTATTGGTAAGCTACATTCAGGCATTGGTATTCACCATGCTGAGTGCAGTATTCATCTCGCTGGCTCATGTAAAGTCTCATGAGGCTGAGCCAGAGGTAGTGAAGTAGTTTATAGCTTATAGATTACGGATCTAATTTCATTCAGATAATAAACAAAGAAAATATAAACAACTTAAATTATTAAGATTATGTTATCACTTTTATTAGCAGCAGAGATTGCAAAGTTGGGTGCCGCAGTAGGTGCAGGTTTGGCCGCTATTGGCGCAGGTATTGGTATCGGTCGCATTGGTGGCCAGGCTATGGACGCTATGGCTCGTCAGCCAGAGAAGATGGGCGACCTCCGTTCTTCTATGATTATTGCAGCTGCGTTGGTTGAGGGTGTTGCGTTCTTCGCTGTCATCATCGCCATCCTGGCAATCGTTATGTAATCATCTCATCTGTCACTATCATCTGCCCCGATTAAAGGAAGTCTCAGGCATCAGCCTGATGTCTTTCCGGGGCATGATAGAGATGATTCTAGAGTTAGTTAAAATAAAACGTTTAAGTAAAACTTTAACCAGTATATATGGATTTATTAATTCCTGATAGCGGTTTGCTCTTCTGGATGACGCTGGTCTTCATCATCGTCTTCATCATTCTTTGGAAGGCTGGATTCCCAGCCATCATTAAGATGGTGAACGGACGCAAGGCTTTCATCGATGAAAGTCTGAAGAAGGCTCACGAAGCCAACGAGAAGCTTGCCAATATCCAAAAAGAAGGTGAATCCATCTTGCAGGAAGCTCGCGAGAAGCAGGCTGCCCTCCTCAAGGAGGCTGCCGAAACCCGCGATGCCATTGTAGAGAAAGCACAGGATAAAGCACGCGAAGAAGGCGCACGTCTCCTCTCTGATGCCAAGAAGCAGATTGAGACTGAGAAGCAGAACGCTATTCGTGAAATCCGCGGCCAGGTAGCCGAACTCTCTGTTCAGATTGCAGAGAAGGTGCTCAAGGCTAAGCTCTCTGACGACAAGGCACAGATGGATATGATAAATCGACTGCTGGACGAGGTTTCTTCTGACAACAAATAGTAAAGCTTATGGATATAGGTGTAATATCGGTGCGTTATGCCCGTGCCCTCATCAAGGCTGCACTCGGCATGAAGCTCGAAGATCAGGTCTACCAGGAGATGCAGACGCTCTTTAAGAGCTACATCGACGTGCCTGAACTGAGATTTACGATAGACAACCCTATGCTTTCCAAAGACAAGAAAGAGGCACTTCTCATCACAGCCCTGGGCAAAGAGCCTACGGAACTGAGCAAGAAGTTTATCGCTCTCGTCTTGAAAGAGGATAGGGAGAGCACCCTGCAATTCATGGCTGCTTCGTATATCACTCTTTACAGGAAACAGAAGAACATCATCCGCGGTAAGCTGATCACCGCCACTGCCGTTGACGCCTCTACGGAGGACAAGATGCGCAAGATGGTGGAGCAGAGAACGAAAGGTACTGTGGAGTTCAAGACCGAGGTGAACCCTGAACTGATTGGCGGTTTCATCCTTGAGTATGATACTTACAGAATGGATGCGAGCGTAAAGACTAAGCTCAACAACATTCTGACACAGCTCAAAAAGTAAAAATAATTAAAGTAAATAACAAAATGTCAGATAAAATTAAACCAAGTGAGGTGTCTGAGGTTCTTCAGCAGCAGCTCCAAGAGGTTAATGGCTCTCAGCAGTTTGACGAGGTGGGTACCGTGCTTACCGTCAGCGATGGCGTGGCTCGTATCTATGGTCTGCGTAATGCCGAGGCTAATGAACTTCTTGAGTTTGAGAACGGAACCATGGCTATCGTCATGAACTTGGAGGAAGACAATGTAGGTTGTGTCCTCTTAGGTCCTACAGCTGGCATCAAGGAGGGACAGAGCGTGAAGCGTACACACCGTATTGCTTCTATCCGCGTAAACGACAACTTCCTCGGACGTGTCGTAAACCCTCTGGGTCAGGCTATTGATGGTCTGGGTGACATCGACCTCACCGATTCTTTCGAGATGCCTTTGGACCGTAAGGCACCTGGTGTAATCTATCGTCAGCCAGTAAAGGAACCTCTTCAGACTGGTTTGAAGGCGGTAGACTCCATGATTCCTATCGGTCGTGGACAGCGTGAGTTGATCATCGGTGACCGTCAGACCGGTAAGACTGCCATCGCAGTGGATACCATCATCAACCAGAAGAGTTTCTATGAGGCTGGCAAGCCAGTATATTGTATCTATGTAGCTATTGGTCAGAAAGCATCTACTGTTGCTGCATTGGTACAGAACCTCAAGGAGCATGGCGCCCTGCCATATACCATCATCGTAAGTGCTACCGCTGCCGATCCTGCAGCTATGCAGTATTACGCACCATTTGCCGGTGCAGCTATCGGCGAGTACTTCCGCGACCGTGGTTACTCAGCTCTCGTAGTATACGATGACTTGAGTAAGCAGGCTGTGGCTTACCGTGAGGTATCTCTGATCCTCCGCCGTCCATCCGGACGTGAGGCTTACCCTGGTGATGTGTTCTATCTCCACTCTCGTCTGTTGGAGCGTGCCGCTCGTATCAACGACCAGCAGGAAGTAGCCGAGCAGATGAACGACCTTCCAGAGTGCATGAAGGGTCACGTAAAGGGTGGTGGTTCTTTGACAGCCCTCCCTATCATCGAAACACAGGCTGGTGACGTATCAGCATACATCCCAACCAACGTGATTTCCATCACCGACGGTCAGATCTTCCTTGAGACCGACCTCTTCAACCAGGGCTTCCGTCCAGCTATCAACGTAGGTATCTCCGTATCCCGTGTAGGTGGTTCTGCCCAGATCAAGAGTATGAAGAAGGTGGCTGGTACACTGAAGATTGATATGGCTCAGTATCGTGAGCTGGAGGCCTTCTCTAAGTTCTCTAGCGATATGGATGCCGTAACAGCGATGACTCTGGACCGTGGCCGTAAGAACGACCAGTTGCTGGTTCAGCCTCAGTACCGCCCAATGCCGGTAGGCGAGCAGGTAGCTATTCTCTACTGTGGTGTTCACGGATTGATGCACGACGTGCCAATGGATAAGGTTCGCGACTGTCAGGATCTGTTCCTCGATGCAATGCGCAGCCAGCACGCTGATGTGATTGAGACTTTGGGCGATGGTAAACTCACCGACGATGCCATTAAGGCAGTCGAGGAGACCATGGCTAATGTTGCAGGACAATATAAAGCGTAATAGCCTATGCCGTCATTAAAAGAGATTAAAACTCGCATAGCCAGCGTTAACAGTACCCGTAAGATTACGAGTGCGATGAAGATGGTGGCTTCCAGTAAGTTGCATCATGCTCAGGTAGCTATCCAGAATATGCTGCCTTATGGAAATATGCTGGAACATATCCTCAAGAGTTTCCTGGTAAGTACTCCGAATGTCGATCATCCGTTGCAGTTGGAGCACAAGGCGACCAAGCGTGTAGCTCTTGTGGTATACAGTTCTAACAGCAGCTTGTGTGGTGGATTCAATTCCAACGTTATCAAGATGATGATGCATGCGGTGGACGAGTATAAGGCTCAAGGCATTGACGACATCACGGTTTATCCTATCGGACGAAAAGTGGCAGAGAAGGTACAGAAACTGGGTTTGAAGATTGGCGGTAACTTTAATGATCTTGCCGATCATCCTCATGCCAGCGCCTGTGCAGATATCGCCCATTCACTTGCCAAGCAGTATGCTGCTGGTGAGCTCGATAAGGTGGAGATGATTTATCATCACTTTAAGAGTGCCGGTTCACAGATTCTGACCCGCAAGACTTTCTTGCCTATTGACCTCAGCACTGAGGCGATAGGAGTGGACAACGATCGTGACCTTACCTCTAATGTGGCTACGGCAAAGGCTCAGGAATATCTGCGCCAAAAGCAGGCTGAAGCTGACGGACGCCAGAGTTCTGAGGCAAAACCTCTGAATGATGACTTCATTGTAGAGCCAGACTTGGAGACTGTTTTGGGAGTCTTGATTCCTAAGCAGCTTCGTCTGATGATTTATACAGCGTTGCTGGATAGCCAGGCGAGTGAGCATGCTGCCAGAATGGTGGCCATGCAGACCGCTACGGATAATGCCGATGAACTCTTGCGCGAACTCAACTTGCAGTACAACAAGAGTCGTCAACAGGCCATTACCAATGAATTGCTTGATATTGTGGGAGGTAGCGTAAACAACTAAGTTGCCTTCCATCTGTATAATGTTTAATCGGGGTAAATCACTTATTGAAAGAGATTTACCCCGATTTTATGTTTTGTATGCAAATAAAATAGTGAAATTAACGTATATTAAGAAAATGGCTAAAAAAACTAATTTTAGCTAAAGTTGTGCTAACATTCTTTCGTTTTTTTTTTTTTTTGTTAACTTTGCGGCGCGTTTGAGAACTAAACCAGGAAATATGAGATTTAGTTACCCAAATGGGATTGCGGGTACAGCATCGCCTGGATCAGGGTTGCTCCGAACGACAGAAGCTTTACGAGAAGTATACTGTCTCAATCTCCTTGCTGCTTGTGACGACTCGTTTCGACACAAGGGGGAAGAGAAAATGTGTCTATATAAGAATACTTAAAATGAAAGAATGGACAATTCAATAAAAGATATCAATCATTCTCTAAGCATACAAGCCGAGACTCTTGGCGAACCAGCCGAGACTGAGGCATCATGGTATGCCATGCGCGTGTTCATGAACAAAGTGGCGCTTTGCCGAGACTTGTTCAACCTGTTCAACAACGGGCTTAAGGATTCTGACCAGATGAAAAACACATTCCCCGAAGATATGATGGGCGATGTGATGGAATATTATGCCCCCTTCGTAAAAGAGAGACATGTAAACAGCCAAGGCAAGAAGATTGTGGTGGAGCGCCCACTCATACCCTCGCTTTTCTTCATGCGCAGCAACAAGCGACAGGCGCTATGCCTGGAGCGGGAACTGTGTGGCAAGGCAAGGCTATATCGCCAGCTGGTGGACTTCGACCCACAGCCCATCGCCATTCCCAAGCGACAGATGCAGATGTTCATGATGGTATCGTCGGGCGATCAGGAGGGGCTGGAATATTTCGAGGATGGAGCCTTCAACTGGAAGAAAGGTGAACGTGTCAGGGTTATCGACGGCAGGTTCAAAGGTCTGGAGGGCGAAATCAAGCGTATCAATGGCGACCATCGGCTCATCGTCACGATAGAGGGAATCTGTGCCGTCGCCACCACCTATATACCAAGATGTTTTCTAGAAAAAATATAAAATCATATGAAATATCGTAAATCATTGCTTTCTGGAGCTTTTTGTACGGGACTTCTTGTCCTGTCAGCTTGTGGAACCCCACAACAAATAGCTTATTTCCAGGATTTTAACCAAAATCCTGACACGCTAATCAATCTGAAAAGTGCGGTAATCACCGCCAAACCAACAGATAAACTCTACATCGGCGTGAAGAGCAAGGATCCACAGATCACACAGCTCTTCAACCTTACGGGAACCACCACCAGTTACTCTACGTCGTCCATCGCCAAGGATGCCTATTATTATACGGTAGACAGCAAGGGCAACATCGACTTTCCTGTGCTGGGCACCCTGCATGTGGCAGGTCGTACCCGAGAGCAGATTGCCGAGGGAATCAAGAAAGTTCTGGTGGAGCGCAACTTGGTGAAGGATCCCGTGGTGACCGTCAGCCTGACAAATCTCCACTATTCGGTGATTGGTGAGGTGGCACGCCCTGGACAGTATGAAATCGAGGACGAGAAAGTGACTATTCTCGATGCCCTTAGCAAGGCGGGCGACCTGACCATCTATGGCACCCGTGAAGACGTGATGGTGTTGCGCCAGGAAAACGGCCACCAGAAGATATACAAGATCAATCTCTGCTCGGGAAACAGCGTGTTCAACAGTCCGGTATATTACCTGCAGCAGAACGACGTGGTTTACATCAGCCCCAACAAGACCAAGGCTCGCCAGAGCACGGTCAATGGCAACAATGTCAGGAGCACGGGCTTCTGGATTAGCCTTGCCTCACTTGCCACCAGCGTGGCGGTACTTATCAAGAAATAATGAAAGAGTAGAGTGAACATTCAACACTCAACATTCAACATTCAACATTCAACCCTCAAATTCAATGATTCAGAATAATCAAGCGACGATGCAGAATGCTCCGGGTCGTCGCCCCCAGCAGGCAGAAGACTTCATTCGTCTGCAAGACTTAATGTATCTGTGCCTTGTGCGCTGGCGATGGTTTGTCATCTCGCTCGTCGTCACCCTGGGCATAGCCACTTATTACCTCCTCTCCACGCCGGGTGTCTATCAGCGCACGGCATCCATCCTCATCAAGGAAGACGGCAAGAGCCAGAGCATCAACAGCGATGTGGCCAGTATGTTCTCCGACATGGGACTCTCGGGAGGCAAGTCGAACGTCAACAACGAGTTGATTGCCATCCAGTCGCCAGCCGTCTTGCTGGAGGCAGGCAAGCAGCTCAAACTCGACGTAAACTACAGTGAAGGCGGTACCTTCCATCCTGTGGCTCTCTATGGCAGAACGCTGCCTGTAACCGTTCATTTCTATAGCTTGAACGATATGCAGAGCGCCAGTTTGGATGTAGAGGTAAAGCATGGTAACCTGTTTTCCATCGTACATGTGAGTGGCACCGACAAGGCTGGAAACCAAGTGGAATCGGACGAGGAGGTACAGGGCAAGCTGGGCCAGACCGTCCGCACGGTGATGGGCTATGTATGCGTAGACCAGGCACCGGGCTATTCAGCCTTCGTCAATGGATATGAGAGCAGGAAACTGCATGTGACTCGCACCAATCTCTATGCCATGACCGACCATATCAAGGCGTCGCTCTCGGCAAGCATCAGCGAGGAGAAGGCAACAGTCATCGACCTGACCTATAAGGACCAGCTCACCCAGCGCGCCGAGGACGTGCTGAACACCATCATCTCCGTATACCGCAAGAACTGGATGGAGGACAAGAACCAGATGACCGTTTCCACCTCCCATTTCATCACCGAGCGCCTGGGCGTCATCGAGCGAGAACTGGGCGATGTAGACAAGGACATCTCCTCGTTCAAGAGCCGCAATCTGCTGCCCGACGTAGAGACCGCCGCACAGCAATATATGCAGAAGAGCGGCGACGTAGACAAGCAGATACTCGAGCTGAACTCACGCCTCTCCATGGCACGCTACCTGCGCGACTTCCTGACGGGCAAGGTGGGCAAGAACCAGCTCCTGCCAGCCAATATCGGCATCGACAGCCCGGGCATCGAGCAGCAGATTACCGAATACAACAAGCAGCAGCTGGAGCGCAACAACCTGGTGGCTAACTCCAGCGAGCAGAACCCATTGGTGGCTGACTATGACCAGAGCCTCGCCTCTATGCGCCATAGCATCGTAACCAGTATCGACAACTTCGTGGTGACACTCAACTCGCAGCTTGGCAACCTGCAGGCAAACGAGGCGCAGACCACCAGCCAGATAGCCAGCAACCCTAGCCAGGCAAAGTACCTGCAAACAGTGGGTCGCCAGCAGAAGGTGAAGGAGGCGCTCTACCTCTTCCTCTTGCAGAAGAGAGAGGAAAACGAACTTTCCAAGGCTTTCACCGCCTACAACACGCGCATCATCACCCCTCCTACGGGCGACATCAAGCCCGTGCAGCCTGTGCGCCGCAACATCATCCTCGTGGCTTTCGTTCTCGGATTCCTGATACCTGTGGTAGTCATCTTTATCCGTGAGAATATGAACACGACGGTGAGGGGCAGAAATGACCTCAAGAACATCACCATACCATTCCTCGGTGAGATACCATATAGCATCAGTCGCAAGAACAGACCAACTCTTCTGCAGCGCATCCAGTTTTGGAAGAAGCCGAAGGAGACGCGACAGATTGTGGTGAAGGCAGGCAAGCGCGACATCGTGAACGAGGCGTTCCGCGTGCTGCGCACTAACCTGGAGTTTATGATAGGCACCCATCCCGAGCAGAACGTCATCATCCTTACGTCTTTCAACCCAGGCTCGGGCAAGAGTCACCTGGCAGGCAACATCGCCATGTCGCTCGCCATCAAGAAGAAGAAGGTGCTCGTCATCGATGGTGACCTCCGCCTTGGTTCCACATCCATGCTCGTGGGCAGCCCTGGCGAGGGACTCAGCGACTATCTCAACGGCAGGACCGATGACCTGGAGGGCATCATCTGCCATGGCGAGGAGTATGGACTGGTGAAGGATTTCGACGTGCTGCCTATCGGTACCATGCCGCCTAACCCTACGGAGCTCCTCTTCACCGACCGTCTGGAGAAGATGATCAGGCAGATGAGGGGTGAGTACGATTATGTGTTCATCGACTGTCCACCAGTGGAAATCGTGGCAGATACCCAGATTATAGAGAAACTTGCCGACCGCACCATCTTCGTGGTACGCTCGGGCTTGATGCAGCGCAGTATGCTGGGCGACATCGAGCAGCTCTACAAGGACAAGAAATTCAAGAATATGTCGCTCATTCTGAACGGAACCAAGGCTCAGGGCGGCCTCTACGGCCACTACTATCGCTATGGCTACCACTATGGCTATGGCTACGGCTACCACTACGGCTCCGACAAGAATGGGGGGTGCAAAAATAGGAAAGTAGAAAATTGGATAAAAGAATAGAAAAATATGTATATATTCCGTGAGGCGTTCCGTTGGATTTGCAATCCGACGGCAAGCAAGAAAGCACCATCAGAGAGACTCCCCGGCGGCATCGACTGGCACTGCCACATCCTGCCCGGCGTGGACGACGGATTTCAAGAGGTAAAGAAGTCGTTGGAAATGTTGTGCTTTTACGAAGGCGCAGGCATGAGAGATGTCTGGCTTACGCCTCATATTATGGAAGACGTACCCAACGAGACCACCCATTTGCGCCAAGTATTTGCCGACTTCCAGAAACAATATCAGCAGGACTTCGCCGAGCGAAACCCTGCTGACAGAAAAATGCTCCGGCTGCATCTCGCAGCCGAAAATATGCTAGATGCGCTCTTCGAAAAGCGCCTGAAGGCAAACGACCTGTTGCCGCTGGGCGAGGATGGCAAGCTCCTGTTGGTGGAGACGAGCATCTTCTCTGCCCCGATGAATTTTCATGCCCTCCTGGAGCGCATCAAGAACAAGGGCTACACGCCCGTGCTTGCCCATCCTGAGCGCTACCTCTATATGGAGAAGCGCGATTACGAGAAGCTCAAGTTGATGGGCATCAAGTTCCAGCGAAATGCGTTCTCGATAGATGGGCAGTATGGCAAGAAGGTGCAGAAACGATGCAAGTGGCTCATGAAGCACGATATGTACGACATGGTGGGCTCCGACATGCACCGCCTCGGCATCTTCAGGCAATACTGGTAGAATTAGAACTTAAGGTTAAGGTTTGATTACTGGGAATTTACTGGCAGCTCTGTACGCAGAATGCGCTAGCTACGGCGGTAAGTACGGTGATGATGAAATTGATCACCTTCTTGATGGTTTCTTTCTTCATAGTTCAAATTAAAAATTCAACATTCAACATTAAGCATTAAAGTGGAAATTTTTTCGCTGCATCGAAGCAAGGGCATGCCTTCGGGGTGGTGCCCGGCAAGTCACGATGACCCACTATCTTAGCCTGTGGGAACGTGATTTTGAGCTTGCGCAGCAGATTCCACATTGCGTCATACTGGGCCCGGGTAAGGGTGTCGGCAGGACGCCCCTCGTCATCCAGCCCGCCCTCGTAGCAGATGCCGATGGAGCAGCGGTTGTATGGGCGGGCATGTGAGCCCACCTCCAGCAGCTTTCTGAACTGCGTGATGCTTCCGTCCTTGTGGACATAGAAGTGGTAGCCCACGGTGCGGAATCCACGCTTCTTGTGGTCGCGCATCAGTTGCTTGTCGGTGTAGTTACGGTCGGCACGTGTTGCCGAGCAATGGATTACGAGAAAACGGACGCTCAGAGGTGAGTCCATCATCTCTCCGTTCTCTGTGTAGGCGAGCAGGTGATGCTCATTGAGCACCTCCTCGCCGCCAATCGTCATCGGAAATCGATCTTGTGTCATTTTCGGTCAATATATTAAAAAAAACATGTTAAGGGGATTTGCAATCCCCGTTAAGAGATAACGGGGATATGCTATCCCGGTTACTCAAGTCCATCGCCTTCCGAACCGCTGCCTGGGTTAGTGGTAGAGCCAGATTCGCTCTTGCCTGTATCTCCCGATGGCGTAGTTGTTTCGGTGTCGGTGGTGGTCGAAGACTTCTTTTTCTTAGCACCATACTTCTTCAAGTTGGCGTCGAGGTTGAGATTCACAGAGCGGAAGTCGCCCGTGGCGCGGGCTTTCATTCTTACTCCTTCGATGTTCTTAGATACGGTGAAGTCGTCGGCGTTCTCTGCACCCATCTTGTTCTTGATGCTGATGTAGAAGATGGCGAGGTTGTCGAGCTTTACATTCTTGCCCATGAGCAGGAGCTCCTTGATGTGGGTCACGGCATCGATGAGGATGCCCTTGATGGTCCCGGCTGAGAATGGAGAGTTGTGACCATGCATGTGGTCGGCGAGCTCATCGAGATCTACAGTTTCACTAATGTGGGGCTTGGCGTAGTACTTGCCATAAGCCTTCACGTTCTTCTTGTTGTTGTTCTTCTTTAAATCGTACTCAATCATAAGGCTAATAAATTGTTTTATGGTTCGTGTTTCATGTATTAAAGCGCTGCGCAGTGCTTGTTTCTTGTTTACGGTTGCAAAGATACGACTTTCAGAAGAGGCTTCTGTACGATAGGGGTGAGATAGGGATACAATGGGGCATAAAACTGGAAAACTCAGTATTATGGCTCGCCCAGATACTCATAGATGAGCAGCGTCTGGCGCATGGTGAAGGTCTTCGCCAACCGTTCGTAGCCCTCTCTTCGCAAGGCTTCAAGCAGGGGCGGGCAGTGGTTTACCATTCGCATCAGGTGGTTTAGTGCCACGTGTTTCGACTGCTCCGGAAAGTAGAGCTTGGCAAGCTCGAATTTTTTGTATATCTTGATTTTCATATAGTTTTGACTTTTATGAATCGCGGTAATAATACTTAGCGTTTCTCTTGATGATACTTAGCGTTGCTGGCAATGCTGGTTAGCACTTGCCAGAATGCTGTTTACTGTTGGTCAGAACCATTCTGGCTATTCGTAGCTACGGCTCTGTACGGTTTCAGGTACGTTTCTGCGCATTCGTTTGGACTGCAGATCGCCTCGGTGTTGATTTCTCCCGGATTCTTCTCTATCACGAGCCATCCATTGCCTTTGGCGCGGTGTACCTTCTTGAATCCCAGTCGCTGCATCACGGCGCTCAGATTCTGGTGACTCATGTTGCGGCTCAGGGCGGGACTTCCGCCTATGCGCTCCATGATTTCCGATGAATAGCGGAACTTTACATATTGAGGGGCGGTGTCTGATTTCGGCACCTTGTAGAAGCGCAGTATCTGGTCTTCCATGAAGTTGGAAACCATGAACATGCCGTTGTGCTCCCTCATCACGTCGATGTCGACGGTGGTGAGCCAGTATACCCATCCCTCTTCCTGGTTCTTCACCCGATTGGTTACCTCTTGTCCCAGAGCTACAGCCTGGGCATAGACGTGCTGGTAGTCGATGGGGGTCTCCCTAGGACTCTCGATGTTGTCTACGAACCAGGGCGAGTAGCGGCGGTTCTCCTCGTCGGTGATGATCTGTATGCTGTTGCTGGTGCCACAGAGGGCACCACGGTGCAGCAGTTCCGAACGATACTTGTCGTAGGGGCGGCGGATGGAGAACACCAGCTTGGTGACGTTGCTCTTGAGGGCGCTCAGCCCCTTGCCGAAGGTAGACTCCAGCTCGTCGAGGCATATGAGTGCCTTGCTTGAGAAAGCCTCCATGAAGTCCTTGTCGGTATAGTTGGCGGTTGACTCGTTGATGAAGTACTGGCGCAGGCATGGTGGCAGGATATAATAGAAGAATGTGGTTTTGTTGATGCCGCCCCTCCCGATGAATATCAGGATGGTCTGGCTCACCACTCTCGGTGATACCCATGCCACCACCATCGATACGAGCCATTTCTTGAAGAAGTATCTGAACTCTTCCTGCGAGTGGTGGTAGCCAGGGCAATAGTTGATGGTTACCCGGTTGGCAAGCTCGTCGATGTAGTCGGTCTTTCCGTCCCATTTGGGCAGACTCCTGAGATATTCGTCGAAGGGATCCCAAGGCTCGCTGAAGTCACTGTTGATGATGGCGTGCAGCTTGATGGCGCTCACTTCGAGTCCCATCTCGTCCATCTGGGTCCAGATGGTGTTCTCTATGTTGTCGTCGATGCGGGTCCACTTATGGTATTTGCCTTTGATTATATCGCGACTCAGCACCTCGTGAAATCCCGTCACCTCATTGTGGTGGAACTCGTATCTCATTGAGAGCCACTGCTTGATTACCTTGACGGTCGGCTTACCCGAGAAGCCCTCGCCTTTGCGGTAGAAGTGCCAGGTGCCTAGTTTCTCGGTGTGCTTATAGCATGATTTCATCACGCTGTCAGCATCGGGATAGTCGGAACTGAAGTTGCTCTTGGCGTAGGTCATTGCCTCTTCCTTGTCTATGCCATAGTGCACGCACACCTTGCCGAAGTGGAGCACATACTCGTTGTGGGCACCGCTCTCAAACTTGTAGCCCCACGTGTCGAGTAGGTTCAGTATGTGCTGCGCTGCCTCGTCCATCGAGGGAACCCCCTTGCCCAGTGCCACCATCTTCTGGCTGTTTCGCTTGCGCTTGCTGGCACGTTTGGCATATTTCGCCTCGTTGGCCTTCTTGGTGTAGAGCGCCTTCAGGTCGTGGGTGTCCAGGCCGAAAGCCTCTGCGTCCCAATGGAAGTAGGCGGTAGGGTCGTGTGCGAGTCCGCACATCCGGGTGATGTCTACGCATTGCTCGTCGGCAGGCACGCCTAGCAACTTACTGTAATAGCTCATCGCCTTGCGTATGATCACATCGAAAAGTTCCAGTGCGGTCACCTCGTCGTCATCTATGGGCAGGTATCTGGAGATGATGCGCAGGCCCCGTTGGCTCACGGTGATGAACCTCATCATGGTATGAGGGTCGGCGTCCGCCTTCTGTACGACCTCCTTCATCTTTTCTGCAGGAATCTTGTCGATGTCCACGGCGATCATCTGGGTGGTCTTCACCACGTTGCGCAGTTCCTTGCCCCGTCCGTCCATGAGCACGGAGGTAGTGATGCCTGGCATCATCACCTTGGTTTGATGAGCGAGCTCGCTGCTGATGCGCATGTTCTTGCGGTAGTCTTCGGTACGAGCCTGGGTCATGGCGTCGAGGGTGATGATTCGCTGCAGTTCATCAAGACTGATGAGTTGTCTGCTTTCGCTGGAGGCGATAGCATAGAAGAAAGATGGTAATACCATTTCTTGTCTTTGTTGTTGTTCTTTTGTTGTCATTTTTAAGCAAATAATTATAAGTTGTTTTAAAATTGAATCATATAGATTCCGCTGCAAAGCTAAGCATAAAATTTGGCATTGAAATCAAAAAGTTCCGATTTTGGAACATAACATAAATTTATTTAAAATGTTTTTTAAAAAAATCAAAAGTGAAGTCATGGGAATCAAGGATTCCTACGACTACAGACGGGCATGATTTCTGCCCACAAGTGTTTTAATCTTTTAGTCCACAACGTGTTCTGGGCTATGCGTGAAGAACTGAAGGAAGACCGTTTTGAGGGTGGTCTTACTGAGGAGGAGAAGCATTGGGCTTCCACCAAGTCAGCCATCCGCAAGGAGTTCCGGCTGTCTGATGCGTACACCAAGAGTCTGGAGGCGATGGACCGTGATGTTTCCATCGACGACTACTGGGGCGCGATACGTTGGATGGAGTCGTTGGCGGGCGAGGCTCACAGAGACGAGCTGCTTCGTCTGATTGACGGGTTGCTGGAACCTTTGTCGCCGAAATGATCGATTTTTAGATTAGCAAACAAAGCGTGAAGTGTGAAGGGGGTAAATGAACTTTAGCGTGAAAAGCGTGTTAAAAAGAAGGCATAACTATCTGATACCCTTTCTCTTTATCTTTTGCGCACGATGTATATACAAAAGTTCTTATACACCCCCTTCACACCCACCCAAACATACAAACAAGAAGAAGTGATCGTAAAAGTCTGTGAGAATCTGACCGAATAGGCCAAAAAATCTGTGTTCATCTGTGCAATCTGCGTGACTTTATTCAAAGACCAAACAGGTCTCTTAAATCTGTGTTCATCTGTGCAATCTGTGGGACAATGTTAAAAACCAGAAATTCCTTGGCTATTTCAGATATTTCCCTTATATTTGCAGCATGTAAACAATAAAAAGGGATTCTATTATGATTAGTAAGAATGTTGAAAATATGATTCCAAAGATTCAGAAATTCTTTGGAAGCCAACCCATCAAGAAGGCTTGGCTCTTTGGTTCATGCTCAAGAGGCGAAGAGAGTATGGATAGTGATGTCGATATTCTTGTAGAGTATGATCGTCAGAACTCCCGAGTATCATTGATGAAGATAGCTGCCATGATGCTCAATTTAGAAGATTTACTTCATCGTAAGGTAGATATGGTAGAAGCCAGTCGCCTCTTACCTTTTGCGTTAGACTCAGTAAATAACGACAAGTTCTTGATTTATGAGAGAAAAAGTTAAAGATAGAGGCAGATTAGAACATATTCTTGAAGCCATCAATGAAATTCAAGAGTATAAATCTCAATATACTTTAGAAGATGTTAAAAACAGCAAGCTTGTTTTTTACGGCTTTACGAAGTTTGTTGAGGTAATAGGAGAGGCTGTCTATATGCTGACAAAGGAATTTAGGGCTAGTCATCCGGAAGTTGATTGGCGTGTAATAGAAAGGATGCGTCATGTATTAGTTCATGGCTATTATACTGTAGATCCGGAAAGTCTTTGGGATACAATAGAATGTGATATTCCAGAGTTAAAGCCTTGGATAGAGAAATATCTGCAAGAACAACCAGAATAAAGTCTTCCGCTAGGCGACAAACAATCGCAATTCAGTTGCGTGAAAAATCTGTGTCATCTGCGCTATCTGCGTGACTTTATTCAAAGACCGGACAGGTCTCAGAAAATCTGTGTTCATCTGTGCAATCTGTGGGACAATGTTAAAAACCAGAAATCCCTTGGCTATTTCAGATATTTCCCTTATATTTGCAGCATGTAAGGTACTAAATATTAGAATTATGAGAACGTTCAATTATAATGAAATACAAAATACTCCGATTTGGAACGAAGTAAAGAATTGGAGTGATGATCGGAAAAATGCCCTTATAACATTGTTGTATTCAACGATGAAAGGTATTAATCCATATGAAGTTCCAGAAGACAAAGTACAGGCTTTCGTAAATGATATGCCTCATGAAGTTTTAGAAATGGCTTCAGAGTACGCCATTAAGGAAAGTCGTTCGGGAAGAGGTCTTTCTCATTCTCAGGCAATGGAAAAGATTAAGGAGCAAAGAGGATGGAAATAATTTGGTCTGATATGGCTCTCCATCAACTTGATGGAATTTTGGACTATGTAGAAGAACATTTTGGTGCTTCTGTATCTCGCAAAACCTTAGATGACATAAATTCTAAGGTAGGGCGTTTATTGCTGTTTCCAGAATCTGGAACTCCAGACTATAGCTATTCTTCAAAACTCTTAAACGACAAGGTTTTAATTCGACATTTGAACATAGGACCAAATGTTGTTTATTATAATATTGATGGAGAAATCATTAATATCATGGTGATAGCTCATTACAGGCAGTCAACTGTCACTGTTGTAAAAATGATTAATCGCTTCATCGAGCATCATACGAAATAAAGTCTTCCGCTAGGCGACAAACACTCGCAACTCTGTTGCGTAAGCACTCTCAGCCAGCCCCTTGCGGGCACAGGCTCCGCTGGCTGACCAAAACTCTGGCAGAGCTATAGCGTCGCCAGCTACATCCCTTGCCCTTATGCTAAGGGCGAGGGCTTGGGAGTGGGATAAGGACCCCCTCTTCGCAAGAGGGGGACAGGGGAGTCGAAAAATCTGCGTCATCTGTGCAATCTGTGGGACAATGTTAAAAACCAGAAATTCTTTGGCTATTTCAGATATTTCCCTTATATTTGCAGCATGTAAACAATAAAAATGTGACGATAAGAAGATGCAATCATTTATCGATAACTTAGACGAAACAGCAATGAAAGCCGCTGCCGATTTCGCCTATAAGGAGTCTTTGTCTCAGAAAACGATTCCTCATTCAGAAATTTTGAATGTCGTGAAGGAGGAATTGGGATGGAAATAAAAATCACCTGGTCAACATTGGCATAGCAGCAATTGAAAGATATAGGTCAGTATGTTGCTGATAATTTTGGAGAACGTACAGCTAATAAATCTTTAGAGCGAATAGTGAAAAAGGTTAATAGCCTGTATGTATTTCCAGAAAGTGATAATCGCCCCAAACGGTATCATCAATGATTACTCGCTTTATAGAGCATCATACGAAATAATGTCATCTGACCGAACGGTCTCATCTGTGGATAATAATTGTAGTAGGAAAATCTGTGTTCATCTGTGAGATCTGTGGGACCTCTACGGTGAGGTAGAAAAAATCAAATTCAGACTAGTTTTACTCAATCAATATCTAGATAAGAATCCCCTCAAAGCGATTCTTATCTGGTAAAGACTCTATGTCCTTCATTTCCGATACGAAACAATTATATTGTTAGAAATAACAAAAAAATATATAAAACGAGAAGTAGCTTAGTAGTGTGGGCGCTACATAATCACCCGCAACGCATCCTGCAGCTTTCTATCGGAAACTGACCCACCGAAAGAGGCTCAGGATGCTTATTATTCAAGAACTTAAAACTATGCGTAATTTTAATCAATTAAAAATTGCCGTAGCCGGAACCGGTTACGTAGGACTTAGTATTGCTACGCTTTTATCCCAACACCATGAGGTAACAGCAGTAGATGTAATTCCCGAGAAAGTAGATAAACTGAATCATCATATATCACCGATACAGGATGAGTATATCGAGAAATATCTGGCAGAGAAACCTCTGCATCTCACAGCTACCTTGGATGGCAAGTCAGCTTATAAAGATGCAGACTTCGTAGTCATTGCAGCACCAACGAACTACGACCCAGTGAAGAACTTCTTCGATACCACTCATGTAGAAGAAGTTATCGACTTGGTGCTGGAGGTTAATCCCGATGCAGTGATGGTAATCAAGAGTACCATCCCTGTAGGTTACACTCGAAGCCTATATCAGAAGTATGCTAAGAAGGGAGTGAAGCAATTCAATCTCCTTTTCTCCCCGGAGTTCCTCCGAGAGAGCAAGGCACTCTATGATAATCTCTATCCAAGCCGCATCATCGTAGGCTATCCAAAGATTATTGAGCGCCCTGAGTTCGCTGAAGAAAACGAGGCAATCAAGTCTGTAACCAATGTTGAGATGTTGAAAGATGCAGCCAAGACCTTTGCCGCTTTGCTTCAGGAAGGAGCCATTAAGGAAAATATCGATACACTCTTTATGGGCATGAAGGAAGCGGAAGCCGTCAAGCTCTTCGCCAATACCTATCTTGCCCTAAGAGTAAGTTACTTCAATGAGTTGGATACATACGCAGAAGTCAAGGGCTTGGATACCAAGGCAATCATTGATGGCATAGGCCTTGACCCACGTATCGGCACGCATTATAACAACCCAAGTTTCGGATATGGCGGTTATTGCCTGCCAAAGGATACCAAGCAGCTCTTGGCAAACTATGCCGATGTTCCTGAGAATCTGATAGAAGCAATTGTTGAGAGTAACCGTACAAGAAAAGATTATATTGCAGATGCCGTGCTCAGAAAGGCTAGTTATTATAATGAGAATAGTAGCTATGATGCAAGCAAGGAGCACAACTGTGTGATAGGAGTTTATCGCTTGACGATGAAGAGTAACAGCGATAACTTCCGCCAGTCTGCTATCCAGGGCATTATGAAGCGAATCAAGGCAAAGGGTGCTGAGGTTATCATCTACGAGCCAACATTAGAAAATGGCAGTACTTTCTTCGGAAGCAAAGTAGTAAATGATATGGCAGCATTCAAGGCACAGAGCCAAGCCATCATTGCCAACCGCTATGATGCTTGTTTGGATGATGTAAAAGATAAGGTATATACACGAGATATATTTAGAAGAGACTAGTTATGGTAGATTATAATATTAGTCTAGATGGTATGACCATCTTGGTGACAGGTGCGGCAGGATTCATCGGCAGTAATCTTGTAAAGCGCCTTTTTAATGATGCTAAGAACATCAAGGTAATTGGTATTGATAGTATTACCGATTACTATGATGTGAACATCAAGTATGAGCGATTGAAGGAGATAGAAGCTTTAGGTAAGGATTGGACATTCGTTCATGACTCCATTGCCAACAAGGAAGCTGTAGAGGAAATCTTCTCAAAAAACAAGATTTCTGTAGTGGTGAATCTTGCAGCTCAGGCAGGCGTACGTTATAGTATTACGAATCCTGATGCTTATATTCAGAGCAATCTCATAGGATTCTATAACATCCTGGAGGCTTGCCGCCATCACGAGGTAGAGCATCTGGTTTATGCTTCTTCCTCATCAGTTTATGGAAGCAACAAAAAAGTTCCTTATTCCACTGATGACAAGGTAGATAATCCTGTAAGTCTTTATGCTGCGACTAAAAAGAGCAACGAGCTGATGGCTCATGCTTACTCTAAGCTTTATAATATCCCAAGCACTGGTTTGCGTTTCTTCACCGTTTATGGTCCTGCTGGTCGTCCAGATATGGCATATTTCGGTTTTACCAATAAACTGGTAAAGGGTGAAACCATCAAGATTTTCAATTATGGAAACTGCAAGCGTGATTTCACCTATATTGATGATATTATAGAGGGTATTGTAAGAGTGATGCAGCATGCGCCGGAGAAACAGAATGGTGAGGATGGTCTGCCTATCCCTCCATACAAGGTATATAATATAGGTAACAGTCACCCAGAGAATCTTTTAGATTTCGTTACCATCCTGCAAGAGGAGTTGGTGCGTGCCGGTGTATTGCCTGAAGATTTTTACTTCGAGGCGCATAAGGAACTGGTGGCGATGCAACCAGGCGATGTGCCTGTTACTTATGCTGATACCACGCCATTGGAGGAAGACTTTGGATATAGACCTGATACGTCGTTGCGTACAGGGCTCAGGACATTCGCCGAGTGGTACAAAGGGTACTATCAGCATTAGAGTATTTTTCCCTATCAAAATGAGTAAAGAATAACGAATAGTAAGAGTATGTTTTCAAAAATAAGTAAAGGTATTGTTTATCTTTTCACAAAACCTCGTGTGATATGTATTATAGGACTTCAGTATTTATCCTTCTTGATTCCCGACAAACCCTATCTCCAGATGATGTACTGGCTGAATATGGGGAAGAAGTTGGACCTAAAGAATCCCAAGACCTTTAATGAGAAGTTGCAGTGGCTGAAGCTCTATAACCATAACCCTGCATATACCGTGATGGTGGATAAGGTAAAGGCTAAGGAGTATGTTGCCAAGTTGATAGGTGAGGAACATATCATCCCTACCCTGGGTGTATGGGATGATCCTGATGACATAGATTTCGATGCACTGCCTAATCAGTTTGTACTGAAGTGTAATCATAATAGTGGTACAGGTATGTGCATTTGTCGTGATAAAAGTAAATTGGACATAGAAAAGGTTAAGGCAGAACTGCGCAAAGGTTTAAAGGAAAATTACTTTATGAGATGGCGTGAGTGGCCTTATAAGAATGTTCCAAGAAAAATACTGGCTGAGAAGTTTATGGTGGATACGGAACAGAATGTTGAAGCCATAACAAAAGGTAAACTTGAAGAATTGAATGATTATAAAATCTTCTGTTTTAATGGTGAGCCTAAAGTGTTATTTGTTGCCAGTGATCGTGCTAATAAGGTTTGTTTCGATTACTACGATATGAACTTAAAGCATTTAGACTTAAAGCAAGGTGGTGATAATTATCATGGTGAAGTGAAGTTGCCTAAGCATTTTGAGGAAATGAAAGAGTTGGCTGCGAAGATATCCCAAGGTATCCCGCATGTAAGAACTGATTTCTACGAGATAAATGATAAGGTATATTTTGGTGAACTCACGTTCTTCGATTCTACAGGAATGGCTAAGTTTACGCCGGAGGAATGGGATGAAAAGCTAGGAAAACTCATCGTTTTACCCCCCCATATTTAGGCTATCTGATAGTATCTGAGAGGTATACTATAACTCTGAACATGGAGAAAAAGAAAGAAGAAGTAACTGAACTAACAGATTATAAATGGTTCTGTTTTAATGGAGAACCTTTTATGATGTATGTATCGCATGATAATGCTGAGCATGCTACAACCGATTTCTTTGACATGAATTATAATAGATTACCTTTGAGGATGAAAGATCCAAACTCAGATAATCCTCCAGCCAAACCAAAGGAATTTGAGGAAATGAGAGAATATGCAAAGGTTCTTTCTAGACATATTCCTTTCCTGCGAGTTGATTTCTATGTAATCAGCCATAAAGTATATTTTGGCGAGTTGACTTTCTTTCACAATGCAGGGTTCTGTAAAGTGAAGCCTGATAAGTGGAATATTAAATTAGGTAAGCTAGTTAAATTATAGTAATAATCATGTATAATTAAATAATGTGCACCCTCATTATATGTAGGGGATTATTTTATATGACTTCAATTGTTGATAAAAATAAAAGAATAGCTAAAAATACATTGATGCTTTACATAAGAATGTTATTTCTTATGTTGGTAAATCTTTATACATCAAGAGTTGTTTTACAAGCTCTTGGTATTGAAGATTATGGAGTATATAATGCCGTTGCTGGGTTTATAGCCTTATTTTCAATGGTCTCTAATTCTATATCAGGTGCAATTAGCCGTTTTCTAACGTTTGTACTTGGTCTAGGTGATCAGATGAAGTTAAACAAGGTCTTCAGTACTGCATTGATTATCCAAATAACAATAGCATTAATAGTTGTCGCATTGGTTGAAATTGTAGGTGTATGGTTCTTGAATACACATATGACAATACCTGACAATAGAATTTTTGCAGCTAATTGTGTATTACAATTAACATTACTTACTTTCGTTTTTAATCTTTGGAGTACTCCTTACAATGCTGCGATTATTGCTCATGAAAAAATGAGTGCCTTTGCTTATATAGGTATATTTGATGGCTGCGCAAAACTATCTGTAGCTTTTTTAATCTGGGTTTCGCCTATAGATAATTTGATTTTCTATACATTATTGATGAGTTTAATAGCATTAGCTACTAGGATTCTTTATACGCTATATTGTAAACGTAATTTTGAGGAATGCCATTTTAAATGGGTATTGGATAAAAACTTGTTTAAGGAAATGTTTAGCTTTGCAGGATGGAATTTTATTGGCTGTATATCGGGTGTCCTGTTAGGTCAAGGTATAAACTTATTATACAATGTTTATTTAGGTCCTGTTGTAAATGCAGCCCGTGGATTAGCATCTCAGGTTCAAGCTGCAGTAGGTCAGTTTTCTGATAATTTCTTTACTGCAGTACAACCGCAAATTACTAAATCTTTTGCAGGCAATCAATTGAGTGATGCGCATACTTTAGTATTTCGAAGTAGTCGTTTGGGGTTTTTGTTAATGATGGCATTGGTTATACCTATTGTTTCAGAGACAGAATATATCTTAGGCTTATGGTTAAAAGAAGTTCCTGAGCATACCGTTTCATTTATACAGATTATATTGTTGGATGGTTTGTTTTGTTCTTTTTCTCAGCCACTTATTAAAATGATGTTGGCAACAGGAAAGATTAAAAAATATCAGATTTTAGTGGGATCGGCTAACTTGTTGAATTTTCCTGTGGCGTGGCTAGTTTTGTATTTCACCGGAAATCCTGAGTTTACTCAAATGACTTTATGGATTTTTTCGCTTATAGCTTTAATGCTTCGTCTTTTCATGTTAAAAGAGACAACCAATTTCCCTGTTGTAAAATTTATGAATAATACAGTTTTTCGTTGTATGGGAATATTTTTTGTCTGTATTTTGCCAGCGTTATTAATGTCTTTCTATATGGAAGATGGATTAGTTCGATTTCTCTTAAATATAGTTATGTCAGAAGTAATCATATTACTTCTTGTATGTTCTTTTGGATTAAATCAGGGAGAACGTCAATTTGTATTTCAAAAAATTAATTATTTAATAAATAGAAAAAAATGACATTAAAGAATATACCTACATATATTAAAATCTTTTGGGAGTGGAAATGGGCATTCTTGCCAAGTATATATTTTAATTTCAGATGCCTTCCTTTAAGACAAGCCATTAAATTACCTATTTGGATAAACAAGCCGCATCTGCATGCTATGAAAGGTAAAGTTATAATAGATGCGCCTGTTATTAAAACAGGAATGATTCATTTAGGAGGCTATGGTGGACACATGTACCCAGATAATGGTATACATATCACACAATGGGGGGGCAAAATTATTTTTAAAGGAAGGTGCTATATTAACAATAATTCTTTTATAGTTCAAGGTGCTGATAGTACTATTATTTTTGGTGAAGATTTTGTAGCTTCTACATCAGTGAAAATCATTTCGTTTAAACAAATTGAATTTGGTGCTCATGCAAGGGTTGGATGGGATGTTTTGTTTATGGATACAAATTTTCATCCTCTTTATGATATGGAAAAACAAAAGTTCAAACGAGCTTATGGACCAATTAAAATTGGTGAGTATAACTGGTTTGCTTCTCAATGTAAGGTGATGCATTCTGTTACAACACCAGAGAGGTGTATCTTTGGAATGGGTTCTGTACTAACGAGAGGTGCTAAATATGAATCTTATTGTGTTCATGGCGGGTCGCCAATTCGGGTTCTATCACGTAATATAATGAGAGTTTACGGTCAGGACAGAATTACTGATTATAATGAATATTAATTCATGAGAATTCAAAAACATAAAGATGAATGTTGTGGTTGTACTGTTTGTGCAAGTATATGTCCACGGCAAGCGATAACAATGAAACCAGATGCCCTGGGATTCTTGTATCCAGAAGTGGATGATTCCTTATGTATTGATTGTGGAAGATGCGTGAAGGTGTGTTCTTTTCAAAAAAATTATGAAACACCATTTAAACTTGACTCCATTAAGTCGTATGCAGGAAGGCATCAGAATTTACTGCAAGTAGAAAAATCGCAATCAGGTGCAGCCTTTGTAGTCTTGTCTGATTATATTCTATCTCAAAGTGGAGTAGTATATGGTGTGGGTTATGCTGATCATTTCCGACCGGTTCATAAGCGGGCTACAACCTTTGAAGAACGTGATGAATTCAGAGGTAGCAAGTATGTTCAAAGCGACATGACTGGCATCATACCACAGATTAAGCAAGATTTGAATGAGGGTAAGTTGGTTATGTTTACGGGTACTCCATGCCAGGTATCTGGGGTTTCTTCCTTTTTTGGAAAGAGTAAGCTGCGTGAACGTTTATTCTTGATGGATATTGTTTGTCATGGTGTTGCAGCTCCCCATGTTTGGCGAGACTATGTAGATTACTTGGAGAGTAATAACCAGCAATTAGCGGCTGTTAATTTTAGGGATAAAAAACATGGTGGTTGGCATTATGGTGATGAAACGTTTACCTATGTAGATGGATCAACCCACGTTTACCACTACCATTTTTACACCCTTATGAATTTGCGCTATTCTTGTTATCAGTGTCCTTTCACTAATTATAGAAGAACATCAGATATCACGGTAGCTGATTTTTGGGGGATAGAAAAAACTTGTGCTGCTGATTTAGGTAAAGACAATAAAGGCTGTTCTCTCTTTTTGATTAATACTGAGAAAGGAGATGTGTGGTTTGATAAATCCAAGAATGAATTGGATTATATGCCAGTTCCTTTAGAGAAAACAAGGCAGTTGCATTTATGCAAACCTTCGGCGTTTGATAAACATAGAGCGAATTTTGAAAGAGATTATACTTCTCTTGGATTTGCTTATGTTAGAAAGAAATACGGCGATGTAGGTATCTATTATTATATAGCCTGGATCAAACGTAGAATTATAAAATGGGTATATCCTATTGCTAAACCTATATTGGTAATTATAAGAAAATAAAAAATAGAATTTTTGAAAGATGAAAGTTGCATTGATGACTATATGGCATTGCGGTAACTATGGTGCAGAAATGCAGACTTACGCCACAGTGAAAGCATTGCGCCAATTAGGACATGAGGTGGAGGTTATTGATTTCCGCCTTTTTGAACCAAGGAATACGTTGCGTTCTAAGGTAGGAAAGTTCCTGAATAATATATCTCCTGCTCATAAAACCTTTGAGCATTTTTGGAGAAAATATATCCAAAATATAAGTTGCCATTATCTTCTTATTGATGAGTTAAGGAATAATCCGCCTAAGGCTGATATATATATGGTTGGCAGCGATCAGGTTTGGAATAAGGATATCACAGGTGATAGATGTGCTGCCTATCTTTTGGATTTTGGAGATGAGCAGGTAAAGAGAGTATCTTATGCTTCCAGCATCGGAGTTAGTGATTGGCCCTTTTCTGAATCTTATACCCACCTGGTAGCGAAACAACTTAATAAGTTTGCTGCTTTGAGTTGCCGGGAAATAACGGGTGCTAATGTCCTTTCCCAGCAGTTTGGACTTGAGGTTAAGCAAGTTCTTGACCCAACATTGCTCCATCTGGATTATAAGGAGATTACTGGAAACATTCAAGATGCAAATACGTTAGTATTTTATCCACTATCAGTAGGTGATACTTCTGCTATTTCATTTTGTAAAGATTTAGCGGAACAATTGAATCTGAAATATGTAAATGCAAATCCTTATCAGTTTCTTCCGTTTTTGCCTATAATATGGAAAAGAAATTCTATAGCACAGTGGCTGACTGCTATTGGTGGAGCTTCGCTGGTTGTTACTGGTTCCTTCCATGGATTAGCCTTTAGTCTTATCTATCATCGTCAGTTTATATTGATTAATGATAATAAGCAAGGACGAAATTCTAGAATGATGGATTTGCTGAATTATCTAGGATTAGAGCATCGATTGTTTAGAACAACAGAGGAGGCGATGGCTAGCAGAGTATGGGAGGATACTATTGATTATCAATTGATAGATGAAAAATTGAATCAAGCAAGAAATGAATCTTGGAATTATCTAAAACAAAGTTTATCATGAATATAGCATTTTTGTGGAATTGGCCTGTTAATGAGTTTACTGGTGGAGTTGGTATTGTGACTAAGGTGTTGGCCAAAGAAATGCAAAACCGTGGACATCGAGTTATCTTCATAGCACTTGTAACACAAGAAGAAAAGTCTAGAAATGCCAGATTGTTAGAGAGCTTAGGTATGAATCAGGATACCTATCCTTATGTTGCTCCTCAATACTATGTTGATGCAGGTATGGAACTCGAACTCGTTGTTACTGAAACAACAGAAATCTTAGAGCAAAATAAGATTGATATGGTTATAGCTCAAGATTTAGATCCTCTAGAGATAGATATAGTGAGTAAATTACCTGATAGATATGTTAAAATTATAACGAAGCATAATCAGCCATTTGAAGCATATGAATTTACTAGAAATGTATTTAAGGGTTATCAGGCAAAAAAGTTGAGTAAGAAAATATGGAAAAATGTAGTTTTAGCATGTCCGTACTTGGGACAAATGAGGCAAAAGCAGTTAAATGAAAGACTATATAAAAAGGCTACTTCTTCTGCTGATAGATTATGTTTGTTGTCGAGTGGCTTCGTAACAAGATTGCTAAGATTTATGCCCAATTTGGATCAACGAAAGATTTGCTACATAAATAATCCCAATACATTTTCGACTAATGTTGAAGTTGTGCATCATAAAGAAAATCTTGTTATTATTGTATGTCGCTTAGTTGAATCTATGAAGAATGTTACTGACTTTATGAAGGCTTGGAAAATGGTAGAACAATACCATCCTGCTTGGAAAGCAGAGGTTGTTGGGGATGGTAGGGATATGCAGATGCTTAAGAAGCAATGTAAAAAAATGAACCTTCATTCTTTGACTATTGTTGGGTATCATAGTGATGTTGAAAGTTTCTATAAAAGAGCTAAAATAATTTGCGTTACTTCATGGTATGAGGGATGGGGTATGACAATAACAGAAGGTATGGCTAATGGATGTGTACCAATAGTTTATAACACTTATGAGGCGATAAAAGATATATTTGACGATGAAGTTAGTGGCTTGATAATTAAGTCTTGTAAGCCTTATGAGCTTTTTGAAAAGCTAAATAGATTAATGAACGATTCTACTCAATGGAATTTATTGAGTAATAATGCAATAGAGAAAGTTAAACAATTCTCGTCAGACAAGATAGTTGAGAATTGGGAACAATTATATCAAGAAATAAAGGAAGAAAAACATGTATAATGAAACTGATTTTTCGGAATATATACCAAATGATAGCTCGTTAAAATGGTATCAATTGGAACCAAATGATGCCAAAGAACTGGTTATAAAATTGGTATTGTTCGTTCTCTATCCTTTTGCAGCCTTTCTAGGCTCTTTGTTAAGACCAACAAGCAAATCCTCCTTTGTGATATATTTCTTGTTTGGTATTCTCTTTTGCTGGCACATGGACCCAAAAGGATTGGTTGTTTATGATGACTACATAGGAATTAGAGATTTGTTTTTGAAGTATAAATATACGATGACAGATTTCTATGATAAGTTATGGCTTTATATTACTTTCGAAGGTAAGGAAAAAGAACTGTATTCTGTATTCTTGAATGCATTTACACGACAGTTTTCTGATAATTATCATCTGTTTTTTGCCATAGCAAGTGTTCCATATCTATTGTTCTCCTTATTATCTGTAAGGAAAATGGTTACAGACAATGAGTTTCCTCTTTGGGGATTCATGTCTTTGATAATCATCCTACTGTTTGTTATCCCTCGTGATATTGTAACGGTACAGAATCCAAGATATACTACAGGTGTATGGATTACGATGTGGGGATTCCTTAATTATTTTGATCAATCGGCTCGCAATAGATATTTGTATGTAATACCGATACTTTTAACACCATTTATTCATTCTGGCTTTTGGCCGATGATATTTGTTTATATCCTGGCAATTAGTTTGCCGTTATCGGCTCATATAAAAACACTACATATTATATTTTTTGCATCTATTCCATTTTCTTTGCTCTCATATGATTTGTTTAATGGAATAAATTATTCGTTTTTACCACCAGCTATTTCTAATTGGATTGAAATGTATTTGAATGATGATTTTTATGCGAAATTTGTTCAAAAGAAAGGTGCTTCAGGTTTTTTCTGGGTTTCTCAATTATTTTCATATATTATTTATGGTCTTTATCTTTATATTCCTTTGATATTAATGAAAAAAAGTAATGAGATATTGTGCCGTGATGATATTGGAAAATTATATCCTTTTTATATATTATTATTTTCTGTGACCAACTTTATTAGATTATTGCCTGTGATAGGTCAACGCTATCTTTTCACTGTGCAAATTATGTCTATATTTATGTTTTATAAAGTTTTTTATCCTCAAAAAAGTAAGTTTTTCTATATCTTATTGGGAGGATGGTCGTTCCATATTTTCTTTAGGTGGTTTTATAGTGGTGCAGGTCTTTATCTAGTACCTAAAAATATATACTATGATAATTTATTTTCTTTAATTATTGATTATCTGTAAGATACTTATATAAGGTAAGTTGATGATATATCTTATATAACCATGGGATGTTTTAAATGATTTAACTTGATTCTATGAAAATATTACTATTTACTGATTCGTTGGGGGCGGGTGGTGCCCAGCGCCAACTAGTTGGACTTGCTGTTCTTCTGAAAAAAAAGGGGTTTGAAGTAAAAGTATGTACATACTATGATATTGATTTTTATCAGCAATATCTTGAGGATAATGAAATAGTAAATGAAATTATACCTCATGCGATAACTTTTCAAAAACGTATATGGGCAGTACGCAAATACTTCAAGAAAGAGAATCCTAATTGGGTCATAGCTTATCAAGAAACCCCTTCCCTTGTAGCTTGTGCAGCTAAAATGCTTGGTTGTAAGTTCCATCTTATTGCAAGTGAAAGAAATACAACTCAAATAATTAGTATGAATGAACGCATACGTTTCTTTCTCTATAAATGGGTTGATGCCATTATTCCAAATAGTTATGCTCAAGAAAAATTCCTTCTTCAGCATTATCCATGGATGAAGGTAAAAATCAAAACAATTACTAATTTCGTAGATTTGGATAGATTTTCTTATGTGAAGAGGGTTAGACATAGAGTACCTTTAATTGTTATTGTTGCATCAATTTGGGAATCAAAAAACACATTGGGGTTAATTGAAGGATTGAAATTACTAAAGAATAGGGGGATAAACTTTAAAGTTTCTTGGTATGGGATTTCTGAGAAAAATTCTGATTATTTAGCTCAATGTCGTTCTAAAATAGAGGAGTATGATTTGCAGGATTACATTGAATTGTGTAAAAAGACAAAAGTGATAGAAAAAAAATATGCTGAAGCTGATTATTTCTGTCTTCCTTCTTTTTTTGAAGGTACACCTAATGTAATTTGTGAAGCAATTTCTACTGGTCTTCCAATTATCTGTAGTGATGTATGTGACAATTCTATATATGTGAAGGATGGCATTAATGGCTTCCTTTTCGATCCCCATCATCCAGAGTCTATTGCTATATCACTCTCTAAAGCTTTGGCTTTGAATGATGAACAATATCGATTATTTTGTATGAATAGTAGACAAAACGCAGAGACTTTATTAAATAGTGATGATTTTGTTGATAAGTATATAAAAATTATTAATGTGAAATGATAAGTATTAATAAGTTAGCTTATGGAGGTGTAAAAATAAGCATTCTCATTAATTATCTTTGGGATAAATTTTGGGCACCTATATGGATTACAGCAATGAAGTTTCATGGTAAGCATGTTGTAGTTCGTCCCATGAGTTCTTTAATAAGGGGTATTGAAAATCTATCTGTTGATGATTATTCTATTCTTCCTCCTACTACTACGATTTATTGTACCAAAGCACCTTTGATTATAGGAAAAAAATGTTTGTTTGGTCCTGGTTGTACATTTATCACAGGTGATCATCGAACTGATGTTATAGGAATGCATATTTATGATTGCAATGAAAAACGACAGGAAAATGATTTGCCAATCGTAATTGAAGATGGTGTGTGGTGTGGTGCAAATGTAACTATATTGAAAGGTGTAACGATTGGAAAAGATAGTATTGTTGCAGCAGGTGCTGTAGTGACAAAGTCTTTTCCTCCTTATAGTATTATAGGTGGTGTACCGGCAAAACTATTGAAGAAACGTTTTACAGAAGAACAAATACAAGAGCATGAACGATTAATGAGCGATTATGAAAAAAACTAAAGTGCTGTTTTGTTCACCATATTCGTATGGTGAAAATGTCATTTCTGGTGGAATTAGTATTTGGGGAAAGATTATTGTGGATTATTCTCAAATTGCAAATGACGAAACTCTGGAAATTATACCGATTTCGTTTGATCGTAAACGAAAGGTGATGGAAGTCAATGATTTTGGATTTAAACGCTTTTATTCTGGATTCAGAGAAATCTCTAAAAAATGTAAAGAAGTAAGAATAAAAATGGATTATCATAAACCTGATGTTATGCATTTATGCACGAGTGCTTCATTAGGCTTGTTGAAAGATTTTTTGTTGTTGCGGTTAGCTTCTCATAAAAATATCAAGAAAGTACTTCATTTGCATTTCGGGCGTGTTCCTGATTTGGTAAAAAAGAATAATTGGGAATGGAAACTTTTGTCGAAAGTTCTCAAAATGTCAGATAAGGTCATTGCTATGGATAAAAAAACATATCGTGTTTTATGCCAAAAAGGTTTTGATAATATAGTTTATGTGCCTAACCCATTGTCGCTTGATATTATTGATAAAGTTAAAGATTTTGAAGTAACAATTCATAGGGTTCCTAAACAGTTGTTATTTGTTGGACATGCTCTGAAAACAAAAGGAGTTTATGAACTTGTAGAGGGATGTGTTGGTGTTGAAGGTATCAAACTTCGATTGGTTGGTAAAATTTCTTCAGAAATTAAAAATGACTTATTTGTATTAGCTCAAAAAAGAGACAATGCAGAATGGTTAACTTTTGTTGGGGAAATTTCGCACGATGATGTCTTGAAAGAGTTAATGGCTGCAGATGCATTTGTGTTCCCTAGTTATACAGAAGGATTCCCTAATGTAATTTTAGAAGCGATGGCTTGTGGGTGTCCTATTGCAGCCTCAAATGTGGGAGCAATCCCAGAAATGCTCAATATAGAGGAAGATGCTTGTGGCATTTGTTATGAAGCTAAAAGCTTTTCAAAAGTAAGAGATGCTGTAAAAATATTGATGAATGATACTGAACAAAAAAACAGGTTTGCAGAAAAAGCGAAGAAACGTGTGAACGATATGTATGCAGTGCCTGTTGTTTGGTGTCAATTAGTTAAGGTTTGGAAAGCGAATTAATTCGTAGAGAATGTGTCTAATGTCTTATTTTGAAAAATATGTTATATAAAAATACAAATACTGTGGATTTGTCTTTGTATAACAATGCTTGGTATAATACAGGAGCATCAGTTATAAAAAGAACATTATGGTATTTTGCGAATTCTGCAATTTTGAATAATTCTTTTATTCCATTTTCTAGAATAAAAATCAAAGTATTGCGCTTGTTTGGTGCCGAAATAGGAAAGGGCGTAGTAATCAAGCCATCTGTAAATATCAAGTATCCTTGGAATTTGAAGATAGGAGACTATGTATGGATTGGGGAGAATGTATGGATAGATAATCTTGTGGAGGTTTCTATCGGTGATAATGTATGTATCAGTCAAGGTGCTATGTTGCTCTGTGGCAATCACAACTATAAGAAAACAACATTTGATTTAATGGTTGGCAAAATAATAATAGAGGAGGGAGCATGGGTTGGTGCTCAATCTGTGGTTTGTCCTAATGTGACAATTCACTCTCATGCAGTGCTCGCTGTTGGCACAGTTGCTAGTCATCACCTAGAAGGATATGCTGTGTACCAAGGCAATCCTGCAATTAAGGTGAGAGAGAGAAACATTCAATAGTCATATCAGATAACTATTCTTGATTAAATCGCAAAACAATGAAAATCTCTATCATTACCGCTACGTATAATAGCGGGAAGACGGTGAGTGATACGCTGAAGAGTGTGCTCGCCCAAACCTATCACGACTATGAATTGCTGGTTGTGGATGGGGCTTCGAAAGATAATACCCTGGAGGTGGTAAGGAAGATGGAACCTCTGTTTGAGGGGAGAATGAGATATATCAGCGAACCCGATAAGGGAATCTATGATGCCATGAACAAGGGCATCAGGATGGCTACGGGGGATGTAATCGGTATTCTTAACTCGGACGACTTCTATACTTCGGATGATGCTTTGGCTTGCATCGCATGGGTGCTGGAGAATGAAAAGGTGGATGCCGTGTATGGCGACATACACTATGTGGACGATGAGGACTTGAAGAAATGCGTAAGATACTATAGCTCCAAGCCTTTCAGAAGATGGATGATGAGATTGGGATTCATGCCTGCACATCCTTCGTTCTATTGTCGTAAAGAGGTATATGAGAAATATGGCGCCTTTGATGCAGAAAACTATCGGGTGGCTGCAGACTTTGAAAATCTGCTGAGACTTATCTTTGTAAACAAAATCAAAACGCATTATATCTCTAAAGACTTTGTTACCATGCGTACTGGTGGTGCTTCCAGTTCTGGATTGGAGAGCCATAAGCGCATCATGCGTGACCACCTGAAAGCGCTTAAAAAGAACGGAGTGTATTCTAACTTCTTTCTTTTGGGATTGCGCTATATATATAAGGTGGGAGAAATACTGAAAAGCAGATTCTAATTTTAAAACGAATAAAAGAAGATGATACAACCAATTTATATTTTTCTGCTGGTAGCACTTATTGTGTCTGTCACCATCGCCATGCTTGTGCTGCCTAACATTCTCCTTATCTCGCATAAGAAGAAACTCTTTGATATGCCGGACAAGAGAAAGGTGCATCATGCGCCGATTCCCCGTCTGGGCGGACTCTCGTTCTTCCCTGTGATGCTTATTACCATGGGCGGCCTGGTGCTGATATATCATCTGATGGGACTGAGCAGCGGGTCGATGCACGGGGAGGTGCCTTATGAGTTCCTGGCGCTGCTGGTGGGTAGCATGATGCTGTTCCTGGTGGGGCTTGCCGACGACCTGATTGGAGTGGGGTATAAGAAGAAGTTCCTGGTGCAGATCGTGGCGGCATCACTGCTCGTGGCTTCGGGCGTGTGGATTAAGTCGCTTGACGGACTCTTCGGAATCTATCAGTTGTCGCCATGGGTGGGCATGCCTTTCACCGTGCTCATCGTGGTGTACGTAACCAATGCCATCAACCTGATTGACGGCATCGACGGACTGGCTTCCGGACTCTGTGCCATCTCGCTGGTGGCACTGGCGGGTCTGCACATCTGGCTGCATCTGTTTTCCTTCGCCTTGCTCTGCATTGCGGCGCTGGGTGTGATTATCCCTTTCTGGTTCTACAACGTGTTTGGAAATGCCATGAGGGGCAGGAAGCTCTTTATGGGCGATTCGGGTTCGCTGTCGCTGGGCTACATCATCAGTTTCCTGATGATTCACCTGAGCACGGTGGATGTGAGCCCGCATGTGGTGTCTGACTACAACATGGTGTTTGCCTTTACCACGATGCTGGTGCCGCTGCTCGACGTGGTGAGAGTGGTGGGTCACAGACTGAGAAACAGGCAGAATCCGTTCTTGCCTGACAAGAGCCACATCCACCATAAACTGCTGAGATGCGGACTGAGGGTGAGACAGGTGATGGTGGCTATCTGCCTGCTCTCGCTGATGTTCATCCTGATCAACTTCCTGATGATCGGCCACGTAAACATCACGTATATCCTGGGCATCGACATCGCTGTATGGATAGTGTTCCACCTGGTGCTGGATGTCATCCTACACACCAGGAGGGCGGAAATGGATATTTAATCCTCTATATTTAAAACTATGCTATTCCCGGCTCGGAGATTCAAAAATGAATCTCTGGGCCGGGATTTTTGCGTTTGTAGAGTAGTGGATGAGTTCGTGGCTGCATGGGGGAAGTGTGATGGCTTTTCGTGTTAAAAACTATGAAATCTTAGGTGTTTTCATATAATAGTTGTACCTTTGCGAAAACTAATTATAAATAATTGAATAAATGAGTAAGTATCGTTTTTCTATATATGACTATCATGCTATCAAGGAGGCTGATATTCTGATAGATGGTATCACCGTGCTGGCAGGACCAAATGGCTGTGGTAAGAGTACTATATCTAGATGGTTGTATTATATGATAGATATTGCTACGGACTTTGACTCCTATCTGGTTAAAGGATATAAAACAGAAATAGATTCATTGTTACAAAATATCAGTCGTGCCATCAGGGAAATGTGGGGACTAAATAGAGGTGTTAACAATGGTCTGAATGTTTTGCAATCTATTGACGATTTAAAACTCGATGATAATTTCTCATTAGGCTCAATAGACGAATACACGGTTAAGCTACATTTGTTTATAGGTGAATTTGCCTCACAACTAGATAAATTCTTGAATGCAGAGAATGTTCAAGAACAACGAAAAGACAGAGTTCTCAATTTCTTGAATCAGAATTTGGATGGTGAGGAAAAGGCTAGAAATGCTCAAGCTTTTGCAGAGTTGATAAGCCTACAGGTAGATAAAATGCAGCAAGAGGTATTGTATAAAAGTGAGGATCGCTCCTTGACAGATGTCTTGTCTTTTCTTCATACATATCTATATGAAGATGAAATGGTTCCCTTTAATATCGCCTTGCAAGAGGAAGGGGTCAACATTATCTCTGATGGGAGATTAGGCTCTCTCTTTAATCTGGACAAAGCGATTTACATAGACACTCCAATGGCTTTCGGCTTGGATGACTTCTTAAAAAATGTATTTTGGCAAAGATTAAGAAAATTGATGCTAGAGGAAAATGGTTGTCATGATAAGCAAAACATACGTTTGCTGTATCGCATATCAGAAATCCTAAATGGAAAAATTAATGTTTCTGACAGTTTGTTGGGCAATAAAGAAATGTATTATGAGCGCAAGGATGGCAAGCTATTGCTTCCTTTGGATAAAATTGCTACTGGTATGAAGTCGTTTGCCTATCTTTTCCAGTTAATAAAGAATGGTTATTTGGATGACAAGACGGTTCTAATGATAGATGAGCCGGAAGTTCATTTGCACCCTCAGTGGGTTGTTGTTTTTGCTAGATTATTGATTCTTATCCGTAAATCGTTGGGAGTAAAAATAGTCTTAGCGAGTCATAATCCTGACTTTGTCGCTGCCATCAAGGCAATAGCCAAAAAGGAAGAAATCTTGGCTGAAACAAACTTCTATTTAGCTCAGAGTGTGGATGATGATGGGTTTCAGTATGCTTTTAAGCCTCTTGGCAGTGACATCGAACCTATCTTTAATTCGTTCAATATAGCATTGGAAAGGATTCAGCAATATGGCGATACAGATCTTTGATAATGAGTGTGTAGAGTCGCACCCCATTTATGAAAAGGCTGGGGCGCTACTAAGTGACGTTTGTAAAAGGGATTATAAAGATAATTTCTTTGACGAGCGAATCGAATGTTTGGACATGGATACTTATGAGGTTATGATTTGTGGTGGGCAAAAGCAAGCTACAATGGATGCGGTAATAGGTATCGCTGATTACGAAAATAACCATAAGACAAACTGTAAGCTGCTAATGGTTGAGTTGAGGTTGGGGTATAAATCGACTCAAGGACTAGAGGCTGCTAGCTTGAATCGTAAAGTATCGCATACTCTTGAACTGTTGAATCCTGCTGTTTGTCTAGTTTCTGACAAGGCAATATTTGTTTTTGATGGTTTACTGTGTCAACAAGCGATTCATTGGATGTTCTCTAAAAGGTATTCCAATGTTTCAAAAAAGGAGTGGGTCGTAATGAGTCCCACGATGTTTTGCAAGGCCTATCTTGCACCAGAAGATTTGCCTTATCAGCCAATCCTCGATTTTGTAAAAGGCAAGGCAGACTTTGCAAAGATGTTGGAGAATAAATCTTGGCAACAGATTTATAAAAGTCTTCAATGGTGGGGAAAAGCTTATTATAAGTATTGTTACATAGCAGAAGAGGCAACTCTGATAGCTAGTCTCATCTCGGAAGTATGGGAGGATTTGAAGTCTCATAAGCATGAAATGACAGATGATGATCTTTTAAGTTTTAGTATTTACGCAGAGGATTATCCAGATTTTAATTTAGATGAACTTTAATCCTCTCTCTATATATATAAATACAAGATATTCCCGGCTCGGAGATTCAAAAAGGAATCTTTGGGTCGGGAATGTTTTTTTGTTAAAATCGTAGAAATGCTTGGTTGTTTGGGAGAATTGATGTATATTTGCAATTCATTAGATAGCGTTTGATTATGGCAAGAAAATTATATCCTATAGGAATTCAGACATTTGAACGTATTCGCAAGGAGGATAAGTTCTATGTGGACAAGACGGAATACATCTATCGTATGACCCATACGGATGGAACGTATTTCTTCTTGAGTCGTCCACGCCGTTTCGGCAAGTCGCTGCTGGTTTCCACTTTTCAAAGTTATTTCGAGGGCAAGAAGGAACTCTTCGAGGGGCTTGCCATCGAGAAGCTGGAGAAAGAGTGGAATTCTTATCCTGTGCTGCACTTCAGCCTGGCTGGAGGCAAACATATGGAGAAGGCACAGCTGGATCGATACCTCTTATATATATTGAAGGAAAATGAGGATAGGTTTGGGGTGGATTGTGATTCTCCTGACCCAAACGTTCGTTTGCTCAACTTGATAAGAACAGTTACTGCAAAGTCTGGCAAGCAGGCTGTGGTGCTCATCGATGAATATGACGCTCCGCTGCTGGATGTGGCGCATGAGAAGGAAAAACTCGATGTTTTGCGCAATACGATGCGCAATTTCTACAGTCCCTTGAAAGATTGCGAGCCATTGCTCCGATTTGTCTTCCTGACGGGCATCACGAAGTTTTCGCAGTTGAGCATCTTCAGCGAGCTGAATAACATCACGAATGTCAGTATGGACGAGCCATACGCCGGCATCTGCGGTATCACCAAGGAGGAAATGCTTACACAGATGAGCGATGATATCGATGCTCTTGCCGAGCATCTGGAACTGAGCAGGGAGGAGACCATCCAGGAGCTGAAAGACCATTATGATGGTTATCACTTCACTTGGCCATCGCCTGATGTCTTCAATCCTTACAGCTTGCTGAATTGCTTCGCCAAGCAGGAAATGGATGATTACTGGTTCGGCTCGGGCACTCCTACTTATCTCATCAATATGATGAGAAAATATGAATTCTTGCCTGCTGACCTTGGCGAAACCATAGAGGTGGGCAAGAAGGACTTTGATGCCCCCACAGAAACGATGACCACCATCGTACCTTTGCTCTATCAGAGCGGGTATGTCACCATCAAGGGATATGACAAACCGACAAAGTTGTATCAGTTGGCATTGCCTAACCAGGAGATTAGGGTGGGGCTGTATGGTAGTCTCTTGCCTCATTATCTGACGGACAAGTCTGCGAAGGCTAACACGACCATCGCCAAGATGTCGGTATTGGTGAAGAAGGGGGATATGGATGCCGCTTTCTGCCTGCTGAACGACTTCCTGGAGACGGTGCCTTACTGCGACAACACTAACTACGAGGGGCATTGGCAGCAGACGCTCTACATCATGTTTGCCCTGCTTACCAACTATAGCATCCTAGTGGAACCTCATACAGCGAAGGGCAGAATCGATATTATGATGGAGACGGATGATACCATCTACGTGATGGAACTGAAGTTCAACAAGAGTGCCGAGGAGGCTCTCGCCCAGATTGAGGCAAAGCACTATGTCGACGCCTTCAAAATGAGCGGCAAGAAGGTGGTGAAGATAGGCTTGAACTTCTCGGTGAAGGACGAGGTGAACTGTCTGGAATGGAAGATAGGATGACAAGATCTTATAGTCCTGTATATTTCCTGATAGCCTTGATGAAGGTATCGCCATATTTATTGAGCTTGAATTCTCCGATACCACTGATCAGGCTCATGGCATTCTTGGTGGTAGGTTTCATTCTTGCGAGTTCATGAAGGCTCTTGTCGCTGAGTACGATATATGGAGGATAACCCTGTTCGTCGGCAAGGTTCTTGCGTATCTTTCTGAGGTGTTCAAAGAGCCCTTTGTCTTCCACGCCTTTCGAGTCTTCCTGGAAGATGACACGTTCGGCATGCACCTCAGGAATGAGATTTCCCGGCTGGGTGATGGCGCCCTTTCTGTTGCGTACCGTTTTCTTTGGGCGGGTGGCTTTATCATCTTCTTCGATATAAGCCAGTGAAACATGGTGTTCTCCCTTCAGTACCTTCCAGCCTAAATCGGTAACCTTCATGTAGTTGTGGTTGTTGTAGGCAATCTCGAAGAATCCCATCTGCAGCATCTGCAGCAGATAAGCATTCCAGTCCTTAGATGTTGTATCCCTGCCCACACCGAAGGTTTTCATCTCGTTGTATTTGTTTTTCACAACTGCAGAAGAATGCATGCCTCTCAGAATCTCGATGCAGGTACCTACTGCAATATGCTCACCCGAACGGACCACGGCACTCAGGGCTTTCTGGGCTCTGATGGTGCCGTCGAAGGTGCGTGGAGGATTCTTGCAAACATCACAGTTGCCGCAGTTGCAGGATGATGTCTCGCCAAAATAATTCAGCAGAATGCGTCGTCGGCATACTCTCGATTCGGCATATTCCTCCATGCGGCGCAGTTTTTCCATGTTCACATCACGCTGTCCGCTTTCTTCACAGAAAGAACGGAGGGTGATGATGTCGGCCATCGAATAGAACAACACGGTATCTGATGGTGCTCCATCTCTTCCGGCTCTACCTATTTCCTGATAGAAACTCTCTATGCTTTTAGGCATATTATAGTGGATTACCCAGCGCACATTACTCTTGTCGATGCCCATTCCAAAAGCGATGGTAGCACATACCACCTGAATCTGGTCCATCTTGAACCGCTCCTGTACTGATGCTCTGGTCTGGGCAGTCATTCCGGCATGATAGGCTGCGGCATTGATACCCAGATCGATAAGTTCCTGAGCTACCATTTCGGTGTTCTTGCGGGAGAGACAGTAGATGATACCCGCTTCTTCCGGATGATTACTGATGAAGCGGGTGATGTATTGGAGCTTTGCCTTTTTGGTGCTCTCCTGTCTTACGGTGAGGGAGAGGTTGGGGCGGTCGAAACTGCTTACGAACGTCTGCCCATTGAGATGAAGCTGGCGTATGATATCTTCGCGCGTTATCTTGTCGGCTGTGGCTGTGAGCGCCATCACCGGGACATTGCGGAAATTCTCGTGCAGCATACCGAGTTGCGAATACTCCGGACGGAAATCGTGTCCCCACTGGCTGATGCAGTGGGCCTCGTCAACGGCAAAGAGCGAAATCTTGATGTTGCTGAATAAATAAGGTATCTCGCTGATGAGTTTTTCGGGCGAAACATAAAGAAGTTTCAGTTCTCCCTTCTCGCATCGGCGGCGGATGATGAGTTCATCGGTCGTGTCGTTTCCGCTGTTCAGTGCCTCAGCCGGGATACCGTTTGCCTTGAGCGCCTCCACCTGGTCGTGCATCAGACTGATGAGCGGTGAAATGACCACAGCGGTACCTTCCATTGCTAATGCGGGAACCTGGTAGCACAGACTCTTTCCACCACCAGTCGGCATGAGAACCAGACAGTCGTGTCCCTGCATTACCTCTCTGATAATCGCCTCCTGGTTGGGGCGGAAGGAATCGTATCCAAAATAGCTTTTTAATATCTCGTTTATCTGCATGATTGCCGTTTTATGATTTATGCCTTTGTCGGCATGTTTTTGTTTTGTTTTTCATGCAAAGGTAATGAATAATCTGCATAAATAAAAGTTTTCTCCAAGAAAAAGTGCATATTTCAAGTAAAAAACTTTGCAAAGAGCGAAAAACAGGAGGAAAAGTTTGGTATGTGGAAAAAATGTATTACTTTTGCATGGTAAATACAGATAAAAATGGCAAAATGTAATGTAAACACTCAAGAGCGATTTGCCGATATCCAGATGCTCCGTTATGAGTTGAAGGGTTTCGAAAACCTGTCGCTCACACAGAAAATTTATATTTATTGTTTGTCGAAGGCAACCCTCTTGGGACGTGATATCACCTTCGACCAGCAGGGCAAATACAACCTGCGCATCCGTAAAACCCTGGAGGCTGTATACCGTCATTACGAGGGTAATCGCGAAAGCGAAGATTTCAAGGCTTTCGAAGTTTACCTGAAGCGTGTCTGGTTTGCCAGCGGCATCCATCATCACTATGGATGTGAAAAGTTTGTGCCAGGATTTTCAGAGGAATCTTTCTATGAGATGGTTGGGGCTGTAGCCGATGAATACCTGCCTCTTTCCAAGGGACAGAGCAAGGAAGACCTGTTGGGTATTCTGGTGCCTGTCATCTTCAATCCGGAAGTCATGCCTAAACGCGTGAATCAGACGGATGGCGAGGATCTGGTGCAGACTTCAGCCTGCAATTTCTATGAGAATGTTTCTCAGGCAGAAGTAGAACGTTTCTATGCCAGGATGAAGGAAGATGGCAACGAACAGGCACCTTCGTATGGACTGAACTCTAAACTGACCAAGCGTAATGGTGAACTGGTGGAGCTGAAATGGACAGAAGACGGCCTCTATGGCGCAGCTATCAAGGAGATTGTTTCCTGGTTGCTCCGTGCTCAGAAATATGCAGAAAATGAGGAACAGAAACATCTCATCGATCTCCTGGTGAAGTATTACCGTACAGGCGATCTGAAGGATTTCGACCGTTACAGCATTGCCTGGGTGCAGCAGCACGAGGGAATGATTGATTTCATCAACGGATTTATCGAAGTGTATGGCGATCCGCTCGGACTGAAAGGTACTTGGGAAGGCATCGTAGAATATAAGGATCTTGAAGCTACGAAGCGCACCCAGACCATCAGTCAGAATGCCCAGTGGTTTGAGGACCATTCACCTGTAGACCCACGTTTCCGCAAGCCGGAGGTGAAGGGTGTTACAGCCAATGTCATCTGTGCGGCGATGTTGGGTGGCGAGGAATATCCAGCTTCTGCCATCGGCATCAATCTTCCGAATGCCAACTGGATCCGTCAGGAATATGGTTCTAAGAGTGTGACCATCGGTAACCTGACCGAGGCATATAACAAGGCAGCTCAAGGCAATGGTTTCCGCGATGAATTCGTTATCGACGAGGATACCATCAGTCTGATGAATCAGTACGAGGATATTACAGATGATCTGCATACCGACCTGCATGAGTGTCTGGGGCATGGTAGCGGACAGCTTTTGCCTGGTACCGACCCCGATGCACTGAAGGCGTATGGCAGTACGATAGAAGAGGCGAGAGCCGATCTTTTCGGACTCTATTATGTTGCAGACCATAAATTGGTAGAACTGGGTCTGACACCGAATGATGAGGCATACAAGGCTCAGTATTACGGTTATCTGATGAACGGTCTGCTCACCCAGACCATCCGCATCAAGGAAGGCGACAAGATAGAGGAAGCCCACATGCGCAACCGTGCGCTGATAGCCTGGTGGGTGATGGAACATGCCGAGGGTGCTGTGGAACTGGTGAAGATGGATATGAACTATGCTTCTGCCGAGGATGTTTTGAAGGACAGTGAGGGCAATATCATTACGACGAAGACTTATGTGAAGATTAATGATTATGCCAAGCTCCGCCATCTCTTCGGCGAGTTGCTTGCTGAAATTCAGCGCATCAAGAGTGAGGGTGATTTCGAGGCTGCCCGCCTGTTGGTAGAGAAGTATGCCGTGAATATTGATCCGGAATTGCATCGCGAGATACTGGCAAGATACAAGAAACTGAATCTCGCTCCATACAAGGGATTCATCAATCCGAAGATGACGCTGGAGATGGATGAAGAAGGCGAAATTACAGACGTGGTATTGGATTATGAGGAGAGCTATGTCGACCAGATGTTGCGCTACTCTGATGAATACGGAACTTTGTAATAAGAGAAATGATGATAGATAATAAGAACGAGGAATTTCCGATAGTAGATGAAATGGGCAACATCCTGGGCGCTGTTACCCGCGGTCATGCCCATGACGGAAGCAAGATCTTGCATCCGGTAGTTCATCTGCATGTATTCAACAGCCGGGGTGATCTGTATCTTCAGCATCGTCCAGCCTGGAAGGATATCCAGCCGGATAAATGGGATACAGCCTGCGGCGGTCATGTTGATTTAGGCGAAAGTGTGAGTCAGGCTTTGCATCGCGAGGTAAGGGAAGAATTGGGTATCACCGATTTTGAACCGGAATCTCTTGGACATTATGTCTTTGAGAGTCAACGGGAAAAGGAACTGGTTTATGTACATCGCTGTGTATATGATGGCGAGGTGAAACCGAGCCAGGAAGAATTGGCCGGTGGCAGATTCTGGACCAAGGATGAAATCAGCGAAAACATCGGCAAGGGTGTTTTCACTCCGAATTTCGAAAACGAATACCAGAAGTATTTCATGTAACGCTGAAATTAGCCATAAAAATACGTCCCGACGTAGCATTTGCTGCATCGGGACGTATTTTTATGTATGTCGGGACGCAGCAAATGCTATGTCGGGACGTATTTTTAGAAGGGCCGTGGCCTGTTTCTGACCGCTTCTACAGAAGCGTTAAATCTCGTAGATACCCTTGAGTGCGCCTCTTGCAATTTTCTCGAAATCTTCACCGAAGTCGCAGAAACGGAGAACCGCATTAGAGACAGCATGTTTTATTCCCATGTTGTCACCCTGCAATGCTGTGGCAGCCTGATCCAGGAATTCGTTGATGCCACGCTCGTTAGGCTCATTTCCATTGGCAAAGAGACGGGCAAGGAGCTGGAAACCGGCAATCTCATAGAGTGGCTTGTCACTCGCTATCCACTGGTAGGCGATGACAGGCGCATAATCTACGTGCTGCAAAAGGTTGAAGGCAAGCATCTCTGCCATCTCCTGACTCTGTACCTGTTCCATCCATAAATCTGTGATTTCCGGAAGCATCTTATCGGCAGGCATGATGAGTGTAGCCAGAATCTTGCACTCCCGGATATCTTCCTTCCACAGTTCGATGGCGAGGTCATAGTCTTTGCCATATTCCTCAGCCATCTTTTTCAGTTCATAGAATGGTACGCCCCAATTCAGTTTATATCCCAGTCCCTTATCGCGCATAGATTGCGATCCCGGACCGTTCATCAGCAAGCGGAAGCTTCGCTTGATAGTCATCAGTTTCTGATGTGTTTCTTCGTTCATTATATTTAGAGTAAATTATTAACTAAATTAAAGTTTCATTATTTTACAGAACATTCCTTCGAACTGTTCCTCTATATTTGCAGGTTTATGCTTGAAGATACCGAAGATGGCACTTCCGCTACCACTCATCGCTGCATATACGGCACCCAGGTTGTACAGCTTCTGTTTGATTTCTGCCAGTTCCGGGTGCATCTTGAAGATAGGTGCCTCAAAATCGTTGACAAGTTCCTCTTTCCAAGTCTCGATAGGCTGGCGTACAATGTCGCGGCAACATTTGGCTGGTGCCTGTGGGGTGATGGCTGCATAAGCCTCTTTGGTGCTGACGGCAATATCATCGCGCTTCACCACAACCAGATGATAGCCCCTCAGATTATCGCCAGGACCACTTACCGGCATCAGTTCTTCGCCGATACCTTCTGCATAGCATGCAGTGTCACCATCTTCGGGGTCAGCAGAAATGAAGTAGGCACAGTCTGCGCCCAGTTTGGCAGCATATTTTTCCATCTCCGCATTACCGATGTTGAGGCGGAAACGCTCGTCCAACAAACGAATCATGAAGGCTGCATCGGCAGAACCGCCACCCAAACCTGCCTGCGAAGGAATACGCTTCACTAGGTGAGCATGGATGCGTGGAATCCTGAAGTCGGCAGCCAGGAGATTATAAGCTTTTACAACGAGATTGTTCTGTTCATCGCAGTCCACTGCGTTACCTGTAATCTTCAAATCACAAGGAACATCGCTAGGGAATTCATCGCCCATGAGCTTGATTTCAAGTGCATCGGTCAGCGGAATAGGGTAGAACACCGTTTCAAGATTGTGGTATCCATCTTTCCGCTTGCTAACTATATTTAAACCAAGATTAATCTTGGCGCAAGGAAATGTAATCATAACTTTTCAGTTTAAAGGGTTCGTTACTATTTCTTTTTCTTTGCAAAGATACGGAAAAATATCTAACATGGTGCATCTTTTACAGGATTATTTTTATCAGTAGCATTAAAAATATTAAAATAAGCCCTGTTTTGCAATATCTTTTGTATCTTTGCAATTACAAATTATTAATAGATTATGAAAAAAGGAGATAAAGTCAGATTCTTGAGCGAAGTGGGTGGCGGAAAGGTTGCCGGCTTCCAAGGTAAAAATATTGTGCTCGTTGAGGATGAGGATGGTTTTGAGATTCCGATGCCTATCAACGAGGTGGTTGTGGTGGAGCAGGATGAATACTCCATGGGCAAGATGATTTCGGCTAAGATGGATGCGCAGCAGAAGGCTGAGGAGCATGCCAATACCGAACTGCATCAGGACAGCCGGAGTATCAAGGCTATCTTGAATGATCACGATGACGTGGATATGGATGTAGAGGAATATGATGCTGCCGACCGTGAGATAACCTTTGTGAAACCGGTTCAGGAACGTACGGGTGGCAACAAGCTCAGTGCTTATCTCGCCTTTGTACCTATCAACATCAAGGACGTAACCAATACCCGTTTCGAGACCTATATGGTGAATGACAGCAACTACTATCTCCACTATACCTATCTTGTGGCTGAGGGAAATGCATGGACTCTGAAAGCAGAGGGAGAAATAGAACCTAATACCAAACTCTTCATCGAGGAATTCGGTCGTGAGGCTCTGAACGAGATGGAGCATATCGCCATCCAGATGATAGCTTACAAGAAGGACAAGCCATTCCTCCTGAAGCCGGCAACAGATGTTCAGTTCCGTCTCGATCCCGTGAAATTCTACAAACTTCATCTTTTCGAGGAGAATGATTTCTTCGAGACTCCAGCCTATCTCTTTACGATTGTAGAGAACGATGAAATAGCCCGTCCGCTGGTTATCGATTCCAAGCGCCTGAAAGAGCAGATGTATAAGGATGAGAAGGTTGTCGCCAACACCAGCAAGAAGAAGAGCAAGAAGGATGATGGTACCCTTGTGATAGATCTTCATGCGGATGAAGTGCTTGAAACAACTGCTGGAATGAATTCTGCAGATATTCTTCATTATCAGATGGATATCTTTAAGAAGACCATGGAGGAATATAAGAAAAAGAAGGGACAGAAAATTATCTTTATTCATGGAAAGGGCGAAGGTGTGTTGCGCCAGACTCTCATTCATGAGTTGAACTATCGCTATAAGAGTTGCACCTATCAGGATGCTTCTTTCCAGGAGTATGGCTATGGTGCTACACAGGTAACAATAAAGTAATTTATTATGAAATACGGATTTATTAAGGTAGCTAGTGCCATCCCTGCCGTAAAGGTGGGGGATGTCATTTTCAATACCCAGCAGATAGAGGAACAGATAGCGCTGGCTGAGGGAAAGGGTGTAGAGATCATTACATTTCCGGAACTCTCTATTACGGGCTATTCCTGTCAGGATCTCTTCCGTCAGCAGATGCTTCTCGAATCATCTGAGCAGGCGGTGATGATGTTGCTCGATTTTACACGCAAACTCGATATCATCTCTATCGTAGGTGCGCCGGTGATAGCGGGCGACTTGTTGCTCAATTGTGGTATCGTTATCCAGCATGGACAGATTCTCGGTATTGTACCGAAGACATATCTTCCAAACTACAGCGAGTTTTATGAGAAACGCTGGTTTGCCTCGGCTCAGGACCTGAGAGATTGCGAAGTCCGTTATGCTGGACATAAGGTGAAACTGACGCCTGATGTTCAGATTTTTCAAACTTTCGATGGCGTACAGTTTGGTGTGGAAATCTGCGAAGATGTATGGGCTCCGGCTCCTCCTAGCAACAAACTGGCGCTAGCAGGAGCAGACCTGATTTTCAATCTTTCTGCAAGCGACGAACTCATCGGAAAACATCATTATCTGAAGAGTCTGCTCAGCCAGCAGAGTGCCCGTACCATGACCGGATATATCTACAGTTCCTGCGGATTCGGTGAGAGTACGCAGGATGTGGTTTATGGTGGAAATGCCCTGATTTATGAGAATGGAGTTTTACTTTCACAGAGTGAACGTTTCTCTATTGAACCGCAGATGGTTATCTCACAGATAGATGTAGAGAAACTCCGCTCTGAGCGTCGTACGAATTCTACTTATGTAAATGCCCAGCGCAATATTAAGTATTCTGTTCTCGGCGGTCAGTTCAATATCCGTAATATCGAAGCCGATCCTACCGAAAATGAACGCGATTTTGTGTTGGAACGTGAGGTGAATCCTCATCCGTTTATTCCTACCAGCAGCGATATGAATGCCTCTTGCGAGGAAATTTTCAATATCCAACTCATGGGACTAGCCAAGCGTATCGTTCATACCCATGCCAAGACCGTAGTAATCGGTATTAGCGGCGGTTTGGATTCTACGCTGGCCTTACTCGTTTGTGTAAAAGCTTTTGATAAACTCAAAATGAACCGAAAGGGTATCGTAGGTGTCACTATGCCGGGATTCGGAACCACAGACAGAACCTACAATAATGCTATCTCGCTGATGCAGAGTCTTGGTATTACCATTAAGGAAATCAGCATCGCCAAGGCTGTAACCCAGCACTTTGAGGACATCGGTCAGGATGCCGGTGTGCATGATGTGACTTACGAGAATTCCCAGGCTCGTGAACGTACCCAGATCCTGATGGATTTAGCCAATAAGATGGGTGGTATGGTTATCGGTACCGGCGACCTTTCAGAGTTGGCATTAGGATGGGCTACCTATAATGGTGACCACATGAGCATGTATGGCGTGAATGCCAGCATTCCTAAGACCCTGATCCGTCATCTCGTAAATCATGTAGCAGAGAGTGGGGTAGACGAACAGAGCCGCATCACTCTTCGTGATATCATCGATACTCCTATCAGTCCAGAGTTGATTCCGGCAGATGAGAATGGAAATATCAAGCAGAAGACGGAAGATTTGGTGGGACCATACGAACTGCATGATTTCTTCCTCTACTATTTCCTGCGTTTCGGTTTCCGTCCTTCCAAGATTTACATGTTGGCAAAGAAGGCATTTATTGATTCCGAACTGGAGCGTGTAAAGATCAGTGATAATGATCCTGACAGCTATGATGAGGAGACTATCAAAAAGTGGCTGAAGACCTTCGTGCGCCGTTTCTTCAATCAGCAGTTCAAGCGCAGCTGTCTGCCAGACGGCCCGAAAGTCGGTAGCGTAAGCCTCAGTCCTCGTGGCGACTGGCGTATGCCTAGTGATGCAGCTTCAGCCATCTGGCTGCAAGAGGCTGAAAACCTCTGAATTTGATTTCGGACAAGCCAAAAGTACAATATTCTTTCTGTTTTCTGGCGCGCCCGTTATATTAATTATATACTCTTAAAGGGGCTGGATTTTGTAAATATTTGGTTTACAGAATCCAGCCTCTTTTTTTTAATATTTGTGAAATCGATTGCACAAAAATATCAGCAGAAAAGTGAAATATCTTGTTGGGCGGATAGAAATAGTTTGTAATTTTGCGGCAGATAATTCAACTATTCAATTTTAACTTAACAATTTCATTATGAAGAAACTTGCCGCAAAATTATGGGCAGTTTTAATGCTCATGTTGGTCTCTATGCAGACGATGGCTACAGACACGTTTACCAGCAATCGTACTGATTTCCGAGACGAAAGTATCTATTTCATGATCACCACCCGTTTTTACGATGGAGATCCAAGTAACAACGTGCTCTGCTGGGATAACCAGGAAGCGCAGAAGAGTACCAAGGACCCTTGTTGGCGAGGTGACTTCCAGGGTGTGATCGACAAGCTCGACTACATCAAGGCTTTAGGTTTTACAGCCATCTGGATTACACCTGTCGTTCAGAATGCGTCTGGTTATGACTACCACGGCTATCATGCCATGGATTTCTCTAAGGTTGACTGCCGCTATCAGAGCGGTGACGGCAGCAAGAGTGGTGACGTGATGTTCCAGGAACTCATCAACAAGGCTCACGACAAGGGTATCAAGATCATTCTTGACATCGTGCTCAACCACACTGGTAACTTCGGTGAGGAGAAGCTCTGCAAGATGTTCGACCGTGATACTCATCTTCGTAACCAAGCATACATTGATGCTTGTATGATCCCTGATGAGAGCAAGTTGGGCAACGATTACTTGGGCAATGTAAAGATACAGTATCAGCGTCGTCTTGCCCTGATGAAGAATACAGATGGTAATAACCACGATATACACAACTATTGGCACCATACTGCCAACAACTGGAACTGGGACTTCCCAAGCCGTTGGATGGGGCAGATTGCTGGTGACTGTGTGGATCTCAACACAGAGAACGACTACGTGGCTAAGTATCTCGTAGATTGCTATGGACAGTTTATCAAGATGGGTGTCGATGGTTTCCGTATTGATACATCTGGCCACATCTCCCGCTTGACATTCAACAAGGAGTTTATCCCTCAATTTGAAGCACTTGGTAAGCAGTACGAGAACAAGCGCTTGAACAAGGCACCTTTCTTTATGTATGGTGAGGTTTGTACACGTATGAACGATGTAACCTATAGAGGTCAGGCAAACCTCTCTTGCTACTTCTATACCTGGAAGTCGGACGAGGCCTTGCTCAACAAATGGGATGGAAGCAAAAGTTACTGGGATAATCAGGTGATTCCTGAGGGTTCTGAGCCTGTAGGCCCACAACTGCTTTGCTTGGAGGAGACTACTTCTCCAAAGAGCAACAATGCCAAGATGCTCAATGGTGCATGGCATGAGCCAGACTATTCTCAGTCAAGCGGATTCAACGTCATTGACTTCCCTATGCACTACAGCTACAACACTGCCCAACAGGCTTTCAGCTTGGCAAGCGGCGACGAGTGCTATAATGACGCTACTTTCAATGTGGTATATGTAGATAGCCATGACTATAGTCCAGGTCCAAGCGATACCAACCGTTTCGGTGGTACAGATGCTCAGTGGGCTGAGAACCTCTCTCTCTTGTTTACCTTCCGTGGAATCCCATGTCTCTATTATGGTTCTGAGGTAGGTTTCCGTCGTGGTGTAGTAATTGATAAAGGTCCTAATGGTCCTCTTTCTAACACCGGTCGTGCTTACTTCGGTGGTTATATCACAGGTGATGTAGAAGCATCAGACTTCGGTGAATACAAGGCTTCTGGTAATGTGGCTGCCTCTTTGAATCATGATGTGGCTCAGCACCTCATCCGTCTGAACAAGATTCGTCAGGCAGTGCCTGCTCTCCGCAAGGGTCAGTGGACTACAGATGGTTGCACTGCCAATGGCGGTATCGCTTTCAAGCGTGCTTATAAGGACAGCTATGCACTCGTAGCCCTCAATGGTGGTGCTACTTTCACAGATTGCCCAGCTGGTACTTATACAGACTTGGTAACAGGCAAGACTTACACAGGTCCTACTATCACCGTTGATGCTCCCAATAATCAGGGTCAGGTTCGCGTACTCGTGAAAGACTGGACTGGTGGCAAGCTCATTGAGAATGGTGCTTTCATCTACGAAACTGCTGCTCAGCATAAGGGTGGTCAGACCTATGATGGTAATGAAGAGGCTGGTACAACTTGGATTGATGAGGCTCCTATTCAGCCTGCAAGCGTTTCATTCTCACAGGCAGGTGGATCATTCCGCACTGAGACTATTAACATGACAGTTACTCTCTCTGAAGACGCTAAGTCTGGTTGGTATCAGATACAAGGCCAGGATAAGGTGAACTTGACTCCTGGTGTGAGTGAGAACCTTACCATCGGCGAAGGTATGAACTTTGGCGACACCAAGACTATTGATTGGAGCGCAGAGGGCCAGGACGGTAAAGTGAAGAGCGGTAGCTTGACCTTCACCAAGGTAGATCCTAATGCAGCTATCACGGTAACAGTAAAGGCTACTAATGCTCCTCACATCCATGCTTGGACAACAGGTACAGACGGCAAAGATTTGACAGGCGCATGGCCTGGTAAGGTAATGGACGGTCCTGTGGAGATTGATGGTGCTAAATACTGGACTTACTCTTTCGATGACGTAGAGAATTTCAATGTCATCTTGAATAATGGTAGCGGTGCTCAGTCTGGTGATATCAAAGGTATCACAGGCGATATCTACTTGGAGTATGATGGTGGTACAAGTGCCAAGAAGATTGATGCTCCTGTCAATACAGTTGCTGCAGCCAAGGTTACTTTCAGCCCTAACGGTGGTGACTTCCAAAAGACTGTTTCCGTAACTGCAACATTGAGCAGCAATGCCAAGAGCGGTTGGTATAAGATTGGCGATGGCGAGCAGGTGGCTCTTACTCCTGGTAAGGCTGCTACCTTCACTCTCGGTGCTGACATGATGGAAGGCGAGAGCAAGACTGTAACTTGGAGCGCAACCAATACTGACAATGAAACCAAGACTGGTTCTGCAACCTTCAACAAGATAAAAGAGGTAGTTATTCCTACTCCAACAGGTATCTTCGCTTACTTCCTCGCTCCTGCAGAATGGAGTGACATCCACGTATGGGCTTGGAATGATGCAGACAACTTTACCGGTGGTACCTGGCCAGGTGTAAGCTGTACCAAGACTGACATGAAGAAGAATGGTCTGGATGTCTGGATGTGGAAGTTTGATGGTGATTTGACAGGTGCTCCTACTAATATTATCTTCAACAATAATGGTAATGGTGTCAACCAGACAGAAACTTTTGCTTTCGTCAACGGTGCAGTTTATGACCGCAACGGTAAGACCGATAAGAAGATTGACGCTCCTGTCAATATTGTAGCCAAGGTTACTTTGAGTCCTAATGGTGGTGACTTTCAGAAGACTATCTCCGTAACAGCAACCCTCAGCAACAATGCCAAGAGCGGTTGGTATAAGATTGGCGATGGCGAGCAGGTGGCTCTTACTCCTGGTAAGGCTGCTACCTTCACTCTCGGTGCTGACATGATGGAAGGCGAGAGCAAGACTGTAACTTGGAGCGCAACCAATACTGACAATGAAACCAAGACTGGTTCTGCAACCTTCAACAAGATAAAAGAGGTAGTTATTCCTACTCCAACAGGTATCTTCGCTTACTTCCTCGCTCCTGCAGAATGGAGTGACATCCACGTATGGGCTTGGAATGATGCAGACAACTTTACCGGTGGTACCTGGCCAGGTGTAAGCTGTACCAAGACTGACATGAAGAAGAATGGTCTGGATGTCTGGATGTGGAAGTTTGATGGTGATTTGACAGGTGCTCCTACTAATATTATCTTCAACAATAATGGTAATGGTGTCAACCAGACAGAAACTTTTGCTTTCGTCAACGGTGCAGTTTATGACCGCAACGGTAAGACCAATGCTTTCGTCAACGGTGCAGTTTATTACCGCAACGGTAAGACCAATGAGTCTGTCTCAACAGGTATCAACCAGGTAGGTTGCAAGAAGGCTCCTGCTAAGTTGCAGATTTACTCTATCAATGGTGTGAAGGTAGCCGAAGTGAACAAGGTTTCTGATGCAGAGTATGTCCTGGCTCCAGGTATGTACATCTGCAATGGCAAGAAGTTTGTTATCAAGTAGTCAATGGTTAGCCGCCATTACTTTTAGAAACATTTAGTTTATCATATTTCATTTATTTTAGGTTTAAGTACTCCTAAATGACTTGAAAAGAGCAATTTTTCAGTCATTTAGGAGTCTTTTTTGTATATATAAGTAGAAAATATATTAAAGATTTTGGGTAAAACCTTTTTTTTTTGTAACTTTGCGCCCAAAAGTAAAAACAATATAAAAATATAAGATAATATGGCTAAGAAATTTGCCGAGCACAACGGTCTGAATCTTACTCAGACAAACAATGACGTACTAGCAGCGTGGGAGAAAAACGATATCTTCCACAAGTCTATCGACGAGCGTGAAGGCTGCCCTCAGTTTATCTTCTTCGAGGGACCTCCATCAGCTAATGGCCACCCGGGTATTCACCACGTGTTGGCACGTAGTATCAAGGATACATTCAACAGATACAAGACCATGAAGGGGTTCCAGGTTCACCGCAAGGCGGGATGGGATACCCACGGACTCCCTGTTGAACTCGGTGTCGAGAAGGAACTCGGCATCACCAAGAAGGATATCGACAACAAGGCTTCAGAGAAGTATATCTCTACTGAGGATTACAACCACAAGTGCCGCGAGAACGTGATGAAGTTCACCGCTGAGTGGCGCGAGTTGACCGAGAAGATGGGTTACTTCGTAGATCTCGATCATCCTTATATCACATACGATAACAAGTACATCGAGACTCTCTGGTGGCTCCTCAAGCAGCTCTACAACAAGGGGTTGCTCTACAAGGGTTACACCATCCAACCATACTCTCCAGGTGCAGGTACAGGCTTGAGCTCTCACGAGTTGAACCAGCCTGGCTGCTATCGCGATGTTAAGGACCTCACCACCACAGCCCAGTTCCTCATCAAGGATCCTAAGGCTGAGTGGACCAAGTGGGGCAAGCCATACTTCATCGCATGGACCACTACACCTTGGACTTTGCCATCAAACGTGGCTCTCTGTGTGGGTCCTAAGATTGACTATGTAGCCATCGAGACCTACAACCTCTACAATGGCGAGCCTATGACACTCGTGATGGCTGAGGCTCTGGTTGGTTCATATCTGAAGGCAGACCAGGAGTGCAAGGAAGGCGATCTCCTGCCATTCGACAAGGAGAAGAAGCAGTGCCCTTGGCGCATTGTCGACCACATGAAGGGTACAGACCTCGAAGGCATGCACTACGAGCAGCTCCTGCCATGGGTAAAGCCATGCGAGAAGGTTGATCTCTTCGCACCGGCTTTCGTAACAGAGTATGCTGCAGCTCATCCTGAGAAGGTATTCGCTTCTGAGGATGGTCGCGATCAGTTCGTAGAGATGGATAGCGAGGCTTTCCGCGTAATCCTCGGCGACTACGTGACTACCGATGATGGTACAGGTATCGTTCACATCGCTCCTACATTCGGTGCCGATGATGCCAAGGTGGCTAAGGATGCCAACATCCCTGCCCTCTACCTTATTAATAAGAAGGGTGAGACCCGCCCAATGGTTGACCTCCAGGGTAAGTTCTATCTCATCGAAGACCTCGATGACAATTTCGTGAACGCTTGTGTCAACAAGGAGGCATACGCTCATCACGCAGGCGACTACGTGAAGAATGCCTACGATCCACAGTTTAATGTGGATGGCGTCTGGGACAAGAAGGCTTCTGATAAGGCTGAAGACCTGAACATCGTACTCTGCTACGAGTTGAAGCAGGAGGGCAAGGCTTTCAAGAGCGAGAAGCACGTGCACAACTATCCTCACTGTTGGCGTACCGACAAGCCTATCCTCTATTATCCATTGGATAGCTGGTTTATCAAGGATACAGCCCGCAAGGAGCGCATGGTAGAACTCAACAAGACCATCAACTGGCAGCCTGAGAGCACCGGTACAGGCCGTTTCGGCAACTGGCTCGAGAACCTGAACGACTGGAACCTTTCACGTTCCCGCTTCTGGGGTACTCCATTGCCAATCTGGCGTGACGAGAACCGTGGCGAGAAGTGCATCGGCAGCCTTGAGGAACTCTATGCTGAAATCGAGAAGTCTGTGGCTGCCGGTATCATGCAGAGCAACCCATTGAAGGAGAATGGTTTCGTTCCTGGCGACTACAGTCAGGAGAACTATGATAAGATTGACCTCCACCGTCCATACGTTGACAAGATTGTATTAGTTAACGAGGAGGGCAAGCCAATGTATCGTGAGAGCGACCTCATCGACGTTTGGTTCGATTCAGGTTCAATGCCTTACGCCCAGCTCCACTACCCATTCGAGGGTGAGATGGCCCGTGGCACAGAGGCAGACCGCGATGCACTCATCCACAGCACCTACGAGGGATATGCTATTCCTCCTAAGTTCTATCCAGCCGACTTCATCAACGAGGGCGTGGATCAGACCCGTGGATGGTTCTTCACCCTGCACGCCATCGCTACCATGGTATTCGATAGCGTAGCCTTCAAGAACGTAATCTCTTCTGGTCTCGTTCTCGATGCCAAGGGTAACAAGATGAGTAAGCACGTGGGTAACGTGACTAACCCATTCGAGATGATTGACAAGTATGGTGCCGATCCTGTTCGTTTCTATATGATGACCAACAGCGAGCCTTGGGACAACCTCAAGTTCGACCCTAATGGTGTGGACGAGACCCGTCGTAAGTTCTTCGGTACCTTATATAATACCTACAGCTTCTTCGCCCTCTATGCTAATGTAGATGGTTTCGATGCTGAGGCTGCTCAGGTGCCATTCGAGAAGCGCCCAGAGATAGACCGCTGGATTCTCTCTTCACTCAATACCCTCATCAAGGGCGTTGACAGAGAGTTGGCTGGCTATGATCCAACCCGCGCAGGCCGTCTCATCGATGCTTTCGTCAACGATGACCTCTCTAACTGGTACGTTCGTCTGAACCGTAAACGTTTCTGGGGTAAGGAGATGAGCGAGGATAAGCTGAGTGCTTATCAGACTCTCTATACCTGCCTGATGACAGTGGCTAAGCTGCTGGCACCATTCGCTCCATTCTATGCAGACGAGTTGTATCACGACTTGGGCGGCGAGTTGGAGAGCGTACATCTCGATAAGTTCCCTGTAGCTGATGAGGCTGCTATCGATGCCGACCTGGAGGAGCGTATGGCCATCGCCCAGAAGATTACTTCTATGGTATTGGCTTTGCGCCGCAAGGTGAACATCAAGGTGCGTCAGCCACTCCAGCAGATTATGATTCCTGCAGTAGATGATGTACAGAAGGCACACATCGAGGCAGTAGCAGGACTGTTGAAGAACGAGGTGAACGTGAAGGAGGTTAACTTCATTGAGGGTCAAGGTATTCTCGTAAAGAAGGTAAAGTGTAACTTTAGAGTGATGGGTAAGAAGTTCGGCAAGCTGATGAAGGGTGTTGCTGCCCAGATTTCAGCGCTCGATCAGGACCAGATTGCAGCCTTTGAGAAGGCAGGCAACATCACATTGAATATCGACGGACAGGAAGCCGTGGTAGAGGTAGCCGACGTGGAGATTATCTCAGAGGATATCCCAGGATGGCTCGTATCTAACGAGGGCAATCTGACCGTAGCGCTTGAGGTAGAGTTGACTCCTGAATTGAAGGAGGAGGGTATGGCTCGTGAGCTGATCAACCGTATCCAGAACCTCCGCAAGGAGACAGGTCTGGAGATTACCGACCGCATCAACGTAACTGTGGCTCCTAATGAGGAGACTGACGCAGCCATCAAGGCATTCGCTGACTACATCAAGGGTCAGGTATTGGCAGACAGCATCGAAATCGGCGACAACTCAGGTGTTGAGACCGAGTTTGATGACTTTAAGTTGAACATTCTCGTAGAGAAGAATTAAATAGTTAGGAGTTAGGAGTTAGAAGTTAGGAGCATTTCCAAACTGCTTGCTTCTAACTTTCTAGCCCTTATTTCCTAAAAACATTAACAAATAACATAATAGATAACATCTATGGCTAACGAAAAACTACGTTATAGCGATCAGGAGCTCGAGGAGTTCCGCGCTATCATTGATGAGAAATTGAAGGTGGCAAAGCAGACTTATCATGATTGCATGGCTCAGCTGAACCACTCAGACAGTAATGATGTGGTAGATACATCACCAACCTACAAGGCTCTTGAAGAGGGTAGTGAAGCACAAAGCAAGGAAGAAATCATCCAGATGGCTCAGCGTCAGCAGAAGTTCATCAAGGGATTGGAAGCAGCTTTGGTGCGTATCCAGAACAAGACCTATGGTATTGACCGCGAAACAGGCGAGTTGATTCCTAAGGAGCGTTTGCGTGCTGTACCTCATGCCACTTTGAGTGTAGCTTCTAAGGAGGCTAGAAAAAAGTAATAAATGGAGAAAACAAGTAAAATTAAATACGGATGGCTCGTCACGGCAATGGTGGTTGTGCTTCTTGTTATCGATCAGATTATCAAGGTGTACATCAAGACCCATTTTTGCCTTGGCGAGTCTGTTCGTGTTACTGATTGGTTTTATATCGAATTTGTTGAGAACAACGGAATGGCTTGGGGTATGTCGTTTATCGGCAAGTTCTGGCTAAGTCTGTTGCGCCTGGTAGCCATCTGTGCGTTGAGCATTTATCTGTATCGCATCATTAAGCGTGGTACCTATCGCTTGTTATACATCATTTTGGTGGCGCTGGTTCTGACGGGTGCAATCGGCAATATGATTGATTCCATCTTCTACGGACTTATCTTCACCGGTGCTTCACCTTATTATGTATCTTATCTTGTGCCTTTCGGCGAGGGGTATGCACCCGTGCTCATGGGCAAGGTGGTTGATATGTTCCGCTTTCCGTTCTTCACCTATACATGGCCTGAATGGTTCCCTTTCTGGGGTGGACAGCATGGTACATTCTTCGATCCTGTATTCAATTTTGCAGATTCCTGTGTATCAGTCGGCATCATTTCTCTCTTGCTTTTCTGTAGAAAAGAACTGGAAGCTCTCGGAGGTGGTGATAAGGAGAAGAAGGTTAAAGATTCTTCTTTTATTGAAACTGCTGAAGAAAAGATAAAGTCTCAATCTCAAGAAAATAAGGAGGACAAGTAATCATGAAGAAAGCTTTTCTTTATCTCTGTTGGATAGTAACCTTTTGTGCAGCCTTCGCTTCTTGCAAGCCTTCGCTGCCAAGAGATGTGCTCTCTAAAGGAAAGATGACGGATATTCTCTTCGATTATCACATCGCTCTTGCTATGGCTCAGAGTGAAGACGGTGGTAGTGAGAAGAATAGTCTGGCTTATCGCGAGGCTGTACTGAAGAAACATGATGTCACCTCGGCAGACTTTGACAGTTCGATGGTTTATTATATGCGCCATACTGAATTGCTGCATGATGTGTATAAGGATTTGGCTGAAAGATTGGATAAAGAGGCTGTTGCATTGGGTGGAAACAGTGCAGGAAATAGTGATTTTGACAATCTTACTGCTGTTGGCGATACTGCCAATATCTGGAAGGATGCTACTTCGATGGTATTCTCGCCTGATGAGGGCTTCAACAGTCGCAGTTTTAAAATTGAAGCTGATACTGCTTTCCATAAGGGTGACCGGTTCCGTCTTGATTTCGAATCGCAGTTTATCTTCCAGGATGGTATGCGTGATGGTATCGCTTTGCTGGCTGTTCAGTTCAAGAACGATAGTGTAGCACAGACTGTAATTCATATTCAGAGTGCTCAGCACTATAGTGTAGAACTCGCTGATAATGATAGCCTTGGAGTCAAATGTATAAAGGGGTACTTTATGTTGAATAAGGGTGGCTTCAGTTCTGATGCCGGTTCGTTGACGACGCTTAAACTGATGTTTGTCAATAAGATTCGTCTCATCCGTATGCATCCTAAAAAGGTGGCACCGGTTTCTTCTTCTGCAGCATCTTCTGATTCGGCAAAAGTAGATACTGCTCGTAAGACCCGTATACCAGGTCCGAGTGTTCCAGCACGTCCGGATGGAGCTTTGGCGCCTCCGACCAGTGCACCGATTCCTATGTCTGATAAACCTATTCAGATGAGGAGTAATTAGTCTGGATGTTTAAGATATGGCTGAAATGAGAAGATGCGGAGCCCATCAGGTGATATTGCCGGATGGCTCGATATTGCAGCAGGCTGTGGTAGAAATACAAGAGGGCAGGGTGGTGAACTACTTCGAGTTTCGCGAGGAGTTGCCGATGACCGAATGGTTAGGCGGCGAAATCCGGGTGGAACGCGATGAGGAAGGCATCCTCCGTGCCCTGTGGAACGGAAAAGTAATCAATAAACATTAAACATAAACATTAATAATATGTTAAGCGTAGATCAATTAGAAGACAAGTTGATAGACTTGGCATTTGCTGAGGATATCGGTGATGGCGACCACACAACTTTGTGTTGTATCCCAGAAGACGCCATGGGTAAGAGCCACTTGCTTATCAAGGAAGATGGCGTGTTGGCAGGTGTTGAAATGGCAAAGAAGGTATTTGCACGTTTCGATCCTACCATGAAGGTAGAAGTGTTGCTTCAGGATGGAACCCATGTAAAGAAGGGTGACATTGCAATGATTGTAGAGGGTAAGACCCGTTCTTTGCTCCAGACAGAGCGTTTGATGCTCAATATCATGCAGCGTATGAGTGGCATTGCTACCATGACTGCTAAGTATGTAAAGCGTCTTGAGGGTACAAAGACTCATATCCTTGATACCCGTAAGACAACTCCAGGTCTTCGCATGTTGGAGAAGCAGGCTGTGAAGATCGGAGGTGGTATGAACCATCGTATCGGTCTTTTCGATATGATTCTCCTCAAGGACAACCACATCGATTTCGCCGGTGGCATCGACAATGCTATTGACCGTTGCCATGCTTATCTGAAGGAGAAGGGCCTCGACCTGAAGATTGAAATCGAGGTTCGCAGTTTCGATGAACTTGACCAGGTATTGAAGCATGGTGGTGTAAATCGTATCATGCTCGATAACTTCTCTGTGCCTGATACTAAGAAGGCAGTAGACATCATCGCAGGTAAGTATGAGACTGAGTCTTCTGGCGGTATTACTTACGATACCATCCGCGATTATGCAGAGCAGGGAGTTGATTTCATTTCAGTTGGTGCCTTGACACATAGTGTGAAGGGCTTGGATATGAGTTTCAAGGCTTGCGAATAAGTGAAGAATGAAGAGGGAAGAGTGAAGAATTCAAATGCTCTTCTCTTTTTGTATATATAAACTTTGTATATATAAATTAAGGTATATTTTATGAATAAGATTTTCGCTTCAGCCATTATGGCTGTAGCTATGTTGGGCAGTGTCTCTGAGGCTGAGGCATGTACCAACTTTATAGTAGGAAAAAAAGCATCGGTTGATGGATCTGTGATGTGTTCATATAGTGCCGATGATTATGGTATGTTCCAAAATCTCTGTCATTTTCCTGCCGGTAAGCATGCTAAGGGCGAGATGCGTAAGATTTACGATTGGGATACCAATAAATATCATGGTGAGATTCCGGAGGCTGCCGAGACTTATAATGTGATTGGCAATATCAATGAATGGCAGGTCACCATCGGTGAAACTACTTATGGTGGACGTGAGGAAATGGCTGATTCTACCGGTATCATGGACTATGGTTCACTCATCTATGTAGCTCTCCAGCGCAGTAAATCGGCACGTGAGGCTATCAAAGTGATGACCACCCTCGCTAATACTTACGGCTATAATTCAGAAGGCGAGACCTTTACCATCTGTGATCCGAACGAAGCTTGGATTATGGAGATGATGGGCAAGGGACCAGGCTCTAAGGGCGTGGTTTGGGTAGCTCTCCGTATTCCTGACAATGCAGTTTGTGCACATGCTAACCAGAGTCGCATCGGCAAGTTCAATATGAAGGACAAGAAAAACGTGATGTATGCCAAGGATGTCGTTTCTTTTGCTCGCAGTAAGGGATGGTATCAGGGCAAGGATGCTGATTTCTCATGGAAAATGGCATATGCTAAGCCTGATTTCTCAGGACGTCGTTTCTGCGATGCTCGTGCTTGGGCTCTCTTGAATCATTTCTATGATATGAGTCCTTATCTTGATTGGGCTTTGGGCAAGGATCCTAATGCGAAAGATATGCCTCTCTGGGTGGTTCCAAACAAGAAGGTGAGTGTTGCTGATGTTGAGGCTTGCATGCGTGACCATTATGAGGGTACACCTCTTTCTGTTGCTGATGGCACTGATATCGGAGGTGGTATCTGGCAGATGCCTTACAGACCAACTCCATTGATGTTTAAGGTGGATGGAAAGCAGTGCTTCAACGAACGTCCGGTCAGCACCCAGCAGACTGGTTTTGTTTTTGTTAGCCAGATGCGTTCATGGATGCCTAGAGAGATTGGCGGTGTTCTTTGGTTTGGTAATGATGATGCCAATATGGTGGCGTTTACACCAATCTACTGTTCTTCTACAGTTCGTCCTGAGTGTTATAACACACCGGGAGCAGATGCTGTAAACTTCAGTTTCAAGAATGCTTACTGGGTGTGCAATATGACAAGCAATATGGTTTATCCTCGTTACAGCCAGATGTTCCCAACTTTGAAGGAGGTTCGTGACAGTCTGGATAACAGCTATTTTGCTGCACAGCCAGGTGTTGAGGCTAAGGCTCAGGAACTGTATGCACAGAATCCACAGGCTGCAGTCAAGTATCTCAATGATTATGGTATTGAGAAGGCACAGCAGATGTTGGCGCGTTGGCAACAGCTCTTCCAGTTTATGGTAGTGAAGTATAATGACATGATTATCAAGCCAACCAAAAAAGATGGCAGTTTCGAGAAGACTCCTTATGGATTAGGTGCAACCCCAGTTCGTCCTGGGTATCCTGAGAAATATGCCAAGGAACTTATGAAGCAAACAGGAGACAAGTTCCTGGTTCCTGAAACAAAGTAACAATATTTATCATCACATAAAGAAAGCCGATTCAAGTATATTACTATACAAGAATCGGCTTTCCTGTTTTCTTGACTTACGATACTAAATAATCGTATTATAATTTTTAAAGTTACGTCATTAAAAATCTATTACTTGAAGTATCTCTTGTAGAGACCTGCAAAACCTGCACAGTGGCGGGCTTCATCCTTAGCCATCTCATGAACGGTATCGTGGATAGCATCTGAACCCTGCTCCTTAGCAAGCTTGGCAATGCGGAACTTATCCTCACAAGCACCCTTCTCTGCTGCAATACGAGCCTCGAGATTGCTCTTGGTATCACCCAAAACCTCACCGAGAAGTTCTGCAAAACGAGAAGCGTGATCAGCCTCCTCATAGGCATAACGTTTGTAAGCCTCTGCAATTTCAGGATAGCCTTCACGATCTGCCTGACGTGCCATAGCAAGATACATACCTACCTCGCCACACTCACCATTGAAATGGTCCTTCAAACCCTTGATAACGTCTTCTTTAACGCCATCCTTAAATGCCTGACCGAGAACGTGAACGGTAGCAAATGTCATATCGTCATCTACTGCATCTTCCATCTCTTTGAACTTGCTGGCTGGAGCCTTGCAGATAGGGCACTTCTCTGGTGCTTCTGTACCTTCGTAAATGTAACCGCAAACGGTGCAAATAAACTTTTTCTTCATAATGCTTTTGTTTTAAATGTTGTTGTATAATTATTGTTTTTTTGAATTAGTGAACAGTCTCTGTGAGAGGTGACTTTACGCCTTTTTTAGTGCATTCTGCACAGATTCCTTTGTAGTAGAGCTGTTCTTCCAATACGATGTTTCCTTCAATTTCCTTTCCTGGTTCCACTGTTGGAGCTGGTTCACCGAAAAAGTCAATTACCTTGCCACAATTCCTGCAATAGAAATGAACATGGCTTTTAATATTTCCATCATAACATACGCGATGTTCATCGATTGTGATCATCTGAGCCGCATTGTGCTCACTCAACATTCTGAGTGTGTTGTAAACGGTTGTCTTGCTCAATGTTGGGATACTCTCGGCTAATCCTTTGTACACATCCTCGATAGTTGGATGAGTGGGATGCTTGATGAGCCAATCCATAATGGCAATACGCTGGAGTGATGGTCGGATACCTTTCTCCACGAGTCTTTGATAGGCTTCTGTCTGTTTCATAATTACTTGTTTTTATATTTTGTTGATGCAAAGATAAGCAATTCTTTTGTATCTGCCAAATATTTTTGCAAATATTCCAAAGTATTTTTGAATATTTTACAATTGCATAGTAGTTTTAAGATTTGTTGTGCAAAAAGGGAGAGTCTATGATTTGCTTTTGGAAATTATTGATACTAAAACCCTTTTGGAAAAAGTAATTCCCCGTCACGCTACCGGAGTGTTGTGGCGGGGAATCTTATTTGAAAATAAACTTTATACGATATTTCAGGCGATTATCTCAGGTCGATGACTTCAGCTCCTGGACATTCCTTGCTGTTAAAATTGAATGTGCTGTTAGAAACGCTCTTGGCTCTGAAGTTACTTACCGTGATGGTACTCCAGGTATTGCCCTGTCGCATCTTGACAACTGATGGAATATGTGTCTTTTTGTTGATGGTGATATACATTTCGGCTACAGAACGTTTCTGGTTATTGGCAACGAGATGTACTACATAGTTATTGCCTGCTGTCTTGAGCGTTGACTTATAACCAGTCTTATATATATTAATAAAGGTATAAGGGTTCATGGACATCTGCTGAGCCTGCGTAGGGTTGCTGACATTCACCTCGTTGGTTTTCTTTAGATAAGTCCACTGGGTCTTGCCGTTGAACCAGACGATGGCTTGCGGGGTACGGGCGTTAAACTTGTTGCCTTTGATGGCAATACTGCCGCTTGCTGATCCATACTTAGAACTGCTCATCTTGAAGTTGGCGCTAGCTCCACCTTTGTTGCCAATAACGGCAGCGGTCTTATCAAGTACCTGTTGCGCAGTCTGCGCCATGGCTCCGATGCTCATCATTGCAACGAAAGCCAATGCTAAAATCTTTTTCATTTTTATCTTTTCCTTTCTTTTAAAATTCTATGTTATATTATATCTTCTAAAATTTCATACTCTATCATAAAGCCGTAAAAACGTCTTTTCTCTCTTAGACGTTTTCACGGCTTCAGGGTTTAATAATTTAACCTTTTCCAATATTATCTTCTTTCATACCCTTAGTTCTTTACTAAAATTAAGAGTTTCGAAGTGCCATTAACAGATTATTAAGCTGGTTTTCATCCTGTATCAGTACCTCACGAGGCTTGCTGCCCTGTGCTGCACCTACGATGCCTGCAGCTTCCATCTGGTCCATCAGTCGTCCGGCACGGTTGTAGCCGATACTGAACCGGCGCTGTATCATGCTGGTAGAACCCTGCTGCGAAAGAACAATCGCATGGGCTGCCTCTTCGAAGAACGGATCCAGTTCGCGGGCACTGATGCTGCCGTTTCCACCTGCGCTTCCTTCATCATTAGCAGGTTCTGGCAACTCCATTGGTTCGATAGGGCCAGGCTGTTCGCAGATATACTCGTTGATGCGCTCGATTTCAGGTGTATCAACAAAGGCGCACTGTACACGGACAGGTTCGTTGCCGCAGAGATAGAGCATATCACCACGACCAATCAGCTGGTTGGCTCCTGTACGGTCAAGAATGGTCTTTGAGTCGATGGCAGATGTAACCTTAAAGGCGATACGGCCAGGGAAGTTAGCCTTGATATTACCCGTGATGATGCTGGTTGTAGGACGCTGGGTGGCAATAATCATGTGGATACCCACGGCACGTGCCAGCTGGGCGATACGGGCAATAGGAAGTTCTACTTCCTTGCCGGCTGTCATGATCAGATCACCGAACTCATCTATAATCACCACGATGTATGGCATATACTCATGTCCATCAGTCAACTTCAACTTGTGGTTGATATACTTTTGGTTGTATTCTTTGATGTTACGGGCTCCTGCCTTTTTGAGCAAGTCGTAACGGCTATCCATCAGTACACACAGACTGTTCAGGGTTCTAACCACCTTGGTTACATCGGTTATGATAGGTTCTTCCTCTTCAGGAACCGCAGCCATAAACTTATTGGCAATACGGGAGTAGACGCTAAACTCCACCTTCTTAGGGTCGATGAGAACCAGTTTGAGTTCGTTTGGATGTTTCTTGTATAATAAAGAGGTGATGATGGCATTCAAACCTACAGATTTACCCTGTCCGGTAGCACCCGCAACAAGCAGGTGAGGAATCTTTGCCAAATCAACCATAAACACTTCGTTGGTAATGGTCTTACCCAAAGCGATAGGTAACTCCATCTTGGTTTCCTGGAACTTCTTTGAGTTTAAAGTACTTTCCATACTAACGATGTTCGCCTTTGCGTTAGGTACCTCAATACCGATGGTTCCCTTACCTGGGATAGGGGCGATGATACGGATGCCGAGAGCTGCCAGACTCAAGGCGATGTCATCTTCCAGATTCTTGATCTTAGAGATACGTACGCCTTCTGCAGGCTGGATTTCGTAGAGTGTGATGGTAGGACCAACCGTAGCACGGATGGTTTTGATCTGTACGCCAAAGTTGCCCAGCACCTCGATGATGCGGTTTTTGTTGGCGCGCTGCTCTTCCTCATCGATGGATACGCCGTCATCCTCATACTTCTTCAGAAGGTTGAGTACCGGATATTTATATCTGGTGAACGGCTCCTTCGGATTGATCGGAGTATTCAGTACTTCTGCATTGCTCAAGGTGTTGCCTGTAGCCTTCTCGTCGGCTGTGGCTACAGAGATGTCCATACCTATATGCTCAGAAACTGCAGCAGCCTCGGCAGCTTGCTTTTCCAATGCTTCCTTTTCAGCCCGTTTTGTACGGAGTTCGCGCTGACGTGCAATGAGTGACATATTCTCGTTCTGCGTGCCGTTGGCTATAGCGATGGTTTCATCTTTTTCTGTATCACCTTCTGTTCCTGTAGCTTCCTGTCCGTCTGCCTCTGGCTCAACAGACGTAGAAGGTATGTCCGGGTTTGCGAAAGTCTGGTCCGGATCCAGATTCAGGTCGATGACTTTGGCAGGTTCTTCTTCCTTATATTCTTCTTTCTCATCCTCTGTGCCAGCACCATATGCTGCGCTGGCGTATACCTCGTCGATAGCTTCCGTATCTTTCCTGTTCTTTCCATGGTTAGTAATCTCAAATTTCACCTTATTTGATATATAACCGATAGGGTTGAGTGCTTTTCTGATTACCGTAATGGTTTCAGTGGTGAGATAGGTGAGGAATGCTACCGCCACGAAGAAAAGAATGGCAGTAAGTCCTGGAGGACCCATGATGTTTTCCAGATTCTGCACGACAAAGAGTCCGTGCTTTCCGCCCGGATTGAATGTGAGGCTTGGCATGATAGGTGCGATGAACTTGGCAAAGGTTACCGACATCCATAGCATGACCACAATCATGCAGAAGAACCATTTCCACAGGTTCAGCTTGTAGGCATGCATCATCTGCAATCCCACCATAATGACAAAGAATGGGAGCATGAAGGCTGGAAATCCGAAATTGATGGCAATGAGCCAATAGGATACAATGGCTCCCCAGGATCCGCAGTAGTTCTGAAACTGTTTTTCCGTGTTGGTCCATTCGCCCGGCTTCAGATTTTCGAGCAAACTCTGGTCATTGGCTCCTGTGTTGAGAAAGGAGATCATAGCGATGATGATAACCACAGCAATGACTACCAAGGCTAATCCTATGAAAAAGTCGGTGATAGTATTGTTGAAAATATACTGTAAACCAATAGCTTCGCTAAAGGTTTTGGTCTTTTTTTCAGTTCTTTTTTTAGCCATTTTATATATTTTTGAATAATTTATCTGCAAAATTAGCGAAAATAATTGAGAAAACAATTCTTTTTCTCATCTTTTTTTTCTAATTTTGCAACTTGTAAAGAATAAAAAGCATAATGAAGATTATTTTCACTAGTTTCGACAAGGCGGCAATCACGAATTTGCCAAGAGCTTTGTTTCCTGGCAAAATCGTAGTCGTTGACAAGCCTGAAGATACAGAAGCGGCTGTTAATGACCTACTTAGCCATTATATACTGGGTGTGGATACAGAAACGCGCCCATCATTCAAGCGTGGTCAGGCTTACCATGTTTCGTTGTTGCAGGTGAGTACACATGATACTTGTTATCTCTTCCGCCTGCATCATACGGGCATGACTCCTGCCATCATTCGCTTGCTCGAAGATACCACCGTGCCAAAAGTAGGACTTTCCTGGCACGATGACTTGCTGCAGCTCCATAAGCGAGCTGCTTTTAAGGTTGGCTACTTTATCGAGTTGCAGGATGTTGCTAAGAACTTTGGTATCGCAGACATGAGTCTGCAGAAACTGTATGCTAACCTGTTTCACCAGAAAATCAGCAAGGCGCAACGGTTGAGCAATTGGGAGGCTAGCGATTTGAAGGAATCGCAGGCTCTCTATGCAGCTACAGATGCCTGGTGCTGCATTAATCTGTATGAGGAATTCAAGCGTTTGTCTGCTACAGGCGATTACGAGCTCGATGAACTCAGGGCATGATATAAGGTGGTAAGGAATAGAAATTGATAATCGTAAGAAACTTCATATATAAATATGTATAAAAGCGTATATTTAAAGAAAGGTAAGGAAGAATCGCTCAAGCGTTTTCATCCATGGATCTTCTCGGGTGCTATCCAGGCAATGGATGAGGGTATAGAGGAGGGCGACATTGTGAGAGTGTTTACCCGTAGTGGTGAATTCATTGCTATAGGTCATTATCAGATCGGTTCTATCGCTGTACGTGTTCTTTCTTTTAGAGATATTGAGATTGATGAGGAGTACTGGTGTGCCAGATTGGATTCGGCATATAAGATGAGACTCGCTTTGGGTATTGCCGGTAATTCATCCAATACTACTTATCGCTTGGTTCATGGTGAGGGTGATAACTTGCCGGGACTTGTTATCGACTGCTATGGTCCTACTGCTGTCATGCAGGCTCACAGTGTGGGTATGCATGTTTGCCGCATGGAGATAGCCAAAGCCTTGAAGAAGGTGATGGGTGAAGCACTGGAGAATATCTACTATAAGAGTGAGACAACCTTACCGTATAAGGCTGACCTCAGACAGGAAAATGGCTTTATACTGGGAGGTGATGCTGACGATGTTGCTGTAGAGAATGGACTGAAATTCCATATCGACTGGTTGCGTGGTCAGAAAACGGGTTTCTTCGTAGATCAGCGTGAGAACCGTTCGCTGCTCGAGCATTATGCCAAGGGTAAGAGCGTGCTCAACATGTTCTGCTATACCGGCGGTTTTTCTGTTTATGCGATGAGAGGCGAGGCTAAGGCTGTTCACTCCGTAGACAGCAGTGCCAAGGCGATAGAATTGACCAATGAGAATATTGCGCTCAATTTCCCAGGAGATGCACGCCATGAGGCTATCTGCGAAGATGCCTTCAAGTATCTTGATGAACATGACCAGCAGTATGATCTGATTGTTCTTGATCCTCCTGCTTTTGCCAAGCACCGTGCGGCTTTGCGCAATGCGCTGAAGGGCTATACCCGCCTGAACGTAAAGGGCTTGCAGCGTATTAAGAAGGGCGGCATCCTTTTTTCCTTCAGTTGCTCTCAGGTGGTTACGAAGGATCAGTTCCGCAATGCTGTGTTTACTGCTGCAGCGCAGGCTGGAAGAAAGGTTCGCATCTTGCACCAGTTGCACCAGCCTGCCGACCATCCTATCAATATTTATCATCCGGAAGGTGAATATTTGAAGGGATTGGTTCTCTATGTAGAATAACAAATGATTAAAGGATTGATAATGAATAAGTTCAAAACGTTTGCAGCCTTGATGCTCTTGCTGGCTATAGGATTTGCAGGATGTGGCAAGTCGGAAGCAGAACGTCATCGCTTGAGCAAGAAGGAAAAGGCTAGATTGGATAGCCTAGACCGTGCTGCGCTGAAGATAGCGGTGATGCCAACAATGGACTGCCTGCCAATCTTTCTGGCATGTGATGACAGTATCTTCCAGCAGCAAGGTGTAGACGTACATTTGCGTAGATATACTGCACAAATGGATTGTGATACTGCTATCGAGCGCAAGCGCGTAGAGGGAGCCGTGACCGATCTGATTCGTGCACATCATATAGAGAAACGGGGTACTGCTTTGACGTACCCTATTTCTACCAATCTTTATTGGCAGTTTATTACCAATAAGCGTTCGCGTATATCCGAACTGAAACAACTGTCAGATAAGATGGTGGCTATGACCCGCTACTCTGCAACTGATTATCTGGCTACTTTAGCAATCGATAGCGGTAAGCCTAAATATGATGCTTATAAGGTTCAAATCAACGATTTGAACATCCGTCTGCGTATGTTGCTTAACAACGAGATGGATGCCATGTTGCTGCCAGAACCTCAAGCTACCAAAGCCCGACTTGAACAGCATGTAAAACTCTTTGACAGCAGAGATAAGAACTTGCAGTTAGGTGTTGTGGCTTTCCGCAAGAAAATACTTTCAGAGCCGCGCCGTAAAGACCAAGTTGCCAAGTTTATCAAGGCGTATAATATTGCTGTTGATAGCATAAACAGTCGTGGGGTACAGCATTATGCAAGTATCATCACAAAATATACGGGTGCCGATGCTAAAACCATCAGTAATCTTCCAAAACTTAAATATGAACACGCTATGGAACCAAGACGTCGTGACCTGGCTGTAGCACAAAAATAAGCGGCTTATGAAAAGAGAAGATTTTAGCTGGACAAAGTTTTCGCATGAAAATGTCACTACTATATCCAGAATTGAGGCTATTCGCAAGATAATTGACCAGGAAGTGGGGCTCGAATCGTGTCAGCCTGAAATTGCGGAAATTGAAAAAAGATATGATGATTTGTATCATGATTATATAGACGGCAAACTTAAACACCGAGAACTTTATAATCTTGCTCAAACTTTAGATCTAGATACTGATATGTTCTTTGGTAAAGTGCGTCACGAATGGATTTTGGCTAATGAGTCTACATTTGTTGCACTTCGCAAAAGAGCTCAGAATCTGACAAGTTTTGATGAGGTACAGGAAACCTTTGAGAAATTTGCTACAGATGAAGCTATGCTAAATTTGAGGGTAGACTTGTCTGAAGAACAGATAGACGAGGAAAGGCAAAAGATACAGGAGCAGCTAAATGCCTATCGCAATATGGTGTTTTCTTATATTCTGGTAACTGATGACTGGAATGATGATTTTGTCAAGAATATACTTGATATCATCGCTTCCGATTTGGTAGATCCATACACCATCAATATGCTCGTTTCGGCTGTTTCATTGTCATGCTCTGTATTCTTTGATGCCCCTAGACTTGCAGTCTTGATGCGCTTAATCAAGTCTGACGACTGTACATGCAGTGTTCGTCAGCGAGCTTTGGTGGGTTTCGTTTTCTGTGCAATAACCAATTCGGGTGAAAAACAGAAATATTGGGATTCTGCTGCTGGTTTGATCATGGATGATGAATTTTTGGCAGCCTGTGTTGATCTCCAACGCCAGATGCGTCTATGTCTTACAAGTAAAAAGGATAGCAAGGAGATGATGCATTCCGTGGTGAAGACCATGTTCACTTCTTTTACTCAGGATTTGGCCGAAAAGATAGACCAAACGGGTGAATTGGGACTTAATTGCTTCTCAGCAGATGGGGAGAATCCTGATGATGCCCTTAAGGGAGCCTTCGACTATATGTTGAATTCAGAAGATATAGGAGTTGATGTCTATTATCATCAGTTTGCCAACCAGAAGAGCTTCGGTCATTTCCATTCACTCTATAATTGGTTTGTTCCTTTCTATGTCCGTAATTCTACGCTCAAGAATGTTCGGGCTACGATGAAACAGCATCGCAATTTCATCAACAATCTCTTGAGAGGCGCCTCTATGTGTGATACCGATCTGTATAGCATCATTCTTTCATTGAATAATACATCTAAGGAATTTATTGAATCATTGGATGTTACCCCGGAAAATATGGTGTCTGGTCCTGTTTTTTATGACGAAGAAGATGAGGTGGAAAAAGAGCAGAATACCGAAGAGCCAGTAGAGGATGAGACTGATTCTACAGAAGCAAAGGATTCTGAAAATGTCACACTGCTTGATTCGGTAATGGAACATGAAGAGAATCTCTCAGAAGAGGAAAAGAAGAAACGTGCAATCAGGGTTCGTCATCGCTATGTGCAGGACCTCTACCGATTCTATACTCTCTCTCCAATGAGGAAGGCATTTGATAATCCTTTCGAAGTGCAGAAGGAAATTCCTTTCTTTACTACGGGACTGTTTGCTAAACCGGAATATGACAAGTATCGCCTGTCGCTGGCCCGTTTCTCTGCTAAAAGAGGCGACTATGCCTTTGTTAGCAAGATTTTGCGTAATCTGGAAAAATATACCGACGAAGAGCATATGATGCTTGCATTGGCATACAAATCGGAAGAAAAATATGATGAAGCGCTTGAACATCTCTATGTGATTAAGAATACAAGCCCAACTTATAAGGCTGCCACGGAGTTGAAATTAGAAATAGAAGAAGAGATAAAAGACCCGGCGGCTTTAATAACATTGAATTGCTTGATAAAAGAAGAATCAGATGAGAGTAAGCAGTTTAAGCTCAAGCTGAAAAAGACCGATCTCTTATTGAAACTCCATCATTATAAAGAGGCTTTGGAATGGGCTTTCCAGATGGATGAACAGTATCCTAAGGAAGAACAGGTTGAATGCAGACTGGCTTTCTCTTTGCTCTTTTCTGAATCGGAAGGCGATAAAAACATTGACCACGCAATGGCTTTAATAGAACCTTATCTGCAAAATAGTGATGATAATGAAATCAGGGATATATTGAATTCTGACATGACAGATATGGATAAGGATGAAAAGGAACGCATGTTCATGAAAATGTTATCTGCGATGGTGAGCAAAGTTTCCAAGCCACACGACCACAGATGGGAGTCTATGAAATTTTTCTATTATGGACTCTGCGTTCTCGTGAAAAAGGGAGGAACTGCAGCTATCAGATTTTTGAATGAAGCATCTGGTCATGCAGCTTTTTCCCCTAAGGAAGATATAGATGCATTCGGTCTGCTCGATATGGGAAATTGGCTTGATGATCGTGGTATTGCGCCTATAGAATTGGAATTTATAACAAAAAAAGTTTTCGAGGAAAGGAAAAAACAATAAAGATGGCGGAGAATAATAAAAATAAGAATAAGGTACAGATAGATCCAACCTATGCCCATTTGCAGCCGCAGGCTGTGAATGTGGAGCAGGCGGTACTGGGTGCCTTGATGATAGATTCTGATGCCTTTTCGGTGGTGTCGGAGTTGCTCAAGCCGGATACTTTTTATGACCCGCGTCATAAGAGAATATATCAGGCTATCCAGGTGATGAACATGGAGGAACGGCCTGTGGATATCATGACTCTTGCCGATCAATTAGCCAAGACTGGCGAACTGGATAAGGTGGGAGGAGCACAATATCTCATGGATATTTCTGCAGGCATGGCTTCGGCTGCCCATGTAGAGTCGCATGCCCGTATCCTGGCGCAGAAATATATGCAGCGCCAGCTGATTCATTATGCCGGCGACATCGAGACGATGGCGTATGAAGAAGGTGTGGATGTGGATGAACTGATGCAGAAAGCTGAAGGTGAACTCTTCCAGCTTTCTCAGAACAATATGAAGCAGGATTATACACAGATTGATCCGGTTGTAAAGGAGGCCGTTGCTATCTTGCAGCGCGCTGCTCAAAACTCGGGTGGTCTTACCGGTATTCCTACGGGTTATCGTGGGTTGGATGATATGACATCAGGTTGGCAACCGTCCGACCTTGTGATTATCGCCGGTCGTCCTGCCATGGGTAAGACTTCCTTTGCATTGAGTATTGCCAAGAATGTGGCGGTAGATTATGATGTGCCTATCGGATTCTTCTCTCTGGAAATGAATAACGTTCAGTTGGTGAACCGACTCATCTCGAATGTTTGCGAGATTTCGGGTAAAAAAATACTGAACGGACAATTGGAACAGCCAGAATGGGAACGGTTGGATAAAAAACTGAGAAAACTGACAGGTGCACCTATTTATATTGATGATACGCCTGGTCTTTCTGTTTTCGAACTCCGTACCAAGGCGCGCCGACTGGTAAGGGAAAAGGGTGTTAAACTGTTGATGATCGACTATCTCCAGCTGATGAATGCCAATGGTATGAAGTTTGGTAGCCGTCAGGAGGAGGTATCTACCATTTCCCGTTCGCTCAAAGGTATTGCCAAAGAGCTGAATATTCCTGTGCTTGCTCTTTCGCAGCTCTCCCGTAATGTAGAGAACCGTGAGGGATTGGAAGGAAAGCGACCTCAATTGAGTGACCTCCGTGAATCCGGTGCCATCGAGCAGGATGCCGATATGGTGCTTTTCGTTCACCGCCCGGAATATTATCACATCTATCAGGATGAAAAGGGTAATGACCTTCATGGTATGGCACAGATTATCATTGCCAAGCACCGTAAGGGCTCTGTTGGAGATGTTCTTCTGAACTTCCGTGGAGAATTTACCCGATTCCAGGATCCGCAGGATGCTGCAGCAGCACCTGTCGAAGAAGGTGGTGAGATTGTAGGCTCTAGGATGAATGGCGGAGGGCAGGATGGTAGTCCGCTACCACCGCCGCCTGCAGAGAATCTGCCTTTCTAAGGTTAGAGTTTGTCAATTTTTTCACTCAAAAACTGGCTTTTTCGCCAAATTCTAGCACAGAATTAACGTTTTTGGGTGAAAAAACCATAAGGTTATAGGAATTTGTTATCATTTCTATTAAAAAAGTTATAAATTGTTTGCTAGTATCAAATAAAAGTGTTATCTTTGCATGCGAATTTAAGAATATAACATAATAAGATAGATATGAGAACAACATTGTTGAACATTACAAGCATTATTATTCGACTTCGACTGCAGTTTGTGGGCGGAAGTGATAAGGTGTGCGTATAGTTCATCGCATAAGATATTAAAAGCCTTTCTACACTTCCGTCTATGGAGTGGGGAAAGGCTTTTTACTTTATCTGATGCTTCTGCACGGATTGCTATATAAACGTAGTGCGTTCTGAATGTGTAGCTCTTATATATAATAAGGTGTAAATTTAAAATTTTAAAGATATGAGTGACAGATTATACATTTTCGACACGACCCTCCGCGATGGCGAACAGGTTCCGGGATGTCAGTTGAACACAGTTGAGAAGATTCAGGTGGCAAAGCAACTGGAGCAGTTGGGCGTGGATGTAATTGAGGCTGGATTTCCAATATCAAGTCCGGGCGACTTCAATTCAGTGGTAGAAATCTCTAAGGCTGTAACCTGGCCTACTATTTGTGCACTTACCCGTGCCGTAGAAAAAGATATTGATTGTGCTGCTGAGGCTTTGCAGTATGCCAAGCATAAGAGAATCCATACCGGTATCGGTACCAGCGACAGTCATATCAAGTATAAGTTCAATTCTACCCGCGAGGAAATCATCGAACGTGCTGTAGCTGCTGTCAAGTATGCTAAAAAGTATGTTGAGGACGTAGAGTTCTATGCTGAGGATGCAGGCCGTACTGATAATGAGTATCTGGCTCGTGTCGTAGAGGCTGTTGTCAAGGCGGGTGCTACTGTAGTGAACATTCCTGATACTACAGGTTATTGTCTGCCTGATGAATATGGTGACAAAATCAAGTATCTCATGGAGCATGTTGATGGCATTGACAAGGCACGCCTTTCTACCCACTGTCATAACGACCTCGGTATGGCTACTGCCAATACCCTGCAGGGTGTTTTGAATGGTGCACGCCAGGTTGAGGTTACCATCAATGGTATCGGTGAGCGTGCAGGTAATACTTCGCTCGAAGAGATTGCCATGATTCTGAAGTGTCACAAGCATATCGATATTGATACCAACATCAATACCACCAAGATTATTCCTACCTCACGCATGGTGAGCAGCCTGATGAATATGCCTGTTCAGCCTAACAAGGCTATCGTGGGTCGCAATGCATTTGCTCATTCTTCCGGTATCCATCAGGATGGTGTCTTGAAGAATGTTCAGACTTACGAAATCATTGATCCTAAGGAAGTGGGATTGGATGACAATGCTATCGTTCTGACAGCCCGTTCTGGTCGTGCTGCATTGAAGTACCGTCTCCATGTCAATGGTGTAGAGATTAATGATGAGGAGAAGCTCGACAAGATTTACAAGAAGTTCCTCCAACTGGCTGATAAGAAGAAGGAAGTTACCGATGAGGATGTTTTGATGCTTGCCGGTGCTGATTCTGCTGATAAGCATGGTGTTCAGCTCGACTGGTTGCAGGTTACTACAGGTAAGGGCGTGAAGAGCGTGGCAAGTATCGGTCTTGATATTGCAGGTCAGAAGTTTGAGGCTGCATCATCTGGTAACGGTCCGGTAGATGCTGCTATCAATGCACTCAAGAAGATCATTACCAAGGAGATGAACCTCAAGGAGTTCACCATCCAGGCTATCGACAAGGGCTCTGATGATGTGGGCAAGGTTCACATGCAGGTGGAATACGATGGTCATGTATATTATGGCTTCGGTGCAGATACCGACATCGTTACGGCTTCTGTTGAGGCTTACATTGATTGTATTAACAAGTTTAAGATTAGATAAACATATATATAACAAGAGATATTATGAATACATTATTCGACAAGATTTGGGACAAGCACGTTGTCCAGATTGTTCCGGACGGTCCTACACAGCTTTACATCGACCGTCTCTACTGTCACGAAGTAACATCACCTCAGGCATTCGCTGGTATGCGAGCACGCGGACTCAAGATGTTCCGTCCAGACCAGATTTTCTGTATGCCTGACCATAATACTCCAACCCACGATCAGGACAAACCTATCGAGGATCCTATCTCAAAGAAACAGGTAGATACCTTGGCAAAGAACACCGCTGATTTCGGTGTAACCCACTTTGCCATGAACACCAAGGACAATGGTATCATCCACGTGGTTGGTCCCGAGAAGGGTCTTTCTCTTCCTGGTATGACCATCGTTTGTGGTGATTCTCATACTTCTACCCATGGTGCTATGGGTGCCGTAGCCTTCGGTATCGGTACTTCTGAGGTTGAGATGGTGATGGCTTCACAGTGTATTCTCCAGAGCAAGCCAAAGTCTATGCGTATCAGCATCAACGGCAAGCTCAGCAAGGGCGTTACTGCCAAGGACGTTGCTCTCTATCTGATGAGCCAGCTCACTACATCCGGTGCTACCGGTTACTTCGTTGAGTACAGTGGCGATGTAGTGAAGGATATGTCTATGGAAGGTCGTCTTACCCTCTGTAACCTCTCTATCGAGATGGGTGCCCGTGGTGGTTTCGTTGCTCCTGATGAGACAACATTCGAGTACATCAAGGGTCGTGAATATGCACCTAAGGGTGAAGAGTGGGACAAGGCTGTGGCTTACTGGAAGACTTTGAAGAGTGGCGATGATGCTGTCTTCGACAAAGAGTTGACTTTCGAGGCAAAGGATATCGAACCACGTATCACCTATGGTACCAACCCAGGTATGGGTATCGGCATTACCGAGAATATCCCAACTCTCGATGAGATTCCTGAGGAAGAGCAGGCTGGTTTCAAGAAGAGCCTCAACTACATGGGCTTCCAGCCAGGCGAGAAACTCGAGGGTCATCCTATCGATTATGTATTCTTGGGCGCATGTACCAATGGTCGTATTGAAGACTTCCGTGCTTTCGCTTCTCTTGTTAAAGGAAAGAAGAAGGCAGATGGCGTAACTGCTTGGCTTGTACCAGGTTCATGGTTGGTTGATAAACAAATACGTGAAGAGGGAATTGATAAGATTGTTGAGGCTGCCGGCTTCGAAATCCGTCAGCCTGGATGCTCTGCCTGCCTGGCAATGAACGATGATAAGATTCCTGCAGGCAAGTACTCTGTAAGTACATCCAACCGTAACTTCGAGGGTCGTCAGGGACCAGGTTCCCGCACTATCCTTGCCAGTCCATACGTAGCAGCTGCTGCCGCTATTACAGGTAAGATTACCGACCCAAGAGAGTTTATGTAATGTTAAGTGTTCAATGTTAAATGAAAAATTGAAATGAAACAGAAATTCAATGTAATTACATCAAGCTGCATTCCTCTTCCTTTGGAGAATGTAGATACAGACCAGATCATCCCAGCCCGTTTCCTCAAGGCCATCGATAAAGAGGGTATGGGCGACAACCTCTTCCGCGACTGGCGCTACAATGCCGACGGAACTCCAAAGCCAGACTTCGTGATGAACGACCCATCTTACAGTGGTGTCATCCTCGTAGCTGGCAAGAACTTCGGTTCAGGTTCTTCCCGTGAGCACGCTGCCTGGGCTATCGCAGGTGCAGGCTTCCGTGTAGTCATCAGCTCTTTCTTTGCTGATATCCACAAGAACAACGAGTTGAACAACCTCGTATTGCCAGTAGTAGTAAGCGAGGAATTCCTGAAGGAACTCTTCGAGAGCATCGACAAGGATCACAAGACAGAGGTGAAGGTAGATCTTCCTAACCAGACCGTGACCAATCTTGCTACTGGCAAGAGCGAGCACTTCGAAATCAACGGCTACAAGAAACACTGTTTGGAGAATGGTTTGGACGATGTAGACTTCCTCGTTCAGAACCGCGACAAGGTTGAGGCTTGGGAAGCTAAAAACAAGTAATTATGAACGTTAACGCAAAGAGAGATAATTCCCGTATCAAGGAGATTGAGATCATGGACTGCACGCTGCGCGACGGCGAGCAGACCAATGGTGTCAGTTTCCTTCCTCACGAGAAGTTGATGATAGCAAGAATGCTGTTGCACGACATCAATGTTGATCGCATTGAGGTGGCTTCAGCGCGTGTGTCAGAAGGCGAAAAGGATGCTGTCGCTCGCATTTGCCGTTATGCCAAGACCATTGGTAAGCTGGATTCCGTTGAGGTATTGGGATTCGTGGATAACAACAAGAGTGTGGATTGGATTGCTGAATGCGGCGGTCATGTCATCAACCTCTTGGCTAAGGGTAGCTACAAGCACTGCACCCAGCAACTCAAAATGTCGCCTGAGGAGCATCTCGCTCATATCAAGCAGACCATCGACTATGCTTTGAGCAAGGGATTCACCGTGAATCTCTACTTGGAGGACTGGTCGAGCGGTATGCGTGACAGTCGTGACTATCTCTTCATGATGATGGATGAGTTGGTAAAACTGCCTATCAAGCGCTTCCTTCTTCCTGATACTTTGGGTATTCTGAACCCATTGCAGTGTGTGGAGTATATGCGCCAGATGGTGCGCCGTTATCCGAATTCTCACTTCGACTTCCATGCCCATAACGACTACGATCTGGCTGTGAGCAACTCGCTGGCTGCCGTATTGAGCGGCGCCAAGGGTCTTCACGTTACCGTGAATGGTCTGGGTGAGCGTTGTGGCAATGCACCATTGGCAAGTGTTCAGGTGATTCTGAAAGACATGTTCGAGGCAAAGACCAATATCAAGGAAGACCGTCTGAACGATATTTCCCGATTGGTTGAAGGATATAGTGGCATTGCCGTGGCTCCGAATACTCCGGTAGTAGGAGACAACGTCTTTACCCAGGTAGCTGGTGTGCATGCCGATGGTGACAACAAGGACAAGCTTTATTGCAACAACCTGGTACCTGAGCGTTTCGGCAGGCATCGTGAGTATGCGTTAGGTAAGAACTCTGGCAAGGCGAATATCGTGCAGAACCTCAATGAACTGGGATTGGAACTGACGCCTGAGCAGACCAAGGCGGTGACCAAGCGAATCACCGAACTCGGCGACCGCAAGGAGCTGGTAACCCAGGACGACCTGCCATACATCGTGAGTGATGTATTGAAGCATGGAGCTCCAGAGGATAAGGTGAAACTGGTAAGTTACATGGTATCAACCTCTTACGGTTTGAAGCCTATAGCCAGTGTAAAGGTAGAAATCGATGGCAAGGAGTATGAAGACCAGAGTTCCGGTGATGGTCAGTATGATGCTTTCGTAAAAGCCCTCCGCAATATCTACAAGGTGAAGCTCGGCAAGACCTTCCCTAAGCTCGACAACTATCAGGTAACCATCCCACCTGGTGGCCGTACCGATGCCCTCGTTCAGACCGTTATCACCTGGCGTGAAGGAGATCGTATCTGGCGCACCCGAGGCTTGGATGCTGACCAGACAGAAGCAGCTATCAAGGCAACGCTGAAAATGATCAATATGTACGAGGCAGATAAGAGCGATGATCAGGCTGTTTCGCCTCGAAATCTTGATATGGAATAATATCTCCGAAGATTACGAAATTATCTCCGAAGATTATGAAAATATCTCCGAAGATTACAGAATTATCTCCGAAGGTTATGAAAATATCTCCGAAGGTTATGAAAATATCTCCGAAGGTTTCTATTCAGCAGCACGCCCTGAAGGGGCAGAAGCTCGTAGCCCAGGGTAACACCCTGGGAATAAGATAGCATTTAGCAATGCGCCCTGTAAGGGCAAAAGCTTTAATCATTCAAAAAATAAACAATTAAAAAATCAAATAAGATGAAATTAAACATTGCAGTTCTCGCCGGTGATGGTATCGGACCAGAGATTATGAAGCAGGGCGTAGCAGTTATGCAGGCCATTGCAGAGAAGTTCAACCACGAGTTTACTTACAACGAGGCTATCTGCGGCGCTCACGCTATCGATGAGGTAGGTGACCCATTCCCAGAGGAGACCTTCAAGACTTGTATGGATGCTGATGCTGTACTCTTCGCAGCCGTTGGTGACCCACGTTTCGACAACAACCCTACAGCCAAGGTTCGTCCTGAGCAGGGTTTGCTCGCTATGCGTAAGAAGTTGGGCCTCTTCGCCAATGTTCGCCCAGTAGCCACATTCGATTGCCTGCTCCACAAGTCACCATTGAAGGATGAACTCCTGAAGGGTGCTGACTTCGTAGTTATCCGCGAGTTAACTGGCGGTATGTACTTCGGTGAGAAGTATCAGGATAACGATAAGGCATACGATACTGATATCTATACCCGTCCTGAGATTGAGCGCATTTTGAAGGTAGCTTTTGAGTTTGCCATGAAGCGCAATAAGCACTTGACAGTAGTAGATAAGGCAAACGTATTGGCATCTTCTCGTCTCTGGCGTCAGATTGCCAAGGAGATGGAGCCACAGTATCCTGAGGTAAACACCGATTATATGTTCATCGATAACGCTTCTATGCGCGTATTGACTGAGCCTACATTCTTCGATGTCATCGTTACAGAGAATACCTTCGGTGATATCCTGACCGATGAGACTTCTTGTATCACCGGTTCTATGGGCTTGCAGCCATCCAGCTCTCTCGGTGAGCACACACCATTGTTCGAGCCTGTTCATGGTTCATGGCCACAGGCAGCAGGCAAGAACCTGGCTAACCCAGTAGCTCAGATTCTTTCTGCAGCTATGTTGTTGGAGCACTTCGGTTTGAACGAGGAGGGTGCCTTGATCCGCAAGGCTGTAGATGCTTCTCTCGATGCCAATGTCCGCACACCTGAAATTCAGGTTGAGGGCGGTGCTCAGTATGGCACAACTGAGGTTGGCGCATGGATCGTTAACTGGATTAAGAATGCTTAATCTGTAAATGGATTTTTCGGCGCTTGATGATAAAAGAGGGTGTGTCATAAGTTTAAACAATGGCAGCCGAAGACGGGCTAAGAGCTTCTGCCCTTTCAGGGCGTATGGGAAGTGGCTTATGACACACCTTCTTTTCTTGTTGATTGTCCTGTCTTTCTGAAATTTAGTTCTTTTTGTAAACTCAAATAAGTTTTATAGTTTTTTATTTGGCAGTTTGCAAAAGTCTTCTTAACTTTGCACCATGAAAAGTTTTTATACATTATTATTGGCATCGATGGTTTCTTTGTCTGTATCTGCGCAGAACGTAGATGCCGACAAGGCACGTACTGCGCAGAATAAAGCCTTGCGCGATTCACTCTCCAAGGCTACAGAAGTGCTTGCATATCATCCCGACAGTATCGATCTGCGACTGAAAAAGGCTGCTTGGAATATCCAGTTGGAGCAATGGCAATATGCCAAGGATGATCTTGATAAGGTACTCTTTCTGAACAATACCAATATCGCCGGTTTGTTCTATCGTGCCTTTGTCAATGAGAAGTTGCTCCGTTATAACTTTGCACGTCTCGATTATCAGAATCTTCTGGTACTTGTTCCTGGCAACTTCCAGGCGCAACTCGGTCTGGCTTTGCTCAATGAGAAAGATAAGCATTATACCGAGGCATACGACGGCATCAATAGCCTGATAGAGCAATACCCTGATAGCGCGATGGCTTATGCTGCAAGAGGTGGCCTGGAGAAGGAGAGAGGAATGCTTGAACTGGCAGAGTTTGATTACGCCAAGGCGATGGAGTTGGATGCCGGTAATGAGGATTTTGCTTTCAATCATGTAGACATCCTGATTCTGCTAGGAAGAAAAGACGAAGCCTATCGTGATTTGAAGAAATTGCTCGATGCCGGTTGTCAGCCAGGCAGGTTGCAAGGTTTCTATGCAAGGTTGAAAAAGAAGAAAAAGTAGTATTTAAGAGTTATAAAAAAAGAGTTTTTAAAGATAAATAAGACAAGAATGCATAAAATTATTCCCTATATCCTGGCTGCCTGTTGTCTCTGTATGGTGGCATCCTGCGATACCGTCTTCGATATTCATCCGTATGATGTGCAAATCGACGGCGATAGAAATCTGAATGTTACCAATATTCAGAAGATTGAGGCTGCAGTAAAGTCGAAAGACACCATCCGTTTTGCTATGATCAGCGATTCACACCAGTGGTTGGATGATTTGAAGAGTGAGGTTAATGATATCAATCGCCGCAGTGATTCCCTCGATTTCGTGATTCATTGTGGAGACCTTACCGACTTTGGTGCTACCCGTGAGTTTCAGTGGACCCGTGACCATCTTCAGAAGTTGAAGATACCTTTCGTGGCTCTGTTGGGTAATCATGACTGTTTGGGAACAGGTAACCAGTCTTATCAGAAAATCTTTGGTAATCCGGATTTCAGTTTCATCGCCGGTAAGGTAAAGTTTGTCTGCCTCAATACCAATGCTATTGAGTTTGACTATTCCCGCCCTGTACCTAATTTCGATTTCATGGAAGAGCAGGTTAAGGCAGATGCTGATGACTTTTCGCGTACCGTTGTCTGCATGCATGCAGGTCCTTATTCAGAACAGTTTAATAATAATGTGGCTAAGGTCTTCAATTTTTATACGCATCAGTTTCCTGGTTTGATGTGCTGTCTTTACGGTCATGGTCATCATACCGAGCAAAATGACATTTATGGCGATGGCATCATCTATTATCAGGTGGCTAATGCCGCTAAGCATCAGTACTATATATTCACCATTACTCCAAAAGGTTATCGTTATGAAATTATTGAGTTTTAAGCATATATTCATTCTGGGAGCTTTGCTTGCTGCAGGTTCTGTACAGGCTCATGCAGCCGATGGGGTTACCGGGAAAAGTGAGGAGTTGGAACTGACGGATAGTATCGTTCATGATACTCTGGTGTTGGCGGATGGCAAACTGACCCGATATGACCGCCGCATTATGCGCTACCGTAAGCATTGGAATTTGCTGATACCTACTAGTGGTATCATTCAGACCTGTGGCAATATGGGTATCATTTCGCTGGGTATCGGATGGGAATATGGTAAGCGCCGCCAGTGGGAAACGCAGCTCTTGTTTGGCTACATCCCGAAGTTCAGTTCTGACGATGAGAAGTTAACCATGACGCTCAAGGAGAATTTCATTCCTTGGCGTCGCAATATCGGTAAGGGCTGGTGGTTTGAACCGCTGGAGTGCAGCCTGTATTTCAATACGGTGTTCGGACATGATTTCTGGACAAAGCAGCCTACCAAGTATGAAAGCGGCTACTATCCGTTCTCTACCAGAGTCCGTCCTAATATCGCCTTGGGTGAACGTTTTAAGTATGATATTCCGCACAATAAACGTAAGCGTATCAAGAGTATTACGTTCTTCTATGAGTTGGGTACAACGGATATCTACTTTATGCGTTTCTACCGTAACGGCAATGCCGGTTTCTGGGATGTCTTCGGCCTCTCTATCGGTGCCAAAGTGCAGTACCTTTAAACCAAGAACTGGTTGATGAGTTTGCTTACTCTGATGATATCTTCATCGTTGAGCGATGAGTTGCAAGGCAAACTCAGTTCTTCATCAGCTATTCTCTTGGCTACCGGAAATTCCAGATGATTCATTTCCGGATAACATGGCTGCAGATAGGGTGGGCGGAAGTAATGAATCTTTGTGCCGACCCCATTCTCTGCCAGGAAAGCTTTCAGTTGGTCTCGTTTCCGGGTAAGGAAAGGGAAGACGTGGAAAACATTTTCATGAGCAGGAGAGATGAGTTTCGCAGCGATGCATCTGTCCTTGATGCTTTCATCCAGATGCTCCAGGTATAGCTGTACCTGTCTGTGTCTTGCTTTCTGTTCGTTTTCAGGATATTGCAGTTTCACATACAGTACCGCAGCCTGAATCTCATCCATGCGCGAGTTGACGCCCTGGTATCTGAAGATGCCGTCTTCTATCTTTCCATATTCGTGTAGTGACATGATGGCTTCCGCCAATTCCCTGTTATTGGTAGTTACAGCTCCCGCATCTCCCAATGCTCCCAGATTCTTGCTAGGATAAAAACTGTGGGCGGCAGCATCCGAAAGATTTCCGGTATATCTTCTTTTCGATGGTTTTTCAGAAGAATCAGATAGAGTAGTGGAGCATCCGAATCCCTGCGCATTGTCTTCGAAAAGCAAGAGATGATGCTTCTTGCAGATTTCAGCAATCTTTGGAGTCCATGCCAGTTTACCATAAAGATGAACAATCATGATGGCTTTGGTCTTCGGTGTGATTCGGGATTCTATCAGTTGGTCATCTATCTGTAATGTATCGATATTGGCATCCACCAATACAGGTGTCAGTCCTACGCTGCTGATGGCAAGTACGGTAGCGAAATAAGTGTTGGCAGGCACAATCACTTCATCACCTTTCTGCATATTTCCGATAGCCAGTTCGCCCATCAGCATCAGCTTGAGCGCATCCGTCCCGTTAGCGCAGCTGATGCAGTATTCAGTACCGATAAACTGTGCATACGATTTCTCAAACTTCTTTACGGCTTCGCCTTGCAGATACCATCCGCTGTTGACCACCTTGTTGATAGCATCCTTTATCTCCTTCTCGTAAGGCTCATTGATAGCCTTCAGGTCGAGATAAGGTATCTTCTTTACTTCTGTTTCCATTGTTTCTTCTGTGATGATTTATACAAGTGATAAGACTTGTTTCTATAAATAAAAACGGATGTTTTGCGGTATTTATTATATGGGGAGCTATAAAAAAGACAAGAGCAGCTATCTTCTCAGACAACTGCTCTACATTCAATAGGTATTAGTTTTCTTTAAGGTAAAAAGATTGTATTCAGGATAACGTTTGCAAAGGTACTAAAAAAAAATGAAACAAAAAAATAAAATGGCAACAAAATTACCATCAACTTAAAAAAAAAGTTTTAAAATCCTTTACGGAGTCTTTTCTATTTGTACATGAAAACAGAGTTTTATATAAATAATGCCAAATAAAAAGCTGTGAAATGGAAAAACTGTCACGAAACCGTTGTTTTCCCTTTCACAGCGTTCAATGTCTAAAATATTTTGCCAAACAGGTTGTTCATCATAGTTTTGATTCGATATGCTCTCTATAAAAATGGTTACCATCAATATATAGTCAATATGCTATGCTGGGTATGATTCTTCCCAACAGTTAGATAAGGTGTCTTCCAACTCCAAATTCTTCTGCAACTTGCTAGTATCGTATATTTTTTTAGTCCTTAACGTTTAAAAGTTTTTTAAAAACAGTAATTATCGTTTACGAGTTCCCGCTGTGGGAACTCTCATTTATTTTATTTTTACTATCTTTGCACCGTGTGACACAGATTAGAACCTTATTACCTACTTTGGAGGCGTCGCGACAAAAACAGTAATTTGTGGATCTCTACTTCCGAAAGCCAACGGAGGCGGAGACAGGAGAGATTATGCCCATAGCAAGAGAGCTATACAGCGCATTCTCTGCTCAGTGTTCACGGTGACAGGGTGACACGATGACACTAGTTTTTCAACATTTCGCCTCGCACGCGGGCAGGCAGGAAAAATCAGGCCGAAAGTTTCCTGCCTGCCCGCGCGAGAGTAAATCTTCAGAAATCACTGTCACCAGCGTCATCCGTCATACTGAAGCTGGTTACTTACGATGTGAAAGTTAGTTACTTACGATGTGAAAGTTAGTTGCTTACGATGCGAAAGTCAGTTACTTGCGATGCGAAAGTTAGTTACTTACGCCCCGTAATCCACTGGCTTGCGACGCGAATTACAAGTGTTAACTCCTTTAAGATCAAACAAGCTATGGAGATAGAAGTTACATCAGGAGCAAACAGAGTCAGACCTGTTACCTTCATTTTTATGTTAATTCTTTAAAAAATCAATAAATAATCATCTATTTATTTGCATATATAAAAGAATTACCATATCTTTGCAATCGGATAAAGGCTTCTTTATTCAGGATTGGGGTGTCCCCGGTCGGGAAAGGGTTACTTCACGGTGACTCTTTTTTTGTATTATTTTCCTTGTTCTTTTGGGAAAATCTTCATACCATATACCTTTCCGTTTAATTGGAAGATATTCTTTTTCAGTACATCAAAAGCAAGATTCACTCCATTAGGATTCAAAACATGTCGAGTTACCGGATAAGCTATCAAGTCAGCAATCTGAAGTCCAATTATATTTTCAGATTTCCATCTCATGTCGAACTTTTTAAAAACTTTTTTCATTCGATGACTATCCACCCAATATGTTCCTCTGTCTAACAGCTGATTATAATAATTAAGAAGGGATGCATCTTCCTTTTTGCCACGTTTTTCGATAATGGTACAAAGTTCTATGTCAGTCAAACCAAGAGAGTCTAAATAAAACACGACTCTTTCCATGATATACGATAAAGACAACCCATATACATCATTCAGTTTACCATACTGCCTGATATATGGTTCTTTTAATATCGAGCAGCAAACTACGACATATCCATTATCTCCAAGTATATCATTAACACCCTGGAAGAATCGTTTTTTGACATCAAGGTCAAACAAAACCTCGAATCCATTTTGACACTTTCTTATATCCCGACTATGAAAAATAATATTTATATTGTTCCAGATTTCCTTTTTAAGGACATTGATTCGTTCTGTCAACACTTTGTCCTGTTCCTCGGAGACAACAATACCACAAAGTGTAAATATAGGGAATTGTGGGTCAAAACTTGCTAAGTTTTGATCTCCGCATTCATCAAGATACAATATAAATTTATTCGCCATATTTTTTGCCTTTTTTAAAATGCAAAAATACAACTTTCTTTTCTATTTACAAAGTTTGCTGAGATAAAATAACTTAAAAGATCGCTATGAACAAGTATTCACCCCTTTATTGCATCAGTAGCTCATCATTAAAATATTTTGCCAAACAGGATGTTCACCATAGTCTTGAACAGAATCTTAGCATCAAACCACCAGGATCTGTGCTCCAGGTAGAAGAGGTCAAGACTTAGTCTTCTCAACATCTTCGGCATTGTATCCGTATATCCGTTATACAGGGTGGCATAAGAAGTAGCACCCGGTCGAATCTGATACAGATAAGTATATCGAGGGTCATGCTTGATGATTTGGTCGATGTAGTATTTCCGTTCCGGGCGGGGACCGACCAACGACATGTCTCCCTTTAGAATATTCCATAACTGTGGAAGTTCATCTAAATGGTGTGTTCTTATGAATTTTCCTACATGTGTGAGTCGAGTGTCGCCTTCAATCTCCAGTAGATTTGGACCATCTTTTTCTGCATCAGCCTTCATCGATCTGAACTTATAGATGTTGAAAGGTTTCCCGTGCAAACCTATACGTTCTTGCCTGTAGATGATAGGTAATCCGTCTTCCCATTTGATAGCTAAGGAGATAATGACAAATAGGGGAGAAGATAGAACGAGACAAGGTACAGAAACAAGAATATCTGTAGAACGTTTTACGAAACGTTCCATTCTGTTGTTTCTATTCTTGATTTCTGTTTTGTTTTGTATGGTCATTTCTCTACTTTTTTCTTTAGTTTGATTTTTTGATTGATACCGATGTGTAGCATCGTATAGAGGGCTATATCGATAAGTAAGATACCTGTTAATCCTACATTCATATTGCCAAGTATTACGTTGGTGCCAACGAAAGTTAGGGTTAGTAGAATTATAAAGAATAACGTATAGTGTTGGTTATATCCCATAGCCAATATCTTGTGATGTATGTGGCTTTTGTCTGCATCAAAGATTGGTTTCCTATTTCTGATGCGCTGTAACACTACCCTTACGACATCAAATGTTGGAATGATGAGCAGACTATATGCTATCAGAACGCGTTTTGGAGACATAGGCATCACGTTCGGATTTACAGCAATTGCTTTGACAAATAGAAATGCCAAAAAGAATCCCAACGTTAAGCTGCCCGAATCGCCCATGAATATCTTGGTTCCTTTTTCTACTTTCCCATACATGTTAAAATACAGATATACAACCAGAACGCCTAACAATCCTGCAATCATTACTTCATAAGCAATCAAATCGTATGGTATGAAGCAATAAAAGAAACCCAGCAGAGCAATGATGGAGAGACTTGTTGCCAAACCATCAATGCCGTCTATCAGATTGAGTGCATTATCTATGAACACAAATGTAAAGATTGTGAGAGGAATACCAATACTCGAAGGTATCTTGTAAATACCAAACAAACCATAGAGGTCATTAATCTGGAGCCCACATATAGGCATGATGCTGGCAGCGAGAATTTGAGCGGCAAATTTCACTTTAGCATTAAGACCGATTAAATCGTCAATGATTCCTACAGAGTAGATAATCGACAGACTCAAGATAAAACCTACGCTCCACATACTGAGAGAGATTTTGTCTTGAATATTATTTGTAGCTATGATAAGCAATACAGCCACAGCAGAAATCATCATGCTTGGTATGAATGCAATGCCACCCAATCGTGGTATAGGTGCGCTATGCACTTTTCTTAGGGTTGGAATATCATACAACTTTTTTTTCTTGCAGAATTTCAGCACTGATGGAATGAAAAATACACCACATGTCATGCTCAGTATGAATGCTCCTATGATTGGTAATATTTCTGTTAACATATTTATATCTTCATTTTATTATATAAACTGAAAAGGTACGTGAATATTGTATAAAACATAAAAATTGTTTGGCTGTTTCATATAAAAGGAGTATATTTGCAGAAAAATGAGACAAGATGACGCAACTGAATAGAAAATTGCCTTTAGGCATACAGGATTTTGAAGAGATGCGTAGAGATCATTATATCTATGCTGATAAGACTGATATGGTTTGGAAACTGGCTAATGGTACTAAATACAATAACCTGAGCCGTCCACGCCGTTTCGGTAAGTCTCTTTTGTGCTCTACCCTTAAATGTTATTTTGAGGGTAGAAAGGAACTCTTTGAAGGTCTCAAAATTATGGAACTTGAATCGGAGTGGGTAAAACGTCCTGTAATCTATTTCAGTATGAGTTTGGGTGGTTCTTCTGCTCAAACGCTTACAGAATATTTGAACAATGTATTGTCTTCATACGAGAAGATATATGGCAGAAATCCGGATGAGCAGTCTTTAGGTAATCGTTTAAATGGTATCATTCAAAGAGCATACGAACAGGCGGGAGTACAGATAGCCATTATAGTAGATGAGTATGATGTTCCTTTGCAGCATACCTATGAAACCAATCATCATGATGCATGCCGTGAGATATATCGTAACTTCTTTACAGGGTTAAAAGACTATGGTTACTGCATCAAGTGCGTCTTTATTACTGGCATTACTAAGTTTACTCAGATAAGTTTGTTTAGTATGCTTAATACATTAACTAATGTCAGTTTTAGGAATGAGTATGCAACAATATGTGGTTTGACTAAAGATGAAATCCAGTTCTATTTTTCAGAACTGCTATCTGAATTAGCAGATAACTATGCTATCACGAAGAGTGCCCTTATGGATACAATGAGTTCTATCTATGATGGCTATCATTTCTCTCGTAGTCTAGTCGGTGTTTACAATCCTTTTAGTGTATGTAATGCCTTGGCTAATCTGCGCCTAAATTCTTATTGGATAGCTTCTGGTTCCAACGAAATGTTGCTCAAGGTCTTGCGTAAATTCATCAACGAGATTCCTGAGCTGGACAATTGTTTGATTGATTCTGATTATTTGGAAATGAGTGATGTCAATATGAATGATCCAAAACTCTTCCTTTATCAGTCCGGTTATCTTACAATCAAAAAGGTAGTAGGTAGCAGTTATATGTTAGGTTATCCTAACCGAGAAGTCCGAAATGCGATGTTTGGTATGATTCTTCCGATAATGTTGCATAAGGAGTCTTCGCAAGTAAGCAATGCTATTAAGAATATAGTGAAGTAAAATGCTTTTAGGTAAAAATAATGATTTATTTTTGGACTAATGATCTGGTATTTTCTATCTATCGAACATGAATTGGTACCATCATAGCGCACCAATCGGTACAAAAAGATGTAAAGTTCTGCTTATGTATAATCATAACCGCCTATCTTTGCAGAAGAATGTGTGTCCTGAGACAGAATGAAGTCTGATATTGGCTATATTTGATAGATTTATTAGATTTCATTCTGTCTCAGGACACACTTACAACTGCAAAGATAAGCTAATATTATTAATTTTCATTCACGTTGGCGACTATTTATTTGTCATGAGGGCTTCATTCTGATGAATAATCTTTGTATATTTAGTTATTACTCTTTGGACATCAAATAGGTTTTCGGCTTTTTTACGGCTCTCATCTGAAAAGTCCTGTTTTTCTTGTGGAGAGAGTTGTAGAAATCTTAACATGGCTTCCGCTAATGCATCAGCATTGCGGGCAGGTACAAGAAAGCCATTTTTGCCTTCAATCACAGCTTCACGACAGCCTGGTATATCTGAAGTAATAATAGGCTTGCCTGATGCGCACGCTTCCATTAGGGCACGATTCATACCTTCGCTATATGACGGCACAGTAATAACAATGCCTTTTCGTTGAAACACCTTGTCCATATCGTGTGTGAAACCGATATATTTTACTATTCCATCTTCTTCGTCTTTACGAAGGCGCTCTTCAGGTACGCTTTTCGGATATTTGGGGTCAAGAGAGCCTAATAACTCAAAGTTCACATTAGGATATAAAACTTTTACCTTGCGGGCTGCTTTCGTAAACTCATCATAACCCTTATCCCACAAAATTCTGCCGATAAACAAAAATGTTGTATCATTAGAGGCATTGTTATATTTCTTGTAGTTGTTTATGTTGATGCCTTCACCGCCTTCTAAAAAAACAATTTTTTTAGGGGCACATAAATGCTTTTGTTCAATTAGCCGGCGATTATAGTCATTGAGCACTATTATATGTTCTGCAAATGAAAGTCCAAATTGATAGAAAACTCTTGCTGCACGTAGGACGATACTGTTATTTATGAAAATATATCCTAACCCAGCCATCATAGCAGTAGAGCGACATCCTGCTAGTCTTGCGGCAATTGATCCATATATGTTTGGCTTGATGGTGTATGTAAAAATGTAATCTGGTTTTTCTTTGCGAAAAATATGAAGCATCGTACGAAAGTATTTTATGTCCTTTATTGGGTTCAGAGAAGTGCGCTCCATTTTGATTGGAATGTAATGCACACCATCTGGAATGGTAGTTCTCATTTGTTTGTCTTCTTTTTCTGGAGCAACAAGTACAACTTCATGTCCTTCGCTTTTGAGATGTTTTATAACTTCGCCTCGAAAATTTACCAATCCCCATAAGGTATTATCGCAAAATATAATTTTCATAATTTGATGTTCTTTAGAATTGATTTATTGTTTATCTTTCTTTTGTTTTACCAACTGATTGTAGAAATCTACATATTGAGCCGCCATGTTCTTGATGTCAAATTTACTAGCCTGTTTTTGGCATCTTATTCCAATGTCTTTGAGCATTTTCTTATCGTTATAAAACTGCAATATTTTTACGGCAAGCTCATGCTCGTCGTTTGGAGAAAATAATAGTTGTTTGTTACCAACAACTTCGGCAAGTCCAGGAACATTTGATGCAATGACAGGTTTGGCGTATGCCATACCTTCCACTGCAGCCAAGCCAAAACCTTCCCAGTGTGATGACATTACACCTAAGTCTGCTATACTCCATAGTTGTGCAATATCTTCTCGCATACCTAAAAAATGAGTTCGTTCAGATACACCTTCTTTCTCAGCTAATTGGCGACAGACTTCTTCACGTTTCCCATATCCGGCAAATAGTATATGAATATTGTCTGGTAGTAATTTCAGGGCGCGAATTAAGCAGTCTTGATTCTTTTGCGTAGAGAAACGTGCAACTTGTAATATTACGAAGTTGGTATCTGACAATTCGCTAACAATGTCTTTGCGCTGAATATTCAAGTCTTTTTGGCTGCTTATAGATGGTAATCGAACGCCATTTTCAATGACCTTGATAGTGACTTTATGGGGTGTACGTTTGCGCATAAAATCGGCTGTTGCTTCCGAAATACAGATAATGCCATCATACAAGCAATATATACATTTGTCAATTTGTGTAGTTAGCCAATACTTCGCACGTGTATTTGATGTATTGTGCTCTGTAGTTACTAGTATTCCTTTTTTGATGCCACAATGAGCTAGTGCAGCCCAGTATTGTGATGGAAACAAATGGGAGTGTACAACATCTGCATCTTTTATTAGTTGGTGGAGTTTGGCTATGAGGCAAATATTATACGCTTCATGTTTATGGTTGAGGGCAATCACTTCAATCCCACTTTGCTTCAGCTGCTTTTCAAAATAGCTGTTTGACGAATATAGTAGGATAACTTTTACGTCATGTCTCATTTGTTTGATTTCCGGCAAAGTTTCTACTAATAGTCTCTCCGCTCCTCCAATTTCAAGAGCGTTTATTATATGAATAATATTCATTTCTCGTTTTCTAATTATTTGATGATTTTAAGTCCATTATATGAATAATATATCCGAAAGGTTTTATGATTTTTGACCATTGGGGTATTTTGAACAAATTGTCATACATTTCTTCTGGCTTATGACAGGCATGAAAACGCCAAAAGTTGAGCCATGAACGCAATTTGACCTTAAAGGGTACAGAACTATTTGCAAGTTCAGAATAACACAAGCAGGTTCCTTTCCAACTGTTCATTCTAATCTTTGTGATTTTTGCAGAGAGTCCATCAGTCAAGTATTCACACAAGTATATATTTTTATTAAAATAATGTGTCTTGTATTTTCTTGCTATACGATTAAACAGTAATGCTTCTGGGCAAAATCGCTCATCATCAAATTCAGGAAATGGATATTTCTTAATAACGGTTGTACGTATAGCTTCTGCTGCATCGCCTTTAATATGATATTTATATCTAAAATCAAGAGCAGAACAATCGATTTCTTTGAAATTTAAATTGCCACCAACTCGTTCTCCATTTTTATAAAATCTCATGCCACAGAGTACAGCAATATCTTTGTTGTCACTAATTTTTTTTGATTCTTTTATGATATTTTCTATACTGTGTTCTGGTAATTGGTCATCGCTGTCAACAATGAAGAACCATTCACCCAAAGCTTTTTGTGCCCCAAAGTTTATAGCAACATGTTTGCCATGGTTTTGAGTTTTAAAATAGTGAATGGGAAACAAATCAGAATTAAATCTATGGCATAGTTCCTCTGTATTGTCCGTAGAGCCATCATCAACAATAATCCATTCAAAATCTTGACAAGTCTGCTTTCGCAGGCTTTCATACAGCGCACCTAAGGTATAGGCGCGATTATATGTTGGTGTAAATATTGATATTTTCATACAAATTTTCTTAATAAAACTTTTATTGCCAATATAGAAGTTCGTCCATATAATTTATAGCCTTTTGCAAGTACATGAAAGAATCTTCGTATGCAGCATTCTTTTTCAAAACGGAAATAATCGGAAAATATTATCTTGTTGTCATCAGAAATATACGTTTCGTACTTTTGATACAAACTTTGTAATGCTAGATAGTGTTTATGTGACATAACTGTTTTGTCCATATCAAAGAATGAATTGTATCTGTCTGACAGTTTCTTAGCAGTAGGTCCAGTGACTGTAGATTGGTGTCTGCGATATAGCATCAGCCTCTTGTTGAGATAAGATAATTCTCCTAGGGCAGCAGCACAAACTGTCAATACATGATCATGCATTGCTACTATGTCTGGTGCATTTTTACAAATGTCTCGCAGAGCTGCGTTAAACATTAGAGCACAACCCTGTATGCCACAGTTTAGAAACAATACATCTTTTAGTTTTTGGGGAAAGCAAAGAGTAGCATAGCCGCTAATATCTGATGTTTCCGGTATATATACATAAGAATTAGAATATACAGCCTGTGGTATTGTATTATCTTTTGCTTCAATGAATCTAAGCATCAGTTCTAGTTTGTTCTCTAGCCAGATGTCATCTTGGTCGCAGAAAATACAGAATGGAGCTTTTGAAAATTTTAGAAGGTGCATGAAATTGAGCCCACTTTCATGAAATCTTATCCCATCCATTATGATACAGATACGGCTGTCAGTTGTAGCTATGCTTTGTATAATTTTCATAGTCTCATCTGTTGAACCATCGTCATGAATATATAATTTCCAGTTTGCAAAAGTTTGATTTTGCAGGGACTGAATCTGTGGTATAATATATGATGCTCCATTGTATGTAGCCATCAATATGTCTATTTTATTCATTTGTTTTTAATTTTGTAAGTTATTGTATTGATATTTTTTGAACCAAGTAAAAATGGCAATAAAGCAAAAAACATGTATTGTAATGTAATTGACATGTTTGTAAAAATTAATTCGGCAAAAAAACCTAATAATATGTATGTCAAGAATATTGCATATAAAATGAGTTCATACTTACCACCAGTTTTACATTTTTTATATAAATATCCATAAAACAGTCCATATATAATTGAGCCAATCAAGACTCCTATAATACCAAAATCTGTATAAAATGGATATAAACACGTATATGTGTTAGTCGTGTCTGGAATACTAACAAATTCTAGGATGGTGTCCGAAGGTGCACTGGTAAGTCCTATCACATGTCCTATCGCATAGAATATTCTAAACGTATATTCTCCAAAAAAAATAGAAGAACATGGGAGTGCATAATAGTCAAATGCCACCATACTGCTTGATAAATATAGGGCTAGGAAATTAGTCGTTTCTGTATCGTCTAAATCGTGACGCAAATTCTGAATAAGAAAACTAAAACCTATGAATACAATCATTCCATATGCCATATGTCGCAACTTTATATATTTTTTGACAAAGCATAAATAGAGGGAAGAAAATAATATGCTAAGAACAGCTATTTTTGCCATAGTGACCATTGCAATCAAAATATTGAGAAGGATAATGACAACTTTTATTGTTTTACTTTTGAAGTAAAGAAGACCGAAAAATATCATTACGTATGCCAATGTTATTGTATATGTCAATATTCCGAGCTTGGGCATTTCTATATCTTCACTCTGTCCAGTGTTCATTACTCTCATATATCTAAATAAATTTTCTGGTTCTTCTGTAAATGCTTGATGTACAATGATGCCACAATAAATAGGAACACAAATACAAACGATGATTGTATATATGTTAAGTACTGTCATATTAGGCTTCCTTAAACAAGAAATCATGGATGCATTAGTCGTAAAAAAGTCGCCAATTATTGATGAAATAAAGAAACCTATTAACCAAATTGATAATACAAATGGAAAATTCCCTTTTATAGGGTAGAAGGTATTTGGCAAAAAATAGTATATAAGTATCGCAATTGCCCAAACCCCAGGTGCAGCTACATATGGAGAAAACATATCTTTGGATGTATACCATCCAATACATGTCATCAAAATCGCTAAAATTAATACTGCTATTAACATAATTTAAAAAACTTTTTATAGTTATATATCATTAAGATAGCCACGGCAACTTCTGTTGTTGTTACAACAATACTAGCGCCAACGGCTTGAAGGGAAGGTATGAAAATTAACATCATGCAAATTGATGCAATCGCTGCTATGAAATATACATCACGAAAACGATGGCTAGTGTGCTCGTTCCCTAGAGCTATTAGCCCCATTTGCCCATAAACACCTCCAACTCCAATAGCAAATGGAGTAAGTGCGAAAATTTTCAAATAGATATCAAGACCGGAGTAGTCTTCACCAAGTACTGATGGTAGCCAAATACTACTAGTCCAGATTGCTACTCCAACAATTGCCATGACCATTAATACAAGTATGCGTACTTGTCCAAATAAGCGGCGTGCCTCACTGCAATTCTTTGCAGATACAGAACTGATCTTTGGAAAGAATACCTGGTTGAGTGGGGTGTAAACAAGAAAGCACACTGCTCGCATGATACGCTCTGCCGAAGAGTATTTGCCAATGATATCAGTTGTACAATAGAAGCCGAGTACAACAACGATTAGTTGTGTATATATGCTTGTTGAAGCCGATGAGAGAAATAGCGGAAAACTAGTATGTAGCTCACTTTGTATCCCAGTCCATATTGGTGGCACCCAATTTATAAGTCGTTTGTATATTATATATACATTAGAAATAATTGCAGTAAACAGAAATACTGCAGCTTGAAGAAATGCTGCTAGTACATAGTCATTAGGACTCTTCACGAAAATAAATATGAGTGGCAGAAGGGTAACCTTAGATATTGTGTTTATAATAGAAAATAAACGTATTTTACCTATTCCTTGAAAAAACCACATAAATGTAAATACCGAGCCTAGTAGCATTGGAAATGTAGCGATGATTGCTCTAGAGTAGAATTGAAAAGTGGGTACAGCGACAAGCAAAGTACCAAGTATAACTGCTGAAACAGTTAACAATACTGATTTGGCTGCAATTACATTCCAAAAAACACGACTCCGTTCAACATAGTCATCTTTTACCATTGCTATATGTTTGGTTGCACTGAGATTAAATCCAAAATCAACAATGATAATCAGGTATTGTATAACAGACAGAGCAAATCCAACATAACCATAACCTGTGGCACCGAGTTTTATCATGAGATATGGCATCACAAAAATAGGAAGTAGCTGGTTGATACCTTGTAACATCATAAGATATAAGGTATCAACCAGTTCCTTGCGGTTTGTTGAAATTTGTTGTTTAATTTTTATTGGTTGCATGTCCCATTTTTTGATTGTATATATCTTTGACCATAAAGAACGAAAAACTACAGAAAAAGGCTAAAAACGACATTAGAGCCATTGTCATCATTCGTTTCGGTCCAGATGGCTTAGATGGTATAGCTGCAGGTTGTATCGTAACGAATATTGGAGTTCGTTCTTGTAGTTTTGCCTGAGCAAGTTGCATCTGTTGTACTGATTGTTGATACATGTTGTATGCCATTTGCATCTCATTCTCTAATCGGTCTCTAACCTGTGTAAAAGACATGAGACCAATGTCTTCATTGGCATCGCAATAAGCTGAGTACTTTTGTTGTGCTTTAATATATTGAGCTTTTGACTCTGCAACAATCTTTCTTGTATACTCTACGTCTTTACGAGATTTGTTTGTACGATACTGTGTGATGTATATTTGCAATCTTTTGCGGATCAAATCTGCAATTTGTGCAGAAACATCTGCATCAAGAGTTGTTACGCTTACAGAAATCATATCTGTTTTCTTATCCACACTGCAAAAAAACGAGCCAAATAGAGCATCAACAATAGTCTGTTGCTGTCTGGATATATGTGTAGGATTTATATTTGGGTTTATAATTTCCTTCTTTGAATAGAATAATTTGCCCCACCATGGTTTAATCTGACAATTTTCAAAATACTCAAAGATGCTTATCTTCTTATGAAGGCGAGATACGGTTATTTCTTGTTTGAGCAATTCGGTAAGGAATATAGTAGAGCCTAATACTTTTGGATAAAATTCAGGGTAGATAGCATCTTCTGTTGAACCTGTATTCATTTTTATTCCAGCAATTGCTGCTATTGACCCAAGATTTCCTGATACCGAATTTGCTGATGATTCAGGCAAGAGTATTGTATCTGATTTCCACGTTCTTGGCAGACTGAAAATGTATATGCCAGTCAGTATCATCACACTAAAGGTAAATATTAGGATCGCTAAAAGTTTCTTTTTTAGTAAAGAAACCAGATGAACGAGATTAGCGGATGCTTGATCTGCTGTTTTATAACTATATTCTGTATTTTCACTCATTTTTCTATCTACTTTTATTTTTCTATGCAAAAGTACAACGATTACCCAGATTCTCCGAGTTTTTGGCAAAAAACTATTTTAGAATCTCGGCTTGCCTTTCTTTAAGATTTCTACATTAACTCTATAGCCATATTCGGATGGTTCATCAAGTTCATTAGACTCGTATTCGCGCTGGAGAAATTCTATTGCTTGTGCAATAGCTTCTTTTCTTGTATCACCATGCGTACTGCAAGAGCTTGATGGTCTGTCGTTGCCCATCATTTCTAATCTAGCATTTATTAATGTGTTTAAGTCCATTTTCTTTATTTTATGTTATTTTTTGTAAAATTACAACTTTTCTTCGAATCTGCCAAACTTTTGGATGAGAATCTGTTATGCAGTTGTTACCAATTATTGTCTATTCTTTCAGCGAATTTGATACTTCAGTTTCAATTGTTGTTATCCATTCTTTGAAATGAGGACATTTGGTAAGAGTTTCAGTGCCGTCATACTTCACTTACTTACTCATATTAGCAATCGTAGCAATCATGGCGGCGATACTGCTCATGCTGCTTCCCATACTCATCATTTCAGCGGTACTCATCTTGCGCTTCAGCTTAGTTGGGATGACAATCTCGCTGCCTGGTTGCACTTTGGCACCATGCGAGAGCTTGGCTACCTTACCATTCATGTAGATGATGTATGCCTTGCTCTTTAATGCATCTGAGGCAAAACCACCTGCCTGGTCGATATAGTAGCTTGCCTTCTTGCCCTTTTCGTAGGCTACCGTATTGGCAAGCATTACGGCACCATTGATCTTTACCGTACCATTGTACTGAGGAATGACCAGACGGTCACCCTCGCGCAAGATGATGTCGGCATCACTGCCTGGGTTCGCCAGTGCTTCTGGAAGGTCGATACCTACAGGGTATTCGCTAGGTACGTTGAACTTCTCTATGTTGGTACGCTCTACATCCTTAGAAGTCTGCGAGATGGCACTGGCATTGTTGCTGCTGGCGGCAAGCTGCAGAAGGTTCTTCTGCATCTCTTCACGCTGCATCTTCAATACTGCCTCCATGCGCTGCTTCTCTTGCTCGTTGGCTTTGCGGATGATGCGGGCTCCCTTGAGATATGCCTGGTCGGTAGCTCCACCTGCCTTCTTGAAGAGTTCACTCAGGCGGGCGTTGCGACGGTCTAATGTATAGAGACCGGCAAACATCACTTCACCGGTAATCGATACGTTCTGCTGCTCTACATAAGCCGGACTCTGACGGATCATTACTTCATCAAATGGCATCAGCTTGAAACCTGGGGTGCCGTCGATAACGAAGCCGTCTTTGAGAGATAGTGTGTAGGTCTTGGCGATAACGCTGTCTGGACGTAAAGCCTTGGCATCCATTACTCTACGGCTTACCATTACATTAACGGTTGACGCTTTGTCGGTCAAGCCGCCTGCCTGAAGAACGAAGTCTTCGAGGGTCTCATTGTCGGCATATTGATAGACGCCTGGATACTGCACTTCGCCACGGATGGTGAGGGTACGCTCTACAATCTTTTCCTGTCGGGTAGGGATGAAGAGAACATCGTTTTCCTTCAATGGAATATCTGGAGTCTTGCCGTTCATGATGCCGGCAATGTCTACACTTACTACTTCGAGTGAGCGGTCTGGCTTCATGCGGTGCATTACGGCACGGTTGGTGAAGGCTTCCTCTGTTAATCCTTCGGCATGCTCTACCAAGGTGCGTACGCTGTTGATCTGCTCGCCCAGATTGTACATGCCCGGACGGAATACGGCTCCTTTCACCTCTACGGTGTTGGCGTAGCGTGGCAGGATGCTGTCTACGCTGATTGAGTCACCGTCATCGATACGGAAACTGGAGAAGTCGAACTCTTCTATATTATATACGGCACGTTCTCTGCCGGTCTTGCGGTTCAGTCTTACTGATTTCTTGTAAGCATCTCCTGTAAAACCACCGGAATACTTCAGAAGGGAATTGACACTCTCGTTCTTCTTCATTTCGTAAATCATCGGGCGCTTAACCTTTCCGGCGATGGTTACGAGACAATCGTATGGACCTACTACGATAACATCGTTGTCGGCAAGGCGGACATTACCCGTCAGTTTGCCGTTCAGAATATAGTCGTAAATATCAACAACCGTTACCAGTTTATTGTGTCTGTATACCTTGATGTTTCGCAATGTACCCAGATCGTTGGTTCCGCCAGCCATGTAGAGTGCATGGAATACGGTAGCGAAGGCTGAGAGGGTATAGGTGCCCGGAATCTTAACCTCGCCCATTACGTTTACCATGATGGTCTTGGTCTGTCCTACGGTAAGCTTGATGCGGCTTGAACGGTATCTGCTGCCCACGGTATTGCGCAGGCGGGCATTAGCCTGAGCTACGGTTAAGCCTGAAACGCTGACCGGTCCATAACCCTCGATGGTTACCTCACCATCTGGCGAAACGGTGCTCTCGATGGTTTTCTGAGAGGCGCCATAGATATCTATGATGACGGCATCGCCAGGCCCCAGACGATAGTTCTGTGGGGTAGCGATGTTCATATTTGGCTCGAAACTGAGGTCTTTGTTGTTGAAGATGTCACGGCCGAAAACCTTACTGCGCTTCTGGTTGAGCTCAGCCTGCAGCTGTTTTACCATGGTAGCTGTATCGGGTATCAGGGCGTTCATTTCCCTGCTGAAATCGTCATAATCTGGGTTGGTTTCATCATAAGATGAGTAGTAGCTGTCGTTCTGCTTGCTCTGGATGCGATAGTTGCTATAGGTTGAAGCCTGCTTCTCTTTGTCCTTGTCCTGGTAATCTTCTCTTTGCTTACCATTGTTGGTCCGCATTCTCTTGTTGCCTGCATTTCCTGCAGCGGTTGTGCTGTAGAGCTCATTCTGCTGCGACATCTTCTGATACTTATTGCGTACACGTCGAATCTGGGAGATGTCTACGCCCTTCTGCATCAGTTTGGTAACAATCTGAGAATTGGCTGTGCCACGCTCATGTTCTTTCACCACAAAGCTCATGACCTGATCATCGGTCATGTGTGAACTCTGTGCGAAAAGTGGTCCTGAAGACAGGACGAGCGCCAGTACAAGTATGATATGTTTCTTCATTTTTGTTCTATTATCTTAGTTATATTTATGTAATAACTCGAAAAAAGTGATTTTGTTGCTATAGAAGGCTGAAAAGATGTTAATAAAAACAAGAAACCCAGGGTTCAACCCTGGGTTACTGATGTTCTGAGCGAGATACGGGAGTCGAACCCGCCTCACAGGCTTGGGAAGCCCGTGCACTACCGATGTGCTAATCTCGCGAAGGAAAATACTAACTCCTTTCACAAGAAAGAGCCACGAGCGGGACTCGAACCCGCGACCCACGCATTACGAATGCGTTGCTCTACCAACTGAGCCATCATGGCTTTTTGCCCGAAAGCAGATGCAAAGGTAATGAATATTTTTTGAAATAAGAAATTATTGCCTAAACTTTTCTTGTGGTTAACTCTTATTAACTAAAGTTCGTTGGTTGCTATACCGGGTTCATAATAAAAGAGGGACTATCGCCAGTGGATAGTCCCTCTTCTGATTATAGTTTCTTGAATGTCAATTCTTCTTTTTTCGAATTTTTGCCTACCGAGATGGTGTCGCCTGGCTTCATTGTGCCATCGAGTAACATCTCGCAAACGGAATCTTCGATGTAGGTCTGGATGGCGCGGCGGAGTGGGCGGGCACCAAACTGCACATCGTATCCCTTCTTGGCTACCATCTCCTTTGCCTTTTCGGTAATCTGGAAATGGAATCCCAAGTCTTCTATTCTCTTGACCAGTCCTTCCAGGTCGAGGTCGATGATGCGCTTGATGGCATTGAGATCCAACTGGTCGAAGGTGATGATGTCATCGAGACGGTTCAGAAACTCTGGAGCAAACTGCTTGCTCAGACTCTTCTGGACGATGCTGCGGGCATACTCCTTGTCTTTCTCATCCATCGCCAATCCGCCTTTTATACCTGCAGAAGTAAAGCCGACGCCTCTGCCGAAATCTTTCAGCTGGCGGGTTCCTGCATTAGAGGTCATGATGATGATGGTGTTGCGGAAGTCGATGAGTCGGCCGTTGCCATCGGTAAGTCTGCCTTCGTCGAGTACCTGTAAGAGCAGGTTGAATACCTTGCTGTTGGCTTTCTCTATTTCGTCGAGCAATACGATGCTGTATGGTTTGCGGCGTACCTTTTCGGTCAGCTGTCCTCCTTCGTTATAGCCTACGTATCCTGGAGGTGCACCTACCAGACGTGAGGCGTTGAAACTCTCGGAGAATTCGCTCATGTCTATTCTGATGAGCGAATCTTTCGAACCAAACAGCTCTTCGGCAAGTTTCTGGGCAAGATAGGTCTTACCTACACCTGTAGGACCCAGGAACATGAATACGCCAATAGGATGGTTAGGGTCGCGCAAGCCTACACGGTTCCTCAGAATGGTCTTTACCATCTTGTTGATGGCATTATCCTGAGCAATCACCTTGTGCTTCAGGTTGTGTTCCAGATCTTTCAGACGTTTGCTTTCACCCTCTGCCATGCGTTGGGCAGGTACGCCGGTCATCATGCTGATAACGTTGGCAATGTCTTCGGCTGTCACCTCAACATATTCGCCAATCTCTCCCTGCTGCCATTGCGCCTTCATGTCCTCAATCTCTTTCTCGATCTTGGTCTGGGCGTCTCTGCATGAGGCTGCCATCTCGAAGTTCTGGTTTGCTACAGCCTGCTGCTTCTTGCTGATTATCTTTTTCAGTTCTTTTTCCAGCTTGATATATGGAGCAGGAACACTTGCATTATTAATATGTACGCGCGAGCCGGCTTCATCTATCACGTCGATAGCCTTGTCTGGGAAGTGGCGGTCGGTGATATAGCGCTCTGTCAGTTTGACACATGTCTCGAGAGCCTCGTCTGTATATCTCACACAGTGGTGCTTCTCGTAATGTTCCTTGATGTTGTGAAGTATCTGCAGGGTCTCTTCGCGTGTTGTCGGTTCAACGATAACCTTCTGGAAACGGCGCTCCAGGGCTCCGTCTTTCTCGATACTCTTGCGATACTCGTCGAGCGTGGTGGCACCGATACACTGGATGACACCTCTTGCCAAGGCTGGCTTCAGAATGTTGGCAGCATCCATGCTTCCTTCACCGGAACCGGCGCCTATCATGGTATGAATCTCGTCTATGAAGATGATGATTTCCGGATGGTTCTCCAGTTCCTTGATGACATTCTTGATGCGCTCTTCAAACTGTCCGCGGAATTTGGTTCCTGCAACGATGGCAGTCAGGTCGAGACTTATCAGACGCTTGTTGAAGAACATAGGCGATGTTTCCTGGTTGTTGATGAGCTGTGCCAGTCCTTCTACGATGGCACTCTTTCCTACGCCCGGTTCACCTATTAATACTGGGTTGTTCTTCTTTCTGCGTCCCAGAATCTCGAGCACACGCTGAATCTCCTTCTCTCTGCCCACGACAGGATCCAACTTTCCTTCGGCTGCAGCCTTGGTCAGGTCGAAACTGAATTTGTCGATGGTAGGGGTGCTGCTCTTTTTGCGCGGAGTTCCATTTGAACGGGTAGACAGTCTCATCGGATTCTGGTCCTTTTCCATATCGAATGGCTCTTCGTCAGTTTCCATCATGTCGTTCTGCTCGTTGTAGTCATCTTCTGTTTCTATTCCACCAGCCATCTCCAGATTCTCTGCTTCCTCCTGTCTGTCAGCATCAGGGGTTTCTGAATCTGGTGTTTGGAGGTCCATTTTGAAATCCTTCGGCTCTTCTGTCTTCTGCTCATCATCCTTGTCAGTAGGATAGAGCATTTCGATGGCACGGTCGTAGCTTAAGCCCAGTTGGCTCAGCCAGTTGGCTACAGGGTTCTTGTCATTTCTCAAGATGGCAAGCAGCAGATGTCTTGGCTCTACAATCTTGGAGTGCTCGTAGTTGTTTGCCTCGCGGATAGAGTCTCTGATAATGCTGTCTGTTATCTGGCTGAATGGGATGTGGCTGTTCTCCTTCACGTTATCGGCAGGAGTTTCTTCCACATGCTTTTCCAGTTTGCTGTTAAGGACTCCGCTGAAAGCCATCGGACTGATGTCTGCGCCCTTCAGGAGCTTGTTGACATCGCTGTCGTTCTGGCTGATCAGACTCAGCATCAGATGCTCCACGCTGATTTCACTTCCCAAGGTGCGTGCAGCTTCTTTGCTGCTTCTGTTCAGTATGTCCTGTATATGTGAAAACGGATTTATCATATTTGCTTATATTTTTAAATATCTCAGTGCAAAAGTACACATTATTTTCAAAAATAGCAAATGATATGCCAACTTTTTTGCATTGTTAAAATACAAATAATGCTAAAATAATGCGATTTTTCGTCTCTAAAGCGTTTTAGTATCATTTTTTTTTGTATCTTTGTCGGGAATTTCAAAAGGGTAAAACGGCTTAGAACGCAAGGAAATGCCCTTAAACGCGATTTCCGGATGGAAAACAGGCGTTTTGAAAGTAACGAATAAACAATAATACATTAATATAAGAAATGGACGAAAATCAGACAATGGATCATGATAGAATCATGAAGATCAACATTGAGGAGGAGATGAAGTCGAGCTACATCGATTATTCGATGTCAGTTATCGTGGCTCGTGCCCTCCCTGATGTACGCGATGGTTTCAAGCCTGTGCACCGCCGTATTCTTTACGGTATGCTCGGCATTGGAAACACCAGTGACAAACCTTATAAGAAATGTGCGCGTGTTGTTGGTGAGGTGCTCGGTAAGTATCACCCTCACGGCGACTTTTCTGTTTACGGCGCTCTGGTGCGTATGGGACAGGAGTGGAACATGCGTTATACCTTGATTGACGGACAGGGTAACTTCGGTTCTGTTGACGGTGACTCTCCTGCTGCCATGCGTTATACTGAGTGCCGCCTCTCCAAGATGGGTGAGCATATCATGGACGACCTTGACAAGGAAACGGTTGATATGACCAACAACTTCGATGATACCCTGCAGGAACCTACCGTGATGCCTACCAAGATTCCTAATCTTCTGGTAAATGGTGGTAATGGTATTGCCGTAGGTATGGCTACCAATATGCCTACCCACAACCTGGGTGAGGTAATTGACGGTTGCTGTGCATATATCGATAATCCTGACATCGACACCGATGGATTGATGCAGTATATCCCTGCTCCTGACTTCCCAACCGGTGCTACCATCTATGGTATACAGGGTGTGAAGGATGCATACGAAACGGGTCGAGGCAGAATCGTGGTTCGTGCCACTGCCGAGATTGAAAGTGGTGAAAACCATGACAAGATTGTTATCACCGAGATTCCTTATGGTGTTAACAAGGAGCAGCTTGTGATGGCTATTGCTGACCTTGCCAAGGAAGGCAGAGTAGATGGCATCGCTAACGTAAACGATGAGTCTGGCCGTCAGGGTATGCGTATCGTTGTTGATGTGAAGCGTGATGCTAATGCTAATGTTCTTTTGAACAAACTCTTTAAGCTGACAGCTCTTCAGAGTTCATTCTCAGTGAATTGCATCGCTCTTGTTAATGGTCGCCCACGTCTTTTGAGCTTGAAGGAGTGTGTGAAGTATTTCGTAGAGCATCGTCATGATGTTACGATCCGCCGCACCCAGTTCGAACTGAAGAAGGCTCAGGAGCGTGCTCATATTCTCGAGGGCTTAATCATTGCCTGCGACAACATTGATGAGGTGGTACATATTATCAGAGCCAGCAAGACTCCTTCTGATGCTCAGCGCAACTTGGAGAAGCGCTTCGAACTCGATGAACTTCAGAGTAAGGCCATCGTGGATATGCGCCTCAGCCAGTTGACAGGCCTGCGTCTGGAGCAGTTGCACAATGAATTCAACGAGTTGATGAAGACCATCGACTACTTGAACCAGATTCTGAACGATCCTGAGCTCTGCAAGAAGGTAATGAAGGACGAACTCAACGAGGTGAAGGAGAAGTATGGCGATGCACGTCGTACCATGATTAAGCCAGATGACCATGAGTTCAATCCAGAAGACTTCTATCCAAACGACCCAGTGGTTATCACCGTGAGTCATCTCGGATATATCAAGCGCACCCCATTGTCAGAGTTCCGTGAGCAGGCTCGTGGTGGAGTAGGTTCTAAGGGAGCCCGTACCCGTGATAAGGATTTCACCGAGTATATCTATCCTGCTACCATGCATCAGACCATGCTGTTCTTCACCAAGAAGGGTCGCTGCTACTGGTTGAAATGCTACGAGATTCCTGAGGGCGACCGCAATTCCAAGGGTCGTGCTATCCAGAACCTCCTCAACATCGAGAGCGATGACCAAGTGAATGCATTCCTCCGTCTGAGAGGTTTGAATGATGCTGAGTTCATCAACAACCATTATGTAGTCTTCGCTACCAAGAACGGTACCGTGAAGAAGACCTGTCTGGAGGCATATTCCCGTCCACGTGCCAATGGTGTGATTGCTATCAACATCGTAGAGGGCGATGAGGTGGTAGATGTTCGTCTGACAAATGGTCATAACGAACTGATTATTGCCAACCGCAATGGTCGTGCTGTCCGTTTCGACGAGAACGAGATTCGTACAATGGGCCGTACATCTACCGGTGTTCGTGGTATGCGCCTCGATGAGGGTAATGATGCTGTAGTAGGTATGATTGTTGTCAACGATCCTGAGAAGGAAACCGTGATGGTAGTGAGCGAGCAGGGTTATGGTAAGCGTTCTGACGTACTCGATTACCGCGTTACCAAGCGTGGCGGTAAGGGTGTGAAGACACTGAATATTACCGACAAGACCGGTCGACTGGTAGCTATCAAGAACGTAACCGATGATAACGACCTCATGATTATCAACCAGAGTGGTATCGTGATTCGTCTTGCAGTAGCTGATTGCCGTGTCATGGGCCGTGCTACCCAGGGTGTCCGCCTCATCAATCTTGCCAAGAAGAATGATGTCATTGCCAGCGTATGCAAGGTGATGAGTTCTGAGCTCGAGGCTTCTGTAGAAGAGGAGAGCCGTTCTGCCTGGGCTAAGAAGAGCGAGGAGATAGAGAATGATACCGTAGGTGCCAAGACTGCTGAAGAGGCTGCCGAGGCTGAGGCTCATCTCGCTGACGAAGCATCTGAAGCTGAGGATACCGATTCGGGCAACGTAGATTTCGAATAAAAGAAAAGACGCGTAAAAAATAAATAACAACAACTTTTAAACTCATTAAGAAAAATGAAAAAGTTTTTAGTAGCTGCAATGATGGTACTAGGTGCCACATCAGCATTCGCAGGCGACAGTGACGCTCTCAAGGCTGTCATGAAGGCTAAGTCTTATGCCGAGGCTGAGGCTTTGGTTAAGCAAAATTTGGGTCAGATGGCAAACGATGCAGAGAAGGCCAAGGCTTACAACAAGCTCGTTGATCTCGCTATGAAGCAGTTCAACGACCAGCAGAGCATCCAGCAGACCAATCAGATCATGAAGAAGAACGACCCGGTTGACGAGGCTGCTATGTCTGAGGGCGCTTACAATGCATTGATCAATGCTATTGAGTGCTACAAGTACGACCAGCTTCCTAACGCTAAGGGTAAGGTTGCTCCTAAGTTTAACAACAATGCTAGCCGTGTATGGGGTGCTCGTGTTCAGCTCGTTAATGCGGGTCAGACAGCAGCCCAGAACAATAAGGCTGATGAGGTATTGAAGTATTGGGGTGCATTCCTCGATACAGACAATGAGCCTCTCTTCGCTTCTGTAGACCAGAAGCAGAAGGATAGCGAGAAGGACTATATCGGTCAGGTTGCTCTCTTTGCAGCCCGTTATGCATACCAGGCTAAGGATGCTGCCCGTTGCGAGAAGTATTGCGACATCGCCATGAAGAGTGAGAAGGAGGCTAAGGATGCCCTCAACCTCAAGCTCTATGTGATGAAGGACGGCTTGAAGACTCACGAGGATTCTCTTGCCTATGTTAACAAGCTCAAGGATATCTTTGCAAAGGACGAGACCAATGAGGTTGTTCTCGATGGTTTGAACTCTATGTACTCTTCATTGAAGATGGAGAAGGAGCAGGCTGAGCTTTTGGACAATGCTATCGCAAAGAACCCTAACAACTTCGTAGCTCTTGCCAACAAGGGTATGATGTATATCCAGAAGAACGATGCAGATAACGCTATCAAGTGTTTGAAGCAGGCTCTTGCTGCAAAGGAGGATAACGTAGTTGTTCTTACTTATCTGGGTGCTTGCTACAACAGCAAGGCTGGTAACTTGCAGGATCCTAACGGCCGCAAGGTTGTTTACCAGGAGGCTATCAAGGTTCTCGATAAGGCTAAGCAGCTCGATCCAGAGAAGGCTCAGGCTAACTGGGGTTACACCCGTTACCAGGCTTACTATGGCTACTATGGTCCTAATGCAGCAGAAACCAAGCAGGCTGAGGCTGAGAGCAAGTAAAGTTTAAGCTTCAAATAAGTATTTGATTCTCATAGGGGGATGTCACCTAGTGTGGCATCCCTTTTTTTTGTTTCTTTGAGATAGGGTTGTTCCTGTAAGATAACAAATAGGACTGTGTTTTTTGTGGCAAAATGATTATAAAAACATCAACGAGTAATGTTGGTTTGCTGTAGGCGCCCATCAGCTGGTCTACGCATGCACAACAGGTGTTGTGCGAGCGTATATCAGCTGTTATGCAAGCGCACAACAGCTGTTGTGCGGCCTACGGAGTTAACTTCTCCGATAACCTATACTATCTTTTCCGACAACTTCATCTGTCTTTTCCGACAACTTCTTCCGTATTCTGCGATTGTATCTTACGCTTGTGTGCATTTATTGAAGTTGTTCATGTGACGTAAAAATCTTCTTGGTATGTCCGTTTTTCATAAAAATAGGCTGAGCCATCATGCGATGACTCAGCCTTAATTCTTTTTTATCCATTCAGAACTTTACTGCTGAACAGGAATCTTCTTGACGCGACGCTCGTGACGGCCACCCTCGAATGTTGTGGCAAAGAACTCGTCGAGAATAGCCTCGGCGGTCTTGTTGTCTACGAAACGACCTGGAAGTACCAATACGTTGGCATCGTTGTGCTGACGAACCAAATGAGCAATCTCCTTGCACCATGCCAATCCGGCACGTACACCCTGATGCTTATTCAATGTCATGGCGATACCTTCGCCGCTGCCGCAAATGCCGATACCTGGATATACTTCGCCGCTCTCAATGCCTTTAGCAAGAGCATGACCGAAGTCAGGATAGTCTACACTCGCATCGCTGTATGTACCATAATCCTTTACAGGATAACCCTTCTTTTCCAAATATTCCAAAACGAATTGCTTCAATGGAAAACCTGCGTGATCGCATGCAATACCAACTGTCTTTACTTCCATAATACTTAAGTTTTTAAGTGAAGAACGAAGAGCAAACTCTTCATTACATCACAAGGTTAATATAAAAGAGTGATAGGAGTTAGATGCTGTAAACCAGATGATTGCCTGATGACAAAAACTGATACCAAACTTCTAACTCCTAACTTATCAAACTAATTAAGCCTCAGCCAAGAAAGCCTTGACCTGCTTGTAAACATTCTCACCTGTGTAGCCGAGCTTCTCATCGAGCACCTTGTAAGGAGCAGAGAAACCGAAGCTCTCCAAGCCCCAAACCTTACCGTTAGCGCCTACGAGACCCTCGAGAGTTACAGGAAGACCAGCAGTCATACCGAAGATCTTAGCGTTCTTTGGCAATACGCTCTCCTGATACTCCTTGCTCTGACCACGGAACAAGCCCTCTGATGGAGCACTTACCACGCGAACCTTGATGCCGTCGGCACGCAAAGCCTCGCAACCAGCCTCCAATGTAGAAACCTCAGAACCGCTTGCTACCAGGATAACGTCTGGATTCTCGTCGCTGCCTGCTACGATGTAAGCACCCTTAGCAGCCTGCTCGTAATCATTTCCCTCTGGCAACTTAGCGATGCCCTGGCGAGAGAAGATGAGCGCTGTAGGAGTCTCAACATTCTCCATAGCGAGCTTCCAGCAAACTGTAGTCTCGTCAGCATCAGCTGGACGGAATACGCGAACGCTGTCCTTGCCTGCGTGGTTCTTCAACTTCTCCATCAGGCGGATCTGTGCCTCCTGCTCAACTGGCTCGTGAGTAGGTCCGTCCTCACCAACGCGGAATGCATCGTGAGTCCAGATAAACTTAACTGGAACCTGCATCAGGGCAGCGATACGAACAGCTGGCTTCATATAATCAGAGAATACGAAGAATGTACCCATTGCTGCAACCACACCACCGTGGAGCATCATACCGATACACATATCAGCCATTGTCAACTCAGCAACACCTGCCTGGAAGAAAGCACCTGAGAAGTCACCGCGAACGATGCTCTTGGTCTTCTTCAGGAAGCCATCAGTCTTATCAGAGTTAGAAAGGTCAGCAGAAGCACAGATCATGTTAGGAACCTGCTCTGCCAAAACGCCGAGACAAGCAGCAGATGCTGCACGTGTAGCTGAACCAGCCTTCTGCTCAACCTTGCTCCAGTCTACCTTAGGAGCCTTGCCGCTGAACCACTCATCCATCTGGGCAGCCTTCTCTGGGTTAGCCTTGCGCCACTCAGCCTCTGCAGCCTTGCGCTCAGCTACGATCTTCTTCAACTCCTCAGCACGCTTAGCGTAGATCTCCTTTACATCGTCGAAGATAACGAATGCATTCTCAGGATCACCACCGAGGTTCTTGATGGTATTTACGTATGCGTCGCCACCGAGAGGAGCACCGTGAGTATTGATGCAAGCCTCGTAGCTTGTTCCGTCTGCGCGGAGAGCACCCTTACCCATTACTGTCTTACCGATGATGAGGGTAGGGCGGTCCTGCTCCTTCTGAGCAGCATCGAGCGCCTCACGAATCTGAGCTACGTCGTTACCGTTGATCTTGATGACATTCCAGCCCCAAGCCTTGTACTTCATCTCAGTATCCTCGTTCATTACAACGCCACACTCTGTAGAGAGCTGGATGTCGTTAGAATCGTAGAACATGATGAGGTTGTTCAGACCGAGGTTACCGGCGATACGACCAACACCCTGAGAAATCTCTTCCTCTACAGCACCATCAGAGATGTATGCGTAGATCTTGTGCTGCATCATGGTTGAACCCAGACGAGCCTCGAGGAACTTCTCTGCAACAGCTGCACCAGCTGCGAGGGCATGACCCTGACCGAGAGGACCAGATGAGTTCTCGATGCCACGCTGAAGGTCGAGCTCTGGGTGACCAGGAGTTACAGAACCCCACTGACGGAACTGCTTAAGGTCTTCCATAGAGAAGAAACCACGCAAAGCCAAACCTGCATAGAGCATAGGGCTCATGTGACCTGGGTCGAGGAAGAAACGGTCACGACCTGTCCATGTTGGGTCTGCTGGATCATATACCAAGTACTCAGCAAAGAGTACGTTGATGAAATCAGAACCACCCATAGCACCACCTGGGTGACCGGAATTTGCCTTTTCTACCATTGAAGCAGCCAAGATACGGATGTTATCAGCTGCATGATTCATTACTTTAATGTCGTTCATAATTTTATATTTATTATTGTTGTTATTTCTGCTGAAATATTCTTGTTTTTCTAGCTCTGAAGGCTACTCAAAAGAAGGATACTTCCTTTTTTTGCCTTCAAAGATACTATTTTATTTTCAAAACTACGATAGATTTTGCAGGAATTTTTACCTTAAGGGTGTTTTTCTTTACTTTTGCATCCTTAAAAACTGCAGGCTTTACTACATCCGGGTGTGCGAAGTCGTTGTAATCGCTCACCTTGTTGCAGGAAAGAATCTGTCCTGTTACAGTTTTTGGAGCAGCTGCACCATCCAGATTAAACTCTACCTGCTGAGCCTTGTCAAGACTGACATTGGCAAGAGCAACCACAATGGTTCCATCTGCCTTCTTAGCTGCTGAAGTAGATACCAATGGAATCTTTCTTCCATCTCTTGCGTGATCATCGCCACGAACATCCATAGAGTCGCACTTTACATCCATTGGGAGATAGGTTGCCTCCTGGAAGTCCTTGTACATGTTGAATACATGATAGGTTGGAGTCAGAACCATGTGACCTGTTCCCTTTGTATCTGTCAGGATCATTGACTGGAGTACGTTGACAATCTGTGCGATATTGGTCATCTTCACACGCTCTGTATGGCGGTGGAATACATTCAGCGAGAGTGCAGCAACGAAGGCATCGCGCATACAGTTCTGCTGATAGAGGTGCCCCTTGATAGTGCCAGGCTCCTCATCCCACCAGGTTCCCCATTCGTCAACGAGGAGGGCTACCTGCTTCTTTGGATCAGCCTTGTCCATGATAGCCTCGTGCTTCTTGATGACATCTTCTATGCCGAGCGCCTTGCCCATGGTCCAGTAGTAATCCTCATTGTTGAACTTGGTGGCAGAACCCTTGCTCCCTGTCCAGCCTGTTACTGTATAATAATGTAGAGAGATGGCGTTGGCACGGTTGCCGATACGGTCCATCAATACTTTAGTCCAGTTATAATCGTAATCGCTCGCTCCAGATGCAATCTTATAGAGCTGGTTCCCGTCATAGTTGCGGCAATAAACAGAGTAGCGGCGGAAGAGATCTGAATAATACTCAGGACGCATGTTGCCACCGCAGCCCCAACTTTCGTTACCAACACCGAGGTATTTTACCTTCCAAGCCTTGTCGCGACCGTTCTGTCGGCGGAGTTTTGCCATAGGAGTATCTCCATCGCTGGTCATATATTCCACCCACTTTGCCAATTCCTCAACAGTGCCGGAACCCACGTTACCGCTGATGTAAGGCTCACAACCCAACATCTCACAGAGATTCAGAAACTCGTGTGTACCGAAAGAGTTGTCCTCAATGGTTCCACCCCAGTTGTTGTTCTGCATCTTTGGGCGCTTCTCACGTGAACCGATACCATCCATCCAGTGATACTCGTCAGCGAAGCATCCTCCAGGCCATCTTAATACAGGCACTTTCAGGTCCTTGAGGGCTTGGAGCACGTCGTTGCGGTAACCCTGAGTGTTAGGAATCTTAGAATCAGGACCTACCCAAAGACCACCATAGATGCAACTTCCGAGATGCTCGGCAAACTGGCCATAAATCTCTTTATTGATTTTCTGTGTTCCCTGGTTGGCATGGATTGTTCCTGTTACATCCTGAGCTTGTGCTGAGAATGCAACTGCTGTTGAAAGCAATGTGGTAGCGAAAAGTTTCTTCATCATTGTTCTTATTAATTGTTGTCGATTTTAAGTATAATACGTTTGTGGAGGAGGAATCCCCACAAACGTATTTATCGTTTATTTACTTTTTGTTCTCAACTGCTGCCTTTTCGATAGCAAGACCAGCCTTGTAGGTTTCAATATATTTATCAAAACCGGCTACATCTTCGGCAGTAGGTGCAATCTCTACACCAGTATTGCCTGCAAATACCTTCTTGTCGAGATAATCTGCCAGGCTCAACTTCTCTTCGTTGTTAACGAGATAACCTGCGAGCAGGGCAATACCCCATGCACCACCTTCGCCTGCTGTCTCCATGACAGAGATAGGGGAGTTAATGGCTGCAGCGAGGATGCGCTGACCTACACCCTTGGTCTTGAACAAACCGCCATGACCTGTGATGCGATCTACCTGTACCTTCTCGTCCTTGAACAATACATCGTTACCAATCTTCAATACAGCTACTGAAGCATAGAGGTTGGCACGCATGAAGTTGGCAAGGTTGAAGTGGTCGTTGGCAGAACGTACGAACATAGGGCGACCTTCTGCAAGACCTGTTACGGGCTCACCAGAGATGTAGTTGTAAGCAATCAAGCCACCGCAATCAGCATCGCCTTCAAGAGCGTGGTTGTAGAGCTTGCCGAATACCTCGTTCATATCTACTGGAACACCGAGCAACTCCTGATATTGCTTGAACAAACCTACCCATGCATTGAGGTCGGAAGTACAGTTGTTGCAGTGAACCATTGCTACAGGGCTGCCGTCTGGAGTAGTCACCATATCAATGACTTCGTAAGGTCGGCTCAAGGCTTTCTCCAATACAATCATAGAGAAAGAAGATGTACCTGCACTGACGTTACCTGTGCGCTGACGTACAGCGTTGGTAGCTACCATACCAGTACCTGCATCACCTTCTGGAGGACAGAGTGGGGTGCCTGCCTGGAGTGTGCCTGATGGGTCGAGCTTCTTTGCACCTTCCTCGGTCAATACACCAGCATCTTCGCCTGCGTTCAGTACCTCAGGGAGAATGTCGAGAATCTTCCAGCCCAGGTTCTTAGGCTCGATGAGCTTATCGAACTTAGCTACCATCTCTGCATCGTAGTTGTTGGTGTTAGAGTCGATAGGGAGCATACCTGATGCATCGCCTACGCCCAAAACCTTCTTGCCTGTGAGCTGCCAGTGGATATAACCGGCGAGAGTGGTAAGGAAGTCAATCTTGTTGATGTGGTCCTCACCATTCAGGATAGCCTGATATACGTGAGAGATACTCCAACGCAATGGGATGTTGAAGTGGAAGAGCTCTGAAAGTTCAGCTGCAGCCTTGGCTGTATTGGTGTTACGCCATGTGCGGAAAGGAACGAGAATGTTCTCATCCTTACCGAAAGCCATGTAGCCGTGCATCATCGCAGAAATACCGATGGCAGCCAACTGCTTGATTTCGCAGTCGTATTCAGCCTTCACGTTCTTGCGGAGGTCGGCATAACAATCCTGCAAACCTTTCCAGATTGTGTCGATGCTGTAAGTCCAGAGACCATCAACCAACTGGTTTTCCCACTCAAAGCTACCCTGTGCGATAGGGTTGTTGTCGGTGTCGATCAAGACAGCCTTGATTCTGGTAGAGCCAAACTCGATACCGAGAATGGCCTTACCTGATTCTATAATAGTTTTTGCGCTCATTATTGATTCTTTCTTTAATGTAAGGAACAAAGAGAAAAGCAATGGAATTCTTCACTCTTCGTTCTTCACTCTTCACTTAAATTATCTCAACGCCTTGTTGAGCATGTAGTAAATCTCGTTGTTGCGGAGCTGCTGCTTGAAGCTGCTGATAGTTGTGTTCTTGTCGATGTTGACGAACTCAATACCGAGAATCTCGCAGAAGTCTTCCCAGTACTCAGCAGTGATATCGTAAGAGAATGCACTGTGGTGAGTACCACCAGCGAGGATCCAAGCACCTGCACCAATCTCGAAGGTTGGCTGTGGAACCCAGAGAGCTGAAGCTACAGGGAGTTTAGGCATTGCCTTTGGCTCGATGCACTCTACCTCACTTGCGATGAGACGGAAACGGTTGCCGAGGTCAACTACAGTTGCCTTAACACCCTTACCAGTCTTAGATGTGAATACCAAACGGGCAGTCTGCTGCTTGCGGATACCGATGCCGAGGAAGTGAACCTCGAGCTTTGGCTTGTCTGTTGCGATCAATGGGCATACCTCGAGCATGTGGCTCTGGAGACTTGATGTACGGTCGGCAGCGAAGTTGAGTGTGTAGTCCTCGAGGAATGAGCAACCCTTCTCCAAGCCCTGGTTCATTACCCAGAGTGTGCGGTAGAGGCAAGCTGTCTTCCAGTCACCCTCAGCACCGAAACCATAACCCTCTGCCATCAGACGCTGTGAAGCCAAACCAGGAATCTGGTCGAAACCGCAGAAGTTTGGATCGTTGATGTCAGCATCGCCGAGGTCATCGAAGTTGGTTGTGAATGCTACTGCGTTCTCATCCTTCAATACGCGACGGAGAGCAATCTCAGCCTTAGCTGCGTTCTTCACCTTCTCCCAATATACTTCCTCGCCAGACTCATCAATCTTGATGGTATACTCCTTCTTGTACTCCTCAACGAGAGCATCAGCCTCTGCATCAGTTACCTTCTTGTAGTACTCCATGAGTGAAGATACTGGGTAGTAATCTACATGGTAACCCAAGCGCTGTTCGAACTCTACGCGGTCGCCATCTGTTACGGCAACGTTGTTCATGTTCATACCGAACATCAAGCAGCGTACGTTGTGAGCATCAGCAACACCTGCAGCTACGCGAGCCCATGTTGCAATCTGCTTCTGAGCCTCTTCGCTCTTCCAGTAACCTACAACTACCTTTCTAGGGATGCGCATACGGGTGCAGATATGACCGAACTCGATGTCGCCGTGGGCTGACTGGTTGAGGTTCATGAAATCCATATCGATAGAATCCCATGGGAGTTCTGCATTGTACTGAGTGTGGAAGTGGAGGAGAGGCTTCTCGAGAGCCTGCAAGCCCTTGATCCACATCTTAGCTGGAGAGAAGGTGTGCATCCATGTGATGATACCTACGCACTTCTCATCGTTGTTGGCAGCCTTCATGACAGCCTCTACTTCTGCAGAAGAGTTAGCTGTGCCCTTGTAAACTACCTTGATTGGGATGATGCCACTGTTGTTCAGACCATCTACCATGTCCTTTGAGTGACCATCAACTATCTTAACTGTTTCGCCTCCGTAAAGAAGCTGTGCACCAGTTACAAACCATACCTCTAAATTTTCAAATGCTTTAATCATGATTGTTTGTTTTATTAATTGTTATTGTTAATGTGATTTAATATCTTTATTTGAGATACCCTTTAATTAGTGCTTTTTCTGTCCGTAGTAAGCGTTAGGGCCGTGCTTGCGGTTGAAGTGCTTCTCTACGAGCAATGGGTTCATGGTGGTATTTGGATTAACTGAGAATGAGATGAAAGCCATCTTGGCCACCTGTTCAGCTACTACTGCGTGATAAACAGCCTGGTCAGCATCCTTACCCCATGTAAAAGGACCATGGTTCTTAACCAATACGCCAGGAGTATGAACTGGGTTTATGTTATCTTTCTTGAAACGGTCAACGATGACAACACCTGTGTTGTGCTCATATTCTGCCATCATATCCTCTGTCATCGCATCAGTGCAAGGGATGCAATCGTGGAAGTAATCAGCATGAGTTGTACCAATGTTAGGGATGTCCAAGCCAGCCTGTGCCCAAGCGGTAGCATAAGTAGAGTGAGTATGAACTACGCCACCCAACTCTGGGAATGCGCGGTAGAGAACCAAGTGGGTTGGTGTATCAGATGATGGATTCAGATCGCCTTCTACTACCTTACCTGTTTCCAAGTCTACCACTACCATGTCGCTAGCCTTCATGGTGTCATAATCGACGCCTGATGGTTTGATGACAACCAGACCTTTCTCGCGGTCGATGCCACTCACATTACCCCATGTAAAGAGCACGAGGTTGTGCTTAACGAGATCAAGGTTTGCCTTGAACACTTTTTCTTTTAATTCTTCTAACATAATATCTTTTGTTTTAAGTTGTTTATTCTATTTCAAGTTGAACGATGGGTCTTCCTCGTATGCTTTCTTGTTGAAGCGGTAGAGGGCGGCGCCTCGTTTCGAGTTGACTTTATCGATGAGTTCTGTTTTCTCGATGAAGTCGATATCCTTCACGCGTTTGCGGAAGTTGCGCTTATCAATCTCTTCGCCTATTACTGCCTCGAATACGTGCTGAAGCTGTGTCAGCGTAAAGAGGTCTGGGAGGAGTTTGAAGCTTAATGGCTCATGATTGATGCGGCGGCGTATCTGTGCGATAGCGTTGCGGATCATGAGTTTGTGGTCTGAGTAAAGTTCTGGAAGTTCGTTCAGACTAACCCATTCCAATCCGTGTTCTACACGGAGGCTGTCATCATAGTCTTTCACATTGATGAGAGTGCAATAGGCGATAGAGATAACTCGCTCACCTGGGTCACGGTCGATGCGGCCGAAAGCTCCTACTTGTCTTATATAGAGGTTTTTCATTCCAGTAAGTTCCAGGATGACTCTGTTAGCTGCATCTTCGAGATTTTCTGTTGCGCCAACGAAACCACCATAGAGTGACCATTCGCCTCTTCCCGGGTCCATCTTGCGTTTGCCTATCAGTACCTGGAGGTTACTACCGTCGAAACCGAAAATGATACAATCCACGGATACTAATACTTTGGAGTATTCATTATAAAACTGGGTCATGGTCTTTCTGCTGTTTTGATGTAATGATTCAATGTATGTATAGTTGTGTTCTTTTGCTTGCTCTTCATAGAGTAGCTTCGAGAGGAAAATCAAGGAGTAAGAAGGAGAAGAAAGGATCGCGGATTTTTTCAACAGAAACAGTTTTGGCTGATCTTTGAGAAAATTCCAGACTCCTCACTTCTTACTCCTGACGTGAATAATATTTTACCAGAAGTATGCGTAGAATGCTGCGCAGAGGCCGATTACTACGAGGGTACCGATAATATCGAAGGCACCCCAACTCTCACGGATAGACTTCTTGAAGTCTGATGTGAAGGTGATTGCCTCTACCTGCTCCTTGCTTGGAGCTGGGGTGAAGCAGCTTACTACTACCATGAAGATGATGAGGAATACGAGCAACCAGCACTCGAATACGAGCCAGTTGGTCTGCCAGAACCATGCGGTGTAGTCCCAGAATGCACCATCCATTGTTGCCTTACCTGTGTCAGTAATAACGTTGGTAACGAGGCGGAGCATACCGATGAGGAAACCGGTAATCATGGTGTATTCACCTGCCTTTGGAGTAATCTTCTTGAAGAAGATACCCATTGCAAATACGGCTACCATGGCTGGAGCCAGAAGTGACTGGATACCCTGGAGATAGTTGTACAAAGTATCCATCTTCATCATGATTGGCAACCATGCGAAACCGAGAACTACAACTACTACGGTAGCGATACGGCCAACGAGTACGTAGTGAGCCTCAGACATGCCCTTCTTCAATGGCTTGTAGAAGTCCTCGGTGAAGAGGGTAGCACAGCTATTGAAGAATGCTGCCAATGAAGCAACGAGTGCGCAGATGAAACCGATGGTTACGATACCCTTGATACCTGCAGGAAGTACGGTCTTTACCATGATGGCGAAGGCTGCATCAGTCTCGTTCATCTGGATAGCGCCCTTCTGAGCCAAGGCTGCTGCAATCATACCTGGGATGAGGAACATGAAGCAAGGGAGTACCTTGAAGAAACCGGCTGCGATAGTACCGCGGCGGGCACGCTTCATAACCTCTACGTTGCTCTCGCCAGGAACCTGACCCAATACACGCTGAACGATGTGCTGGTCAGTACACCAGTACCAGAAACCGATGATGGTTGCACCGATGAATACTACGAAACCAGGATACTCCTGATACATAGAGTCACCTGCCTCCCAGTGGAACATGTGAGTTGTACCGTAGCCGTTGTTCAACTTGCCGCAGTAATCCATCATGTCGGCCCAACCGGCAGAGATGCTGCCACCGCCGAGGGTAGAGAGACCGAGGAAGAGTACGAGGAAAGAACCGATGACGAGGATAGGAGTCTGGATGGTTGACAATGTCATCACGCCCTTCATTCCACCGAATACGGTGAAGATGGTGGTGAGGATAATCAAGCCGATGGCACCAACCCAGAAGTTCAAGCCCCAAAGATATTCGAAGAAGATACCACCTGTAAGGGCTGTAACGCTCACCTTAGTAAGGATGTAAGCTACGAGGGTGATGATAGAGAGCCATGAACCTGTGCGCTGGGTATAGCGGAACTTCAGGAAGTCTGGCATGGTGATGATCTTACCCATCTTGTTGATGAGCAACTGGTAGAAAGGTACGAACAGCCAACCCAAGATGAGGATCATCCAGCCCTGCATCTCCCAGTGTGCCATACCGACACCACTCTTGGCACCTGTACCAGCCAAACCAACGAGGTGTTCAGAACCAATGTTGGCAGCAAAGATAGCCATACCGATTACATACCATGGCTCACCCTTACCGAAGAGGTAGGCAGAAGAGTCTTCACCTTTCTGAGCCTTTCTGTCTTTCACGATTGCGTGCCAGACAGCCCAAATTACGCCGATTACACCAATGGCGAGTATAGCCCAATCAAGCCATACGAATTCTGTTGAATTCCAATTCATAATTACTATAAGATTGTTTGTTTATTATTATTTGTTTATTCTTTTCTTTTATTGGATGCTTATTATGTTAGTTTCTTATCCAGCACATTTCGTTTTTTTTGTCATTGCAAAACCTTCTTGTTGGATGTTAGCTGTTCCGGCGGACTTTATCCGCCGGTTCGCTAACTTTTAAACTAACTTAAGCTTACTTTTTAACGCTGAATTTGTAAGCGAGGTGAGAATAGTATTTCTCTCCTGGCTTCAATGTGGCATCTGTCCAATCCTTTACGCCCTGAGCAATCTTGGTTGGAGAATCAGGATATTTCTGGCTCTCGAAGCAAACGCTTACGTGTTTAGGATACTTGATGCCATGCTTGCAGGCAATACCTGTGCCTTGGAAGTTACCGGTGTAAACCTGAATGCCTGGCTCGTTGGTAAATACTTCAAGAAGGATACCGCTCTTTGGTGAGTAGAGGCTTGCGCAAACTGTTTTGTCATCGCCCTTACCATTCTTATATGTGTTCAAACACCAGTTGTGGTCGTAACCTGTGGCATTCTTAATCTGATCAAAGTTATAATCAACCTTCTTGCCGATTTCTGCAGGTTTTCGGAAATCCATAGGGGTTCCATCGACACTCTTGATTTCACCAGTTGGGATGTAAAGTGAATCTGCAGGAGTAAACTTATCTGCATTGATGTACATTACCTGATCGAAACCTTCCTTAGATGGATCGCCATTCAAGTTGAAGTAACTGTGGTTGGTCATGTTGACAACGGTCTCTTTGTCTGTTGTGGCGCCAAACTCGATGTCGAGTGTGTTGTCACTCTTGACTGTATATTTAGCTGTTGCTGTTACGTTGCCAGGGAAACCATTCTCGCCATCTTTCGCATTGATAGTGAAGGTAACGGATGAGTCGTTCTTCTCTGTGATGTCGTAAACCTGGTTCAACCATCCTGTAGCACCACCACCATGCAGGCAGTTGCCATTATCATTTGCCTTCAACTGGTATGTTGAACCAGCAAGTGAAAGTTTAGCATCCTTGATACGGTTGGCATAACGTCCTACAGAAGAACCATAATCTGAAGGAGAGTTAAGGGTGTCAGCATACTGATGGATATTATCGTAACCAAGAACCACATCTGTTGGCTTTCCGTCCTTGTCTGGAACGGAAATGGAAACGACGCGTCCACCATAATTGGTGAGGCAAACTTCCATGCCGTTAGCATTCTTGAGAGTTACTAACTCAGTCTTCTTGCCCAATACTGTTGAATCGAAATCTGCTGGATTCAAACCAGATTGTGTGAGACTTGAATTGCTGCTTGATGAACAAGCTGAGAGGGTAGCGATAGCCGCAAAACCAACTCCCATAAATAGGGTCTTAAATGTACTCATTTTTAGGCTGTTTTTTATTGTTTATTCATTTTTGGGTGTAAAATTACAATTTTATTTCGAATCTGCAAGCGTTTTCCCTAACTTTTTTTTCTTCTAAAGTGTCTTTTTAACACTATTTGTATGAAAACGCCTGTTTTTGTCTTATTTGGGACAAAAAAAACTGCAGTTAGCAAATACTAACTGCAGTTCCTTATATATTATATATAATGTATATATTAGCAAACCTTGTGAGAACCCTCAGAGATGATTACAGGGTAAATCTCTGGAGCATGACCATATTTGGCTGTGAACTTAGCTGTAACGTCCTCAACGAACTTGTCGTAGATATCGTCCTTTACCAGGTTGATGGTGCAGCCACCGAAGCCACCGCCCATGATACGGCTACCAGTAACACCGTTCTCCTTAGCAACATCGTTTAAGAAGTCGAGTTCCTCGCAGCTTACCTCGTATTCCTTGCTCAAGCCGTGGTGAGTCTCGTACATCTTCTGACCTACTGTCTCGTAGTCGCCCTTCTCAAGAGCATCGCAGACAGCCAATACGCGGTCCTTCTCGCCCAATACGAAGTGAGCGCGGCTGTAATCCTCTTCGCCTACCTCAGCGCGAACCTCTTCCAACTGTTCCCATGTGCAATCACGGAGAGTTTCGAACTTAGCTTCTGGATGCTTTGCTGCAATGTGCTTAACAACATTTTCGCAAGAGTTGCGGCGGTCGTTGTATGGAGAACCTGCCAACTCGTGCTTTACCTTAGAGTTTACCAGGCAGAGTTTATAGCCCTTAGGCTCGAATGGGAAGTATTCAAATTCGCGGCTGTTGCAATCGAGGCGCATCAACTTACCTTCCTTGCCGAAAACAGAAGCAAACTGGTCCATGATACCGCAGTTAACACCTACATACTTGTGTTCAGTAGCCTGGCCTGCGAGAACGAGATCCCATTTAGAAACCTTGTTGTCACCAAAAAGGTCGTTCAAAGCAAAAGCAAAACAGCTTTCAAGAGCAGCAGAAGAAGACATACCTGCACCGAGAGGCACATCACCATAGAATGCTGCATTGAAACCCTTTACGTCAACGCCCAATGCCTTCATCTCCTGGCAAACACCATAGATGTAACGCGCCCATGAAGCGCGAGGACCTTCAGGATCATTAACCTTGAATTCTACACGGTCCTTCAAGTCGATAGAGTAGAGCATGACGGTATCTGTTCCGTTAGGACGTATTTCTGCCATAATACCCTTATCTACTGCACCTGGGAAAACAAATCCACCATTATAATCGGTATGCTCGCCAATCAGGTTAATACGACCTGGTGACATGTAGATGTTACCTGTTTTACCATCGAAATGCTTGATGAAGCGGCTTCTTACTTTTTCAATATCCATAATTAGTTAAGTTTTTGTTGTGTTGTTACTAAAGATTTGATTATATGATTTAGCCCTAAGACTATATATGCCTTAGGGCTAATTTATTTCGTGTTATTAATCAACAGGAATATCCTTGTTGATGTTCTTGCAACCAGCTACAGCATAGAAGAACATGTATGTCATACAGATGAGAGGCACAATGTAACTAGCCATATAGCCAGCATTGTCTGCGATGAAGTTCTGTACCAATGGCATCAATCCACCACCTACTACCATCATCATGAAGATACCTGAAGCCTGGGCTGTATACTTGCCAAGACCCTCAGTAGCAAGGTTGAAGATAGAAGACCACATGATAGAAGTGCAGAGACCGCAGAGTACCAGGAACATGGCAGCGATAGGCACTGTTACCATCTGGAATGATGTACCTGTAAATACAGGCATTTCTACTGTTGTTGACTTGCCGAGAAGTACGGCGAGGACGATAAAGATCATACCTGCACCATTGGCAATCATCATCATCATGCGGCTAGATACCTTGTCAGCAATAAAACTGGAGCAAAGACGACCAACCAGCATCAGAAGCCAGTATGTACCTGCAACGAAACCACCGATAGCTGCTGCATTTGCCAAGGCTGTACCATTGATGAAACCACCACCATTTGCTGTTGTATCAGAAATGTAGAAGTTCAATGTTCCAGGAATGCCTACCTCAACACCTACATAAACGAAGATTGCGATAACGCCGAGGTTGAAGTGGCGGAAAGCCCATGGTGAATGCTCGAATACAGTCTTGTCTGTAGTCTTACCCATCTCTGGATCCTGGATAGGGATGAAGTTCAAGATAACGAATGCTGCTGCGAATACGGCAAGGGCAATGTAAAGCACGAGGTTCACATCTACCATTTTGGTATTAGCAGTAACAGTACCGATAAGGGCACCTACGAGCATTGGGGTTAAAGTTCCGGATAAACTGTTCAATGTACCACCTATGAGGTTCAACTGGTTACCGCGGTTGCCACCACCACCTATGAGGTTCAACATTGGGTTTACAACAGTATTCAAAATACAAACTGCGAAACCTGAGATGAACGCACCGAAGAGGTAAACGGCGAAGCCTGAGATGTCGGCACCGAACTTACCTGAAAGGAACTGGATGAGCACGCCTACGAATCCGGTAGCGATACCGGTGAGGGCGGTCTTCTTGTAACCGATTTTGGTGAGCAACTTACCTGCAGGGATACCCATGAAGAGGTAAGCCAAGAAGTTCATGGCGTTACCCAACATACCGATCATGTTAGCACTTCCGCTGTCAGCGAATACATTTTTCCAAATAACTCCGATAGGAGCAGCCAAATTCGTTACGAACGAAATCATGGCGTAGAGGAACATCATCGTGATAATGGCGATGATATTGCCATTTTTACTTTGGTTTTCCATTTTTTTTGATAGTTGATATTGTTATTTGTTATTATTATTTGCGAAAAGCTTGTTTATACTCTTTTTGAAGAGGTTATTGATTCTCTTTTATGGTAAAGAGGTTGCTACTCTTTTCTTCTAAAGAGGTTGTTTCTTCTTTAAAGACGTTAAGACTTCTCTTTAAGATTGTTGTCGCGCTGGATGGGTTTTGTCATTCAAGCGCGAAAATGGAGCAAGTGCTGTTTAGAGTACCTGCTCCATGATTTATTCTGATTTATTTGTCAATTCCAAACTTATAGATTGTCTTCTGGGTGTATGTTTCACCCGGATTTAATCTGCAACTTGGGAAATAGGTGTGATTTGGAGTGTCTGGGAACTTCTGTGCCTCGAAGCAGACTGCACTGCGACGTGGGAATGTTGCACCAAACTGTCCTGAGATACCTGCAAGGAAATTACCTGTGTACATCTGCAAACCTGGTTCTGTGGTATAAACCTCCATGGTACGGCAGCTTACAGGGTCTTTTATACGGGCAGCGAAACTCAACTCACCTTCTTCTGTCTTGTTCAATACATAGTTGTGGTCATAGCCCTGACCATTCTTGATCTGCTCGTTGTCTGCATTGATGTCCTGACCAATTGGCTTTGGTGTACGGAAATCGAATGGTGTGCCCTCAACCTTCAAAATCTCACCTGTAGGGATAGAATACTCATCGATAGGGAGATAGTAGTTTGCGTTTACCTCACAGATGATATTGTCAACTGTTGGGGTAGGATTAGCAATACCCTGGATTGAGAAGAAAGCGTGATGTGTCAGGTTGCAGATGGTTGTCTTGTTGGTTGTAGCCTGATACTTGATAACGAACTCATTGTCGTCGGTCAATGTGTAAGCTACCCAAACTGTCAACTCACCAGTGAAGCCTTCTTCACCATAAGGGCTTGTGTATTTCAACACGACAGCGCTATCACTCATGCGGGTTGCATCCCAAACTTTGGTGTGGAAACCTGTAGGTCCACCATGCAGGTGGTTGGGACCATCGTTGCATGCTAATTGATACTCCTTGCCGTGAAGTATGAACTTGCCTTCTTTAATACGGTTGCCATAACGACCGATGAGCACACTCAAGAATGGCTCTGGCGAGTTGATGACGTCCTGTATGTTGTCATGGCCTTGGATGAGGTTGGCATAGTTGCCATCCTTGTCTGGCATCATGATGGCTACGACTGCTCCACCATAGTTAGTCACTGCAACTTCGTTGCCTTGCTTGTTTCTTAACACGAAGAGATCAGTCTTCTTGCCATTCACTGTGGTCTGAAAATCTTCTCTTTTCAAACCACACTTATTTGCTGGTTCTGTATTCATAATATCTCACTTTTTTTAGTTACCTTACTTTGGTTTAAGTAATGTACTGCAAAGTAACTAAAAAAAAATGAGTATTACAAATATTTTATGAACTTTTTGATTTAAAAAATCCTAAAACGATTCTGATAGCAAATCGGCAACGACGTAACTTGATCCGCCAATAAAGATAAAATCATCTTTTTTTGCGTTTGCTTTTGCTTTGTTAAATGCCTGTGCGATAGTTTGATAGCATGTTCCGTTTAAGCCGTGCTTTTGTGCGTATCCGTATAATTTGTCTACAGGAATCGCTCTTTTGATTGATGGCTGTGTCCAATAGAAAATCGTGCTTTCTTTTGGCAACTTTTCTAATAGTCCCATTACATGCTCTACATCTTTGTCGTCAACCATTCCGAAGACAATATGTTTCGTATCGGCTTTGACGGATGCAATCTGAGGTTCCAGATACTCCCATCCGGCAAGGTTATGTCCCGTATCACAGATGGTGAGAGGGTGCTCGTTGAGTTTTTCCCATCTGCCACGTAAGCCTGTCAGCTCGCATACATGTTCGAAGCCGTTTTTTATGCTTTCATCTTTGATTTCTATTCCTTCTTCCTTCAGGCATTCTACGGCTGCGGATATGGTGCAGAAGTTCTTTTTCTGATAGTTGCCTTTCAGTTCGAAGTTCGTGTCTGCGTCAGTTGTATGTGCAAAATGGATAGGAGAATTCTGCTCATGGGCTTTCTTGATGAACACAGGTTGGGTCTCTTCGTTCCATTCGCCAATAACGACAGGAATCTGTGGCTTGATGATACCCGCCTTTTCGCCTGCAATCTCGCCGAGTGTATTCCCGAGGAATTGGGTGTGGTCAAAACTGATGTTCGTGATAACGGATAGGATAGGAGTGATGATGTTGGTACTATCCAGTCTTCCTCCCAATCCAACTTCGATGACGGCAAAGTCTACCTTTTGTTCTGCAAAATACTGAAATGCCATCATGGTGGTCAGTTCAAAGAACGAAGGATGTAGCGGTTCAAAGAATTTCCGGTTGTTTTCTACAAAGTCGATTACATACTCTTCGCTTACCATCTCACCATTTACGCGAATGCGTTCTCTGAAATCTACAAGATGTGGAGATGTGAACAGGCCGACCTTATAGCCCTGGCTCTGCAGGATTGCAGCAAGAGTATGGGATGATGAACCTTTTCCGTTGGTTCCTGCAATGTGGATACATTTATATTGGTTATGAGGATGTCCGAAGTGGTCATCCATTTTATACATCGTATCAAGCCCAGGTTTGTATGCCTTGGCTCCAATCTTTTCAAAAACCGGCGTGCTGGTGAAAAGATATTCAACAGTTTCTTGATAATTCATGTTATATGTTATACCTTATTATATATACAGATAATCCCCGAAAAGAGCGAACCGTTCTTTCGAAGATAGTTCGCCCTCTTCGGGGATTGCTCTTTGCAGTTTATTTTTTAAAGAGATTCTTGAAACTTTCAAAGAGAGATTTCTTCTCTGCATTATCTGCTTTGAAATTATCGCATTCCTTGAATTTCACAACAAGATCCTTTTCTTCTTTGGTCAGAGATGTAGGGATGAAAACGGTAATATTGACGATAATATCACCACGGCCATAACCATATCCCTTAATAGCCGGCATACCTTTGCCACGCAAACGAATCTGTTTGCCTGGTTGTGTGCCTGGTTCTATTTTGATCTTCGTCTTACCATCCAAGGTAGGGACTTCTACCTCGCCACCCAAAGTGGCAGTTGCAAAGTCAAGAACAAGATTATGGTATAAGTCCTGACCAACACGCTCGAAGTCATCGTTCTTTTCTACGCTTACCATTACCTGTAGGTTTCCGTAGAGACCATTGTGCTTGCCTTGGTTACCCTTTCCTTCAACGGTAACAACCATATCGTTGTCGACACCTGCAGGGATATTGATTTCTACGAGTTCCTCGCCCTTCACGATTCCGTCGCCACCGCATTCCTTACATTTGTTTTTGATGATAGTTCCCTCACCGCCACACTTTGTACATGCAGCCTGAGTTTGCATCATGCCGAACATGCTGCGCACCGTTTTTAAGACATAGCCGCTTCCATGACATTCCGGACATGTTTCTGGCTGGGCACCACCTTCGCAACCTGTTCCGTGACATGCAGAGCAAGTTACATCCTTGCGAATCTTGAAGCGCTTGGTAACACCTGTTGCTGCCTCTTGGAGAGTCAGTTTTACTCTTACGCGAAGGTCGCCACCCTGGTAAACCCGCTTCTGTGAGCCGCCACCGAAACCGCCGCCACCAAAGCCGCTGAAACCGCCGTGTCCGCCAAAGATATCTCCAAACATAGAGAAGATGTCGTTCATGTCCATGCTGGCACCACCGCCGAATCCGCCGAATCCACCTTGTGGCCCGTCGAAACCAAACTGGTCATACTGATGGCGCTTCTGGGCATCGTGGAGAACTTCGTAAGCTTCGGCAGCTTCCTTGAATTTCTCTTCCGCCTCTTTGTTGCCAGGGTTGCGGTCTGGATGATACTTAATGGCTATCTTTCGATACGCCTTCTTTATTTCGTCTTCTGATGCCGACTTGTCTACGCCCAGCACCTCATAATAGTCTCTCTTAGCCATTTGCTTATTTCAAATATTGAATTTTCTTGCAGAATTCTAATGGAATGTTCTGGATTTTGAAAAATAATTCTTGATATTTCTTTCTTACTGACCTACAGCTACCTTGGCATGACGAATCACCTTGTCGTTCATCGTATAACCTGTCTGGACGCAGTCAATGATCTTTCCCTTCTTGTCATCGCCCATTCCCGGAACCATAGCAATAGCCTCGTGGAAATCTACATCGAAATCCTTGTCGTTGGTTTCAATCTTCTTAACGCCAAGACCTTCGAGTGTCTTTACGAACTTGTTGAAAATCATCTGAACACCTTCCTTGATAGCCTTAGGGTCATCGCTCTTGTCAGCGATGGCACGCTCAAAATCGTCGAGAATAGGCAGAATAGCAGCTACAGTCTTCTCGCCGCCATTCAAAATCAGTTCTGCTTTCTCTTTGAGGGTACGCTTGCGGTAATTCTCAAACTCAGCAGTCTTATAGAGTAACTGTTTCTTGAGTTCCTCTACCTCTTGCTGTGCTTTTGTTAAAGGATCAATCTCTTCTGCCTTCTTGTCAGCAGCGTCTGTATTGTTGTCACCTTCTTCTGCCTTGTTGTCAGTATTCTGATTTTCCTCAGTATTTTCATTTTGAGTTGTCTGCTCATTATTTTCATTCTGAACAGTCTCCTGAACGTTTCCGTCCTCTATATTGATTTCTTTTTCTTTTGACATAGTCTTAAATTTTTTAAACATGATAATTATTGTTATTGGTTGTTTGACAAAAAGTGTGCCAACCCGATTCTCATCGAATTGGCACTATTAAATTATAAGATAATTTGTGGTTGCTGTTTAAAACAGCAGAATAACTTTCTGTTTAGAATCCGTACATCTTAGCCTTCTGCTCCTTGATAGCTTCGTCGTAGATATACTCATCATAAGACATGAGCTTGTCGATGGTGCCTGATGGAGTGAGCTCGATGATGCGGTTTGCCACGGTGTTGATGAATTCGTGGTCGTGGCTAGAGAAGAGGATATTGCCCTTGAAACCTACCAGGTTGTTGTTGAATGCCTGAATACTCTCCAGGTCCAAGTGGTTGGTTGGTGTATCAAGAATCAGGCAGTTGGCGTTCTGCAACTGCATGCGTGCAATCATACATCTCATCTTCTCACCTCCGGAGAGGACATTTACCTTCTTCAGTACTTCTTCGCCGCTGAAGAGCATTCTTCCGAGGTAGCCCTTCATGGCAACTTCGTTACCTGGACCATACTGGCTCAACCAGTCTACCAGGTTCTTGTCGCTCTGGAAGAATTCTGTATTATCGAGTGGGAGATAAGCTGTTGTGATAGTAACACCCCACTTGTAGTCACCTGCGTCAGCCTTTCGGTTGCCGTTGATGATTTCGAAGAGTGCGGTCATCGCCTTAGGGTTGTGAGAGAGGAATACTACCTTCTCGCCCTTTTCTATGTTGAAGTTTACATTGTCGAAGAGCACTGTTCCGTCTTCGTCGCATGCTTTCAGTCCCTCTACCTCCAGAATCTGGTTACCTGGCTCACGGTCCATCTGGAAGATGATGCCTGGGTATTTACGGCTTGAAGGACGGATTTCTTCAACGTTCAGTTTCTCCAGCATCTTCTTGCGGGATGTTGTCTGCTTACTCTTGGCAACGTTAGCTGAGAATCGGCGGATGAATTCTTCCAACTGCTTCTTCTTCTCTTCAGCCTTCATCTTCTGGTTCTGAGCCTGGCGGAGAGCCAACTGAGAACTCTCATACCAGAAAGAGTAGTTACCTGCAAACATCGTAATCTTACCGAAGTCGATATCTACGGTCTGGGTACTTACAGCATCGAGGAAGTGACGGTCGTGAGATACTACGAGTACGGTCTGTTCAATGTTGCTGAGATAGTCTTCCAGCCACTCAACAGTGTCGAGGTCGAGGTCGTTGGTAGGCTCATCGAGAAGGAGGTTGTCTGGGTTGCCGAAGAGTGCCTTTGCCAGCATCACGCGCACCTTCTCTGTATTAGAGAGATCTCCAACGAGTTTGTCGTGGCGGTCTTCCTTTACGCCGAGGTTCTGCAGAAGTTGTGCGGCATTGCTTTCAGCCTCCCAACCATTCATTTCTGCAAACTTGAGCTCCAGCTCAGCAGCGAGGTTACCATCTTCTTCTGTCATCTCTGGCTTAGCATAGAGGCGCTCGCGCTCCTTCATGTTTTCCCATAATGGCTGATGGCCCATCAGAACGGTATCCATCACGCGGAAATCGTCATATTTGAAGTGGTCCTGTTCCAAGACAGAAAGGCGCTCGCCTGGTCCCATTTCTACTGTACCCTTGTTTGGTTCAAGGTCGCCGCTGATAGCGCGGAGGAAAGTAGATTTTCCGGCGCCGTTAGCACCGATGATACCATAAATATTACCATGAGTGAACTTGAGGTTTACATCCTTGTAAAGCACTCTCTTTCCGAATTGGATCGCAAGATTTTGTACTGTAATCATTATTTGTTCCTAAATATCTTTTATTCTGATTATATCTTTAATTCAGCTGCAAAATTACAAAAAAATATTTGAAACACAATGATTTATTGGCAAAAGTTACTAATTTTTAGTTAAAAACATGGTGGCTTTTTGTTATTTTGCAGAAAAGTCTTACTTTTGTAGGCTGAAACGGAGAAAATGCAGCATTGATTCTGTGTTTTTCATGTTAAGAAAATGATATCGATAACAATATGAGACAACAAAATAGAAAAGGAAATTTTAATAAGCATACCAATAATGCTTATGGCTACGGAAACCCAAATGAATATGACCATTACAAGGTAGAAAAGCCTGCTCCGTTGCTGGAATGGCTGATGGAGAATGTGAAGGGACCTAGCAAGACTAAGGTGAAGCAGACTCTGCAGGGTAGGGGAATCAAGGTAAATGGCAAAACCATTACCCAGTTTGACTATGCCCTGAAACCGGGTATGAAGGTGAGTGTGAGCAAGACAAAGAAGAATCAGGAGGTATTTAAAAGCAGATACCTTAAGATTGTTTATGAAGACAGATATCTGATTGTTGTCGAGAAAAACATTGGTATATTGAGTATGGCAGCCGGTCATTCTACTTTGAATGTGAAAACGGTGCTTGATGATTATTTTCATAAGACTCGCCAGAACTGCCAGGCGCATGTAGTCCACCGACTGGATCGTGATACTTCGGGCTTGATGATTTATGCCAAGGATAAGCAGACGGAGTTGGCTTTGGAGGATGATTGGCATCATAATGTGTACGACCGCAGATATGTGGCTCTGGTTTCCGGAGAGATGGAAGAAGATGAAGGTACCGTTGCCAACTGGCTGAAAGATAACAAGGCTTATATTACTTACAGCAGTGATACGGATAATGGCGGTAAGTATGCTGTTACCCATTTCCATACATTAGAGCGTACCACCGCTCATTCTCTGGTGGAGTTCAAACTCGAAACGGGCCGTAAGAATCAGATTCGTGTTCATACAGCTGATATGGGGCATCCGGTGTGTGGTGACATCAAGTATGGTAATGGTGATGATCCATGCCAGCGCTTGTGCCTGCATGCCTATGTGTTGTGTTTCTATCATCCCGTAACGCATCAGCCTATGGAATTTGAAACTCCGATACCGGCTGAATTCCGTAGGGCATTAAAAAATGATCGTTAATAGGGTGATGAATACTGATTGGTAGTTTATACTATATAATAATGTGATATGAATGATTTTGGATATTATGCGCTGGTATTGGTAGTCCTTGTTGTAGGACTGTTTGTCTTAAAGAAGGTGGCTACCTGCATGATTAAAGCAATGGTAGCTGTTGTTATGATAGCCGTGCTGGCAGTTCTTTACTGGCTCTTCTGTTGATAGTAGAGTTGTATGATGATGACGGGATGAGATTTTAGATATTTTTGATTGGTAAATTGGTTGCGGTTGTCTGGGTGTAAACTTTGGATGGCTGCAACTTTTTTATATTGATATTTAAAGAGATATAAAGTGATATTTAAAGGTGATATTAAATGGTAGGGAGAAATATAAAACAAAAAGAGGGTGTGTCATAAGTCCATGGCGCACCCTTTTCTTTTTTTCTCCTTTTTCCAGATACGGAACTGAAAAAATTGTTTTTATTTACAACAAAGCCCAAACTTTCACAAGCTCGGGCTTTGC
>OOCH01000020.1_pt1 | contig 142726 bp, 97 predicted proteins | sample 1671641 | NCBI WGS metagenome assembly OOCH01 (sample SAMN06348177, study PRJEB24527) | human gut metagenome | biome: human gut; feature: ankylosing spondylitis patient; material: feces | host: Homo sapiens | place: China | collected 2015-10
TTCAATTTGAAATAAAACAAAAGAGGCCATCTCAACTCTATTTTGAGACAGCCTCTTTTTGTTTCAGGCTTACGCCTCATTATCTTCTTCCAAGATTTTCTTTATCTCCGCATCGGCCTTATACAGCTTGTTCTTGCAGAACTTTATCAGTTTCTGGGCTTCCTGCAAGTATTCGCCCAACTGGTCAATATCCAGTTCATTGCTTTCAATGCGAGACACTATTTCCTCCAAGCGTTTCATTGCCTCTGAATAGGTTTCCTTCTTTGCTGCCATATCACTTATTTATTACTTTACTCCTAAATTTACCTTTTGCCAGACGGGTTTCCACTTCATCTCCCGGTTTCAACAAGGAAGCATCCGTCACCACTTTGCCATCCAGCAGAGTAAGGCTGTATCCTTTTTTCAATAACTTCTCCGGAGAAGCCGAATCTACCCGCTGTGCCAACAGCTCTAACCGGTGTGTTTCACGCTGTACACGGTTCTGCAAAGCAGAAAGTAATCGGGGCATCAACTGCAAGCGGTAATTTTCCTGCAACAAGCGCGACTGCCAGGCCGTTTTCATCCGGTTCTGAAATTTCTCCTGACGGAAGTTTTCCCGCTGCAACCGCATCTGCACCTGCCCCGGAATCCGGGTTACAAATGACTCCAGCCGTTGTTTTTCCTGTTGCAGCAAACGAGGTACTTCCTGATAAATAACTTCTTCGTATGCTTCCAGCTCTTGTGCCGTCTGTCTTACATGATTAATCAGAAACTCAGCCGCAGCTGTCGGAGTCTTGACACGGGTATGTGAAATCATATCCAGCACCGTATCGTCTCGTTCGTGACCGATTCCGGTAATAATAGGAAGCGGGAACTGTGCACAGTTTGCCGCCAAATCGTAGGTATCAAAACCCGAAAGGTCGGAAGTGGCCCCTCCCCCCCGGATAATCACCACCACATCCCAGTTATCGCGCGTCGCATTAATGCGGTCGAGTGCCTGAATGATGGACTGTTCTACCTGCTCTCCCTGCATAATGGCCTGAAAAAGTCGGGGATAAAACACAAATCCGAAGGAATTATGCAGCAACTGATTGCAGAAATCGCCATAACCGGCAGCCGTAGCCGATGAAATGACCGCAATACGTTGCGTCAGTACGGGAAGTTCCAGTTCCTTATTCAGTGTCAGGATTCCCTCCTCATCCAACTGCCGGAGAATTTCCTTGCGACGGCGTACCATATCGCCCAAAGTATAGGTGGGGTCAATATTGACTACCGTCAGCGAGTAGCCATACAATTCGTGGAAATCGACCGTAACTTTTACCAGCACCTTCAAGCCAGAAACGAAAGCCTGCCCCGTTTCCCGCTCAAAATAACTCCGCAAGCGGGTAAAGACATTTGCCCATATAATTCCTCGTGCCTTGGCCAGAAGCGCATTGCCGGTAGCATCTTTCTGCACAAACTCCAGATAGCAATGTCCGGAATAATTTACGCGTACATCGCTTAATTCAGCCTGCACCCAATATTCATCCGGCAGACAGGAGGTGATGCTCCGTCTGACCAATGAATTCAGTTCGAGTAAGGAAAGAGGCTTATTTTCCATCAGTATCCGCTTTCAGTTTCATGGCCAATTGGTAGGCTTTCCACATATCCGTCACTCCATATCCGTAAATATTATCGGGATAAGCATTGCGGTCGCTGGCTTCATGCACGACCTGAATGAGCTGCCGTACCGTAAGCCAAGGACATGCCTGCCACAAACAAGCCACCAGTCCGCAGAAAATAGGCGATGCAAAAGAAGTACCATTGGCAAAAGCGGTACCTCCGTCTACTCCTACCACTGCCGAATGTACGCCCATCGCCATGACATCGGGTTTGATGCGACCGTCTGCCGTATTACCGATGGAAGAAAAAGCGGCATTCACTCCCATATTATCGATGGCACCTATGGTCAATATATCTTCCGCATCGGCCGGAGGAGTGATTTTTTTCCATTCATCCATACCGGAATTTCCGGCACTGCATACCACCAATAACCCTTTCTTTGCTGCATACGAAGCAGAAGCGGCCATCAAAGAAGTATGCCCATCCAGCTGACGATATGTATAATTATCAATCGGATCGTCAAATGAATAATATCCTAAGGAGGTATTGACAATATCCACTCCTACACTGTCGGCAAATTCCACTGCCGCAGCCCAGTTGTCTTCTTCCACCGGCTGCTCCGTATCATTGTCTTCACTTCTTAACAGCCAGTAGCTTGCTTCGGGAGCTGTTCCCACCATGACATGAGGTGTATTGACAGCCATGCACGACAAGACTTTCATGCCGTGATTATGTTCGCCATAAATATCTGAAGAAGGATTGACAAAATCATGTGTGCCTAAAATCGTCGTATTCTTGAAGATTTTCATGGCATCCACATTATAAAAACCGGCATCTATGACCGCAATCTGTATCCCTTTGCCTTTAAATCCGGCCAGATGCAGACTGTCTCCATGGTGAATCTTGATTTGTTCGGCTCCCATTCCATAATAATCATCCTGCTTTTTCCACTGATTCTTCACCTGCTCCTTTCTGTCTTTGTTACGGGGCATAATGGAATCTGGAGATACCCATACTTTTTTGATGGAGCGGACAAATGAATTATCCAAGAAGCGCAAGGCAACGGCCTCATCGGGAACCTGCATCAGCACGGTATTGTTCCATTTGCTGGATGAGATGTATTTTCCTCCCTGCGACTCCAAGCGCTCAATGTAGGCACGGCAAACAGGCAGGTCGGTAGAATCAACGGCTACCCCCTGACTGGCACGACGAGCAAGTGCCCGTTCGGACAAAAAAGTTTCAGGATGTTCCAAAGAATGTACAGACTTTGACTTGTCAGTCAACTGCACTCTGTATTTATATAAACTCTCTGCCGAGACACTACTTCCGCAGAGCAAAAAGAGAAGAGCTAATCCTATTCTATTCACTTTCATCCACATAGCTTTTATTTTGGAGCGCAAAGATACACAAAGTTTTCCCTGAATGCGGAAAAAAGTTTACCTTTGCACGATTTTTTTAGAAAATCTAAAGATTTCTGGATAACAATTAATAAGGTAAATAATTATGTCGCAAAAAGGAACAGCCACAGAACTTGGCACTGAACGAATTGGAAAACTATTGATGCAATATGCCATTCCGGCCATTATTGCCATGACTGCTTCTTCGCTTTACAACATGGTAGACAGTATTTTTATCGGACACGGAGTAGGTCCTCTAGCCATATCGGGACTGGCCATCACCTTTCCGCTGATGAACCTGGCTGCTGCCTTCGGTTCACTGGTGGGAGTCGGTGCCTCTACCCTCATCTCCGTTAAATTAGGTCAGAAGGATTATACTACCGCACAGCAGATTTTAGGAAACGTCGTATCATTAAACCTGATTATCGGGGTGCTGTTTACCATTGTCTGCCTCTTGTTTTTGGACCCCATCCTGTATTTCTTTGGCGCCAGTGAGGCTACACTGCCCTACGCCAAGGATTACATGGTGACCATCTTATTAGGAAATGTAATCACCCACATGTATTTAGGACTCAACTCGGTGTTGCGCTCAGCCGGACATCCTCAAAAGGCCATGGCCGCCACTATACTGACCGTTGTCATCAACACTTTGCTGGACCCCTTGTTCATCTATACCTTTCACATGGGAATAAAGGGAGCCGCCGTGGCAACTGTTCTGGCTCAGGTGATTTCACTCTGCTGGCTTATCTGGATTTTCTGCAACAAGAATGAATTGCTTCACTTCCGGAGAGGCATTTATCGCCTAAAAAGAATACTGGTAGAAAATATCATCGGTATCGGACTGGCTCCGTTTTTCATGAACCTGGCCTCCTGCTTTATCGTGATTCTGATAAACAAAGGGTTAAAACTATACGACGGAGATTTGGCCATCGGTGCATTTGGAATCGTAAACCGTATCGTCTTCTTATTCGTCATGATTGTGATGGGACTCAACCAAGGAATGCAGCCCATTGCCGGTTACAACTTTGGTGCACAGAATTATCACCGTGTGAATCAGGTAATGAAATATACCGTCATCGCTGCCACCATCGTAACCACCAGTGGCTTCTTGGTAGGCGAACTGATGCCGGAGCTGGCCGTAGCCGCCTTCACCACCGATTCACAACTCATCCAGCTAAGTGCCAAAGGCTTGCGAGTGGTAGTCATGTTTTTCCCTATCATCGGTTTCCAGATGGTTACTTCCAACTTCTTCCAAAGTATCGGAATGGCCAAGAAAGCCATCATACTTTCTTTAAGTCGTCAGGTACTGATTCTGATTCCCTGCCTGCTTATCCTTCCGCTTTTCTGGGGAGTAGACGGAGTGTGGTATAGTATGCCGATTTCTGACATAACCGCCAGCATCATTGCCGGAAGCATGCTCTACAGTCAGTTCCAGAAATTCAAACGACACGCTGCCGAAACCGGAATCGAAATAAAATAAAAGACAAAAAAGTGACATTTTTCCGCAGAAAGAATTATATTTGTTGTGTATCAACTAAAGAGTTACACTATGGACGGACACTATGTTATCAATCTCGGACGCCAGCTGGGCAGCGGCGGAAAAGAAATAGGTGAAAAATTAGCGAATGACTTAGGCATTGCCTTTTACGATAAAGAGCTTATCAACTTAGCTTCTGAAGAGAGCGGACTTTGCAAGGAATTTTTCGAAAAAGCGGATGAGAAAGCTTCTCAAACCATTTTAGGAGGATTATTCGGAACCCGTTTCCCGTTTATTACAGAAGGAGCCTATCCGTACAACTCCTATCTCAGCAACGATTCTCTGTTCAAAATTCAGAGTGATGTCATCCGTCATCTGGCAGAAAAGCAATCGTGCCTTTTCGTGGGAAGATGTGCTGACTACATTTTGCGCGACCATCCCAGATGTGCCAACGTCTTTGTGTCAGCCTCACCGGAAGCCCGTATTGAGCGACTGATGAAACTGCACCACATCAGCGCGGAAGATGCAGAAGACTTGATGGAAAAAGCGGACAAGAAACGTTCTTCCTATTACAACTACTACAGCTACAAGACATGGGGAGCAGCTGCTACCTATCATCTATGTATCGATTCTTCTGTATTAGGTATTGATGGTACCGTGGAATTCATCAAGAATTTTGTCAAGCTGAAACTTCATCTGTAAGAAAAGATAAAGACATAAAAAATAGAGAGGCTGTTCAACTGAGATTGAGCAGCCTCTCTATTTTTATACGAAACAAGCCATTCGGAATCTGACTTTTATAAAAATCCAGTACTTCTTAGGCAGTACTGGAGTACTCCCCTGAAAGTACTGCAGTACTTTCTAAGAAGTATTATAGTACTGCCTAAGAAGTACTGAGAACTTTGACTTTTCCTGATACAACTAGACGTTTTTTCTTTTTATAAACTGGAACAGTAGACACTTTGTACTCGTGTATCTGAGAAGGACTATTGTTTCATCAAGTAAGCTTTAAATGCCGCAAAGTCTTTCGACATCGGTACACTCTGTTTGGTACCTTTCATGAATGCCTGAAGCTTTTCCGGTATTTTTACTTCCACTCCAATGATGCTTTCCACTGTTTGAAGGAATTTTGCCGGATGAGCTGTTTCCAGGAACAAACCGACTTCCCCTTCTTTCAGTTCTTCTGCCAACGCACGGTATCCGCATGCACCGTGAGGATCGAGCAGATAACCTGTTTCTTCATAAACCTTCTGCACCGTTTCACGTATCTGCTCATCGGTATAGGTTTCGCCGCTGATTTCAGAAGCAATGGCATCGTGACTACCTTCGTACAAATCCAGTACCCGGGCAAAATTACTGGGGTCGCCTACATCCATAGCATTGGCAATAGTAGCCACCGACGGACGCGGACAATACTCTCCTGTCTTTAGGTATTGATAGAATATATCGTTACGATTATTAGCGGCAATAAAGCGTTTCACCGGAAGTCCCATACGCTTGCCAAACAATCCGGCTGTAATATTTCCGAAGTTACCGCTCGGCACACAAACCACCAGGTTATCGGCCTTACCGATTTTTTTCATCTGCGCATAGGCATAGAAATAATAAAAGGCCTGCGGCAGGAAACGGGCCACATTGATAGAGTTGGCAGATGTCAACTGCATGTGCTCGTTCAATTCTTTATCCATGAACGCATTTTTCACCAACGCCTGGCAGTCATCGAACGTACCGTCCACTTCGACCGCTGTGATATTACGTCCTAAGGTCGTGAATTGTTTTTCCTGAATTTCACTGACCTTTCCTTTCGGATAAAGCACATACACATGAATGCCTTCCACTCCAAGGAAACCATTTGCCACCGCACTTCCCGTATCCCCGGATGTAGCTACCAGCACATTGACCTGCTTCTTTCCTTCCTTACGGATAAAGTATCCCAACAGGCGGGCCATAAAACGACCACCTACATCTTTAAAAGCCAATGTAGGTCCGTGGAACAGCTCCAAAGAATAAATATTGTCTTTTACTTTTACTGCCGGTACATCAAAGTTCAATGTGTCATACACAATCTGTTTCAATGTTTCTGCCGGTACATCTTCTCCAAAAAAAGCATCTGCTACTTTATAAGCTATTTCTGGAAAAGAAAGTGTCTCAATCTCGTCATAGAACGATTGTGGCAAGGGTTTAATCTGACGGGGCATATATAAACCCTTATCTGAAGCCAGTCCTCTTACCACAGCTTCTTCCAATGTCGCGTCTAATGCTTTTCCGTTTGTACTGTAATACTTCATATTGCTATCTGTTACTGAATATTCATAAATAGGTTCATAAACTCATCTTTCTCCATCAGGCCATATCCTCCTTCCTTGCAACTGATTTCATCATAAGTCTGTACGGCATCCGGCTCAATACCCGGATAATATATCAGGAAGGGAATCGGTTCATTGGTATGCGTTCTCAACTCACAAGGAGTAGGATGGTCGGGCAATACCGCAATGGCCACCGGCTCGTCCCATTGTTTTACCGCTTCATAGACCGGACTGACAATACGGCTGTCCAAGTCCTCAATGGTTTTCAGTTTCAACGGTACATCTCCTTCGTGACCCGCCTCATCGCTGGCTTCCACATGCAGATACACAAAATCATCTGTTTTCAGTGCTTCAATGGCAGCCTGAGCCTTCCCTTCATAGTTGGTGTTATACAATCCGGTAGCCCCTTCCACGTCAATACAGCGCAAACCTGCATAACGGCCGATACCCCGAATCAAATCGACAGCCGTAATCACGGCTCCCTTTCGGATAGACGGATATTTCTCTGACAAAGGTTCCATCTGCGGGCGGTATCCCGGACTCCAGGGCCAGATACTATTGGCAGGGTCCTTTCCCTCAGCCACTCGTTTCAAGTTGACAGGATGCGTAGCCAGCAACTCTTGTGATTTCAGAATCAGTGCATTCAACAAATCGGCTGTTTCTTGTGCCTCAGGACAGAGTGCCTTCACCAGATTAGGACGGAAAGGCTGCAAAGGGATGTCATGCGGAGGTACACAAGCCAAGCGCTTATCTCCTCCCTTAATCACCAATAAATGACGATATTGCACTCCTGTGTAAAAATGAATGCGGTCGGAACCCAATTTTTCATCCAAAAAGCGAATCAGTTCATCAGCCTCTTCCGTAGAAATATGCCCGGCAGAATGGTTTTTCAACGTTTCTCCTTCCACACAGACAATGTTACAACGCATAGCCATGTCCCCATCCTGAAGGTCTACGCCAATACTGGCAGCTTCCAGTACTCCACGCCCTTCATACACCTTAGGTAAATCATAGCCCATCACAGACATATTGGCCACCTCACTTCCAGGATGGAAGCCGTCGGCCACCGTCTTCAATACGCCCGTACGCCCCATACTTGCCAGTTTATCCATATATGGCGTATGTGCATACTGCAGTAAAGTTTTGTCGCCTAAGGAAGGTACAGCCCAATCGGCCATACCGTCACCTAAGATAATTACATGTTTCATTTTTGTTTGGTTTAAATATTGGCAATACTCATTATATCCGCAAATACACCGGCAGCAGTCACACTTGCACCGGCACCGTATCCCTGAATCAGCATCGGATACTCATTGTAGCGCTCTGTGGTCAGCAAGATAATATTGTTGCTGCCAGCCAGGTTATAGAACGGATGATTGCGGTCTACTTCCTGCAAAGACACCTTGCCGTGTCCATCTTCCAGGCTTGCCACGAAACGCCAGCGCTTGTCCTCGCTTTCCAGTCTCTTGCGACGTTCTTCAAATTCTTTATCTAATTGTGGAATCTTTCTCCAGAAATCATCCAATGTACCTTCAAAATAGCTGTCAGGAATAAACAAGTCTGCTTCCACATCTTCCTGATTCAAACGGTAACCCGCCTCACGAGCCAGAATCACCAGCTTCCGGATCACATCCTTTCCGCTCAGGTCAATTCTCGGGTCTGGTTCTGAATAACCTTCTTCCTTCGCCTGACGGATGGTTTCACTCAGAGGAGTTGTCGCACTGATGCGGTTGAAAATATAATTCAACGTACCGCTCACCACTGCTTCAATCTTCAGAATCTTGTCACCACTGTTTATCAGGTCATTGATGGTATTGATTACCGGAAGACCGGCTCCTACGTTCGTTTCAAACAAATACTTCACCCCCCGCTGGCGAGCGATTCTTTTCAGTTCCGCATAAATGTCGTATTCAGAAGAAGCGGCAATCTTGTTTGCTGCTACCACCGACACATTGTGACTCAGCAAATCTTTATACAGTGCCGCAATATCGGGACTGGCTGTACAATCCACAAACACCGAATTGAAGATATTCATTCCCACAATCTCATCACGAAGTGTCTGAGGACAAGAAGGAATGCCTTTTTCATCCAATTCTTCTCTGAAATGTTCCAAATCAATTCCGGCACGCGTAAACAAGGCTTTATGGCCGTTGGCAATACCCACCACATGCAGTTTCAACCCGCGTTCCTGTTTCAGTTTTTCCTGCTGGCCATGAATCTGTTCAATCAAGCTGGCACCCACTGTTCCCGTACCACAGATAAACAGGTTCAACACCTGATATTCTGACAAGAAGAATGAATCATGAATCACATTCAATGTCTTACGCAAGGAAGCACCTTCCACGACGAAAGAGATATTTGTCTCAGAAGCACCCTGCGCACAAGCGATGACATTGATACCGTTACGTCCGAGCGTACCAAACAATTTTCCGGCAATACCGGGAGTATGCTTCATGTTCTCACCCACAATCGCCACGGTAGCCAGACCGCCTTCCGCTTTCATCGGTGAGATTTCACCCATTTCAATTTCTTTGGCAAACTCCTCATTCAGCACCTCACATGCCAGTTCCGCATCCTCATTTCTCACACCGATAGAGGTTGAGTTCTCAGAAGAAGCCTGCGAAACCAAAAAGACACTGATGCCGTTTTCGGCCAACGTCTTGAAGATACGATGGTTCACGCCAATGACACCCACCATACCCAAACCGGTCATGGTAATCAAACAGGTATCATTAATAGATGAAATACCCTTGATAGGTTTCGAAGAATGGTCAGCTTCCTGCTTCACAATAGTACCCGGAGCCTCCGGATTGAACGTATTCTTTATCAGAATCGGAATATTCTTATGACATACCGGATAAATCGTAGGCGGATACACCACTTTCGCACCAAAGTTACACAGCTCCATAGCCTCCACATAACTCAACTCCGTAATAGGATAAGCCGTGCTGATGACACGCGGGTCAGCTGTCATGAAGCCATCCACATCCGTCCAAATTTCCAGAATATCCGCATCCAAAGCTGCCGCAATAATAGACGCTGTATAATCAGATCCACCTCTTCCCAAGTTGGTTACTTCTCCCGTATTCTTATCGGTAGAAATAAATCCCGGCACCAGAGAAACCTTCGGTATTTCACTGAAAGTCTCACGCACCAGCTGGTTCGTCAGCTCTGAATCAAGAATATGCTTATTATGTTTCTTTTCAGTCTTAATGAAAGTACGAGAATCGAACCACACTGCCCCCTCAATAAGCGTAGCCACAATGATGGAAGAAAGACGTTCCCCATAGCTCACAATCGTAGCAGAAGTTTTCGGAGAAAGGTCACGAATCAAATAAATACCCTGAAAAATATCCTTCAATTCGCTCAGCAGTTCGTTTACCAGATCCAGAAGCAACTCTCTTCCCCGCCCTGCCGGAATCACAGTGTACACCATTTCAATGTGACGGTTCACGATTTCCTTCATTTCCTTCTCATAAGCATCATCGCCCGAAGCGGCCATTTTAGAAGTACAAATCAGTTTATCGGTAATTCCCCCTAATGCGGAAACGACTACAATTACTTTGTCATCTATACCCTCTACTATACGCTTGACACTTAACATGCTATTGACAGAACCTACGGATGTTCCGCCGAATTTCAATACTTTCATAGGTTACCATTAATTTTTAGTCCGAAACCCAATGGTCCCGGTATATCTCCGTAAGGCCTTACACTACGGCACAAACAGAAACAATGAATTAAAATAAATCTTGATTGAATAAAATAATTGAAATGTCTGCATCCGCAGACGTGTATCACGTAGAAACACCAAACATACTATCCTCACCCCCTAGGGGTCATCCCTGTGGTAGATGTAATGAAAGGCATATACCCATGCCCGTTCAACAAGATGATATGAAGACAGTGTACAGTCATAGATTATTGTTTTTCCGTTGGCAAATATAGCAACATTTTTCTACAAACAAATAAATAAATGATATTTTTTTGCCAGTATAGAGAATAAGCATAAGATTTCGTACCTTTGTAAAGAATTAGTGTAACAAATATGGCAAAAGAAAAAACGGTCTATGTCTGCACAAACTGCGGACAAGAATCTCCTAAATGGGCAGGAAAATGTCCCTCCTGCGGACAATGGAATACATTTGTGGAAGAAGTGGTGCGCAAGGAAGCTCCTGTAGCCAAGTACGTGGCACACGGAATCGAATCCGTGCGCTCCAAACCTCAACGTCTGACCGAAATAGAATCAAATGAAGAGCAACGCATGGACATGCTCGACGAAGAGCTAAACCGTGTATTGGGAGGGGGACTGGTGCAAGGTTCACTCACCCTGATTGGAGGAGAACCGGGCATCGGAAAATCGACTCTGATACTCCAGACGGTATTGCGGCTTACCCACAAAAGAATCCTCTACGTATCTGGTGAAGAAAGTGCCCGCCAGCTCAAACTTCGGGCCGTACGCATTCCGCACCCGGAAAATGACAATCTGCTGATAGCCTGTGAAACCTCGTTGGAACAGATTTTTACCCATATAAAGAATGCGGCTCCCGATTTGGTCATTATCGACTCCATTCAGACAATTTCTACCGAGAATATTGATTCTTCTCCCGGCAGCATCGTGCAGGTAAGAGAATGTACCGCTTCTCTTTTAAAGTTTGCCAAAGAAACCGGCACACCGGTTATCCTCATCGGACATATCAACAAGGAAGGAAGCATCGCCGGACCGAAGGTATTGGAACACATCGTCGATACCGTATTGCAATTCGAAGGAGACCAGCACTACATGTACCGCATCTTGCGCAGCATCAAGAACCGATTCGGTAGTACGGCTGAACTGGGAATCTACGAAATGCGCCAGGACGGACTACGGCAGGTGAGCAACCCTTCCGAACTGTTGCTTACCCAAGACCACGAAGGCATGAGCGGTGTCGCCATCGCCGGTGCCGTGGAAGGTGTACGCCCCTTCCTGATAGAAGTACAGGCATTGGTCAGCACAGCCGCATACGGAATGCCACAGCGTTCCGCCACCGGATTCGACCTGCGCCGTATGAACATGCTGCTGGCTGTACTTGAAAAACGTGTCGGATTCAAGCTGGCTCAAAAAGATGTGTTCCTGAACATTGCCGGAGGGCTGAAAGTCAATGACCCCGCCATAGATTTGGCAGTTATCAGTGCCATTTTATCCAGCAACATGGATGCAGAAATTGAAGCAGGCGTATGCATGGCAGGAGAAGTAGGCCTGAGCGGAGAAATCCGTCCGGTCAACCGTATCGAACAACGTATCAGTGAGGCCGAAAAGCTTGGATTCCAACGGATGCTGATTCCCAAACACAATCTGTCCGGCATTGACCGGAAGAAAATAAAAATCGAGCTCATCCCCGTAAGGAAAGTGGAAGAGGCTTTCCGGGAATTATTCGGATGACCCTCTTCACACCATAAAAAAACGCCTGTGCGCTTTGAAGTATTTTCCATGCGCACAGGCGTTTTTTATTCAGTATCCTATCTCAATATCCGTTATTTCTGAACGGCATTTTCATAAGGAACCATTTTTTTCAAGTTTGCATTTGCCTTTCCAGGTTCTACGCTTGCAGCTTTCTGGAACCATTCTTTAGCTGCTTCCGTATTTCCAGACAACCAAGCCAATACACCCAAGTTATTGAAGGCACGTGAATCATCTTTCACCTTATCCATATAAGATGCTGCCTTTTTAAAGTCACCGCTGATAATATTGGCAGAAGCCGCATTAATGTTAGCAGTCACATCTTCCGGATAAGTGTTGGCTGCAATCTCATACACTTCTTTATATTCCTTTGTTCCCGGCTGATACATACCTGCCACACGATACATTTCCTGCAAGCTCAACAATTTCGGATTGGTATAAATCAGGCGGGCAGCTTCTGAGTTCAAGACTTCTCTCACTTCGTAATCTACCGATACACTCAAACGACGCAAACGAGGATAATACTGGTTCATCATCGTACGATAAGTAGCCATGCCCAGTGTAGATTTCAATCGAGCTTCACGTACATCCAGATTGTCATATTTCTGAATTACAGCCAAAGCCTTTTCCGCATAAGCAGGTTGATCTTCTTCCAGCATTTTTACCAAAGTCTCCCAATCCTCACCCGCAGAAGTCACATGCAACACTTCCTTCGGGAAATTATATCCGCCTTTCAGGTTCAGCGCAAACGATTCCGCACGTTGCGTGGCCACCCGGTCATTCGTACGAACCGAACCATCCGGTGAAGAATATCCGCACACATTGATTGACTTAAACGTCACCAAATCTCCATCTTCCAACGGATCCAAAATCTCTTTCATCTTCTGCAATTCGCTACGATTATTTTTATAATTCGCATCAAAGGCCGTTTTCCCTACCGGAAATTCAATATACAACGTACTTTGCTCAGAACGTACCTTCAACGGTTCTTCTTTCGGAGTCAGGAAAGAAACCATTTCCTTGCAAGGATCACACACCTCAAGTTCTACAGGCAGAGCCGGAGTTTCCACAGCCACATCTGGTTCAATCACCGTAATATCCAGCAAATCCACCTCACAACATTCTTTTCCTTCCTGCAACAGAATCATGGAAGCATGGTCCATCCATGCCTGATAAGGAACAGAAGTCTTGTAACGAACCACATCTTCCCGATTTTCCTGACGTCCGTGAATCACAACAAAAGGATTGTCAAACCCGAAACGACGAGCCATTTTCCGCTCCTGGCGGCGCATTTTATAATCACCGTTCTTTCCGGTTACTACTACCGGAGGCATGGCGTAATAGTTTTTTCCTTCACGCAATACAGGAGTAAAGGCATACGTCTGCTCACTATTCACACGCACCTCTTCCACACTCATGGAAAACTCAATAGTCAGCGTGTCGTTTTTTAACGTCAATACCGGACGCGTATACTTTATATCACCTGCCATGGCAACCAGCGGCAACATGACAAACGACAATATATATGCTATTTTTCTCATATTTACTTGTTTAAAAATTATAATGACTGAACTTCTACACAACGGTGTTTTGTCTTATACTTCGGACCGAAAGTAAAGTTGATTCCTAAATTAATATTGGCAGAGAAACGATTAAGCGGCAAACTAAGACTCGGCTTTGTATATTTACACAACGGCACATCTGCAGCCACAAAGAAGTTGAAACCTCTTGGGTGAAAATTCAACATCAATCCTCCCGTAGAACCAAAGTTAGAAAGGGCATAGTTCACTGAAGCCTCAAACCAGGTCAGAGGAGACACATTGGCAGAGACACGTGCTTCCGTCCAAGAGTGGTGTCCCTGAAAACGAGAAGAAGACAAGAAACCAAACTTCAAGCGGTCATAAGCAGGCAATGTATATTCCGCACCGAGGTTTAACGTAGCCGCCAACGCTGTAGTACGTTTCAGTCCCTCTCCCTCTTTTGTAAACTTAGACATCTGTTCCAGGTCATCTACAATACGGTCGCTCTGGTTATCAATTGAATTAGGGTCATTATCTCCCAAGTCTGATTTCACCGGAATTTCATTAAATCCATCAAATTCAAAGCTATTGTTCATGGTAGCTTTGACCGTATTCTTCCAACGGATGAATCCCAAATCAAGCAATGCAGCAGAGAATGTCCATTCATCGTTCAGACGATAAGTCGCACCGAAATCAAACGCCATACCAAAACCTGTAGGACCGATATTGTTATCATCAAAATCCACATCATCATACGAAATCAACTGCTCAGAACCCGGTTTCAGTTTATCGGTGCGGTTGCCATTGGCATCCAGTTCATAATCACTTTCATCATAATTGCCCGTTTCTCCACGAGTCGGCACGATCAAACCTTTGGCAGACAAATAAGCTTGTGCACCCGACGGAGTGATTTTCCAGGCATCCGGAGTCGCCTCAATATCCAGTCGGTCAATCTTTACAGTAGCCTTAGCAAGTCCCACCAGGAACTTCATTTTAGTACCTACTGTCCACTGATCGTTTATCTGACGTGCATGTCCCAATGCCAGTTCTGCATAATTCGTCGAAAGAATGCTCAAATCGTTAACTGTGTAACGCGTTCCTTCCGGGGCATCCACTCCATTCTTCATAAACTTAAACAATTGGTCAGGAGCCGACAGATTGGTGTTACTTTTAATAGAAAGTCCTATCGTATTAAAACCTCCCCATGCATAAAATCCGGTAGACAAGATATTCTCATTGACATTAAATCCCATTTTCAACCGGTTAGGCAAACCATTCAGGAAGTCTTTTCTACTCACTTCCTCATGCATGAAGGTCATCAAGTCACCATTGGACTTTACAAACAGAAAGTCGCCTACACCTGCAGTTCCTTGAGCTCCTACCGACAAATTACCCAACCCGGGCATGCTCACATATCCTCTCTCTCCCATAAATGCAGGGTTCAGTTCATGACGATAGGTAGCACCTCCCAAAAAGTAGGCAGAACGATTAATCTGAGGTTGTGCTACTGCTTCCCCCACAAACGCAAAAACAGCCAATCCAGACAGTACCGTACACAATATATTTTTCTTCATTTGTTTCATTTTTTCCCGTTCGTTATTAATTCAAATCTATATTCACGCCACCCGGTACAGACAGTTTAATACTTGTTACCTTCAGCCATTGCGTATCTTTCAAAGGTACACCAGTAGCACTTCCCGGAACAGCTGTCAGTTTAAAGCAAATACGATCAATCTTCGACAAGAACGCCGTATCCTCCGAAGTCAGATTCAAAACCAGCTCGCTGGTCACCGGTTTTTCTCCATCCGTACTTTCTGTAACATACTGTTTATCCTCTTCTATTGTTTTCTTCACAGCAGTCAACTCATTACCATACACATCTTTAATCAACACGTTTTCAGGTTTTAACTGCAATTTCAATGGTATGGCATTATCTACCGTTAAAAGAACATTGGCTTTTTTCAGAATTACCTTATCTAAATCATTCAGGTCTTTATTCAAATCTTGAACGGAATCATTGTACACGATATTTAAGTTCTGCTCAAAACTCAACGGCACATCTACTTCATAACTTGACGGCATTTCGTATGCTCTGCCCAATTCTGCAGTATAATAATCTTCATTGCGGACAACAGGCTGTAAATCAACCTCAATGTCATCCGGAATTGTTTCCAACAGATTATTTATGTCTTCTACTTTCACGTTACTCGTCACTCCCTCAATTGTACATTCACCAGTACGAGAAAGAGCAATCACATTTTTACCCGACGCTAATACTACAGGAGTTTTGCCATAACCGCTTCCCACTTTTACTTCTTTACCATCAATCTGAGCATTACCTTTCATCGGAGTAAGTACAGCATCAACTTCTACCGGTGTCTCCAATTGGTTTTCAGCTCTCAGCAGAATCACCGGATTGGTAATATCCATACGAGTTTCTTCATCTTTCAAGAAATCAGGCAAATCGTTCAATTCTATATTAGTAGTTTCCGCTTTAATCTCAGGCTGAATGACTCCGGTTACACTATTTGCGGTCATTTCTCTTAAAACAGTCTTCGGAACTAAAGATAAGATTCCTGTACCTGAAACTCCAGAGGTAACGACTTCGCCCTCCATAGAAATCACTCCTTCAATAGTCAGTGTACCCCCATTAGGTTTCTTTCCAGCTCCGGCATTTTCACTAAACTTATATCCTTCCACTTTCAATGTACGGCTATAAGATGAACCATTTTCAGACAAAACCTGCCCATCCAAAATTAACTCATGTCCTTGAATTCCTTCTTCAGCCTTAAACACGATGTAATCAGGAAATACAATCTTCAGTTTATTTGCTTGCACACGAGTAAAATTCAGACTTTGTTCTTTTTGAAAATCAATCGTCAAAATCAAATCAACCGGAGCTTTCGCATACAGAGCCCCCAATTCTTTCAAAGCCTCATCAATATTGTTTGATTTTGCTTCAAAATCACCAAACGTAGTTACTGTTGCCGGGACTTCAACACTAGAAGATGTAGCATTAACAATCTCTGTTGGACTCAAATTAGTAGTAGTTTCACTAATCGTCACCTCCTTCACCGTAGTAGGCTCTACATCAATATCATCCTTTTTCGTCAGATGGTATACACGGGTAGTAGCATCAGGTTGAAGAATATCTCCTTCTTCCACCTCAATAATTTTACTCAAGTAGGCGGTATCTGAACTACCAGCAGGAATTGTGAGATGCTCTCCTCCCACATTAATTGTCATGTCAATGTCCTTATCAAGATCATACTTGTTATCCACACATGACACCATCCACAATGGGAACGACAGCAAAAAGCCCCATAAAGGATATATTTTTTTCACCTTACACATCATAATTTTATTTTAACTAAAATTCAACTATCATTATCAATAACGTTTCTCCACTTACAAATGTTGAGAAAAATCGACCACAAATATAGAAAAATTTACTATTCCCATGAATTAAAGTCTTAAATCAGTATAAAATCTCTCATAAACTTCCTTTTGCAAGAACAAAACAGAAATCCTATCTTTGCAAAAAAGTTACAAAAATATGATTCACGAATACCAACTCCGGATTCTGCCCGAACAGGCAGCCAGCGAACAATCACTCAAACAATACATCGGTCGAGAAAAAGGTTTGGACGTACGTACCATTAATGCCATACGTATCTTGAAACGAAGCATTGATGCGCGTCAACGTACCATTTATGTCAACCTGACCATTCGTGTATTTGTCAACGAAACACCCTCTGAGGAAGAATTTGAACGTACGGATTATCCCAATGTAGAGGGTCGTCCTGCAGTCATTGTAGTGGGTGCAGGTCCTGGAGGATTGTTTGCAGCCCTCAAGCTCATAGAATTAGGCCTTCGTCCTATTGTGGTAGAACGAGGAAAGAATGTACGTGAACGAAAAGAAGACCTGGCCCGTATCAGCCGGGAACACAAGGTAAACGCTGAATCAAACTACAGCTTTGGAGAAGGTGGAGCCGGAGCTTATTCCGACGGAAAGCTCTACACCCGCAGTAAAAAGAGAGGTAGCGTAGAAAAAATATTAAATGTATTCTGCCAGCACGGAGCCAGTCCTACCATTTTGTCGGACGCTCATCCGCACATTGGAACGGACAAGCTTCCCAGAGTCATCGAAAACATGCGCAACACCATTCTTGCCTGTGGAGGAGAAGTACACTTCCAGACTCGAATGGAAGCTATACTCATAGAAGGTCAAAAGGTAAAAGGCATTGAAACGAATACCGGAAAGACCTTTTTAGGCCCCGTTATTTTAGCTACCGGACATTCTGCCCGAGATGTATATCGCTGGTTGTATGCCCATGGGGTGCAACTGGAAACCAAAGGAATTGCCATCGGCGTGCGACTGGAACACCCGTCCATGCTGATTGACCAGATACAATATCACAATAAAAACGGACGAGGAAAGTACCTTCCGGCCGCCGAATACAGTTTCGTACAGCAAGTAGACGGACGAGGAGTGTACAGCTTCTGCATGTGCCCCGGTGGATTTGTCGTACCGGCAGCCAGCGGTCCTCACCAGCTGGTAGTCAACGGTATGAGCCCGAGCAACCGCAGCACCAAATGGAGCAACTCGGGTATGGTGGTAGAAACACGTCCGGAAGACCTTCTGTTGCCGGAAATGCAACTCCAGGCGGAACCTTTCCCCGAATCCAATGAAAGCCTGACGGAAGAACTGATTCTGCGCGACGGAAAGCAGCCAGAAGGTACTATCCATACATTAGCCATGATGCGTTTCCAGGAAAAACTGGAACAAATCTGCTGGCAACAGGGAAATATGCGTCAGACTGCCCCCTCGCAACGTATGGTCGATTTTACACGAAAGAAACTCAGCTATGATCTTCCGGCTACCTCTTATAGCCCGGGATTAGTATCTTCTCCCCTTCATTTCTGGATGCCCTCTTTCCTGAGCGAACGACTGAGCAAAGGATTCCAGCTTTTCGGGAAGAGTTCACGTGGCTTTCTCACTAACGAAGCAGTCATGATTGCCGTAGAAACACGTACCTCCTCCCCCGTACGTATCGTACGCGATAAAGATACCCTGCAACATCTTACCGTGGAAGGTCTCTTCCCCTGTGGAGAAGGTGCCGGATATGCCGGAGGTATTGTCTCTGCGGGAATTGACGGAGAACGATGTGCTGAAGCCGTAGCCAATTATTTAAACCATTAATTACCTTATTATATGCACCACCTGCCGGAAATAGCCATCATTGAGCCCAACACGCTGACGGCCCTCGGACTACGTACGATTCTGGAAGAACTTATTCCCGAGGCAGTCATACGTACGTTTTCTTCTTTTGAAAAACTGATAGACGATACACCCGACATGTATGCACATTATTTTGTGTCGGCCAACGTGTATTTTGAGCATACGTCATTTTTTCTGGAAAGAAAACCCAAGTGTATTGTGCTCTCCGCAGGAGAACCTCCCTTGCTGACTGGTATTCCAAGCCTGAATATTCTTCTTCCGCAGGAGCAACTGGTAAAAACCATCATGCAGACCCGAAAACGAGGCCACGAGCTGACGCATCATCCCGTAACGCCTCCCGCCACCGATGCAGAACATGAACTAAGTGCCCGAGAGATTGAGGTGCTCAGGCTTGTGACTAAAGGGTTAATTAACAAAGAGATAGCAGACAAGCTACACATTAGTCTGACTACGGTTATTTCCCACCGGAAAAACATCACAGAAAAATTGGGTATTAAGTCCGTATCCGGCCTGGCCATCTATGCGGTCATGCACGGATACGTAGAAGCCGACAGTATATAAAGTTTATTTAAATAACTTCGGCAACCAATTATTCAAATATTTTCGCCAGTTGCGCCATTCATGCCCGCCATCCGTCTCTGCATATTCATATTTATACCCATGACGATCAAGCAACTGACGAAACTCCACATTGTCCTGATATAAAAAATCTGCATTTCCGATAGCTATAAAATACAGTTTTGGAGCTGCCGCAAACTGAGTTGCTAACTTTTCCTCCAGATTCTTATAGATATAAGTGTTCTCTCCTTTCGACTCACGGTTAATTGCCGCAGAAAAGAGTCCTACATAATCAAACTTGTCCGGATAATTGGCAGAGATATACAATGAATGAAATCCTCCCATCGACAATCCGGCAATTGCCCGATGCGCCTTATCGTTTATCGTCCGGTAATGACTTTCCACAAAATTCATAATATCCGGAAATGCTTTCTCATAAGACCCCTCCATGGTTTTCGGATTCATGAAAGAAGGTTTGTACATGCTGTTAGGATATTCCCCCGGTACAGCCTGCTGTGCCCCATTTCCATTCGGCATCACTACAATCATTGGCTCTGCTTTTCCTTGTGCTATCAAATTATCCAAGATCTGTACAGCACGCCCCAGTTCACTCCAGGCATTCTCATCTCCTCCGGCCCCGTGCAACAAATAAAGAACCGGGTAACGTTTTGTCCCTTCCTCATAACCAGCTGGGGTATATACCATCATCCGACGACGTTCCATCCCCAAAGAAGGGCTCGGATACCACACCTTCGCAACCGTCCCATGAGGTACTTCCCGAACAAAATAATTCTCAGACAAAGCTCCATCCACAAGAAAATAATTCATGTAAGTAGCTATATCACGAAGCATATATACATTGGAGGGATCAAGCATACGCACGCCATCCACATAAAAGCAATAAGTATGCAGTTCGGGCGCAGGCAAAGCAACCGTATAGCTCCACACACCATTCTCTCCTTTTTCCATCCGTTGACGTCCTGCCATTTCTACCTCTCCCAATGGAGTCTGCTGTCGGGACTTTTCAAAGAAGTCTGTTTCTACCCATACTTCCCTGGCCTCAGGAGCCAGCAGACGAAAAGTCACAGTTTGATTCTTTACTTCGGGAGAAATAAGATCTCCCGTATTGACAGCCACAGTTTCCTGTGCCCAAGCGGAGAGCGAGAAAATACATACCGCTACCAAACTCAAAAATTGTTTCATTCTTTTCATACGTTAATCCTATTACTACGTACAAAAATAAGCAAAATCCTCATTTATTAGGATTGCCCGTCCAAGCAAATTGGCGTTACTTTGCAGCCGTTAACTAAACTATATCTTTCAACAGAATGAAAAAAAATATTGCTATTGTTTCGTTACTGGCTGTTTCTATAAAGAGCGCCTTGGCAGGTCCGGTATCACCTGAGAACTCTCTACCTAAAGATACAACAAAGGTTATTGACATAGAAGAGGTTGTGGTTATTGCTACTCCGAAGGAGAACAACCGTCTGCGTCAGCAAGCCACTTCGTCAACTTCCTTCTCACAAAGTGCAATGCGCAATAATTCGGTAACCTCTGTAAAATCATTGTCTGCACTGGTTCCGAACTTATTCATTCCAGACTATGGTTCTAAACTGACGACTTCGGTTTACATCCGAGGCATCGGCTCGCGCATCAATACACCGGCTGTGGGACTTTATGTGGACAATATTCCCTTTATCGACAAATCGGCCTTCGATTTCAATTATTCTGATATTGAACGTATCGACGTAATGCGAGGTCCGCAAGGAACGCTCTACGGACGTAATACCATGGGAGGACTTATCCGTGTGTTTACCAAATCACCGTTTACGTATCAGGGAACAGACCTTCGTTTAGGTGCTGCCACCTACAACAATTACAATGCCTCACTTACGCATTACCATCGTATTTCCAATCAGTTTGCCTTTTCTGTGGGATTGTTTTATGACCACAAAGGAGGTTTCTTCAAAAACGACTTTAACGGAAAACGAATTGATACGGACAATGAGTTCGGCGGACGTATACGTGCCATTTATTTGCCGACCGAAAACCTGAAGCTTGACTTTACCGTGAACTACGAATATACCAACCAGGGCGGCTATCCGTATGCATACACAGGTAAAGTCAAAGGAGAAGAAGACCGTGCCGACTACATCGGACGTATCTCTTACGACAATTCCTGCGGATACAAACGTAACCTGCTGAACACCGGACTGAACCTGGAATATCAAGCTGACAACTTCATTCTGAGTAGCGTAACTGGTTTTCAGTACCTGCGCGACCACATGGACCTGGACCAGGACTTTACGGAGCAGAACATCTACACCATGATGCAGAAGCAGAATTCCAAGACACTTAGCGAAGAAATCGTATTGAAATCCAAACCCGGACGCCGCTGGCAGTGGACTACCGGAGTGAGCGGATTCTATCAGTGGCTGGATACAGAGGCTCCTGTCACCTTCCAGAAGGACGGAGTAAACTGGCTGAATTCGACTATCAACACTAACGCCAATAAATACATGCCCACGATATCAATGGGCAACATGAGCATGAAGCTAAACTTCAATGATGTAATTAATGGTAAACAACTTGCTATTCCAGGAAAATTCAGCACACCGATTTTAAATGGAGCCATTTTCCACCAGTCCACTTTCAATGACCTCTTCGGGCTGGAAGGACTCTCTTTCACAGCCGGTCTTCGCATGGACTATGAAAGCCTGAAGCTGGATTACTATAGTGGTTGCCAATTTACACATACCTACTCATTAGGCGGAACGTTGACTCCAATTAACAAAGTAATTGAGATGATTCCGGCAAAAGAATTCAACGTAAACAACAGTTATAATGGAAAGCTGTCGCACGACTACATCCAGCTGTTGCCTAAATTCGCCTTGCAATACGACTTTGATTCACGCAACAATATCTACGCGAGTGTATCTAAAGGATACCGTTCGGGAGGATACAACATTCAGATGTTCTCTGACCTGCTACAAAATGACATGCAGGCAAGCATGATGAAAAATGTGGCTGATGTAACTATCCCTGTAGTCAATAATGTACCAATGCTAAATGAAGAACAGAAACAGATGATTGCAGGAATGCTGAACGGTATGGCTCAAAGCCCGCAAACAGACGTAAAGGCAGCTACCCTTTACAAACCGGAATATTCATGGAATTACGAAATCGGTTCTCACCTCACCCTGTTCAACGGAAAGTTACAAGCCGACCTCTCAGCTTTCTACATGGACACTCGCGACCAGCAGTTGTCACGCTTTGCAGAAAGTGGATTAGGACGTATCACGGTAAATGCTGGAAAAAGCCGTAGCTTAGGAGCGGAAGCCAGCTTACGCGCACAGCTTACTGACCAGTTCAGCCTGAACGGAAACTACGGATATACATACGCCACCTTCACTGATTATGTGATAAGTGAAACAGAAAATTATAACGGCAACTATGTACCCTTCGTTCCTAAACATACATTTGCCGTAGGCGGACAATACATCTTCCCGCTGCGCAAGAACGCTATTCTGGACAACATCACCCTGGATGCCAACTATCGCGCTGCAGGACGTATCTACTGGACAGAACAGAACAATGCCAGTCAGGCACTTTACGGCACACTGAATGGCCGACTCAGCTTGAACAAGGGTAACGGACAAATTGGTTTCTGGGTGAACAATGCCTTAAACAAAGATTATCAGGCGTTCTACTTTGAAACAATGAGCCGTGGATTCGCGCAAAAAGGACGTCCCGTACAAGTGGGAATTGACATCCGTTGCCGCTTCTAAAAAACGCAAGGACGTTTTATTCAAAACGCAAGTGCGTTTCAACTAAAACGTAAGTGCATTTAAGACAAAACGCAAGGACGTTTGATGTGAAACGTCCTTGCGTTTTATTCTATAGAAAACCCTATTAGCTTCTTAATCGATAACTAATTGATAATCAAGATAAACGGAATTATTCCAAAGAGCTGTTTTTCCGTGGAAGCATGTCTGCCGAAGGGCATTCATAGTTACTAATCGGTAATTTTACCTTTTTCAATTCTTTCAATTTGAATACAGGAGCCTCTACCCCTTCAGGATACTTCATGTGAGAATAGGTACGAAAATATTCCAGACACGCATCTTTCCACCATACCGCATCATTCGCCTGAATATCCAGCCGTTTAGCCACCGCCTGAAAACGCTCCTCATCCACATACGGTTTCATCTGGTTCCACACTTTCTGGAACTCACGCACTTTATCAACGCCTTGCTGATATTTATAACACAATTCATCCCAAAGAGTACGTCCAGACTTTAATGAATGATTCCAATCTACATGATGAAACCACAACAAAAATTCTTCCGGACATAGCTCCAATGAATTGAATACGTGGGCTAAAGAATCTGGATACTGAGACACCGCATCACTTCCAGAACGGCTCCGGTCAAATCCCAAACCTTTTTTGTCTGCCTGATGATAATACGACGGCAACCAATCTGCACGAGCGCCCGGTACCTCACACCAGGGTTCCGGTCCGTAATGATGACTCCAAGCAAAAATATGATGTAATCCTAACGGCATCATGTAATCTACCACCGCCTCCCGACTATCCATCATGACTTGCGTCATGGGCTCTACGAATTTAGGGTCCGACGTAAAAGTCTGTGCCAGCCACTCTTTAGCTATTTCTTCAGAAGAAAGCGAGGGATTCCATGCCAGCCGGCCATACGCATACCAGTTAGCCTGCGCAAAATCATGTCCGCACCAGTTGGTATCATCACCTATATTGGCCACTCCAGCCACCCCTTTTAAAGAAGCAGGAGACACATACCGATAAAACTCCTTCCACATAGTAGCCAGGTAAGCCAGATGATTGGAATGCCCTAAGTACTCCTGTGTAACCTGAAATTCAGCCATCAACGGGGTGTGGGGCATCGCACCAAACAACGGACTGTAAGGTTCTCTCGGCTGGAAGTCAATCGGACCGTTTTTCACCTGCACAATCACATTATCCCAAAACTTTCCATCCAAAGGTTTAAACTCCAGATAAGCCTGTTTGGCTCTGTCGGCATCCGACGGACTGTACACAAATGCACGCCACATCATGATTCCTCCGTAGGGTTTCAGGGCCCTTGCCATCATATTCGCTCCTTCGGCATGCGTACGCCCGTAATCGCACGGACCAGGTTGTCCTTCTGAATTAGCCTTGACCAGGAAACCTCCAAAATCAGGAATAAGACTGTAAATCTCATGTACCTTCTTCTTCCACCACTCAGCCACTTCCTCATTCAACGGGTCGGCTGTAGACAATCCTCCCAACTGCATGGGAGAAGCAAAGTTGACCGAAAGATAGACTTTTATTCCGTACGGCCGGAAAATATCCGCAAGCACGCGTACCTTTTCAAGGTATTCGCTGGAAAGTATTTTAACCGAAGCGTTGACATTGTTAAGTACTGTCCCGTTGATACCAACCGAAGCATTGGCCCGGGCATATTCCTGATAACGTGCCGACACAGTATCTGAAAGTTCGTCCCACTGCCACAAGGATTTACCGGCATATCCACGCTCTATCGTGCCATCCAGATTATCCCAATGATTCAGTACACGTACATCGAAGGCTGGTTCTTCTGCAATATCCAGACGGGTACAATCTGCCCCTTCTGCCTGCAAACGTAAAAGATGATAGGCCGCATAAAGCAAGCCCTGTTCAGTAGTAGAGCCAAGCACTATCTTTTCATCGGAAGTACGTATGGTGTACCCTTCCTTCCCCAGCTTACGATGAGCTTCATCAGCAAACAGTTGTAGTTCAACCGCCTTTCCACGCCATAAAGAAGCCAGTTCCTCACGAGCTATGGCAATGGTAGGAGAAGAAATTGAACAACAGACAGACGCCTGTCGCAACCAGAGTTTACTTCCATCTTCCGCAAATAAGGTCAGTCCGAAAGACAAAAGACATATACCCAACAAGTACTTTTTATTCATCCGCACTTCCTTTTATGGTCTGAATCTTACCCTCTTCATCGTATTCCAATTCAACCACTTTTAAACTGCGAAGCCAGGTCTTTCCACCTGAAGGAACACAATCATGATGGAAAAGATACCACTTTCCTTTATATTCTGCAATAGAGTGATGGGTAGTCCATCCTACTACCGGAGTCAGAATTACTCCCTGATATGTAAACGGTCCATAAGGATTGTCGCCTACCGCATAACACAACAGATGGGTATCGCCCGTAGAATAAGAGAAATAATATTTACCTTTATATTTATGCATCCACGAAGCCTCAAAGAAACGATGCGGATCGCCTGCAAACAAAGGTTTGCCATCTTCTCCCAATACGATGACCGGACGGGGTTCTTCTGCAAATTCCAACATATTATCCGATAATTTTACCACACGACTGGGCAAAGCCGGTTCATTATCAGCCGGGAGACATGGACTTTCAATGGCTTTGTTATCACGGTAACGCTGCAACTGTCCTCCCCAGATTCCGCCAAAATACATGTAGTAGCTTCCGTCATCATCGCGGAAAACTGCCGCATCAATACTGTAGCTTCCACGAATCGGATCGGGCTGAGGAATAAACGGACCTTCAGGTTTATCGCTAATGGCTACCCCCATACGGAAAATATCATTCCGGTCTTTCAACGGAAAATACAAGTAATATTTTCCATCCTTGCAGGCAATGTCACAGTCCCACAGCTGGCGTCCGGCCCAAGGTATATCAGCAACCTTCAAAGCCACTCCATGATCGACGATTTCACCATGCATCACGTCATCCGTCGACAGTACATGGTAATCATTCATATCAAAATGGTCACCGTTGTCATTTTCAGGAATACCTGATTCACGGTCGTGTGAAGGATAAATATACAAACGTCCGTTAAATACATGTACTGACGGATCTGCCATATAGTCGGCAGGAAACAAATATCTTTCTTCCTTTTTCATTTTTATATTGATTTATGAGACTCTTACTGAAAGCGTCTCCTGTTAAACGTTATTTCTGTGCAATAGCTGTCGTATCCGACTGCTCATCCATCATTTTCTGTATAAATTCCTTAGGTTGATAGTTCCGGTCAAAAAGCAACGGATAGTCTCTTCTTCCACGAATCGGGAAATCATTCTTCCACGAATCACTATCTGTAACTCCCCATGCCGTTACACGCGTCACAATATCGGCATGTTTTTCAAAAAGCTGGAAGAACTGCTGCATTCTTTTATTCCATGCCTGGCTGACAGAATCAGGGAGTTCCTGCGGATAAGGATTCAATGTTTTCTTAAACGCAACCGTATCCGAGATGTTGGCGCTGCGAAGTGCAGTAGGCAGCGCACTCATATCCCATTCTGTAATCATCACCTTGACACCAGCTGAAGCAAAAGCAAGCATACTTTCTTCAAATTTCTGGATGTCGGGGTAATCCATTCCCATGTGTCCTTGCATGCCCACAGCATCAATACGCAATCCTTTTTCCTTCAATGAACGGACAAGCTTCACAACTCCTTCCCGACGCCCCTGCACGTCCATACCATAATCATTATAATAAAGTTCGGCATCCGGGTCAGCCTCGTGCGCATACTGGAAGGCCAGTGGAATAAACTCTTCTCCCAAGATTTCATAAAATTTACTTTTGCGATAGGAGCCATCTTCCACAATAGCTTCATTCACCACATCCCAGCCTTTTACTTTTCCTTTGTATCGTCCTACAACGGTCTGAATATGCGTTTTCATACGCTGTTTCAACTTTTCAGGAGAAACATTCTGACCTTTTTCATCTACGCAGAACCAGTCCGGAAGCTGAGAATGCCACACCAAGCAATGTCCTATCACCGTCATGCCATTGTCAATTCCGAACTGCACAAAGCGGTCGGCATCCTCAAAATGAAATTCTCCTTCTTTAGGCTGAATCTCCTCACACTTCATACAGTTTTCCGCTACAATGGAATTGAAATGCTGTTTCACAATCTTCACAGCTGAAGTATCAGCACCAGACGACTGATGTACATTCAGCGCTACTCCCATTAAAAACTTGTCTCCTACAACCTCTTTCAAAGATTTCTCTGATACAACCGTATCAGAAACCTTACTCCCGCATCCCATAATAAACAGGCTGCACAGCATCCATGATGCAATGTGTTTGTTCTTCATATATTCTTTCCTTGATTAATAGTCACTTTTACTTCTTCGAGCAGTTAATTCTGCCTGCATTTTCTCATTGTATTCTTTACTGATAGGATAGAAACATAATGCCACCACACCGACAAAAAAGAATGCGGCTGGAATCAGACTTGATGAAAGAATGATGCCATGAACGGCTGTATCACTTTGAGCTATATCCGCTCCAGAAACATAACCAAATCCCGACAGCAAGAAGCCCAATACAGCTCCTCCAATACCTAATCCGGCTTTCAGGGCAAACACCACTCCCGAAAAGATAAATCCCGTAGCACGACGGTAATTGATATATTCCGAATGGTCGGCCACATCGGCAATCATAGCCCAAAGCAAAGGAACCGTTGGTGCATAGGCCAAGCTCTTCAAGAAGTTCAATACGAACATCATTTCAATATCGTATTTTGAAGGGAAATAGAACAAAGCCGTGAAAATAGCCGTCAGCGCAAGACATACGATAAACGTACGCTTCTTGCCATATTTGTTGGCTAAAAATTCTGACAAACAAATTACGCCGAAAAACTGAACCAAAGCTCCCACCATATTAAATACGCCAAAGCCCACTTCGTATGCTTTGTCCGGAGAAGTTACAATCAACCCGAAAGCATCAAGTATATGATACCCGACTGAAGTTCCACCGTCAGTGGCTACCAACCCGATATTATCCAGGAAAGTAAACAAAGCTGCCTTATCCACATAGTTTTCAAAATAATAGTTCATGGCACTTCCCCACATAGCCAGTGTGATGAACACAAAAAGAGTCAAGACAAACATGGCACGCCAGGGCACACTGCTTAATACATCTTTTATATCCTGACGGGTATCATTTTTCTGATTGGCAGGCGGAGTAATACGTTCTTTTGCCGAGAAAAATACAATCACCAAAAACAAGAAACCTACGGCAGCAAACAAGGATATGGTACAGAGCCAGCCATGTGCCTTGTCACTACCTTCCGAAAACTTGCTGACCAACGGTAAGGTAAGCCCTTGTACCACAAACTGTGCAATCGTAGAAAAGACGAAACGCACAGAGGTAATACTGGTACGTTCTTTAATATCTGACGACATAACTCCTCCCAATGAAGAATAAGGTGTATTATTAAAAGAATACATCGTCATCAGCAAGGTGTATGAAATTGTAGCATACAAAGCTACCAGTCCTTTTTCTTCAATACCCGGATTGTAAAAGGCCAGTACATAGAACACCATGAAAGGAAGTGCTGTCCATAATACCCATGGACGATATTTTCCCCATTTCGTCTGAGTCCGGTCAGACAAAATACCGACAGTGGGATCTACAAACGCATCCACAATACGTGCTACCAACATGACGGTTCCTGCAATTGCTCCTTCCAGCCCAAACACATCCGTATAGAATTTGGTCTGGTAAATCATCATCATCTGGAATACCAGATTTGCGGAACAGTCTCCTAATCCATAGCCCACCTTTTCGGCCATGGATACTTTCTGATTCTGAATCTTACTCATATCTGTTTATTATTTTTCATTCTGTATTACTGCTTCCACCAGACGGGTAGCTGCTGTTTTTTTATCCAAAGGGTGAATGTCATTCCATTCTCCCGTATCACTATTCTTTATCAGTGTAACGTGTGCATTCTCACGGGCTGTTTTCGCCTGCTGTTTTCTCAACTCAGCCCATGCTGCTCTCCCCGGATCATCCGGTGCCAGGAAATCAGCTAATTCAATGATATAGAAAGGAAGAGTTTCATCTTTGAAAAGTGTTCTCCAGTCGGCTATCAATGCACTGAGCAAAGACGAATATTCGCTCCAACGGCCCACATTTGACTCTCCTTGGTACCACACCACTCCTTTGAACGTATAATGACGTAATGGATAAATCATCCCATTATACAAGCCAACAGGAGTGTAATGAAAGGCTGTAGAAGAAGGAGAAGGGGGCATCACCGTACCTATTTTGTGCTTCCATCCCCCTTCCAGATTTACTTCTTTCCCGTCACAAATCAACTTATAAGGCTTTTCCTTTACAAAAGAAGGACGTCCTCCATAACTAAACAACCGTACAGTAAGTTGATTTTTTCCCTTCTTCAGCAACTTGGAAGGTACTTTATAAATACGAGGAGGATACTGATAGGAAACAGTGCCGACGAAATGTCCGTTTACAAACACAGAGTCTGCATCCACAATGCACCCTAAGCGTAAAACGGCTTCTTTTCCACTCCAGTCCTCTGGTACAAAAAAGTCCTTCCTGAACCAATGAACTCCGTTCAAAGGACGGCCATTACGAATGGCCCAGTTATCTGAAAACATATCTACCTTTTCCCAATCCGAATCATCATAATCCTCCGCATACCAAGGTGTCACACCATGAAGTCCTGCATCAGACTTATACAATACTTTATTCCATGCCTGTTGATGCAGCCTTTCAGTTTCTGTTATCCGAGAAACTAATTCTGTATCCTCATACAAGGCCTTCTGATGTACATACTCCGGAAAGTTTTGCAATCCTTTTTCACTAACCCAAGCTTCCACCGGAGTACCTCCCCAACTTGCATTAATAATACCTACCGGCACATTAGTCTTTTCTTCCAGCAACCGGGAAAAGAAATAACATATCGCAGAAAAATCTTTTACATTTTCGGTCGTCATCGGACGCCAGGTTACAGGACGAATATCTTCTTTCTGTTGAGAAAAATCATACGAATAAGGAACTTTCACATATCGAACAGAGGTATTTTCATATCCTTCTATCTCGTCTGCATATTTATCCATCACTCGATTAACCGGAAGTTCCATATTAGACTGACCTGAACATAAAAAGACATCTCCTACGAGAATATCATTTAAAACAATGTCGTTAATTGTCATAGAGTAAGGTCCTCCGGCTTTCATGGCAGGCAGTGTTACAGCCCATTTCCCATTCTCATCCGCCGTTACCTTATATTGTTTCTTTTGAAACTTTACACAAACCTTCTCAGACGGATCAGCCTTACCCCATATTGTTAACGGAGCATTTCGCTGCAACACCATACCGTCTGATACCAGCACAGGTAAAACCACCTTTGCAAAAGCTCCAAAATCACAAGAAGCAAGCAAGGCTAAGCCTAATAAAAAACGTTTAATAATAAAATGTGTTTTCATATACTTTTCATTGTATTTTTCACTGTAACAAAAATACGGAAAGGTTATTAATACGTATGTCCGACAGGATACCAAGCTTACATCTATGGTTACATTTCATTTTCTATTGTAACAAAAAGCATATGTATATGTTACACCATCTCTACAATAAGGGTATTAACGTCCACATACACTGCTTATTTTAAGCACCGCCCTATACCAGAAACTCTATAAAATATCTATTTAATTCCTTTACTTTTCATTGAGAAATGAAAAAAAAGAATTTACTTTGCATCACTAACAATACGTACATTTCAACAAACTTATCCATTAGGGAAATAACCAAGTGTAAACTTATGATACAGATAATGAAAAACAAAACCTTTATTTTAATCATCTTTCTGTGTTTTCTACCTCTTTTTTGTAAAGGACAGTTTTGTAAGTTATATTCAACTCATGGAGATATATCCAGCAGTATGATTAGTCATATATACCAAGACGCTAAGGGTTACATCTGGGTTGCAACAGAAAATGGATTAAATAAATATGATGGAGCTAAATTTACCAACTATAAGAACCAATTCAATGATTCCACCTCACTGCTTGGGAATCATGTATACAGAACTTTTCAAGACGCCAAAGGACATCTATACATACTTTCCACCAAAGGATTACAAATGTATGAATATAAATCCGACTCTTTCAAGACTATCAAAAAATCCAATTCATCATACAACAATAAAAGTATCGCACAACTCAGCGATGGCAGTATCTTAATTGGTACAAGTGGATATGGTATCAAAAAACTCACTTTTGACCATAAAGGAAATATTCAAATTGAGAATTGGAATCCATCTTTAATTGGACATACAATCAATGATATCATGGAAGACCGTAAGGGGAATATATGGATTTGCACGGAATATCATGGTATGATCAGAATTGATAAAAACAAAAAGATTCATCATTATACTCTTGGAAAACTCTATGGAAATCAATTTATCAATTGTTGTACAGAAGACTCAAATGGTAATATATATGCAGGAACCAGCGGACGAGGAGTTTTTATATACAATCAGGCGGATAATACCTTTCATCAAATATTTCATTCCAATTTCCCCATTAAAGTTCTTAAACAAAATGAGAACCTCATGCTGATTGGCATTGATGGAGAAGGAATTGTAGCTTATGACATTTCAAAAAAATCCATAGCCAACACGGATTTTTACATAGACAACATAAACATCAAGAAAAGCAAAGTACATTCTTTGCTGACAGACAGCAGCAATAATCTTTGGATTGGTATCTACCAGAAAGGAGTAGCATTTATTCCTTCACAAGCGAATATGTTTAACTACATCGGAAACTTCTCATCTATCCGAAATTACATAGGAAGTAATTGTATTACAGCTTTGTGCGAAACCACAGATAAGGGTAAACTAATTGTAGGTACAGACAATGATGGTATTTATTTATTAGACAAAAACTACAACTTTATCCAACATCTAACTCAAGATAAAAACCCGGATGTTCCTCCTACCGTCATGTGCCTTTTTGAAGACTCCAATAAAAAGGTATGGATAGGTTCATACCTTAGTGGAATATCTGTATTCGATTCGCAAACAAACAAACTTTCAAAAACTTCACTGCGAAATAATGAAGGGAATGAAATAACAAAAGTATATAGATTCGTAGAAGACCCTCATAAAAGATTGTGGATAGGCACAATGGGAACAGGGCTTTATTATGTAGATTTACCAGCTTCATCGGCTTCTTATAGTGACCTGAAAGTACATCAGGCTCTATCAGAGAAAGAAATCAATCAATGGATTAATACTTTATTGTATATTCCAAACGGACGATTGTATATAGGTACTTATGATGGTATTAAATGCATAGATACTGAGAAGCTCAAAGTCGTAGGTAAGGAAAAAGTGCTCATAGGCTTAAGTATAAATACCATTGCACAAGGGCCAGACGACCATATATGGGCAGGAACCCCGGAAGGAATCTATGTAATGGATTATAATTTGAATATAATTGAGAAATTTACAACTCACAATGGACTCCCCAATAATCTGATCTCATCAATCATTGTGGATAAAAACAAGGATATATGGGTAAGTACAAGTCAGGGAATTGCCAAATATAATTCACATAACAAATCGTTTATTCCTTTCTTTGCATCAGACGGATTATACAATAATGAATTTTCAAGAAATGCCTATTGCATATCTCCCGACGGAAAAATTCTGTTTGGGGGAACCAATGGCATTGTCTTTTTTAACCCGAATGACATCGAAACACAGAAGTTTCAAAGCAATATAAGAATTACCGGTTTCTATCTGCATGATAAAGCTGTCAACGAAATGACCCAATCTGGAAGTTATCATGTGATAGATAATGATATATTTCATACCCAAGAAATCAATCTGTCCCACTATGACAATTCGTTTTATATAGAATTTGCTACAGACAATTTCATTTCCCCACAGAACTATTTATATTCCATGAATAATGGAACATGGAACTCTTTGCCCAAAGGAAGCTCCCGTGTTTCCTTCAGTAATCTTCCTGTAGGAAAATACGAATTTAAAGTAAAAGCAATCAATGGCACTTCTGAATCTAAAATAAAGACAATAGTCATTAATATACATCCTGCATGGTACAACTCCGGTCTGGCATGGGTTATCTATATCTTAATCATCATTAGTATAATAGCCATCTTCATACATCAGGCTAAAGAAAAATACAGAGTAAGACAGGAGATGCTAAAACACAAACATCTGGAAGAGATTAATGAAAGTAAATTACAGTTCTTCATTAATATTTCTCATGAAATCAGAACTCCGATGTCTTTAATCATCAGTCCATTACAGAAATTAATCTCTACAGATAATGACAGCGAAAGACAAAAAAGCTATTCATTGATAGAACGTAATGCGCAAAGAATTCTAAACCTGATCAACCAATTAATGGACATCAGAAAGATAGATAAGAACCAAATGAAGCTAAGTTTCACAGAAGTGGATTTAATCAGCTTTATCAATGACATAAAAAATACATTTGCATATCAAGCAGCTGCTAAAGGAGCTAAATTAAACATTATAACCCAAATGGAGAGCCTGAAAGTTTGGCTGGATCCTAATAACTTTGACAAAGTAATCTTTAATTTACTCTCAAACTCCTTCAAACATATCCAGAATGAAGGAGAAATCAACATATATATCAACTCCGTCAATAACTCTTCAAATGTTTATCCATTGAATAACTATGCAGAAATCATTATTGAAGACAATGGAACCGGCATAAAGGAAAGTGAGATGGAACGTATTTTTGAAAGATTCTATCAGATAAGCGATGACCGGTCACGAAGCAAAGGAACCGGAATCGGGCTTCATCTATCTATGTCGCTCATAAAGATGCATCATGGTACTATCACGGTCAAGAACAATGAAAACAAGTCCGGATGTAGTTTTACCATCCATATTCCATTGGGATGTAGCCATCTGTCAACCGAAGAGCTTTATCAGAATAGTAATAAGAATATTTCAGAGCAACCATCCATTGAAGATCAGCCTCTGCAACATATTCCGGCTTCTATTGAAGAAAACGAAAATAGCGAAGACGGCACTAAAAAAGTAATCAGGAAAAAGCATTCTATATTAATTGTAGAAGATGAAGATGAGATACGAAATTATCTGCTCACTGAATTAGGAAGTCATTTCCGTGTGTTAAGTTGTAGCAACGGGAAGGAAGCACTCGACCTTATTATGCACCACATGCCTGATTTGGTTCTAAGTGACATCATGATGCCAGAAGTGAACGGCATCACGTTGCTTCGTAAATTAAAGCAGAATATCAAAACCAATCATATCCCGGTAATCCTTCTTACCGCCAAAAACAGTGAAAAGGATTATATCGAAGGACTTTCCCTAGGAGCAGACGCCTATATAGCCAAACCTTTCAACCTGGATATTTTAATAACAACTATTGAAAACCTGATTAAAAACAGAGAAATATTACGCAATAACTTTAGCGGAAAACAAGAACAAAACGACAATATTGAAGTGGCACAACCTCAGTCTGCAGATGAAAAGCTGATGCAAAAGGTTCTAAAAGTAATCAATAAGAACCTGAATAATCCAGATTTAAATGCAGAAATGATTGCAGCCGAAGTGGGTATAAGTCGTGTACACCTATACAGAAAACTAAAAGAACTGACCAACCAGTCTACCCGGGATTTTATCAGGAATATCAGACTGAAACAAGCTGAAATCCTGCTGAAATCTGAGAAGAATTACAGTATGTCTGAAATAGCCCAACTGGTAGGTTTCAACAATACAACTTACTTCTCCAATGCATTCAAAGAATTGTACGGAGTATCCCCCAGTAAATATACGGAACGCTGTAAAGAAAAAGAAGAGGAGAAGAAAGATGAATAAAAAGAGAGGAGATAGACGGGGTTGACCGAGTCTATCTCCTCTCTTCGTATAATACCCTATTACTTACTCTTTTTCAAAAGTTCAAGCATGGTAAGGGCATATCTCTTGCCAAGTTCTCTATAGCCAGCTGCACTAAAATGCAATCGATCGGATACGGCCTCACATCCTTCAGAAGAAACCACATGTACTACAGGAATCGTTTCAGGTAATTTCTGAATCACCGGATTCATCGATGCACAAGCTCCCCCTTGCCCTTCAGAAACAAGCTCACCAACTAAAAGAGGCAATGAGTTAGGCTGCAAACCAAGGTCTGAAAGAATATTATCGTATACTTTTTTTACCTTCATCGGCCAATCCGGATCTCCGGTATTGGATTCTCCTTGATGAAGAAGTATACCTTTTATAACTCCACACCGAGAAGCTTGTTTAGCAAGCTCGATTAATCTTGCATAAGGATTTCCATCATACTCAGCGACCATATTTTTTAACCAATCTGGAGATCCGGCCACATACGAAGCATAATTATCCTTATCAAATAATTCTATTCTACATCCTCCCACAGCCACATTAATAACACCTATTTCTACATCAGCTGGAAGGCTATCTGCCAATGTTCGTCCAAAATAGTCTGCTGGAGTTAAACCCGTTCCACATCTTGCCAAAGGAGGAACAGCAGTGTACCACTTACCTTTTTCCCGTCCTAAATCCGGGCAATCTACAGCTTGAAGCACCTTGAAACGCGGAGTTACATTCACCGTATCACACGCTTCTATTTTTGCATTTCCCTCCATATTCGACTGTCCTAAACAAAGATAGATATGAAACTTCTCATTCACCTTCTCGGTTCCAGTCTGAGCCTGTGCAGAAACAGGTCCCAAAGACAAAGCCATCAATGATGTCAATGTCACAAACATTCTTTTCACTTCCATTAGTTCAAAATTTATATTCAACAGTTATCTCTATTTATTTTTATCAAAAAGCTATTTTTAACTCCTCACCCTTATAGACTACAGACTTTTCTGTTACGTTCGATTTTCCATCTGAGGACAAGGCTATTTTTACAATCTTAAGGTTCCGCACCGGTTCCATCCCCTCATACTGACCACTCCGTTTACCAATAATCAAAATGGAATGCGCATCATCCCAAAACAGACGAATGCAAGAATATCCTCCTTTTTGATAGTTGTAGTCTGTACCTTCATCCTCATACAATTGATAGGTTCCATCTGTTCCTGCATAAACACGTATCTCCAAATCTGATTTCAAGGCTTTCTGCGCATTTTCTGCATATCCTGATGACAAAGGCAAGACAGTGCCAGCCTTGACAAATACAGGAATGTAGTCCGGAGAGACTGAAGTCTGAACCCAACCCGTTGACATATACTGGTTGTCATGGAAATCATACCATCCACCCTGAACGGCAGGCAGGTATGTCTTCCACACGACAGGTCCCTCTTCCACTATAGGAGAAACCAGCAGAAACCGACCAAACATATATTGATATTTCAAAGATAAAGCTTGAGTATCCTGAGGGAAATCCATCATCAGAGGACGTAACATCGTACCATTTCCCAATGAGACACATGCTGCTTCAGAATAGATATATGGTAAAAGGCGGTAACGCAGCTCCAATGATTTACGAGCCATATCCGTCACTTTATCTCCATAATTCCAAAACTCAGTATTGGTCATATACCCATGTACACGCATCAAAGGTAAAAAGACAGAAGTCTGAAGCCATCTGGAAAAACGCTCATGAAAATGTGCATCTGTATACTGTGCATCGCCCGGACGAAAGAATCCTCCAGCATCATAAGTCCACCAAGGCAGACCACAAACAGAAATACCCAGTCCTGCAACAATCTGACGACGAAATGTATCCCAGTCATTCCCGACATCTCCTGACCAAGTAGCAACCCCATATCGCTGAATGCCAGGAAATCCGCTACGGGTAAGCAGAATAGTCCGAGAAATAGAATCACTTTGTTTTCCCTCATCAGTGGAAAGACCTCGTAAACCTTCATATATCGTTTTGTTGACCACAAGTGGATACACATTCCGGAACACTTCTCCGGGGAAAGTGGAATGGTTTACCCTACGTCCTACCAAATCGTCATTTTCCGGCTCCGTTGCATCCAGCCACCAAGCATCTATTCCTATCGGAAGCACCAGACTATCCCGAAAGTTCTTCCAATAAAAAGAAGCAGCTTCCGGATTAAAAAAATCAACCCAAGGAGTACCTGGTATGTAATAGGACTTATCAGCTAAACGTTTTCCTAACACAGAATTTTGGTCCACTTTCGACCAGACCGACAACATCAGTCTCATGCCCATCCGGTGAAGACTGTCGGTCATTTCCCGAGGTGCAGGATAATCTGTCTCGTCAAAACGCATGGCATTCCATCCATATTTTCCCCAGTACTGCCAGTCCTGTACCATCAAGTCAACCGGCAATTTTTTTCTTCGAAATTCGGAAGCCGTTTCCAGAATTTCTTTTTGAGAATGAAAACGTTCCCGGCAATGAATGTATCCCAAAGCCCACGCTGGCAACATAGGGACTTCTCCTGTCGCTTCCCGATAAGAAGCAATCACTTCATCGGCTGTTCCTGCAAAGAAAGTATAATCTATTCCATTCGATACCGGAGAGCGAAAAGTAGTAGTTTCATCTACTTTTCTAAAATACACTTTAGGTGCATCCTCTTTAGTCAATTCAGCCCTTAAATTATGCTCTCCCGCTTTTAAATCTACCAATATGGAAACTGTAGGTGGCAACCAGAGATTATTCATGTCGACTACCGTATGCCCATCAATTGCCAGATTATGTCTACGCGCCATTAAACTTCCCACATCCAGCATCAAAGCATACTGTCCGTCTGATTCTACTTTCAACTTACCCACAAATACATTACTTTCACGCACTTCCTCCTTCCCCCCTTCAGTAGAAGTCACATTCACGGTTACTTTATTTCCTCCCAACCCCGTTTTCTGAAGTGCAACTACCGAAGAAGCAGGATTAAAATCTGTCAAACCATAATTATTCCACAAAAGTCCGTATCCTTTATTCGACATCACAAAAGGAATGGCTATCTGTGTATTAACCTGGGTCAGTCTTCTGGTTAAACCACGCACATTCAAATAACCATCCTGAAACTGTCCTAACCCGTAAAGACACTCATCAAACGGAGAATGAAAAGTCTGCGTAGAAACATACGTTTTTTCTCCTTGCACTGAAGAAGACTCTATCAGACTCGCCTCCTCTCCTACAATTTCCTTGCCACCAGAAGAAAGGAACGAAATCCGTCCGTCAGATACAGAAAACCTGACATTCAAATTCTTTAAAGACAAAATATAACTATCCTTCTCCTTTTTCAGTACATAATCAGGAACCTTCTTTGGAAGATATACTAATTCTGGAACTTCATGAGCTATGCCCATGCTTCGAATCACTCTTACAGCGTTGTTGGTCAGCGGACGAAGTTTCAACAGAGTGTCTGCTAATCGAAAAGTTACCTGCTCAGTCTCCTGCTTTTCCAACGTCCATTCCTGCAACTCATTAGTAGACGAGAGGCCGGGATCATTCCCGGCCAAACATTCTCCTCTCCACCCTACACAAGTGAAAACGGATAATAAAAATAAATTAACCCTGTTCATAGCATACGCAATATCATCAGTAATTCAGCTTCCAATAATCAAAATAAGCCAAATCTTTCGGAGCCTTTCCCTTAAAAATAAAATACAAGTCGTGTACACCTGTTACCTGTGGAATCTGTTCTTCCATTATCCGCCAACGATCACTTCCCCCAGTTCGTGGTACTTTAATCTTAGCTAACACCTGTCCGTCCAGCCCGTCAAGACGTACTTCCATAGTAATTTCCGCATTGTGAGTGGTAGACAAACGAGCAGAAAAACGAGAAGGAGCTTTCTCACCGAAATCAACAGCCCGTACTTTCGTATAAGCTCCATCTGCTAAGGCTGTAATAAAGACTCCTACCTGAGGATTATAAGCGCTCTTCATCTTTTCTGACCATGCCATTGTTTCCGCTTCCACCTTCTGGTACGGACAAAGAGGTTTTAAACTCTTCGTAACACCCTCTTTCACCATCTTCATGCAAGGAATTTTTCCATCAGACTGGAAATCAAGTTCCCTAACACACACAGAACGAGTAAAGCCACTTCCACCAGGAAGAGAAGCATCGTGATAAAACAAATAAGTTTTTCCTCTGAAATCGGCAATTCCAGGATGATTGGTGAAACTTCCTCCTTCTGTAGCCATCAAAGTACCTCCATACTTCCACGGGCCTTCTGGACTTTCAGCTGTAGCATACGCTAAATGTTCAGGAACCGGTCCTCCAGCATAAAAGAGGTAATACATTCCCTTACGTTTATACAGCCACGGAGCCTCTTCATACAAAGTAGGACGTTGTGGATCTCCCTCCCTGCGTCCAAAAGCTTCCGGCTTCATCGGTACCGCATGTATCTCCCCTTTATAAGATATCATATCCTTATTCAGCTTCACATAATAGCAGTTCGGATTTCCCCAATAAAGATAAGCCTGTCCATCTTCATCAATGAAGACTGTAGGATCTATATTGCCATAATCAGCTCGTACCAAAGGAGCTCCTATCGGATCATAAAAAGGCCCGTAAGGACTATCAGCCACAGCTACTCCAATAGCCGTTTCACCTTTACGGTCCGTCACAGGTACATACATATAAAATTTACCGTCACGTTCAATACACTGGGCAGCCCATGCATCTCCACCTGCCCATTCAAATGTCTTGAATGACAAAAGAGTGGGATGTTCGGTCCAGTTCACCATATCATCCGTGGAATAAAGTTTCCAGTCGTTCATGGTAAACCACGTAGAACCGTCTTCATCGTGACTTGTATAAAGGTACAGCTTGTCATTGTATACCATAGGAGCCGGATCAGCCGTATAAGATGTTTGGATAATGGGGTTTTGTGCATTTACTGCCAAACCAGACAACAAAACCACTCCCTGCATAATTCTGCACCATCGAATATTTAGTAAAGACAACTTTATATCTTTTCTTAAAATCTTTTTTATCATATATACTCTATTTATGCTGTAAACTAATATCAGAATTTCCAATAATCCAATTCAAATAAATCCTTATTATTCTCTCCTTCAAAACTAAGGTACAAATCATGTATGCCACTGACCGCATTGACCTCACAAGAATAAAGTTCATACTTAGATGTTTCATTTCCCTGCGGTATATTCACGTTTCCCACAATCTTTCCATCCGGAGCATCCAAACGAATTTTCAGATTTCCTCCCTCAAGAGGCAATGCGGAAACTTCAAAACGGCGAGCTTTATTCTTTCCAAAGTTCACTCCACGTACACAGATGTACTCTCCATTGTTCACATCTACCACCGAAAGAGACTTATCTGCATTCGGAGCAGTTTTCAATCCATATCCCCAAGCCATAGTTTCAGCTTCTACCTTACGGAACGGATTAAAAGTACCGATCTGCTCCAGCTTGGTATCCGCCCAATAAGGTACTTCTTGAATAGTTCCATCTTCATTATAGTGCATTTCTGCCACTGACACCGAACGGCGTTCATAATGAGTATTCGTTTCCAGTTTTAACAAATCATAATTCAATCCAAAGACATACGATTTCCCCTTATAATCCATAATACCAGGATGATTGCCTCTGGTTCTCTCCGTAGGGCGCATAATGTATCCTTTCGTTTTCCATGGTCCTGTAGGACTATCACTCATTGCATACCCTATTCCCTCCGGACAACAGGTAGAAGCAAAAGCCAAATAATAATGTCCATTACGTTTATAGAACCACGGACCTTCCTGATAATGCTCCGGAGTTTCTTTTAGCTTTACAATATCTCCAGAATATGAAATCATGTCTTCATTTAATTTCACATAATAACAATTGGGATTTCCCCAATACATATAAGCTTGCCCATCCTCATCGATGAACACGGTAGGATCAATATCATCCCAATGTTCTTTCTGCCATACAAGAGGCTTTCCTAGAGGATCCTTAAATGGTCCATAAGGACTGTCGGAAACAAGCACACCGATTCCATTTCCATGAATCGGACAATACATATAAAACTTACCATTGCGCTCAACTACCTGTTCAGCCCAAGCTCCATTATCACGCTTCACCCAATCAAAGCTCTTGAGAGAAGCAACAACCCCATGATCAGTCCAGTTAACCATATCGGTAGAAGTATACAACAACCAATCCTGCATTTTAAACCCTTCGGCATCATCTTCATCATGCGTCGTATAAAGAAATACCGTATCATTGTATACCATCGGTGCCGGATCGGCAGTATATTTCGTTTGAATAATAGGTCGTTGAGCATTTACATTCAGACAATTCAACAGTCCACAACCACTACACAGTAACAAAATCTTGCTAATATTCATAATATTCAATATTTAAGTTTATCAAATCGATTTTTCCCTATGTATCATTAAAAACTAATTACTCTACCAATTTCCACCAATCAAAATTGAAAAGCTTGCAGCCTTTTCTACCCTTAAAACAGAAATATAAATCATGTGTACCTGAAACAGCCTGTTCACCCTGTTTCACCGCTGTTTCTAAAGTCTTCCAGGCTTCCCATCCTCCGGTATGAGGTACTTGTATTTCTGTAATCAACGTGCCACCAATACTGTCGGCATACACTTCAATTATTCCGCCTCTCAATGCACTGGCCACACTTACTTCTAACTTGCTGGCACCCTTTTTGCCTAAATCGACTTCTCTGACCTTTATATAATCACCATTATGAATGTCTGATACATAAATTCCTGTCCGATCATTCGGCTCCGTCTTCACACCTTCAGAAAAAGCCATAGTCTCCGCTTCTACTCGCTGATAAGGATTTAGAGAACCTACCGGTTTTACTCCTTCTTGCGTAGCATTAATAACAGGGAATGTTCCGCCTGCATTGTATTCAAACTGTTCTACAGCCACAGAACGTCCGAATCCACCACCTCCAGGTAATTTTCCGGTATGATAAAAGAAATAAGAGTTCCCTTTATAATCAATCACCCCACAATGATTCGTAAATGAACCCGTATCCTGCAAAGGCATAATTTCTCCCATATATTTCCAGGGACCAACGGGCGATTTACTCATGGAATACGCAATATGTTCCGGAACACCCCCTGCCGCATACAGCAAATAATAATTATCCTTTCGCTTATAAAACCAAGGACCTTCCGTATAGATATCCTTGTATTTTTCTCCCTTCACACGCTTATCCGGATTTGGAGCTCCGAAACTGTTCACTGTTTGTTCCAGCTTCTTCACCTCACCCTTGATGGATATCATATCCTCATTCAATTCTGCATAATAAATATTCGGATTTCCCCAATACAAGAAAGCCCTTCCATCATCATCAATATACACAGTTGGGTCAATATAATCCCAACTGCCGTCACATAGCGGTTTCCCGATGGCATCCCGGAAGGGTCCCACAGGAGAATCACCTACCGCCACTCCGATAGCCATCGCTCCTGTAAGTTTTGAATGCAGACAGACATACCAATAAAATTTACCCTGACGCTCTACGCACTGTGCAGCCCATGCACGGTCATCTGCCCATTCAAAAGATTCTATGGCCAACGGAGAGCCATGGTCTGTCCAATTCACCATATCGTCCGTAGAATACACTCTCCATTCCTGCATCCAGAAAAAATCAGCTTTGTCCTCATCATGTCCTGTATACACATAAAGTCTGCCATCGTGCACCATAGGAGCAGGATCTGTCGTATAACAGGTCTGTACAATCGGATTCTGTGCCATCAGTATGGGAGAAATTAATCCTCCCAATACTGAAAATAATATCTTATTCCTTATCATCATTCCAATATTAACAATTTACTTCCGGGTAATCACTACACCTCCATTTTTAGGAATAGAAAGATTCAAAGTCTGTTTCTTGTTGATAACCTGTTCCTTGACTGAGCCTGCCAGTTTATCATTATCTTCATACAAATTGACGATTTCTCCTGCTGCAAACAAAGTTGAAACATCTATCTTTAATTTAATAGTTTCATCCTGTGCATTAATTCCTGCCACGTACCATTTACCAGCATGTTTACGTGCCATCACAATATATTTTCCAGGATAACCGTCTATAAACTTCACCTCATCCCAAGTAGTAGGCACTTTTTTCATGAAATCCACGGCCCAAGCTGGAGCGTCAGTCAGGTTATTAGGTGCCAATGCAAAATGCTGCACCGGACTCTGAAACAATACTGCCGTAGCCAATGCAAATACATCGGACGTAACTCTCAGCCGTCCCCCCGGTTCATTTTTCGCATTATAATATTTGTTCAAAGTACTTCCTCCGAAATCCATACTCCCAATCGTATTACGAACAAACGGATGGATACATGCATTGAATGCTTCTGCATCGCAGCTTCCCTGAGAGAAATTCATGTTTTCACTGGCCAATACCGCTTCACTGGCCGCATAATTAGGATACATACGTTCCCATCCACGCGGAATGGTACATCCATGAAAAATAACCAACAGTCCATAATCGTTTGCGTCAGCTAAAATGTCTTCATAAAGCTGCATGGTGACCTGCTTGTCACTACCTATGAAATCGACCTTAATACCTTTGATACCTATACGTTGCATCCATTTCATTTCTTTCCGACGCTCAATGATATTACTCATTTTTCCACGAGGTCCTTGAGGGGCATCATTCCAGTATCCATTGGAGTTATACCACAAATATAGCCCTACATTCTTCTGTTTGGCGTAGGCAGCCAGCTCTTCTATCTTATCATAACCTACCTGTGTATCCCAAAGCGCATCTACCAGCACCGTACGATATCCCATAGCTGCACAAAAATCTACATAACGCTTTTGGTCATCCATATTCATACTGGCATCTCCGGCAATAATCCAGCTCCAAGTTCCACAACCGTATTCTGCGGTATAGTCTTTCGACGGTTCATATAACGGCTCTACCACATCAAACGGTACAGTTGTTTCTACAATAGGAGCCAGTGTAGAACCCAAGGTTATAGTACGCCAAGGAGTCTTACCCGGCAATGCAATTCCCGGAGAAATCGTGCCATTGCCGTTAAATTCACCTTCCTGCGGAAAACCAATGGTATACAACCCATCTTCATGCCCCATCAAACGACTACCGCAATAATAACTGTTTACTCCAGTTTCAGAAATTAAAATCCAACCTTTATCTGAATTTTTAAACAAGCAAGGGAATGTATATCCTTCTCCCCAACCATTTTTTCCCATCGTATCATCTACTGTATATGGAGTTTCATAGCTGGGAGAAGTTCTGGCGAAACCACCCATCGGTCCGCTTTGTGGACATAAGAAAGTAGTCGTACCTTCCGGCATGACAAACCCCGTAGTTTCCTGCTGTATCACACAGCACAAAATATCCTTCTTAGGATAAACGGTATATCTAAAGGCCACGTCATTATTACTTACCCGAAATTCCACATCAAAAGCAGTTCTCCCTTCTTTTGTAAATGGAACGACTACTGATTCAGCCGCATACTCCACCTTACTTTTTTTTATGTTCGGTAAACGGTAGTTCTTCCGGATAGAGGTCTCCTTGATTTCACTACCGAGTGATAAAGAAGATGTAAAATCACCAATAGTAGTCTTCATACCCAACGGAGATTTCTCAATAAAAGTTACTCCATCATAGAATACCTGATAAGAAGGAATTCCACCTTCATCTGACACTACTACCTTCAAACGTCCATCAGGACTCAGCACCTCTTTTTCACTTGCATATAAACTTGTCATACAAATCATCGCAGTAAACGATGACAATAATACACGTTTAATCATAGACATTAGTTTTATTGTTTATGTTTCCCTTTTAGTGCAGATAAAACGACTAAAAGGGAAACGTAATATTACACATCATTCTGTAAGCAGGCGCAACATAAAGATTCCACCAGCCACACTATTTTCTCACTTTTCTTTTATCAGAGTCTCGGCTGCAAAACCTGTTCTATTATTTCTTTATATGCTGATATTCAAAGAAATCGATATCAACAAAACCACCCAGACTCTTTGTCGCATAATTAAACAAAGCAAACTTAGTGCCCATAAAGAAACGACGATAATCAAAAATCATCTTAAAATCAGTTCCGATTTTCTTCCAGTCTTTATTATCGTAACTATAATAGAATGAAGCTATATCCTTATTCAATCTGAAGTCCCCATCCAAACGAAGGTATATCACATCCGATGTCAATTCTACCTTTTGAATTTCATTTCGATCAATACCTGTCACAGACTTATTTTTTTCATCCAATTTGACACTTTCTGTTTTCATAGTCAAATACTTCTGGCTTCCTTGACAAGTGACAGCTAAAATTCCAGCATCTCCATTAAATGCACTCAGTCCAGCCACATCACCATCCTTCATGCCCGAAAGGTCCATACAAACCACTCCAGAACATTTCGGCCCTTCCATACGCTGAGTTAAAGTATTAGGAGCCACAAACAAATTATCCACAACTCGTCCGGTCGTCAACCGTAAATATCCCTTACGTGCATTCAATGACCAACATTCATTCATCGGATTATGATTCCACTGCCAGTTTAATTTTAGCTTTTCGCCACTAAAATCATCACTCACTACCAATCCTTCAGAAGAATATCCTTGTACAGGCTTAGACATTGTAGCCGGCACATGTCCATTTTCATCTCCTAACATCGGCCAGCCGTCTACCCATCGACAAGGCATCATAGTCAACACACGACCTACCCCATTACGATCCTGAAAAATAACTCCATACCAATTTCCTTTTCCATCATCTACAATCGTACCTTGTGCCACGTACGGAAAACCAGCAAATGCATCTTCCAATATCACCTTTTTCTCATAAGGACCGGTAATTTTATCTGCCCGGTAACATACTTGTCTGCGTTTACCTCCTCGAGGCCATGAAATCATCAGCAAATAATACTTCCCATCGTGTTTTATCACCCTACTACCTTCCAGTAAAGCATTTTCCTCTTTATCTCTTTCGAATATCTTCATATCCACACCTCCCGGCATGACATCACTCAAATCCGGCTTCAGTTCACGCAACTGTCCGGTACCATAAAAGATATAAGCTTTCCCATCGTCATCAAAAAACAAAGATGCATCATGAAAATGAGGAATACGTGACGACAATGTCCATCCCTTTTTAGGGTCAGAAGTAGTATACACATATCCTTTGTAAGGGGTGTCATTCGGAGAAAAATAAGCATAATATGTTCCATTATGGTAACGCAAAGAAGTAGCCCACTGGCCACGTCCATATACAGTTCCTTCTTTCAAGTCATAATTCGATTTATCATCCAACCGATCATACAGATAACTTACGATTTCCCAGTTGACCAAATCTTTTGAGTGCATGATCGGCGCTCCCGGAACCAAATGCATGGTTGTACTCACCATATAAAAGTCATCCCCTACACGTATCACATCCGGATCAGGAACATCTGCCCAAAATACAGGATTAGAGAAAGTTCCATCTCCATTGTCACCACACTGGGCATTGACTACGTCAGGGTACACGCCTCCCATAGCCATTAACAGACAAGCTAGCAAAAAGTGTTTTTTCATGATTTTATTCTATTACAAATGATTCATTCTGTTAATTCTTTACTTTGCATACACGACATACCGCTTTCCCGGTTCTGTTTTCAAGTCATATTCATAGATTCTCTTTAGTTCAGGCTTTTCCGGATTCGAGAGTTTCTTCGATATTAAAGGTGAAGCAACTTCAGCCTGACAAAGTAATTCATTCGGACAATCCCCTGAAGCACGCTTCAAACCTTTGCCTTTCAAAGGAATATACGACCGTAAACGTATAGTTCCACCTATCCGCGAATAAATTACAGCCTTGGTAAGATGCACATTTTTCCAATCCATATCTACGACAAAACCTCCTCGTGCCACCAAGCCTTTTACATTTCCATCCTGCCATTCATCAGGTACGGCTGGAAGTAAATGCACTGCACCATCATGACTCTGCAAAAGCATTTCTGCCACTCCTGCTGTAAAGCCAAAATTTCCATCTATCTGAAAAGGTGGATGTGCATCAAACATATTGGGATACGTACGCCCTAAAGGATACTTACCTGCCAGACTGTCGCAAGGTAACAATGAAAGCATATTCCGAATGATATTATACGCATGATTTCCATCCAGCATACGTGCCCAGAAATTAATTTTCCAACCAATACTCCAGCCCGTAGCCATATCACCTCTTTGCAGCAATGTATTTTTAGCAGCCTGAAATAATTCTGGATGCCGGTAAGGAGAAATCTGATTACTTGGATACAGTCCATACAAATGAGATATATGACGATGCTGGTCTTTCGGGTCATCCACATCTTCCAGCCATTCCTGAAGCTGATTATATTGTCCTATTTGCATAGGAGGCAACTGACTTATCAGAGACTGAAGAGAATCACAATATGCCTTGCTATCCCCTATAATCCGTGCAGCAAGAAGAGTATTGCTCAATACATCAAAAGCTATTTGGTTATCCATCGTGCAACCGGCTACAATTGAAACTCCGTTCGGTCCATGTTCCGGAGAGACAGAAGGTGCAGTCACTCTCCAACCATACCGAGGATGCTTAGTCATAAATGACAAGAGGAAATCAGCCGTACCTTTCAACACAGGATAATATTCACGAAGAAAATTCTTATCACCCGAATATAAATAATGCTGCCAAAGATGTTGAGCTACCCAGGCTCCTCCATTAGGCCACATACCCGCATCGGCAAAATCCACCGGTCCGGCAGCCCGCCAGATATCCGTGTTATGATGTGCCACCCATCCTTTAGCTCCATATAACACACGAGCTGTTTCTTTACCTATTACGGAAAGTTCATGCGCCATTTGAAAAAATGGCACATGAGTTTCCGACAAGTTAGTCACCTCTGCCGGCCAGTAATTCATCTCCGCATTGATATTAATTGTGTACTTACTATCCCAGGGTGCATATAAATCCTTATTCCATATTCCCTGAAGATTAGCCGGCTGACTGCCTGGCTGCGAGGACGAAATCAACAAATAGCGCCCATACTGAAACATCAACGCAGCCAGTGAACAATCTTTTACCTTATTGAATTCGTTAATACGTACATTCGTTTCCTTCTTTGAAAATTCCGAAGATGGCAAATGTAAAGCCACTCTTCCAAATTGCGCAGAATAAATCGCCTTATGCTCATCGTACAACTTTTTATTCTGTTTATCCCACGCCCCTTCAATGGCACAGCGCGCTTTAGCGTATGCATCTCCCGACACATCCTGATAATTCACAAAATTAGTTGCCGCACTGAGAAAAACGGTAGCCGAAGATGCACCTCTGACAGACAAGCATCCATCTTTACATTCTATTTTTCCATCCGATTTCACACGCATCATAACCACCGCATGAAGTGCAGCTGGAATACCTTCATGCTCTGCTCCGTTACACTTCATTATAAGATAGCCTCCTTCGCTCTTTACCTCTGAAGTCAGCGGACAAGCATATCTCAAATCCACATCCAATTTCTTATTACCTTTATCTGTCGCCATTTCTACAACCATGACGTTATCAGAAAAAGACGTAAATACCCGACGGGTATATTCCACACCATCACACCGAAAACGTACTGAAGCCGTAGCATCTTCTAAATTCAAATCACGATAATAAGAATCAATCTTTCCCTCACAATTGAAATCCATCAAAAGACTCCCCAATGTCAAATAACGCATTCCATGATGCGATGTCATAAATTTTTCATCCAACAGCGTTCTGGCTTCCAAATTTTTATTCTCAAATATAAGCCGTCTTACCTCATCCAGATAGCCTGAAGCACCAGCTCTGTTATTGCTATATGGACCGCCGGCCCAGAATGTTTCTTCATTCAGTTGGATTTCTTCGTGATTTATTCCACCAAACACCATTCCTCCCAAATGTGAATTACCTACGGGCAATGCTTCCCACCAATTACGTGCCGGAGCAGAATACCACAACTTCAAATCCCCTGCACTATTGGCAAACACACCAAGAATCGAAGTCGCCAGAAACACACATACGTACAGAAATTTCTTCATAGATGCCTATTCTTACAGTGATTATTTACTGAATGTTCCTGAAACAAAAGGCAGACACAAATATAAAGCAGAATGCCAATATTCCCAATCGTGTCCACCGTCTCTTACCCTAAACTGACACGGTATTCCCGCTTTGCGCATGGCCTGAAAGAACTCGATATTTCGGTCAAGCAAGAAATCGTCATCTCCACAATCCACAAACCATCTCACTGATTTCAGTGCCTGAATCGTACCTGCATCTGCATTCGTCACACGCTTGATACAGCTCCTTTCTATCACAGCTCGTGTCAAAATAGCCAGCTTGCTGTCCGGATTATCAAAACGGGCTGCTCCTTCTTCCGGAATTGACATCAGCGCACTCATCGCATACACCGAAGCAAACTTATCTGCATGCCACAACCCATAGCCGGTAGCTCCTCCGCCTCCCATGGATAATCCGGCTACTGCACGATTCTCTTTATCCCCAATAACGTGATATTTATTTTCTACATAAGGCAAGAATTCTTCAAAAAAGAAATCTTCATAAAGCCAGCCAGGCATATTAAAGAAACCATTCCATATTTCCTTGTAAATATCACCACCAGCATCAGGCATCACAATAATCATCTCACGGGCTTCCTGTGAATATATCAAACGGTCGGCCACCTCCTGCACATGTCCGCGCCATACCCAGTCTTGATTAGTTTGCGACATTCCATGAAAAAGATAAAGCACTGGATATTTTTTTCCCGGAACTTCTCCATAAGATGGAGGAAGATACACCGAGCATGTTCTTTCTGCATTTAACTTTTTACTAAAGATTGTATCATTTACGACTCTGCTACGCGAAAATAACGATACGGGTATAAAGCATAAAACCCATAAAGCAATAAAAAAAGAATGTTTATCCATAGACTTAAAATTTAATCCATACAAAAATACGCACCAAGCATACAAATTACAATAAATTACGTTACCAGGACTTTCGTTCACGTTACACATAAGCGATATTGCATTTACAAAACGTACATTTTACATATACTCATATTACATTCCCATTCATATCAAACTAATAAACAAGTCATTACATAAGCACGTATCCTATCGGAAAGAAAACAGTATCTCGTAACATAGAATAAAAGATATGCAACATGCCGTCACACATACCCCACACAAAACAAGTAAATTTGCCAATGAAAGATTACATAAATACTTCATTTAACCAACACAATCATTCAATTATTTACAACTAATTATTTAATCATGAAAAATCAATTTAAATTACTCACATTGGGAACACTAAGCCTCATCGCTGCCTCGTGTGGAAACAAGGTAACGATGCCCGATCCGGGTACTCCAGTGTTCACACAATTTACCTACACGGGGAAAGATGTAGTATATGAAAAGAATCCACTGGCAGAAGGAGAATTTTATAATCCTATACTACAGGGATGTTACCCTGACCCCAGCATTTGCAAGAAAGGAACCGACTATTACCTGGTATGCTCCTCTTTTGCCATCAACCCCGGAGTACCCATTTTCCATTCTACGGATTTAGTAAACTGGAAACAGATAGGACATGTGCTCGACCGCCCTTCACAGTTAAAGGTAGAAGATTCTGGAATCAGTGCTGGTATTTACGCTCCGACTATCCGATATAATTCCTACAATGATACCTTCTATATGATTACAACTCAGTTCTCAGGGGGAATGGGAAACATGATTGTGAAAACCAAAGACCCGATGAAAGGCTGGAGCGACCCTGTCAAATTGAATTTTGAAGGCATTGACCCCGACATCTTCTTTGATGACAACGGAAAGGCATACGTCACTCACAACGATGCACCCGAAAAACCATTATACGAAGGACACAGAGTTATTAAAGTTTGGGAATACGACCTGGAAAAAGACCAGATTATTCCGGGTACAGACAAAGTTGTAGTGAACGGAGGAGTAGATTTGTCTAAAAAGCCTATCTGGATAGAGGCGCCACATCTTTACAAAAAAGATGGAAAATACTACCTGATGTGTGCAGAAGGTGGTACCGGAGGCTGGCACAGTGAAGTAATCTTTATCAGTGACAATCCACAAGGTCCTTTCAAGCCTGCTCCTGAGAATCCGATCCTGTCACAGAGACATCTGCCGGCTGAACGTCCGTTTAAAGTAGACTGGGCTGGTCATGCCGATTTGGTAGAAGGTCCTGATGGACAATACTATGGCGTATTCCTTGCTATTCGCCCTAATGAAGCCAACAGAGTAAATACCGGACGTGAAACCTTTATATTACCAGTAGACTGGAGCGGTACTTTCCCTGTATTCAAAGGCGGTCTGGAACCTATCCAGCCTAAACTGACTATGCCACAAGGTGTAAAGAATGAAACTGGAAAGAACGGATATTTCCCTAACGGAAACTTTACATTTACAGAAACTTTCACCGGAAGTTCACTTGATTACCGCTGGGTAGGAGTAAGAGGTGCCAGAGAAGGATTCATTTCTACTACTGCGGAAGGTCTAACAATTACACCTTACGAAACCAATATCAAGGCAGTTCTTCCTACTTCTACATTGTTCTATCGTCAGCAGCACCTTAATTTCACGGCTACAACTACTCTGAAATATGTGCCTCGTACAGAAAAAGACCTCGCCGGAATTACTTGCTATCAAAGCGAAAAATTCAACTATGTATTTGGGGTAACGAAAAAAGCAGAAGATAGCTATATCGTACTGCAACGTACTGAAAAGGGAGAATCTTCAACCATTGCCAGCGAAAAGATTGAAGGAAACACTCCAATCAATCTGCGCGTAACAGCAGAAGGAGATAAATACACATTCAGCTACTCTGTAAAAGATAATAACTACCAGACCGTAGGAGGAACCGTTTCCGGAGATATTCTTTCTACCAACGTAGCCGGTGGATTTACCGGTGCAATGATTGGTTTGTATGCTACTACTTCCAACGATGCGGAAGCTTTATAATCAAAATTAGTAACCACAAGGAGTATAAGAAATATCTTCTATACTCAAAGAAAAGAGGCTGCTCTTTTAAGCAGCCTCTTTTTATTCTCATCATTTAACATGTATGACAAACCTTCGATACCCAGTAAGACTAGGAACACCATCATCATTTAATTCTAAAATTAAATGAAAATTTTTACCTGTAGCATCTTCAGGAATGTGTAACACACACATTCCTTGCTTGTCAGACTCAATTTCTACCACACCTTTATACGTACCAGGCTCCTCATACACATACCAATTATAATGTAAATTATTTCCATCAGGGTCATACGATGAAGAAGCATCCAACTGCAATACTTCCCCAGCCTCAACTGTTTTACTAGAAAAATTAAATGTTGAATCATTCTCAAAGACAACGACCGGATGATGGTTAGCATCCGAATATTTGTCTGTAGTAGCCCAACACATTCTCGCAGCAAAATCATTCAAAATATGCTGTCGCCATTTATTAATGGCAGCAATACCCTCGGACGTACTAGCATGCATAAAATAGGGATCATAAATTTTCTCACTCTTACCTGATTTTTCAATAAAATCCATTCCTCGTATACCTGCAGTACGTTCCATTTTAAATCGGCCTCCCCATCCACCGTACGCAAGGCTATCCGGAACATTCAATCCATTCGCATATACATATAAAAAAGAAGGAGAATCACCTTCCGAGGCCCATATCCTGTCTGGATAACAACCTCCTAACGGTTTTCTTGACTGAACATTATCTTTAATCCATTCATCACCAGGTCCCCATCCATAAATTTCCGTATTTCTTATATAAAAGATTTCCGGAAAAGATTTAGCAATCCAAGCTCCAGCATCATCTTGCCCTAACACATCATAAATTCGAATTTTAGCTACAAATTTTTGGAATTCTTCTGGACTTCTGGTAGAATGGACTTTCCAAATAGCTTGTGCTATCGTATTCATTCCACTCCATGCAGCAAGCCAGACAGGACGAGCATCTTCTTCCTTATCTACCGCCGCAATAATTAATTCAGAACCCGGAGAGTCCTTACCTACCCCAACTCCTGACATATTCGATTTTTCCTGTCCCCTTTTTACAATACTCTTCAAATAATCAGGTGATGGAAAATCGTTTGCATGTTTCTTTAAAAAAGGATAAGCATCTGCATAACAATCAATGACTTCTGTTATATCTGAAGTTCTATCCGGGTCATCTACCCAAGCATTTGAGCTGATGATTCCCTCTATATCCATTCTATCTGCACATACCAAAAGGTGTATCAATGATTGCTTGTCATCCGGATCAGCTCCACCTAAATCTGTAGTTACAATCAATCTTTGTTTTCCTAAATCATTTCGTGCAAACAGAAATCCACAAAAGCCCAAAAACAAACTCAAAACAATATATCTCATATCAAAACTGTTTTATTGTCGATAGTCATCAAACTAATTGCTCTTATAAATAAAATATCTACTTTACCTCGTTCTTCTACATGGAGACTCATTCATGTATAAATACGATTTTTTATATCCCCCATAATCAACCACAATCTTTTCTAAAACCACTGCAGGGTCTAAAGGCGAAAAATCAATTATATAACTACCATCCTGACTTACAGGCAAATCAAGATGTACTTGTTTTTCAACTACACGTCTTGCTACCGTAGGATAAAATGTGGTATAGATATTCTCAGGATGTTCATTCAAATCATGATTATAATTCACCGTCACTTTATTACCATTTCTAAAACCTATAGCATATCTATGACCGTCTGTGTTATGAAAAGCAAGCGTGGATTTTACAACCACAATGACATTCACAGTCTTACACTTCTTTATCTCCTCTGGTAAAACCATCTTATAAGAAACCGTAGCACCCTCCACCGGCTTTGTATAAGGCATTAATGTGATTCCTCCCAATGTTCTTCCCATATCGGGAATCACTTGCCATTTGAGGCTCTCAGGAGACTTGGTTTCAAAGAAATGCCCAGCTTCCATAGCCACATATCCGCCACTTCCTTCAAAGATGTATCCCCCTACATTTTCCTCTGATAATCTGAATACTTCCGGTTGTTTGTCAACTGAAAAGTCATCATTCCATGAAGTATAACCTATATGCTTTTGAGTCATCATCCCCTTCCATTTTCCATTGCTCATAACGTTATTATAGTCTTCACTCAATGCTTTATCACGAGCAAAGCAAGCTTCTACCTTGTCAGCCCAATCATTAGCTTCCGGATTTCCTTCTTCATAAAGTTTATGGTTCATGGCCTGAGCATAATACATCTCATAAAGATTAGACATTGCCTGAACAGGAAATAACAGCAATTGCTTATAAGCATCCTTATATTCAGGAGCAAGTGATAAATATTGACGTAATGCTTCAGCTTCTAAACGTACATAATCATCTGCTACTTGCTTCCATTCCCCTGTTTCAAGATTATAGGTGTCACAATCCAGCATTTCCGCCGTTACACGACCATTATACTTGGTATACAAATTAAGAATCCGAGCTGCTTCCTCAGCCTGCCCTTTACCAAATATTTGTTCACAGAAGCAATAAGGATGTTGCATAAAATTATCAACAGAATAATCATTCGGATTCCATGCCATATCTAAAAATAAAGTAATAGGATACTCCATCGGTTTAAGATCCCCCACATTAAGTATCCAAAGTTTGTCCACTCCGTATTCATAAGTAAGATGAAGCTGCTCCCACATTCCTTGTATTGGAGTCATATTCATCCATTTTGAATTTCGGGGCGCTCCCACATAGTCTACATGATAATACATTCCCCATCCTCCCGGATGCTTACGCTCCTTATCGTTAGGAAGACGACGCACATTGCCCCAATTATCATCACAAAGCAACATTATTACATCTTCAGGAACCCGCATTCCCTTGTCATAATAATCAAGTACCTCTTTATATAAAGCCCATACCTGAGGAGTTTCCTTTGCCGGCTTTCCAGTCACATCCTCAATAATTCGACGTTGGTTTTCAACTATAGACTCCATCAGTTTTACATTGGTATCTTCACTCATAGCCTCGTCTCCGTCTCCACGCATGCCAATAGTAATTATATCTTCAGTATTTTTTACCCTCTCAATACCTTCTCGAAAAAACTGATCTAACACTTTTTTATTCGTCGAATAATTCCATGCACCATATTCATTACGTTTACGGGCCCATTCTTGATGGTTTCGCGCCATAGGTTCATGATGTGATGTGCCAATAATCACCCCCATTTCATCCGCAGTCTTACTATTGAGAGAATCATCCGCATAAAAAGCCCACCCCCACATAGCAGGCCATAAAAAGTTTCCCTTAAGGCGAAGAATCAATTCACAAACCTGGGCATAAAAACGATGATCACCAAAATCTGTTCCATAATATTGCTTTACCCAGCTTGTCAGACAAGGAGCTTCATCATTCAAAAATATACCACGATATTTTACGGCAGGCTCTCCATCTGTATAAATACCTGGTAATATATAAGCTTCTGCCCTCTTTACTACTGGCACATCCATCCACCAATACCAAGGTGACACTCCAAGCTGTTTTGACAGCTCATAAATACCGTAAATAGTACCTCTACGGTCACTACCAGCAATTACTAATGCTTTTTTAACTCCATTAAAAGGAGCGTCAACGGTTGTGATAATATATTTCTCATTTTTTTCTTGCAATTGTTTCTTTTCGAGCTTCTCCTTCTGGATAAGTTGCTTAATATACTTTGAATTCAGACTTCCTACGATAATGCAATTCTCATCCGAAATTTCAGTTGTCAACTGAGGCTCCATCCCAAACACCTGACTAAAATCCTCACATAAATTATCTACAGCAATGTGAATACCTCTTTGTTCTTCTTTATCTATAAGGATATTTATTATTTTGTTATCAGATACTAAAGAAAACGCATTACTTTCTTTTTCAAAAACCACAAACCGATTTGCTGAAAATGTATCCAAACATACTATAAGCAAAAGGCAAATTAGACTATGTATTTTCATGGTATAAATTTAAAATCATTTATTTCAAAAAACGACAACAAAGACTCGTAATCAATTCCACATCCAATATTATGAAAATTTCTCTTATCCCCATCTTTTACAAATAACAAAAACAGGAATAAGAGAAACTTTCATATATAATTTTATTCTTGTGAAATTATCACTCTGAATTTTGTCTATTAAACACTTCTAATTTTGGTATTACAAATGCTTAATTATTTTTCCTGACTCAATTCTTCAGATGGCTCTGCTATAACTTTACCAGCAAGTCCATTAGCAAATCCAGCATACGTCGGTTTACGTTTAAAGCTGCTATCCCATAAACCAGTAGGTTCTCCTGGTCTCCAACCAGAATCAGCCGGACTATCTGTAGCACACCACTGAGTAATACCATATTGCTGCTCTACAGGAATTATCTCAAAATATTTACTGATAATAAACTGATAGAACTCTGCCATTTTCAGTTGTTGCTCATAAGTTACATTCTCAGTCTTGATAGCAGTACCGAAAGCTTTGTCTACAATACCCATATCCAATTCTGAGATTTTGATAAGCTTACCACTTTCAGCTAATATCTTAAACATATTAACGATTGCATCCTCTTGAGCTTTTTGATCTGCTTCGTTCAAAATATAGCTTACGTGCATTTGGGTTCCAATACCATCAATCTTTGTTACACCATCTGATTCCCATCTTCTAATCCATTCAACCAAGCTCTTTACTTTTTGATTACCATCCCACCAAGACTCAAGATTAAAATCATTGATAAACAACTTCAACTTAGACGGATCGCCTCCATATTCCTTGAAATATTTACGTGCTTTTGATTCAAGAATACGTACATAATCAATATCGCCTAAATAATCAGTCCAATAGAAATTAGTTGTAGGATCTCCATTCTCAGATGACTGCAAATCATAGAAACCATCGCCGTCATTATCTACTCCAGAAACTGTTTCATTTGCCAAATCCCAAGCTGTAACATAGCCACCTGTTGCTTCCATCATACCTTTAACCCAGTTATCCAAAGCCCAAGTAAGCGTATCTTTCTTTTCTTCAGGAGTCAAAGGAATTGTATTTCCTTTTTCCTCCAATTCCCATTTAATATCATCAAAATAATAAGTATTAGCTTCTGGCAATACAGACAAATTAAATGCAATAGTATTCATACCACTCGCACCTGCTTGATCCTCAGAAATAGTTCCTTCATACACAAATTCCTGCCAAGTGGTAGAGAAAGTAGGATTAGTAAACATATTATAGAAAACATATCCACCAGGTTCATTATGCGACTGAGTTTCACATCCAGCTTCTTTATCTGCGCGATATTTCATGCTAAAACGATATTTTTCGCCAGCCATCATCATTCTCGGAGTCTTTACAAAGAATTGAGTATCCCAAGTATTTGTCGGATTATCTCCTGATTTAACTACAATAGCACGTCCAGCTCCATCAGCACCTGTTCCCGCAGCACCAAAAGTAGCAGCTTTAGGACCAGATGTCATTTCCGTTGCATAAAAGCAAGAAGTATCATCACTTTCACAGTCACTATTTAAAAGCATATTATTCCAAAGTGAAATTGACGGTGCTTCTTTATGCGTTACTTTAAGCCATTCAATTTCTATATCTCCAGCAAAGTTTCCAGATTGAAACATCACAAAACCATCAGCTGTATTCACTCCTGTAAATGTAAGTTTAACTTCCTGCCATTCAGTTGTAAATGATAAAGCAGCAGTTTGTTGTCCTCCCCAATCTCCAATACAACATGTCAAATATCCATCGCCACTAGCCTTTATCTTAGCAGTAACCGTATATTCTATATCCGGACTAGCAACTAAACCATTCGCCACATGATATTGAATTTCGTAAAAATTCTCAATAGCTTCCGGATTATGAATTAACAAATTACCATCAGAATTAATACTAGCATCTACTTTATCACCATGCCAATAAGTATAAGATCCTAGTGTAGAATAATCTACATACACATCATTTACCTCTTCGGCATCTCCTGGATCAACTGTGATTTCTTTATCAGCAATCAACCCATTCAAATAAGTCATATTCTGCTGTGCATGCCAACCTAATGTATGACCGTAAATCGTAATACCTGCAGCTTTGGCTACATCTACAAAATTTGAAACCGTTGAAAAGTTCATCGTACCATCATCGGCTACAACTGAGGCATATTTCATTGCATTGCCTGCAGTCATCTCGTCAAAGTTTGTAGTAACCGCTTCATAAACTACACCTTGCTGAACAAAATCACTTACACTGGCCGCTAATCCCAACTTGAAGTTGGGATTTTTAGCACGGTCCAGATATGATTTCAACACGTCATAATTATTCAAATATTCATATTGAGCAACGCTTGTCGGTTTTTGAACCGAATAGGGCAATAGGGCATCGTCAACACATGATTCTACTACCATCCCTAAGGCTAATACCGGAAGCAATTTCATATATTGTTTCATGTCTTCTTTAATTTAAGGTTATTTATTATATGTAACATCAAACCATTCAGCCTTAACCTGACGATCGCGCATAACCAATGTATCCTTAGTTGCATAGACAGTAGAACCTAAATCCACTGTATAATCCAAATACAAGACGTCACGATCTTTGTTATTAAAGGAATTCTTTTCTCCCTTCTCTACATACTTACCAGAACCTGAAACAGTGCAGCCCGGAGTGTCTGTAGAAAGTGTACATTCATTATTATCATTAAAAGAAAGAATCAAATTGCAATTTTGATCATTAAGAGTCAAAGCAAAATTAGCATCCTTCAATGAGCGAGTTGTCAATTCGCAAACTTCATCACTTTCAACAGAACCTGTATGACGAACTACTGTATTAGTAGCACCACCTTGAGTAATTTGATCTACCCCACGACGCAAATAAACTGCATCCCACGGATTAATATACTTCACGGCATACAAAATGTAATCTTTCGGCAATACATTCCAGTCTGACTTGTTGCAACGAACAGGATTTTCCACTAAAGGAGAGCCTGACAAGATAGAATCCGCATTATGTACATTTGACATTACCAAAGGAATTACATAGGTAGTTTCTATTGCTTTAGGATCAGCAAAGAAAGCATCAGTCAACTGTACTTCTACTCCCGCACTAATCTGACCTTGAGGTATAGTGATTTGGTCAGAAGAAAGTGTATAATATTCAGCAGGCATAGGAACCACGTCTTCTCCTGTAGAGAACTTCAAGTTGTCACACAAAGAATTTACCACTTCAATATCAACCACAGGCGATGTTTGATTTTCATATACACCACCCATTGTTGCCTTAATCATACATTTATGTTGATTATCAAGTGTATTATCAAAAACTTCATCATTACCCAAAACGATAGTACGCACCGGATACTGATAAGCAAAATATACAGTAGTTGTTCCATAGTCAGGGAAAGACCAATCCCCATTCTCACACGAAGAGAAAGAAACCAACGCTAACAGTGAAAACAAATAAAATAGTTTTTTCATTTTTTCAGTCATTAAAAATTATTCCACATAAAATCAATCCCAACCCTTATTCTGTTCCAATGCATCAAATTTCACTACTTCGCTATAAGGAATAGGACCAAACCGCATGAAATCATTATATGTACGGCTTTCAACATTAAATACCTGATAGGTTCCTCCACTAATACGCATTCCTTTTGCCGGTTCGTTCAAATCCATGTTCCAACGGCGCAAATCCCAAAAACGGAAACCTTCAAAACACAATTCCAAACGACGTTCATTTCGTATTAAATCACGCATTTTAGCTTGATCATTCTTCACACTTTCCAAATAAGGATCATTTCCTGAAGCATCTTTAATTCCGGCACGCTGGCGAATGGCTTTAATAACATCATAAGCAGAATAACCATGTAAACCAGTACCTGTAGGTCCCCATGCCTCATTGGCTGCTTCCGCATAATTCAAATAAATTTCAGTATAGCGGATACGCGGACTATAATGTGGCTGTCCTGTAGTGGTTGTAGAGCTCAAATATACATCTTCACGTAAATGTTTACGCAGATAATAACCTGTACGGGTAGAATAGCCATTTTCTTTATTCAAACCATCATTGTTAGAAGTATTATCTACACTTGTATCAATGGTCTTGCCATCAGTACCCATAACGGTACCATTCACCACAATATAGAGAGCCAGACGTGGATCACGGTTGGCATAAGGATTTTGGTCATCATAACCAGCTTCAGGAGAGTCAATTGGATAACCATTAGCCATCGGGAAAGCATCAACTAAATTCTGAGTCGGATTAATCTGACCGCTACCGTAAAGGCTGGGTGGGAACTGCGCCTGCTCTAATGAATAAGCTGTAGCATCCTTACCATTTCTCCAAAGCATCTCCTGAGGATTAGAACCTCCAGTCAAGCTATTAATTTCATCCGCATTCTTATACCACGTATTTCCCTGAGCTGCCAAACCTGCTACTCCACCAATCAAATCCAGGATTTCACCATTATAGTCAGCAGCTTCTGCCCATGTTCCTTTGCTACCTTCTGCAAATGCCGGGCTGGCAGCTAAAAGTGCAGCTTTTGCACGAAAAGCCAACGCGATACGTCCACTCATACGAGAACGGAAATTGTTACCAAACACAATGTTGTACTGGCTGAAGTTAGCTCCTTCAGAACGATATACTTCCGGAACTTCTGCATCGGAAGAGATATTCTCATAATCAAGCGGTAACAATTCTTCAGCCCGTTGAACATCATCATAAATAGCCTGAATACATTCATCAAATGTGTTTCGCGGATAGTTGAAATTAGAAGTTTCATCTTCTACTTCCTCCACAATAGGTACTCCCATCAAACGACCATCCTCTGTGTATCCAGCATGAGCCTGCAACATATAAAAATTAAACATTGCACGCAAACCATAAGCTTCACCTTTCAAACGGTCACAAAACATTTTATTCACAACCGGATCTTTTACCCATGAAACCTGATCAACCTGAGTCAAGAAAAGATTAATGTAATGAATAGCAGCCTTACAAGATCCCCACTGATCCATCGGATTGTTATTTGATGTCCATGAACCAGTAGCCATCTTCAGATAACTGTTACTTGTCTGGTTAGTTACAGCGTCATCTGTAGCCACATCATTAAATGACTGTGAATTATAGGGATTACGAGTATAAGCATTAGCCAAAATACCTTCTGCATACAAAGGATCTTCAAGGCCATCCGAAACTTGCTTATTATTTTCAATTGCTGGTGTAAATAAGTCATCGCATCCCACCAGTAAAAAAGCCGCGACAAAAACTGTCAATATTTTTTTCATAAGAATCTACTTTTATTTTATCAATTTAGAAACCTATCTTGAAACCAATGTTGTAGAAACGAGTCTGAGGAGCTGCTCCTGTATTCAGTTCCAGCTTTTCACGTTCTTTCGATATTGTCAACAAGTTGCTTGCATAAGCATATACTGAGAAACTACGTACAAATGAATTTCCCAACCATTGTTTAGGCAAATCATAAGTCAACTGAAGACGAGACAGATTAAACCGGTTAGTCTTGTACATCCAGAAATCAGAATTACGATAGTTGTGATTATCCGTTTGTGTGGTCAAACGTGGATAAGTTGCGGTTTCTGCAGTTTCAGGAGTCCAACGTCCACGTACCACTTCTGAATACTTCTTATCTCCATATACCCAATAATAATCACCACTCATGAAAGCAGAAGCCCCCCAATAACCGGTACCTAAAGCAAACAAAGTAAAGTTCTTCCATTTCAATGTAAGGTTCAAACCTACTGTCAACGGAGTTCCTTGCCAGCCATAGCGTTCGCCCAAATAAACTTCATCCTTTTCATCGATAATCTTATCACCATTCTGATCTACATATTTCAAATCACCAGGTTTCAATTCACCGAAAGAGGAAGTGATTCCTGAATTCTGAATTTCCTCTTCATTGTTGTAGAAACCTTCAGCCTGTAATCCCCACATACCATCAGTAGGTTTGCCCTTACGATAACGATATGCATCTTCATACAGTTCATCTACCTTTGTATTCTCATTGGTATAGTAAGTAGCATTTACTCCCAAGTTAAAATCAACTTCACCCATCTTCTTATTGAAATTCAATGCTAAATCAAAACCTGTACGGGTACTATTGTTATAGTTCACATAAGGAAGCAAAGTACTCTCGGGCCAATAAGACACAAAATAATTCGGATAACTATTAGAAGGTTGAACCAACATTCCTTCAAGGCTATTCTTAAAGAATGATGCATCAAAAGTCAGCATCTTATTCCATAAAGAACCGCGTAATCCTACGCTAATCTCCTTACGCTTGATGAAAGACAGATCTGAATTATTACCGCGTCTAGCTTCTGTTGCATGGCTCTGGTTACCATCAGCCCAACCCCACCAAGCACCATTAGCCTGGTCGTAGCTACTTTGGTACATATAGTAATCATCAATTCCCAAGTCTGTATTTAATACCGAACCTGAAACACTCAGCATTAAATCATCCAGAACCGATGAATCTTCCAGGAAGCTTTCATTGCTTAAACGCCATCCCAAAGTAAGTGAAGGTGAGAAAGCATTACGATTATTTTCCGGAAGACGAGCAGAATGGATTAAAGCTCCTCCAAAACTCATATAATATTTGCTCAAATAATCATAATCAACCTGCAAACCTAAATTGACATTGCTGGTTTTATGATATACGGCACTTTCACCTTGCTGATATCCGGCTGCAATCAACATAGCAGAAATATTGTGACTATCTGCAAATTTGTTGTTATAGTTCAACTGAGCCGAGAATGCCATAGTCTGACGATTCCAGCTATCGGCAATATGCTGAATACCATCGTGTACGTCATCACCATACTTTGTCAAGCCCACAATCAGATCCTGACCGTTCACATTAGCCCATTGAGGTTCATAAGTAGCATAAGTATCACCATAATAGCGATTGTAGGTTGTTGCATAATCTATCGCAAAACGAGTCTGAAAGGAAAGACCTTTCAAAAGCATAGAAAGATCCACATCTACTCCCATGTCAAACTGATATTGACGACTTGTATAGGTATTGACACCAGCCGCATAAAGATTGGCAATTTCATTAGTCTGATCTACTTGTGTACCGCCTAACAGATATTTTCCATCAATTAAGTAACGACTATTATTTACCAGATTCCATGCATCCGTATTATTCTGCATAATATAATCAACAGGAATCAGCGGAGAGATACGGTTAGGTCTCAGTGAAGCTGCAGCTCCCCAGAAATTACCACGGGCACTACGTCCATCATAGAAAGTAGCATTGGCATTCACATAAGTCTTAACATATTGTCCCAGATTCACATCAATGTTACCACGTACACTAAAGCGAGTTGTACGGTCATCTTTCGCATTACCTACCTTTATCAATGAACCTGTATTATAAAGGTTGATATTGGTATAAAACCGTGCCTTTTCAGAACCACCTGAAATTTCAGCCGTTACATCCGACTGATTGTAAGCCTTTTTCAGATAATCATCAGAATAAAGATTTACATCCGGATAACGATAAGGGTTTATTCCAGAACCATGGTTATAAATATCCACATCACTATATAACGGATCCATGCCATCATTTACACGAGCTTCATTATACAATGTCATGTATTCAGCTGATCCTAAATATTTCGGATAACTTTTCGGAACGAAAAAACCGGTATTACCTCTTACATCAATACGAGTATCTCCTTCCTTTCCACGTTTAGTTGTGATATAAATAACACCTTTGGCAGCACGGCTACCATACAGAACCACAGCAGAAGCACCTTTCAGGAAAGTAATGTCTTTAATTTCAGAAGGCATTACGTTGTTTGCATCACGGGGTACTCCATCTACCAATACCAGATAAGAATCCATTCCCCACAAACTACTTCCGTTCCAGCCACTAACCATGTTCTCCATGCCGTCTAAGCTGTATGTGAAGTAATCCTTTTTCATTAATTCTTCTACATTTACAGAAGAAACTCCTCCTAAAAGGTCTTTTTTGTTCACCTTTCTATAAGCAACCTGTACTAACTCCTCTTCAGCAACAGATAAAGAATCTGAACTGGCATCCAACAATTCTGACGGCAAATTTTGAGCGCCGACATACAATGAAGAAGTTGCAAGTGCCGCACATAAAACAGACTTTATTCGTATGTTTTTCATTTTAATTCCTTTTTAATTAGCATTCAAAATTCTCAAGAGCATTACCAACCGGGATTTTGATATAATTCCGGATAAATATTCACATCAGAAACCTTCAAAGGCAACCAATAATGTTTCTCAGAGAAATTACGAGTTACAATCACCTCTTCTCTGAAATTAGAAACGCGACTTTGAGTCGGATCTTCCTTATCCAGTTCCACGCGATCAAATTCCTGAGAAGTTTTAATAGTATAAGGATACTCAGTTAAAAGTAACCAACGACGCAAATCATTGAAGCGATGTCCTTCATAAGCTAATTCTACGGCACGTTCACGTCGTAACTCGCTCATAAATCCGTCTAATGAGCCGGCGTATTTACTAGCAACATCATCTACACCCGCACGTTCACGAATCTTATTTACAGCATCGACAGCGGTCAAAGAGCAACCGTCAGCTTTTGCAGATGGGCCTCCATAACCATTGGCCACAGCTTCAGCATACATTAAATAAATATCAGACAAACGCATCCAACTTACTTGAATAGTCAAAGCATCACCATAATCGCGAAAGCCTTCATCAAAACCATTTACTACAAGTGGAGTAAACTTATGCAGCAAGTATCCGGTACGACTTTCATTTTTTACATCACGATAATTACCTCCAGTATAAAGATTGGCATACTGAATTTGTTTATCCTTTTGCTCTGAAGTAAATTTAGCTGTATTCTGAATTACCTGCAGTCCATCATAAGTAATGTCGGCATAGAAACGGGGGTCACGATCACGCCAAGGATGTTCTTTATCAAAATGAGCATCCGGGTCATTCAACGGAAGACCGTTTTTCATACCATAATAATTTACATAATTAGCCGTCGGCGAGAAAACAACACCATTTGTTTCATTTGCCAAAGTAGAAGGAACATATTGAGGACCCAAACACCAGCCTGATCCCATCCACCAGTCGTACATCGGAGTCTGGAAAATAGCTTCAGTAGAACCTGGGTTCTTGCTATTCTGTTTAAATGTATAGAATATATCGGTATAATGTTCAAAGTCAACCAATGCATATTGGGTTTGTCCTTTTTCTACCAGATTCAACAATTCTGCAAAAGCATCAGCAGCCTTCTTGCAGTAATCCGCATTATAACTTCTGCTATTCTGAGACTCATAGTTCATCAATGGACTACCAGCCCACAAATAGTTCTTTCCTAAATAACCCAAAGCCATAATCTTATTGATACGCTGCTGGTTATTTCCATATGTAGCCTTACCTGTAGTAGTATCATCCCAATCAATAGGTAACAGATCGGCTGCACGACGGAAATCTTCGGCTGCACGGTCGGCACATTCCTGATAGCTCAAACGTGGGTTACGCAATGGTTCAGAAGAAGATGGTACAGAATCAATATAAGGTAAACCACCGAAATACTGCATCAGTTCAAAATGGAACCATCCGCGGAAGAAATAAAGCTGACCTAATATCAAGTCACGCTGCTCTTCTGTGGCTTCCACCAGTTTATCAATATTCTCAAGGCCTAAATTACATTTACGAATACCATACCATGCCAATGGCCATAAAGATTTTTGCATACGGTCAGTAGAGTTAGCCACCGTATTGCTACGGTCCATCCAGCCACATTGCCAGCCATCATAGCTTGACTGCCAGCCCCAGAAATCTCCCATATCAACCTTGTATCCCATATGATAGTCGATACTAAAAGAGATAAGTTCATCTTCTCCCCAGTTGAATGAGTTGTTCCAGTAGCCATGTGCAAAATCAGGAATACAGTAATACAGTTCTTCCGTAAAGCCCTGGAAATTCCGGAAATTTTTAAAAGCATCCTCAGGGTTCACACTACTTTCAGGTGCTTTGTCAAGATAATCTTCACAAGAAGTCATTCCTACACAGCACAATGAAAGAAGTCCCCCATAGAATAATGTACGTATATTGTTTCTTTTCATTTGACTTTTCATTTTATAATGTGAATTTTAAACCGAAATTAATACGTTTCACCGTAGGATAAGCACCCTGAGAAGCCCAACCTGTTCCTGCAAAATTTGATTCACGGTCATCAGGCATACGAGTCCATACCCAAAGGTTATTACCATTAACATAAAGTTTCAAATTAGAAAGTCCTAAACTCTTGATCCAACCACTAGTAAAGGTGTAAGACAATTCTATATTCTTCAAACGAATGTATGAACCATCATAGAAATAACGAGCTGCATCATAATAACTGTTAGTCGTAGAACCAAAACGTGGCATCGGTACATCTGGATTTGGATTATATTTACTCCAACGAGAACCTTCATCATAGGCAATCAACTGTTTCTGACCAAATGTAGAGAATACTACCTGACGAGTTACGTTATTTACACCATAGAACTGAACGAAGAAGCTCCATCCCTTATAATCAAAACCTAATGAAGCACTGTATGTATTCTGAGGACTGCTAGAATATCCATAAGGAATCTGGTCGTAAGAATTAATAACTCCATCACCATTATAGTCAAGAATATAGTAAGTTCCAGGCAATTTCTGATCATCATTTGACTCAAATGCTGTACTTCCGTAAATATCATCCATAGTCTGTGTATAACCATGGTCTACATAAGTATGAGTCTGACCAATTGACTTTCCGGCATCCTTCTGGTAGTCGGGTAACAATTCAGGATCATCAGCTTCAATAATTTCATTCACGGCATGAGTCATATTCATATTAGCCCATAAATGCAAACTATTTCTCAGAGTCTTGTTAATACGAAGTTCCAGTTCATAACCACGGTTTTTAACTTTACCCATGTTCACCCAAGGTGCATTCACAATACCTCCAAAATAAGAAGGCATAGCACGATCCGAACCGCTGATAAGAATATCCGAACGTTTATCTCTAAAAATTTCAATATTACCAGCAAACAATCCGTCTAAGAATGAATAATCAATACCAAAGTTAAATTTACGAACAACTTCCCAATGAATATCCGTATTACCTACAGTCTTCTGACGATAAAAAGTATAAGGACTTGCTACATTATACAAACCAGTTGCAATGTTGCCTCCTGTTTCCCACTGATCCATATAAAGCCAACGACGAGTTGTATCCCATTCATCACCGATTACGTCATTACCGATTTCACCGTAAGAAGCTCTCAGCTTCAACATATCAAGGAACTTGATTTTCTTCATGAACTTTTCTTCACTCAGCATCCAGCCAATGGCACCTGAATTAAAGAATACAAAACGATTATCAGCACTAAACTTATCAGAACCATTATATGCACCGTTATATTCCAAGAAATACTTATTGGCATAGTTATAGGTAACACGGAAAGCCCAGTCCTCACGATAATTAGGAACAATACTACCTTTCGCACGCTCCTGACGGCTGAATAATCCCATAGCACCTACCGTATGATTACCAAATGTATTGTTATAATCAATCTGGGCAGAATAATAGAGATGACGTTCCGTAGCATTATTATCAATAGAACCACCTTCAGCAATCCAGTTAACTTGTTCATGGAAATCAAAGTTATGACTACCCTGGCTTGGATTATAGCTGACTGCACCCGTTTCTGGATTAATGTATTTGTACAACGCCTGATCAGTTGAGTTTACACCACGGTTTTGTTCGTAAAATACATTGTCCCATGAAATAGAAGCTTTGGCACTTAAACCTTTTACAATAAAGTCCAGTTTCTGTTCCAATGTAAAGTCAGTTGTCAAACGAGTAGTTGTACGTGTATTCTGTCCGGCCAAGGCCAATTGAGCAACTGAGTTATTGGCATTGTTTATCGGGTCATATCCCCATGTACCATCTGAATATTGAGGATAAAATACATTAGGAGGTGTACTATAAGCACTACCCCAGATGTTATATTCATAACTAGTACGAGGTCCTTGTTTTACCCCATGTGAACCTGAAAGGTTCGTCTTTAACAATGTTGTCTTGGTAAGCTGGAAGTCAAGGTTACTACGCATATTCACACGGTTATAACCATAAGTAGTCTGATAACCACGTCCATTATCATATTCCTTAAACAAGTCACCTTCGTGCTGATAGTCAATGGCTGCATAATATTTCACAAAACGTGTACCACCACTCACACTGACATTGGCATTTTCAGAAAATGCATAATCCTTAAACATCCAATCTGCCCAGTCAATATTAGGATAGCGTTCTGCTTCTGCCTGATTTGCAGGATTACGATATTTATTCATTTGTTCCTGTGACATCATGTACATCCAAGAATCAGGAGTTAAACCTAATTCATATTCTACTGCATCATTACGCAATTGGAATGCATCGTATGAATCAAGTTTGTTAGGCAATTTTGAAGGCATCTTTAATGCCATGCTACCACCTGCATTAATAGTTGCCTTACCTTCCTTACCACGTTTAGTAGTAATCAAGATGACACCGTTAGCACCCTTTACACCATAGACAGCAGTTGCTGACGCATCTTTCAACACTGAAATAGATTCTACAGAGTTTACATCGATACCTGACATCGGACGTTCAATTCCATCGACCAAAATCAACGGAGCGCTATTGTTCCATGAACTTGCACCACGAATGACAATTTGCGGATCTTCCTCACCCGGCATACCTGTTGAAGCTGTAGTAACAACACCTGGCAAGTTACCAGTCAACGCAGATCCCAAATCAGAAACTCCACCGGCACGTTCCAATACTTTTGAAGAAGTCTGTGTAATAGCTCCAACGACAGATGCTTTTTTCTGTTGTCCATAACCTACTACTACAACCTCATCCAAAACTTCTGTATCTTCACGCAGCACGACTACAATCATCGTTCTTCCGTTAACCTTTACATCTTGTGGAGTCATTCCCAAATAAGAGACTGTCAAGACTGAATTTCTATTGGGAACTTCAAGGGTAAAATTACCATCAAAATCGGCAACTGTTCCTACATTCGTATTACCTTTTAATACGATTGCTGCACCAATCAAAGGTTCATCATTTGCATCAAGCACCTTTCCTTTCACTACAACACCATTCTGAGCCATTAAAGAAACGCTACAGAAAAAAAGAAGTAAAAAGAAAATACGGCTTCGCGTGAGAAATAGCTTCTGGTTAGAAGAACTATTCTCGAGAAACTTTTGTCTTATGTTTTTCATTATACCAAATAATTAAAAATAAAAAAATTACAAAGAGTTACCTAATAGTATCCTTTCGTTATCCTCCGTCTTTTTTATTAACAACCATACGCATTTCATTTAAGATTACACAATTATAAATCATTTAACACAATGCAAATGTAAATCTTAATAAATAAAAGGAATTATACCACATTACCAACACCTATATTACATGTTACATCATTATCCCGTGTGTAACATTTTCTTTATTCTACGATACATTTAGGCTGTATAACATAAAATTGAAGGCAAAATATCCCGCATTCATTGTGTTCTGATGCATTTTAACGTCCAATTCAATAAACAAAACATTTTAATTAAAAACACAAAGGAATTAAAAAATGAAAGGAATCAGATTTTCAAAATTCTGCTAATAGATAAAACAAAGCCGCTTGTCTATTTACAATATTTAGCATAATATTGAAGGTTTTATTTTTAGGATTAATAATATTTCCAATGAAATCTCATATCTATCTTTTATAAATTCATAATAAATTTCACTTTTCAATAAGACCTCATTTCTTATCATCACCAAACATTACAATCTACTTTAATAAATGACTTACAAATTTTCATCCTATACCTTTTTTATAAATACATCTTAGACAAGTAGGAAGTATAACCTTAAATCAGTATATTTAAATAATATCACTCTGTTTCTTAAAACACAAAAAGACTGTTCCAGTTTGAAACAGTCTTTTTGTGTCAAGGTTAAGTTGAAATCAAACTATTGAGGAAAAATAATCTGATAGCGACCACTCAAATGCATAAACGCAAACAAACGCAACAACCCGTCATAATATTTATCCAGATATCCGTCTTCATAAGGTACATGTTTTGCTTCCCACAGCTGTTTGACAAATTCTTCGCATTTCACATCCGTACAAACCAACGACACCGCCGCAGCTGTAGCCACAAGACCCAATGAATGACGCAACTGTTTATATTCACCCGCCTGCAAGACTTCCTTCACCGGACTTCCATCTACATTATACTGGTCTTTAAAATCATAAAGTCCCTGACCATACAGAAAATTCTGTATTTTATTTCCATACTCCTGCTGCCATTCTCTGTCCGCACATGCCCAAGAATAATCCAGAGCAATATTCATAGGCACCCGCCATGAATCAAAACGGAAGGCATCTCCTATTATCCCATCTGAATGTAACAAAGAACCGTCATAGTTATTATAATCAGGATTTAAGCCAGTCACCGGATGAATACTCTTATGCAGGTACTCACGACTTCTCTCGGCGCATTCCCTCCAAAAACGGCTCCTTCCATCATAAGCCCATCTGGCCCACACTTCATAAAAAGCAGGCAAATGATAAGAAGGATCAGTAAATTTCGCACCGAAGCGGGTCGGAGTAAATGTAATCAGCTGATGTTCTATATTTATAAATGGGGTTACCGCATCTTTTCCTACCTTTTTCATCGAACAATCTAAAATATTTTGTGCTTCAGCTAAATAATTTATGCCAGATTCATTTCCCCATCTGTTCGACGCAAAAATAAGTGAAGTCACATAATATAGTTCACCATCAGAAGCAGGTCCTTCGGAATTACGAGTTCCGTCCGTCTGACAACTCCAGGCAAAATAACCTTCAAACATGCCTTTCTGGTGCTGCATGTACTTCTTACACCATCGCCACAAGCGGTCAAATATATCCTTCCGGTCAAACTGCACGGCAATCATCATTCCATAAGACATACCTTCTGTACGTACATCATGATTCTTCAAGTCACTAATATAAGCCATGGAATCACCGACCTCAAAATAGACTTTATTGACCCCATAGAATACATCATTAAACACTTCTTCCAGTTTCGCATCTATTTCGGCCTGAGAATAACCCATTTCGGCAAAAAAGTTTCTATACTTACGCGTTTCGAAAGCACCCGCTGACCATGGAACAGCATCAAAACCTATCCAGTCAATTTCCACGGAAGCCCCCTTCTGCAGAGAGACCCGTATATCGCAGACTCCCACCGGAGCCTTTTCCACACATGCCTTTACCACACACCAGTCTTTGCCTGCAGGAATCTTTACAGTAGCTATATCTTCATCATCCGCTACAATTTTCACCACCCCACCTTTATCCGATTTCACACGCATTTTCACTTCTTGCACAGGCTGAGAACCAAAATCCACACGGTTGTACTGAATCCATGATTTTATTTTTTCCAATCGGCACTTCCAACCTTCGAACTTATTTTCATCATTGACAAAGGAAACAGACACTCCTTCTTTACTGATTGCACTATACCGATCTATCTGTATTTTCATACGCGCATCCGTAATCCCGACTCCGCGTAAAGTAGGCTTTACTTTCACAATCGTTCCATCAGAATTAAAAGTTAAGGAATCAATACGAACAGAACGCCGCTTATCAGCTTCAGGAGAAAAGTCATTATGATGATAAAAAAGATACCACTGTCCATTATATTCCACAATTGAATGATGATTTGTCCAACATCCAGTGGGAGACTCATCCATAATAATGCCTTTAAATTCAAATGGGCCTGAAGGTGAATTTCCCATTGCGTATGCCAATGTCTCCATCTTATCCTTCACCCAGGGAAAAGTAAGGTAATACTTTCCGTTTCTTTCAAATACAAACGGGCCTTCCTTAAATCCCTCAGGAAGCCCTTCTATCAGAACTGGAGCAGAAGCCAACTCCTTCATATTATCTTTCAACCTTGCCATACGCAGACCATTCCCAGCCCAATAAATATATGCACTTCCCTGTTTATCAATCAACACACACGGATCAATTCCCTGTATGCCTTCTATGGGCTTCCAGTCTGGCATGAATGGGCCATAAGGAGTATCCGACACTGCAACTCCCACGGAAAAGACTTTCATATTTTTAGGTTTTGCAGGAAAATAAAAATAATATTTTCCATTTTTGTACACACAGTCAGGAGCCCACATGGAATAGGACTCCGAATCCACCCATGGGACATTGTTTTGTGAAAGAATTACCCCATGATCTGTCCAGTCTACCAGATTTTGAGAGGAATATATATGATAATCTTCCATACAAAACCAATCTTTAAGACGTTCAACCGGACTTTTTATATCATGTGACGGATATAAATAAACTTTCCCGTCAAATACACGGGCTGTAGGGTCAGCTGTAAAAGAATGACTGATAATAGGATTTTGTGAATAGGTCTTTAGAATAACCAAAAACAATGTCACTATACCCAAATATAGATGCCTCATAAATATAGTATTAGGTTATAAGTAAAAAATAAGAAAAAGAAGCCACCCCGATACAGGGCAGCTCCTTTCTCAAAACATGTCACGATTAATTAGCGGAATTTCCATGCATATTCGTATTGGTAGAAAGTTCAGTAGAAGGTATCGGCACACGTAAATGACGCGAATAATCAAACACCTGCGTACCTGTCAGATTAGTCTGTTCCACCTGAAGCGCATTTTTATTTTTCAAGTTATTCAGCACAATACTCTGATCCGGATCATTCGGATTATTGTACCATCTCATCAAGTTAAAGAATCTCCAGCCTTCCCAATATAACTCTACAGAATATTCATGTTTCAGAATTCGGCGTACAGAATTTAACTCCATTCCTTCGCAAATAACATCTCCATTACTTCCTACAACTCGACCAACCACAGGTTTCTGCTGAAGCAACTCATCCACAGTGGGCAATGTATTGCCTTTCAAATAATCATTACCTAAATCGGCTTCAGTTGTATTGAAAGCTTCCGTATTCTTATTCGCACGATCACGCACCATTTGGATGTATTTTTTAGCTGTTGCTTCATCATTATCAGCTTCCAAACAGCATTCTGCATACATCAACAAAATATCAGAATAACGGATAAGACGATCATTAATACCACTCTGTTCTTTGCTTCTCACTTGGTCAAGACTATACTTACGACATCCGAACCATTTTCCTCTCCATTCATCAAATGTATCTCCAGAGAACAGCACTTCATAAGGAATCCAGTTACCAGATTTACCCAAGAAATTACAGCCGCCAGGTATATACATACCCAAATAAGCACGAGGATCTATAATCTTTCCTGACGCATCACGTTCAAACTCATTATATAGTGCTAAAGAAGGCTGTCCATTCCACCATCTGGCAGACTCTGTAGAGTTTGGCGCACTCATTTCCAATTCACGAATTGTATTTTGTCCGGTTACTACCCAGTCATTCAGGTCACCATTAGCAGCAGGGTTAAATCCGTCTGTTTCTACACTTTGACAGAACTGTACTTCGAATAAAGATTCAGCATTATTTTCATTATCTTCAGTCGCATTATCACGGTAATTATCCATTAAAGAATATTGATGAGAGTCGATAATTTGCCACAATACATCCTTTGCTAAAGCCCATTCGGCATCTCCAGCTTTTGCAGTTCCATCCAAAATCGGACGAGCCATATACGTTTTTGCCAAAAAGGCGAGTGCAGAACCTTTTGTAGCACGACCTTCATTTTCAGTTCCTTCGTACGACCAGTCTGAAAGCAAGTTTGCAGCATCCTGAAAATCTTTTACCATACGCTGGTAGATTGCACCCGGTTCAGCAGGTGGCAACATGTAATCTCCTTCACCGGTAGTCACATAATCACGGTCAGGAATTTCATCTCCCCAGAAATAAACCAGATAGAAACGACTCAAACCTCTCAAGAATATAGCTTCACCTTTCAGTCTGTCATATAATTTTTTATCATCTTCATTATTCAAATCAAATGCTCCATCCTGATTTGCCTCTAATTTCTCAAGTGCAAGATTAGCAGCATACTGTAACACGTACAAATCCTGATAACACGTTGATACACTACCCAAATCCGCATTTACGTTGTATTGAGACAATCTTGCCGTTTCTGGTTCACCGGCAGCAGCTCCACTTGTAAACACATATTCATCACTACGTGCATTCAGCATAAATGGCATCCATCGAGCCCATCCGCCAGCTCTTTGAAGAATGTTGTATGCACCATTAACTGCATATGTCAAATGTTCTTTCGTATTATAATATGTAGCTTCGTTATCTGCTGAAGGATTATTAAAATCCATGTCAGGCTCACATGAACTCATTGTCATTAATAAAGAGCCCAAACAAATACCCATATATGTTTTAATATGTTTCATAAAATTCCAATATTTCATTATTACTTAAAATGTCAACTGCAAACCAGCAAAGAACTCACGATTTGCCCAATATGTATCTCCAGAGTAGTAATATGCTCCATCTACACCACGATTCAAAGTAGAACCATTATTGGGGACTTGCGGGTCAAACATAGAATATCCTGTAATAGTGAACGGATTCTTTACACCCAGATACAAACGTAAAGATTCAATGTGTGCTTTTGAAATCAATGCTTTGTCAAAAGTATATCCCAAGGTAATACGATTGCAACGGAAATAAGAACCATTTTCAATAAAATAATCAGATGCCATAGTATGATTACCATTCGGGTCATTAAGTACGGCACGCGGTACATTCGTATTCACATTAGCAGGCAATGTAATTGTTTCACCACCAGCTGTTGTAAAGGTCACATCTTCTGCACGGAAGCGGTTATTCATATCAGCCATCTGATTCTTTGCTGCATAACCACCCATCAGCTCAGTTTTCCAGTTATTATAAATTTGGTTTCCAAAGTCACCTTGCCACAACATTGAAAAATCAAATCCTTTGTATTCGGCTGTAATATTCAGGCCAAAAGAACAATTCGGTAAAGAAGAACCGATAAATGTCTTATCGTCATCCGTAATTTGTCCGTCACCGTTTACATCTACATATTTCAAATCTCCGGCAGCTGCAGAAGGCTGAAGACGTTCTCCCTTGCTGTTTACATAATTAGCAGCTTCTTCATCTGTACGGAACAAGCCATCTGTCTTATAACCCCAGAATTGCGCTACAGGCTGTCCGACTACAGTCATTGTCACATTACCTGTACTACAAGCACCACCAGCAAGTGAAGCATTGTCACCCAAACTTGTTACTTCATTACGATAAAGAGAGAAGTTAGGAGAAATCGTTAATTTTACATCACCAATCTGTTCACGATAAGTAGCTGAAAGTTCAATACCCCAGTTTTTCATACTACCCACATTAGAATACATGGTATTAATATTACCTGTAGATTTAGGCAACTGTACGGCAAGTAACATATCGGTCGTTTTACGATTATAATAATCGAAAACCAAACTGAATTTATTATTAAACATATCAAGGTCGAAACCTACACCCGCATCTCTGGTTGTTTCCCACGACAGATCAGGATTTGCAAAGTTTTCAATCAATGGTGCTGATGCATTAGAAGAGCTTCCTTCCGGATTAATCTGGCCAGGACCAAATGTGTAATATCTGTTGTCTGTTTCAACAACTGACTGATAATCATATCGTCCTACCGCATTGGCACTACCAATCCAACCTAATGTGGCACGGATTTTCAAATTATTCAGCCAGCTGGAAGTTGCGTCTTTCATCCAAGACTCTTCACTGATTCTCCATCCCACAGAGAATGAAGGGAAATATCCCCAACGATTACCTTTTTTAAATTTAGAAGACTCATCAGCACGGAAGTTAGCAGTAATCATATACTTACTATTGTAAGAATACATAACTCTGGCCAAATAAGAAAAATATGCTTCGTTATATTGTGAACTAGTTACGTTCTGGCTATCTGGGTAACGACTCTCTGGACCAAAGTCTGAATATTCATTACTACGTCCTGAAACGCCTGTAGACCATCCATCAAACTTTTCAGAAACCATACCGACAACTCCTGACAAATTATGTACATCATTAAAGGTCTTATCAAAGGTCAGCAAGTTTTCAATAATTTCATGTCCGCTGCCTCCTTTTGTCGTACTCTGAGAATTATAAGCCTGCTTTCCGTTAGCTGTTCCAAGATCATATTCTGGAATCAAAGTTGCATCATTGTTTCTTGCAAATGAGTAAGTATAAGTCAAACGATATTTCAACCAGTCAAAAATCTTTATTTCACCAAATATACTTCCCAAAGCGCTAATTGAACGATTACGAATTTTTTCATTTCTCAAGAACCAGATTTGATTCACTAAGTCATTTCCATCACGACCATTATTACCAGTCAAGAAGAAACTACCATCTTCATTGTATACCGGAAGGTTAGAAGGTGTTTGGAGAGTATTCATCAGCGAAGCACCTGTAAAACCATTGGTTCTACTATAATTAGCAAATATACGTCCACCATAAGTAAAACGGCCTACGGTACCTTGTACATTAGCATAAATATTATCCGCTTTCACATCTTCCGTATGCATCTGATCATCATTGTCAGCATGAGTAGCTCCAATACGATAGCTGGCATATTTGCTACCTCCACTCACTGACAAGTCGTATTTCTGATAGTTGGTATTGCAGAAATACTCATCCCACCAGTCTGTACTTCCAAGCGGATTGCTCGGAGTAGCTACTCCTGTTGGAACTGTTTTATTCCATGTTCCATTCGCAATTGCAGTAGCATCAGAAGAATTATAGTAAAGTTCATTTACGTAAACTGCATAATCATACGGATTAAGCATATCTACTTTGCTGGTGTTTGAACCAAAACCGGCATACGCATTAAAGCTAACTTTCGGTTTTCCTTCTGCTCCTTTCTTTGTAGTAACCACAATCACACCATTGGCACCACGCACACCATAAATTGCACATGAAGCCGCATCCTTCAAAACCTGGATAGATTCTATTTCATTATCATTAGGAATGTTTCCTGATGCATCAATGATACCATCTACCACCCACAAAGGATCTGTACTACCTGTAATTGAAGAGGTACCACGAATACGAATCTTTCCACCTGATACATTCACACCGGCTGTACTTCCTTGCAAAGCATCTGTAATACCTCCCGGAGATTTTAAAACTTCCTTCGGACTCAATGTGGCAATAGCAGAAGTCAAATCTTCCTTTTTCTGTGTACCATAGCCCACTACGACCACATTATCGAGTAACTGTGTATCTTCTGTTAATGTTACAGTTAAATCGGTTTTACCTGCAACCGCGATTTCCTGAGTTTTATATCCTACAAAAGAAACTACTATAACAGAATTGGAAGGCAAATTTAAAGTAAAACCTCCTTCAAAGTCTGTAATTGTACCATTGGTTGTACCCTTTTGAAGCACACTTGCACCTATAACAGATTCCCCAGCTCCATCTTTCACAATACCTTTTACGGTAATATTTTGTGACAAAGCCCATAAAGGAATCATACAAAACAACATGAATAGCCATATCAGGCGTAATCTAAATAAGTTTTTCATCATATTTGTATGTTTAATAGTTAATGAAATATTTATATGAATTGTCATTTACGAATAGAAGGTTTATTACTTAAGCAACATACTTAATGACTACCCTAATCCAATCAAAGAGATAGTCAATAGAATATATTAACTAATAACTTACCTGGTATCTTTCATTTTCCTGACTTTAGTGTCCATAGGCATTTCATTTAAGATTATACATTTATAAATCATTTGATGTAATGCAAATGTAAATCTTAATGAACAAAAGGAATTATACCATATTACCAACACCTATATTACATGTTACATCATCATCATGTGTGTAACATTTTCTTTGTCACATGATACATTTAGGCTGTACAACATAAAAAAAGGGGATAGACTTCTCTTCTATGCAACTTTCAGCGCATATAGAAAAGAAGCGCCCTTGTGTTACACTTCAAACACAAAGGCGCTTCCCTCCAAACGCAAGGACGATTTACTCAAAACGCACTTGCGCTTAAAACACAACTCTTTTACGTTTTAATGAAAACGTAAAGGAATTTTTAGAGTTATAAAATCAGTAAATAATCACTATTCCGCAAGCGTTTTTCCCTTCCTACGAGAATAAGCCAAATGTTTCGGACTGCCAATCAGCTGAGCTGTATAAATGCCGGTATGACCGGAGAAAAGGTAAGCTACCACACAAGCTATGCCTAAATAAAGACCTGGCTCTGCCCCAAAAAGTTCAATTCCCATCAGCGTACATGCAATGGGGGTATTCGTTGCTCCGGCAAACACAGCTACAAAACCAATTCCAGCCAATAGTCCCATCGGAAGGGGTACCACAGCCGACAACGCACTGCCTAAGGTGGCTCCCACAAAGAACAGAGGAGTAACTTCACCCCCCTTGAATCCAACTCCAATCGTGAAGGTCGTAAACAGAATCTTCAGCAGGAAATCATACCACATCTGCTGCTCCGAGAACGAAGCCACAATGGTAGGTACACCCAAACCGATATATTTCGTCGTTCCTATCATCCAGACAGCTGCAGCAATCACCAGTCCTCCTATCAGCGGACGGAAAGGGGGATAGCTGATGCGCTTGGCCATTCCTGACCAAAAACCGATGGAACGTGAAAACAACATGGCGGCCAGTCCGAACAGAATACCTGCACCAATGGTCCACAACAAATTAGACGCATCCGGGAAAGGAACTTCAGAAACTACATAATGCGTATGCTCCACTCCCCACGCATGACAAACCATGCTGGCCACGGCAGCCGAAAGAAAGCCCGGCAGGATAGCTTCATAGCGCATACGTCCCACCACAATGACTTCCAAGCCAAAAACAGCTCCCGCCAGTGGGGTACCAAACACAGAAGCAAAACCTGCACTGATACCAATTGCTACCATCAGACGATGGTCTCTGCGACGCATACGAAACAGACGGGAAAACTGGTCGGCTATAGCTCCTCCCATCTGTACACCGGTTCCTTCTCGTCCGGCAGAACCACCGAACAAATGGGTTAATACAGTTCCGATATATACTAACGGAGCCATACGGAAAGGAATAATATCATGAGGTGAACGGATTTCTTCAATCAGGTAATTGTTTCCACGAGACGCTGTTCCTGCCCAATAATGATACATCAGGCCGATAAGTAAACCAGCCACTGGCAAAAGAGCAATTATCCACAGATGATGTTCACGATACTGCGTGGCCCATTCCAAAGATACCAACAGCAAGGCAGAAGCCGAACCTATACAAGCCCCCGACAAAACCGAAAGAAAAAGCCACTTGCACAAATAAAGGAGTAACGGAAGCTGTTCAAACTTCCACCAGTAATTCTGATTTCTTAAAGTCTTCATATTCTTCTGTATTTTCTCGCATCAAGTTTTCGCAAAAAAAACTGTTCCCCGACTCTCGTCGGAGAACAGCCACAACACAAACACAAAATAAAACACGACAAAACTACTATGCAAAAATACAACTCTCTGCTTTCATTTCAGATGAAAATCTGCTGCCGTTCATTATCTATATCACATACACAAGAACCGCAAGAGCTGTATATTACATGTAACGTTCATAAAATATCTTTAGTTCAGTATTTTTTATTTTATTAAGAATTCAATTTACATGATACCTTTTTCACGGAGGTGAACCTGCCATTTCCATGCAGAACGCAAGGTATCTTCGATAGATGTTTCAGCTTTCCATCCCAATTCAGAGTTTGCATAAGAAGGATCAGCCCAAACTTTCACAATATCACCTGCACGACGAGGAGCAATCTGGTAGTTCAACTTCACGCCGGTAGATTCTTCAAACTTATGAATCAGTTCCAATACAGAAAGACCACGACCAGTACCCACATTGAATACTTCTACTTTATCTTTCTGCTTGTCTTCCAAAATACGGTTCATGGCAATTACGTGTGCCTTTGCCAAATCTACTACGTAAATATAGTCACGGATACAAGAACCGTCAGGAGTATCATAATCGTCACCGAATACGCTCAATTTTTCACGGATACCCATTGCAGTCTGAGTAAGGAATGGAATCAGGTTCTGCGGAACGCCGTTCGGAAGTTCACCGATCAGAGCTGTTGGATGTGCACCAATCGGATTGAAATAACGCAACATCACTGCATGGATAGGAGAACCAGAAGCAATGGTATCGCGGATAATTTCTTCATTAATCTGCTTCGTATTACCGTATGGAGATTCAGCCTTCTTGATAGGAGCTTCTTCTGTAACAGGCAATACATCCGGCTGGCCGTATACCGTACAAGAAGAAGAGAAGATAATACCTTTTACTCCGTGTTTCGGCATCAGTTCCAGCAAATTAATCAAAGAAACCAGATTGTTACGATAATACAGCAACGGTTTCTGAACAGATTCACCTACAGCCTTGCTTGCTGCAAAATGAATGATTCCCTGAATACCAGGATATTTAGCAAACACATTGTCCAGTCCTTCGTAATCAAGACAATCTACTTTTTCAAAAGCTGGGCGCACACCTGAAATCTGTTCGATGCTGTCCACTACATCAGCGCGCGAATTGGAAAGATTGTCTACAATTACCACTTCGTAACCGCTATTCTGCAATTCAACCACAGTATGAGAACCAATGTATCCGGTTCCACCTGTCACGAGAATTCTTTTTTTCATAACACTAAGGTTTATCTTATATTTAACTCCTTTATTAAAGTCATTTACTATATCTCTACAAAAGTAAAAAAAAGTATTGGAATGTCCATGTGACTCCCATTAAAAAATTAAAAAAGTGTTATCCGTCACGTGACGAATAACACTTTTACAATAAGTAACTGTCAAAAGACAGGATTAATTCAATCCAAACAGCACTGCCAAACCTTTATCTACGCCTGAGAAGCCCATGAATGCCATAGCCAGCAAACCTGCTGTAACCAGTGCAATACTCATTCCTCTCATACCTTTCGGAATGTTTACCAGGCTCAACTGTTCGCGAATGCCGGCAAACACAATCAGCGCCAAAGCAAATCCTAATGCAGTAGAGAAGGCATATACTACTCCAGTCAGCAAATCATAATTTTTCTGGATTACCAGGATAGTCACACCCAGAATACAGCAGTTAGTTGTAATCAAAGGCAGGAACACTCCCAGTGCCTGATACAAAGAAGGAGAAACCTTTTTCAAGATAATTTCTACCATCTGAACCAATGCGGCAATGACAAGGATAAAGGCAATGGTCTGCAAGTATCCCAATCCGAACGCGTCCAATACAAATTTCTGGATGACATAGGTTACGATGGTGGCCAGCGTCAACACGAAAGCTACCGCTGCTCCCATACCCATGGCAGTTTCCACTTTCTTGGAAACTCCCAAGAACGGACAGATACCCAAGAATTGTGACAACACTACGTTGTTCACAAAGATTGCGGTGATAAATATCAATATATATTCCATATCTTTCTATTTTTAAGGGTTATGCTTTTTTCAAGCGGTTTACAATCGCAATAAGGTATCCCAATACGATGAAAGCACCTGGAGCCAAAACGAAAATCAGCATTCCGTAATCTTCCGGCATGATGGCAATGTTAAACAATTTGCCAGTTCCCAAGAATTCACGAACACCACCCAGCAAAGTCAAGGCAATGGTAAATCCAAGTCCCATACCCAAGCCGTCGAAGAAAGAAGACAAGGGGTTATTCTTAGCTGCAAATGCTTCAGCACGACCCAGCAAAATACAGTTTACCACAATCAACGGAATAAACAATCCCAATGTAGCGTACAATGCCGGTACGTATGCCTGCATCACCATCTGAAGCAAGGTTACGAACGAAGCAATTACTACCACAAAAATAGGAATACGTACCATGTCGGGCACCAGATTCTTAATCAGAGAGATTACCACGTTTGAACAAATCAGCACAAACATAGTAGCCAGTCCCATACCCATACCGTTGATGGCAGAAGAAGTTGTACCCAGAGTCGGACACATACCTAAAAGGAGTACAAACGTAGGATTTTCTTTTACAATCCCATTCATTAACACTTTAAAATTATTCATAGCCTGTCCTCCTGTTATTTAATGGGTTCCACATTTGTTGTATCACTCACAGCTTCTTCGGCCGGTTTTTCCTGCTGAGTAGCTCCGCTGGCTCCATCTACATACTGATTCTTATAGGCTGCATACGCATTGTTTACAGCCAGCAAGAAAGCACGTGATGTAATGGTAGAAGCCGTAATGGCATCAATCTCTCCGCCATCCTTGCTCACCGTTAAAGGAGCTTCACCCGGATTCTTTCCGGTAATATCGCCTTTGGCACCCTTCTTGAACCAGTCGGCAGCCTTCGAACCCAATCCCGGAGTTTCTGCATGGCTCAAAAGAGAATAATCGATAATCTTACCTTCATTGTCAAAACCTACCAATACAGTCAACGCTCCACCAAAACCGTTGGCAGCCGATTCTACTGCAGCTCCGATAGGCTGTCCGTTCTTAGTAGCCTTGTAAATCTTATAAGTGGCACCATTTACTTCTACGGTTTCAGGAGCTTCAGCCGGATTGTTATCAAAACCGGGAACTACCACTGCAATGGCATCACTCAAAGTCTTAGCATTCGCCTGAGCAATAGGTTCTGCAGTTACGTCGTTCACCCAGCCCAGCAAACCTCCGGCCACTACGGAAAATCCGGTCAGTGCCAGAGCCATATTCTTTAAAGATGATTCTAGTTTTTTCATTTCTTCACTACCTCCCCGAAACGTTTTGGTTTACAATATGTATTAATCAACGGAGTGAATGCGTTCATGATGAAAATAGCGAACGACATACCTTCCGGATAGGCACCGAAAGTACGGATTACCACTGTCAGGAAGCCGATAGCCACACCATAAATCAACATTCCTTTGTGAGTCATAGGTGAAGTCACATAGTCTGTAGCCATGAAAATCGCACCCAACATCAAACCACCGGTAAACAGATGTGCCAACGGAGAAGCATATACTGTAGGATTAGCCAAGTGCATCAGACCTGAGAATACGAATACAGTTGCCAGAATGGAAACCGGAATATGCCAGGAGATAATCTTTTTCCACAACATATACACAAGTCCTAACAACAATGCCAAGGCACTTACTTCACCGATACATCCCGGATTGTTACCCAGGAACAAAGACATAGTGTCGGGCAACTGGCTCAATGCATTTGCATCACCATGTACCGCCATCTTCATCAATGCCAACGGAGTAGCAGTAGTTTCCGCATCCGTATAACTGGTCAGCTGACCTACTACCGGCCAAGAAGTCATCTGTACGGGGAAAGAAATCAGCAGGAAGATACGTCCCACCAAAGCCGGGTTGAACGGGTTACATCCCAATCCGCCGAAAGTCATCTTTCCGATACCGATAGCCACCAGCGCACCGATAATAATAATCCACAACGGCAGGTTAGAAGGCAGGTTAAATGCCAGCAACACACCTGTCAGGGCAGCCGAACCGTCCATGATAGTAGTACGTTCGCGCTTCAATATGAATTTGGTGATAGCCCATTCGAAGAACAAGCATGCAATGACAGAAGTCAGTGTCACCATCACTGCTCCCAGACCAAACATGTAGAAAGATACAAGCAAGGCCGGTATCAGCGCAATCAATACGCCGTACATGTTTTTCTGTACACTGTCGCCACCATGTACATGCGGCGATAAGGATACTATTAATTTGTTTGCCATAAGATTCTCAAATTATTTTTTTGCATTACGTGCACGGATGATACCGCCCACCTTACCTTTACCTAAACGGATGTAATCCAACATCGGACGATGAGAAGGACATGTAAACTGGCATGAACCGCATTCGATGCACGACATAATCATTTCGTGTTCCACGCGTTCCCAGTCGCCATGAGCCGAACAAGTAGCCAGCAAGTAAGGTTCCAGTCCCATCGGACAAACGCTTACACACTTCGCACAACGGATACATGGCTGAGGTTCTGCACGGCGCGTTTCCTTGTCGTTCATAATCAGTACACCAGAGCTACCTTTACAGATAGGTACTTCGGTATTTACCAAAGCCTTACCCATCATCGGACCACCACCGATTACTTTTCCGGTATCTTCCGGCAGACCTCCGGCAGCTTCAATCAGCTGGCTCATCGGAGTTCCCATACGGGTCAGGAAGTTAGAAGGGTTCTTCAACGACTTACCTGTTACTGTTACCACACGTTCAAACAAAGGTTTGTTTTTCTGTACAGCTTCGTATACCGCATACGCAGTACCCACGTTCTGTACCACTGCACCTACATTAATAGGAATAGCAGGAGGAGCCGGTACCTGACGGCCGATAACAGCGTCAATCAACTGTTTTTCACCTCCCTGAGGATATTTCACCTTCAAAGGTACAATTTCAATACCTGGATAAGCGGCTGCCTTTTCTGTCATCAGCTTGATGGCATCCGGTTTATTATTTTCAATACCGATATAAGCTTTGTTTACTTTTGCTCCCTTCATCAGAATCTGTACACCAACCAGGATTTCATCTGCTTTTTCCAGCATCAGACGATGGTCGGCAGTCAGATAAGGTTCACATTCTACGGCATTGATGATTACACATTCTGCCTTGCATCCGGGAGGAGGAGTCAGTTTCACATGAGTAGGGAAACAAGCACCACCCATACCTACGATACCGGCATTCTTGATTTTTGCGACAATTTCTTCCGGGGTCAGGTTACATTCCTTTACCAGATCCTTGCTACGGTCGATTGTTTCTTCCCATTCATCACCTTCTACGTCAATGAAAATTGCAGGCTTGCGATAGCCGCTTGCATCAATCACGCTGTCTACCTTATTTACCTTTCCAGACACGGAAGAGAAGATAGCTGCCGATACAAAGCCTCCCGCTTCGGCAATCTTGGTCCCCACCTTTACCACATCGCCTTTCTTTACAATGGCAGTGGCAGGCGCACCAATATGCTGAGACAACGGGAACACCGCCTGCTTAGGAAGTGCAAGCGTTTCAATAGCTTTCCCGGCTGACAATTTATTTTCTGCTGGATGAACTCCACCAATTCTAAACGTCTTCACTTTTATGTTATTTAGTATTATACAATTATAAGATTAAGCCTCTGTATTCTTTGGAGCTTCGGCAGCCGGAGCTGCAGCTGGAGTTACCGTTTCAGTCTTTACAGCTTCAGGTTTTACCGGACTGGCGGTTGCAGGCTTCTCTACAGCCGGTTTTTCTGCTGCAGGAGCTTCTGCCTTCGGCTTACGAGGAGGGAAGTTCACTGCCACGATAGCCTGCTGCGGACATTCCATCTCACACTTACGGCATGACTTACATTTAGCCGGGTCGATATAGGCCAGGTTGTTTTCCAATGTAATAGCTTCAAACGGACATACCTTCACACACTTGCCGCAACCGATACAAGCTGCTGCACATGCCTTACGGGCTACAGCACCTTTATCCTTATTGACACACTGTACGTACACTCTACGGTTGTTCTTGCCTTTCGGGCGAATTTCAATGATGTTACGCGGACAAGCCTTGCTACAAGCGCCGCAAGCCGTACATTTTGATTCGTCTACTTCAGGAAGTCCTGTTTCCGGATTCATGTGAATGGCATCAAACTGACAAGCCGATACGCAGTCACCACATCCCAGACAGCCAAAGGTACAACCGGTTTCACCACCGAAAGTAGAATTGGCTACCACACAAGAACGCACCCCGTCGTACTGAGTCAGCTTCGGACGGTTGGCACATGTTCCGTTACATCTCACTACCGCAACCTTCGGTTCTGAAGCAGCTGCTTCCAGTCCCAAAATACTTGCGACCTTCTCCATTGTAGGCTGACCGCCTACCGGACACATTTTTCCCTCCAGAGAACCAGCTTTTACACAAGCAGCTGCAAAACCGGAACATCCCGGGAAACCACATCCACCGCAATTGGCCTGAGGAAGCACTTCTGCCACCTGAGCAATTCGGGGATCTTCATACACAGCAAATTTCTTAGAAGCCACGTACAAGATAACAGCTGAAATCAAGCCAATGGCACCCAGTGAAATCACTGCAACCAAAATTAAACTCATAATATAAAGTTAGTTTATTAATTATTAATTGATTCCAAAACAAACACAAAAGTACGTCTGAATTTCTCCCGGCAAAAGAAAAGTATCAGATAATAAGGTATAAGCATACACAAAGATGCGATGGAAGAAACGGCCTCATCCCCTCCCGTAAAATACATAGCGACAAAAAGAGAAACGAGCAACACCACAAAAGGGAAAACAAAAGCCCACATTACAGCTCTCATTCCCAGGGATGTCGCTCCGCTTATCATGACCTGGTTCCCTACCTGACAGGCGAGACCAGACTTATTGTATACATCTATCAGTTTCTCCTTCGATTCAGCTGCACTGCAATGCCCTTTTATGCTGCAGGCAGAACAAGCTGACGTCTGTACAATCCTCACCTTCAAGTAAGAACCGTTAATGCTTTCCACAATACCTAGATGTTTTATTTTATCAGTCATTTTTGCAAACCACACTTTACAAATGTGTGGCAAATGTACGATAAATATTGTATTGTTGGTAACGTTAACGAAGAAAATCTGCTTAAAAAAATTAAATTCGTCAGGACAAGTTCAGAAATCTGAGAAATTACAGCTTTCCTACTTAATTTACGATGGTGTATCCTGCCTCCAGCAGTGCATTTCGGATAAGTGAAATGTGCTCCGCATTACGTGTTTCCATCACCAGTCTCAGGAAACAGGCTGTCACATTACTATTATTATTGTTACGTTCGTGAAGTACTGAAATGATATTTCCTCCCAAACGAGCCACAATAGTAGCTACTCCCATCAGTTCTCCGGGTTTATCATGCAAATCAAGCGTTACAGTATAAGAGCGACCGGACATATCCAATCCACGTCCAATCACACGGCTCAGGATAGTTACATCAATATTTCCTCCGGATACCACGCAAATTGTTTTCTTCCCTGCCACCGGAACCTTATTGAACATGGCAGCTGCCACAGCAACTGCTCCCGCCCCTTCAGCAATAAGTTTCTGCTGCTCCATCAGAGCTAAAATAGCGGCACAGATTTCATCTTCTGTTACAGTCACAATACCATCCACATACTTACTGCACAAATCAAAAGTATGTTCTCCCGGTTCCTTTACTGCAATACCATCTGCGATTGTTGACACTGAAGAAAGGCATTCGCGGCGTTCATGCTCGATAGACCGCAACATACTCGGAGCCCCTTGTGCCTGCACACCATATACCTTCACATCAGGTTTTAAAGATTTCAGCGCGTAAGCTACACCAGATATAAGTCCTCCTCCCCCAATGGGCACAATCACTACTTCCACATCCGGAAGTTGATTCAACAATTCCAGTCCGATTGTTCCCTGTCCGGCAATGACATGTTCATCATCAAAAGGATGAATGAAAGTATATCCTCTTTCCTCCTTAAGCTGCAAAGCCTTCTGGTAAGCATCATCATAAACACCTGGAACCAGACATACCTCAGCTCCGTAACGCTTGGTTGCCTCTACTTTCGAAATAGGAGCACCTTCCGGAAGACAAATCAACGATTTTATGCCATGCTTCGTAGCACCAAGTGCAACACCCTGCGCATGATTTCCCGCAGAACAAGCAATCACTCCACGAGCCTTTTCTTCCTCTGTCAAGCAAGAAATCTTGTAACATGCACCACGCAACTTAAACGAACCTGTATATTGCAGGTTTTCCGGTTTCAAATATACCTGACTCTCATTATTTATTTGGGGAGCATATATCAAATCCGTTCTTCTTATCACATTTTTCAGAGCAAACGATGCCCGATAAATACAATCCAATGTTAACATAAAGATAGCTTTTAATTATTTTTTCCGCGCAAAAGTACAAAAAAAGTCGAAATTCAGAAGAAACAAATAAGAAAAGGCACCCAAATACAAATCTTGCATGGATGCCTTTTTCTTATAAATCTTCATCTAGAAAAGTAAAATCAATTCCTCTTTCTTTTAACAAATCGCGAATTTTAGCTATGATTTTTTTATAAAGCTTGAAACAAGTCGATTTACTTATACCTCTCTTTTCGCCCGCTTCTCTAAAACTTAAACCTTTAAAGAATAGGTCTATAATCAATTCTCTCTCAAACAAAGAAAGCTCGAAAAGTATTATTTCCCGTATTATCAGATAAACACGCTCAAACTTCAACAAAAGCTTAATTTTTAATGAAGGATATCCTGCCGTATGAGCCACCACAGCCTCATTATCAAGTGCAACCATAGTGGGAGCATTTTTCTTTCTGCGATAATAATCATTTACCATATTAATTGTTATCGTCATTGCCCATTGAAAAAAACGTCCTCTTTCATGGTACGACTTATCCAATCCTTCTACCACTTTCAACAATACTTCCTGACGTAAATTGTAGACATCTTCCTGATTACGAACGTGTATTTTAATATACGTTTCCACCATCAATGAACATCTGTAAAAAAGAATTTGTTCTTCCTTATCAGTTTTATCATAAAGATGACGAAACCTCACTTTGTTACTGGGGTAAAGTTTTTCCATATTTAAAATGTTTTTAAGTCCTACCTAACCAAAATTACATTAAAAGAAAAGCAGGATGGTTAATAAAAAATTTTATCACTAAATAAAACCACCATATACCAAAAGAGTCCACCTACTTTTAAAATATCTAGCAAAGCCTTATTCATGTGACAAATATATATATTCTACATAGAATAAACAACAAATTCGCAATTTATTTTTACAATACATTACAATTTGATAAAAATAAAAGAGGCATCAAAAAGAGATTTTTTGTCTTTTTGACGCCTCTTACAGAGATTCAAAAGCTTAATCAAGCTTAAGAACCGCTAAAAATGCCTTTTGAGGAACTTCTACCGTACCAATTTGCTTCATACGTTTTTTTCCTTTTTTCTGCTTTTCCAAGAGCTTACGCTTACGGCTTACGTCACCTCCATAACATTTGGCCGTCACATCCTTACGGACTGCCTTAATGGTTTCACGCGCAATAATCTTTGCACCGATAGCCGCCTGAATCGCAATTTCAAACTGCTGACGAGGTATCAATTCCTTCAGTTTCTCACACATTCGGCGTCCTAAATCATACGCATTATCAAAGTGAGTCAACGTAGATAAGGCATCAACCGATTCTCCGTTCAACAGAATATCCAGCTTCACCAATTTAGATGGACGGAAACCTGACTGATGATAGTCAAAAGAAGCATATCCCTTGGAAATACTCTTCAACTTATCATAGAAATCTATCACAATTTCACCCAAAGGCATCTTGTAATGCAATTCTACACGATTACCTGAAATATAATCCTGCTTCACCAGTTCTCCGCGCTTACCCAGACACAACGTCATAATCGGACCGATATAGTCTGTTGCCGTAATAATGGAAGCATCAATATAAGGTTCTTCAATATGATCAATCAGTGTAGGATCGGGCATTCCTCCCGGGTTATGCACTTCCTGCACTCCTCCCTGCTTATCGTAAATCATATACGATACGTTAGGAACAGTGGTAATCACATTCATATCAAACTCACGATCCAGTCGTTCCTGCACAATTTCCATATGAAGCAATCCCAAGAATCCGCAACGGAATCCGAAGCCCAGCGCCAAAGAAGATTCCGGCTGAAAAGTCAGAGACGCATCGTTCAGCTGAAGTTTTTCCAAAGAAGCACGCAAATTTTCGTAATCTTCCGCTTCAATCGGGTAAACTCCGGCAAAGACCATCGGTTTTACTTCCTCAAATCCATCAATTGCCTTATCACACGGGCGACTGATATGTGTAATGGTATCTCCTACCTTCACCTCTTTAGAAGTCTTGATACCGGAAATAATGTATCCTACATCTCCCGTACGCAACTCTTTCCGAGGAAGCATATCCATTTTCAATACACCTACTTCGTCAGCATCGTATTCTTTTCCTGTATTGAAGAATTTCACCTTGTCACCTGTACGAATCACTCCGTTTACTACCTTAAAATATGCAATGATACCACGGAATGAATTGAATACAGAATCGAAAATTAAAGCCTGCAGCGGTGCATTCTCATCACCAACTGGAGCTGGGATACGTTCTACTACCGCCTGAAGAATATCCTCTACTCCCATACCGGTCTTTCCCGATGCACGAATAATATCTTCACGCTTGCAGCCTAACAAATCAATAATTTCATCCTCCACCTCTTCCGGCATCGCACTGGCCATATCACACTTGTTCATCACCGGAATAATCTCCAGGTCATGTTCCAACGCCATATACAAGTTCGAAATAGTCTGCGCCTGCACACCTTGAGAAGCGTCGACGACCAACAATGCTCCTTCACAAGCTGCAATGGAACGAGACACTTCGTATGAAAAGTCCACGTGTCCCGGAGTGTCAATCAGGTTCAGAATGTATTTTTCACCTTTATAAGTATACTCCATCTGAATGGCATGGCTCTTGATTGTGATTCCACGTTCACGTTCCAGGTCCATATCGTCCAACATCTGTCCCTCTGTAACCTTAATTGTCTGCGTATATTCCAGCAAACGGTCAGCCAGTGTAGACTTACCGTGGTCAATGTGTGCAATGATGCAAAAATTTCGGATATTCTTCATATATAATATTACAATTTATCAAAATTATTGGGCAAAGATACGCAAAAAATGAGATTTTTATGTATGTTTGCCATTGAAACTAATCATAAAACATAAATAACACGTATGAAAAAAACATGGATTATTGTTATCGCAGTAGTAGCTGTTCTTGTGATTTACTGCGTCAGTTCGTATAATTCTTTAGTCACTCAGGAAGAAACCGTAGGCACTGCATGGAGCAACGTAGAAAACCAATATCAGAGACGCTCTGACCTGATTCCTAATCTGGTCAATACCGTTAAGGGATATGCCGCACACGAAAAAGAAACATTCGATGCGGTGGTATCAGCCAGAGCAAAAGCTACTCAGATGACCATCGACATCGAAGACCTGACTCCTGAAAAAATTGAAGCCTACCAGAAAGCACAAGGAGCTGTGGGCAGTGCATTGAGCCGACTGTTGGCTGTGACAGAAAACTATCCGGAGTTGAAAGCCAATGAAAACTTTAAGGAACTGCAGGCACAGTTGGAAGGAACTGAGAACCGTATCAGCGTAGAACGTCGTAAATTCAACGAAACTGCACGCGAATACAATACCAGCATCCGCCGTTTCCCGAAAAATATCGTCGCAAGCATGTTCGGTTTTGAAAAGCGTCCTTATTTCGAAGCTGAAGAAGGCAGCGAAAAGGCACCTGAAGTGAAGTTCTAACCTACCCTCTTCACAATGAAACGAACATCTTTATTCGGAATACTCTTTTTACTGGCAACTGCCTTCAGCACTTTGCGAGCTGAAGGATACAAAGTAGAAGAGGTTCCCATGGTACACCTGCAAGACCGGACACGGTATGTCAGCAATCCTGACGGAATTCTTAGTGAAGCGGCTGTAGCTGTAATGGATACCACCCTCTTTGCTTTGGAACAGAAAACCGGCATCCAGACCGTGGTCGTAGCCGTACGGCAAATAAAAGGCGGTGATTGTTTCGACTTTGCCTACCAACTGGGAGAGAAAAACGGAGTAGGCCAGAAAGGTAAAGACAACGGACTGGTCATTCTGCTGGTCACAGAAGAAAGATGTATCCAGTTTGCTACCGGATATGGACTGGAAGGTATTCTTCCCGATGCCATCTGTAAACGCATCCAAACCCGTTACATGAATCCCTATTTAAGTAAAGGTGACTGGGATTCCGGTATGGTAGCCGGTATTCAGGCCGTACGACAAGTACTGGATAAAAGTTCCGGAGCTCCCACTCCTCCCGAAGGTGAATCAGACGGACTGCTAATTTTTATCATCCTGGGATGCTGCTTTATCCTTGTACCTGCCTTATTATGGTATTCCGCACGCCAACGAAACAAATGTCCGAATTGCCATAAGCATACCTTACAACAGGTTTCAGTTCGTACCATTTCACGCGTAGGCAGCGTACGTACCGAAGAAATCACCTATCTGTGCAGCAATTGCGGACACGTACGCCATACTCACCGAAAAGTCGACGACGATGAATTCCATCACCGGGGAGGCAACGGAGGTCCCTTCTTAGGCGGTCCGTTCTTTGGAGGTGGTTTCGGAAGAGGTGGAGGCGGCTTCAGCGGCGGCAGTTTTGGAGGAGGAAGCTTCGGAGGCGGTGGCGCCGGAAGCAAATTCTAATCACAATCAATTACTATACAACGATGTACAACAACACTTTTGGAAATATCTTCCGTCTCACCAGTTTTGGTGAATCACACGGAAAAGCTATAGGCGGAGTTATCGACGGATTTCCGGCAGGTATCGCCATCGATATGAATTTTATTCAACAGGAACTGGACCGACGCCGTCCCGGACAATCGGCCATCACCACAGCCCGAAAAGAGGCCGACCAGGTAGAATTTCTTTCCGGAATATATGAAGGGGTATCTACCGGATGTTCCATCGGATTTGTGGTATGGAATACCAACCAGCACTCCAACGATTATAACAACATGAAAGACGTATTCCGTCCTTCTCATGCCGACTTTACCTATACACAAAAATACGGTATACGCGACCACCGAGGAGGCGGGCGCTCTTCAGCGCGTGAAACCATCGCCCGTGTAGTGGCCGGTGCCCTCGCCAAACTGGCATTGCGACAGCTCGGCGTTCGCATCACGGCTTTCACTTCGCAGGTAGGAGAATTCAAGTTGGATAAAGACTATACTGCATACGATTTGAGTACCATCGAAAACAATCCGGTACGCTGTCCGGATCAGGAACTTGCCAAGCAGATGGCTGACTACATTTACCAGACAAAAGGAGAAGGCGACACCATCGGTGGTGTTATCAGCTGTGTCATACAAGGATGCCCTATCGGATTGGGACAACCGGTTTTCGGCAAGCTTCATGCCGCCTTGGGTAATGCCATGCTCAGCATCAACGCTGTCAAAGGCTTTGAATACGGACAAGGTTTCAGTCACATGGAGATGAAAGGCAGCCAGCAAAACGATATATTTTATCGTGACGAAGACAAAATAGCCTTCCGCACCAACCGCTCGGGAGGTATTCAGGGAGGTATCAGCAACGGACAGGATATTTATTTCCGCGTAGCCTTCAAGCCGGTAGCTACGGTATTGATGGAACAGCCTACAGTCGACATCCATGGCAACGAAACCATTCTGAAAGCCCGCGGACGTCACGACCCTTGCGTATTACCCCGTGCAGTCCCCATTGTGGAAGCTATGGCAGCCATGACAATACTCGATTATTATCTGCTCAATAAAACTACGCACTTATAAATAAAAATACCATGGAAATCAAACAATACATCCAAGAAAATGAAGAACGGTTCCTGAACGAACTGTTCAGCCTTATCCGTATTCCCAGCATCAGTGCGCTTCCTGCGCATAAGGATGACATGCTGGCCTGTGCGGAACGCTGGCGTCAGCTACTGCTCGAAGCAGGAGCCGATGAAGCAATGGTCATGCCCTCAGAAGGACATCCGTTAGTCTATGCCGAAAAGCGCGTCAGCCCCGAAGCTCCTACCGTACTGGTCTATGCGCATTATGACGTCATGCCGGCCGAGCCGTTGGAATTATGGAAAAGCCAGCCTTTTGAACCGGAAGTTCGTGACGGTCGCATTTGGGCACGCGGTGCCGACGATGATAAAGGACAGTCCATGATTCAAGTCAAGGCATTTGAATACCTCGTACGTGAAGGACTGCTCCGTCACAATGTAAAATTCATTTTTGAAGGAGAAGAAGAAATCGGTTCGCCCAGCCTGAATGCTTTTCTGAAAGCACACAAGGAACTGTTGAAAGCCGATGTGATCTTAGTGTCCGACACCAGCATGTTAGGAGCCGACCTGCCGTCCCTCACTACCGGACTAAGAGGACTGGCTTACTGGGAAGTTGAAGTAACTGGCCCGAACCGTGACCTTCATTCCGGGCATTTCGGTGGTGCAGTGGCCAACCCTATCAACGTACTTTGCGATTTACTTTCGAAAGTCATCGACACAGACGGACGTATTACCATCCCTCATTTCTACGACGACGTAGAGGAGGTTCCGACTGCCGAGCGCGAAATGATTGCCCAGATTCCGTTCGACGAGAAAAAATACATGGAAGCCATCGGAGTGAAAGCCCTGAAAGGCGAAAAAGGCTATTCCACACTGGAGCGCAACAGTTGCCGCCCGTCATTCGATGTCTGCGGTATCTGGGGAGGATATACCGGCGAAGGTTCCAAGACTGTATTGCCTTCTAAAGCCTATGCCAAGGTTTCCAGCCGTCTGGTCCCTCACCAGCAGCATGAAAAAATCTCCCAGTTGTTTGTAGACTACCTCACTCAGCAGGCACCCGACTATGTACAAGTGAAAGTCACTCCTCTGCATGGAGGTGAAGGCTATGTATGCCCGATTGACCATCCGGCTTATCAAGCTGCAGAAAAAGGATTTGAAAAAGCCTTCGGCAAAAAGCCCCTGGCCGTACGTCGTGGAGGAAGTATTCCTATCATCAGCGATTTTGAACAGATTCTGGGCATCAAAACCATCCTGATGGGATTCGGACTGGAAAGCGATGCCATCCACTCCCCGAATGAGAACTTCTCACTTGATATTTTCAGAAAAGGAATAGAAGCCGTAGTAGAATTCCACCAGCAATATAATAAATAAAAAATAGAGCCCTCATTTTCCCAAAAGGAATGAGGGCTTTATAGCAACTATCTTTTTTCAGTACATAACAGATACAACCATTCAGTATCTTTTTGCCAGGCATCATTCTCCTGAATAATCTGGAAAAACAATTGCATCTCCTCTGTATCCTTCTCCGAAAGCCCTTCCACGCCTTTTGTCTGCACGTAGCGTGACACTGCAATCAAACGATAAGGGTTAGCTATATTCAGATATAACTCACCAGGACCGGCTCCTCTTTTAAAGAACATGGGCAAAAAATATCTTCCATCAAGAAAGAAATCTACAAGAAGAACCGCACACACTGGGGGTTCCCCAATCAGTTCTGTTTCCACATACCGCGCCTGTTCCTTAGTAAAAATCCAGTCCATACGATTCTGGTATTTCCCGGAAATATCATATTTCAAAGTAGCAAACCGCACAAAATCAGACTCTCCAACCCGTTTTACCAGTATATCCAGCGAAGCATCTGCATGAAATATCACCCGCATCATTTCTGTGTGTTGAGCCACTCTCTTCCCTATTTTACGCAGCACATCCCGCACCAGTTCCGATTTCTCCCATGTATTCCCGTTCCATTCTATATCACCTCCTCTCCAAACGAACAAAGACAAGCAATCTTCGCCAAAACGGAAATCATAAGGCGTATCCACTTCAATACAAAAGTCATTTATCTGATAATGACAATTCAAGAACAATTTTTTGCCTTTATTATCCGGTACAAAGCGTCCTTCTACCTCCAAGTCATACGGTTTCCGAGAAGACTTCCCGGAAAAAGTGATTTCAGACACGCCCGGAACCACATCTACTACCAAATCAATCTCGTCTGCATTCAAAGAAGAAATTATCAGTTTCAACTTTGTAGAGTCAGAATTTATGGTACTGAACTTTACTTTCGGGTGAGCCCAGGAGTCTTTACCACCTAATGCTTCTCCGTTCCATTGCAATTCATAATCAGAACTATAAAAACAAGAATCTCCCAATTCCGTTTGTGGGTTTAGTAAAGGCCGTACCTCCTCTTTACTGCAAGAAAGTAAAAACAACAATATGCCGGCAAGCATAAGAAACAATGATTTTTTCATAAGCCTAGATTTTAGTTTGCCAGTAAATATACATGTTTTTACTCAACTACCTATCCCTGCCTCTGCAGAATTACATATTTATAATATTTCACCTCTTATTCTTCCACTATCAGTTCCAACAGCACCGGAAGATGATCGCTATATCCTCCGTGATACCGCATTCCTTTATAGGTGCGGAAAGGTGTATCCCCTCCATACACATTATTTTCTTCCAACAAAAAAGGGAAACGTAGAATAGAGACTTTTTCTTTTGAAGTCCTTGTACGGGCATCCGGCTGCAACAGACCACCGTTCACCACCATCTGATCCAGTACACCCCACTCTCCTTTATAACGATAGGTCCCTCCCTGCTGGTTATCCATCAGATTATACAAGGCACGTAACTGCGGCTCAGACAAGGCAGACACACGAAGCCCTTCCTGCAACGACTTTCCATCAGGATAATCATTAAAGTCCCCCATAATAATAAGACGGGGATTCTGCCGCTCAGCCATGACAGAATCAGCGGCCTGACGGATTCTGCGAGCCACCCACAAACGATAGGGGTCTGTTTTCTTTGCGCCTCCCACACGCGAGGGAAGATGACAGACAAAGACATCCAGCGTATCTCCGCTTACCACACGTCCCGATACATACAGCACATCCCGCGTAGGACGCATACCCAATGAATCTGACGGAATACGCATTTTCTGTGAAGCGAGCAAGCGGAACGAGACCGGCTGATACAACAGAGCCACATCGATGCCACGCTCATCGGGCGAGCTGGTCATGACATACTTGTAACCCACTTCACGAAGCGGAGAATAACAGGTCAAACTTTTCAGGCAATAGTCATTTTCCACTTCACACAAGCCCACCAAATCGGGCACCTGCTCCTTTCCTGCTGCCAGTATGACCTTTCCAATCTTATTCACCTTATCCTGAAAGCGACTATACGTCCAGTTCCGTACACTCCCCGGCAAAAATTCCGTATCCTGCTTTAAGGAATCGTGACGGCAGTCAAACAAGTTTTCCACGTTGTACTCCATCACCCGGAACGCATGCTGTGCCTGAGCCGGGGCGGCACTCATGCCGCACACAGCCCATAGCAAGCTATAAATTAATTTTCTCATGAACGAGCCGGAATATTTACCAGCACATCCAGCAGATGACGCCAGAACTTGTCCACCGTAGGAATCAGCATGCGTTCATCCGGTGAGTGCACGCCACGCAGCGTCGGTCCGAAAGAAACCATATCCAATGACGGATATTTCTCCAGGAACAATCCACATTCCAGTCCGGCATGAATCGCTTTCACTTTCGGTTCCACTCCAAACAGGCGTTTGTAGCTTTCTACAGCCACCTTCAGAATAGCAGACGACGGATTCGGTTTCCATCCCGGATAACCGTCACCGGTCACACAGGTAGCTCCACCCAACTCGAATGCTGAACGTACCATCTGCGACATATCCTTACGAGAAGAAAGGATAGAACTACGCTGACTTGTCACTACCACAATCTTGCCGTCACGCATCTTCACCGAAGCCAAGTTAGAAGAAGTCTCCACCAAACCTTCCATATCCTGACTCATGGCATACACTCCGTGATGCACGGCATACAGTGAATGCAGGAAGCGTGTCATGGCTTCTTTTTCCATCACCTCCGCACAAGGAGTTTCCGACTCCAGTTCCATGGTCAGGTTCGGTTCCGTCACCGCAAACTCATTCTCTACCTCAGCCAGGAATATATTCAATGCCACCCGTACATTTTCTTTATCAGCCATCGGCACGGCACAAACGGCATGGGCTTCTCTCGGAATGGCATTATGCAAGTTACCTCCGTCAATGTGACTCAGACGCAAATCATACTGCTTCATCAAGATTACCAGGAAACGGTCGAGCAACTTGTTGGCATTGGCACGGTTCTTATTGATGTCGTCACCAGAATGTCCGCCGGTCAATCCTTTAACTGCCACACGGAAGAAGAAATAACCTTCAGGAGCTGCTGTCATTGGGCAAGGGAATTCAGCTGTGGTACCGGCACCTCCGGCACAACCGATAAACAATTCTCCTTCATCTTCCGAATCCAGGTTTATCAGAATATCCCCGCTCATGAAACCTTCTTTCAAGGCAAATGCGCCGGTCAGTCCCGTTTCCTCATCCACTGTAAACAAGCATTCCAGCGGTCCGTGCTGAATATCATCTGCAGCCAGCACAGCCAGTTCAGTCGCCATACCGATACCGTTATCAGCACCCAGTGTGGTACCTTTCGCCTTCAGCCATTCCCCATCAATGTAAGTTTCAATCGGGTCTGTCTCAAAATTATGTACTGTCTGGTTGTTTTTCTCACATACCATGTCCATGTGCGACTGCAACACCACTTTTTTCAGATTTTCCATACCAGCGGTAGCCGGTTTGCAAATCAAGACATTTCCAGCCTCATCCACTTTATATTCCAGCGCATGGGCTTTTGCAAAGTCCACCAGATAATTTCTGATTTTTTCTTCCTTCTTGGAAGGACGCGGCACACGGCAGATTTCTTCAAAATAATGAAAAACCGATGCCGGCTTCAAATCTTTCTTTTCCATAAAAGTATTTCAATAAACGATTAAAAATTAGATGCAAACAAAAGTTAAATACAGCGTTTTTCCTCACATAAAAGGCTTTTTTAAAGACAAAACCCTGAGGAATCGTGACAAAAACTATATCTTTGCACCACAAAATTAATAGAAATGCTCAAGACTCTCCTGATAACTTTGTTAATAGTTGCTATCTGCATAGCGCTATTATCGGTGAAAATACTTTTCAAGAAGAATGGACGCTTCCCTAACACACACGTCAGCGGAAGCAAGGCCATGCGAAAAAGAGGTATCGGATGCGTGCAATCGCAAGACCGTGAAGCCCAACGCATCAATCCTCACGCCATTCCGGAAAGGCAGTCGGCAGCAGCAGAATAATGAAGCTAATAATTAACTAAAAAAACGATATCAATATCATTATGAAAAAAATGAATGTTTTGAAAGGACTCCTGGCTCTTGCCGTAGTATTCCTGTTTGCACAATGCACAGACAACAAGGGAACTTCTACTGAAGCTTCTGCTCCGGCAGTAGCAGGTACAAATATGAAGATTGCCTACGTAGAAGTTGATTCGCTGCTCACTAAATATCGCTATTGGAACGACCTGAACGAACTGATGATTCAGAAGGAAGAAAACATCCGTACGACATTGAATGAAAAAGCAAAAGAACTGGACGGCGAAATGAGAGAATTCCAGCGTAAGTTGGAAAACAACGGTTTTGCCAGCCGCGAACGTGCAGAACAGGAAAACGCACGTCTGTTGCAGAAACAGCGCGACTTGCAGCAGTTGCAGGAAAAGCTTTATGCTGACCTTCAGGCTGAAAACCAGAAGAACAGCTTGCAGCTTCGCGATTCTATCAACTCATTCTTGAAAGTATACAACCAGAAAAAAGGCTACAGCCTGATCATCAGCAACACACAGTTGGACAACCTGTTGTTTGCAGACAAGTCACTGGATATCACACAGGAAATCGTTGACGGCTTGAACGCACGTTACACTCCTAGCACAAAGAAATAAATACTCATTTGATTTTATCATACTAAAAAGTCCGGCCATTGCGACCGGACTTTTTTTATTTCCTGCAAATGCATCTTTTACATCTCATTGAGCAAAGCATTCATTTCACTTACCATTTTAGCAGGAGACTTCTTATTCGTCTTTATCCAACCTTCCGGTGTAAATTCCGACAGTTTGGCATTCAGTTTCTTCAATTTTCCGTTTGCTCCCTTGGCTGCCAGTTCTTCCCGAAGGATATGAATTTTCTCACAATCCTGCAAACCTTCCACCAGGCGTTCGAAACGAATACTGCTACGCGGACCAGGATAGATGCTGTACGTATCACCGGCTGCCCACGTACGGAAACGTGAATCACGCAGCGTATCCATCGGCCAGCTGTTTACTGCCCAGCGAAGGTAACCGTCATATCCTCCAGCCACCGCATGAAGCACCGTCCAGGCCGCTTCGGCAGGTTCAGAGAAAGTAAATGTATTAGGGAAAGCCTCCGTACAGCAAGTATACACCGTACTGATTTGTCCTTTCCGTTCACGTTCTGCCTTTACCTCTTCCGGGAACTGATTGCCATAAGGGATACTCAAATAATACAAATCTCCCTGAATCTCCTCATGATAATTGCCGGCCAGTGTAATCTTGAATTCCGGATCGGCTGCCTTAATCACCTTAATGGCTTCACGCATGGCCTCCATCGGGCGTTCATCCATAGAAATGGCCGTTTTTTCGAACCACCCCTTCTCACGCAAGTGACGAGAAAAATCTTTCAGGAACGTGCCCCAGTATTCAGCGTAGGCTTCCTCACCCGGAGCAGCCTTGATAAACTGCACGCGGTTGGTAGCCTGATCAAAATAATCAAAGCTCAACGCCCATGGAATCATCGTATAGCAGCTAATCAAATCCTTGATACCCACTTCGTTCATCATGAATTCCACCCACTTGTCGAACACCGTATAATCATACACCCACGTACCGTCCAGCTTCTTCATCCGGAAAATCATGCTGTCGTAATGGTCCTCCGTCTGTCCGGCCCAAGGCTTGTGCATGATGCTGGCGGTAATAGCCCGCTGCCCCACATTGGCCAGCATCTTCATGATAGGACGCATGGCATCAAAGTGCTCCTTGCTCCACAACGGCACCTGATAGTAACGCGCCACGGCATACGGATTCTGCCACAAGTCCAGGTGAAACGCCCATTTCTGCGGCTCCGGCAACGTACGGTTCACCACCTCAATTTCAAACGGCAGTTTCATGGCTTCAAAATTCTTTCCAGATACCGTCAGCGTACCTTTATACTTTCCGGGGCGTGCATCAGCAGGCACCCATACATTCAGCCACACGGGCTGCGTGCTGCGCGCCTGAACTTCGCGTACCCGCACAATGTCAAGTACATCAGCCACCATGGAGGAATCCCACTCCGCCTTGTTCTCACGAGGACCACAACCTCCGCTTCCATCCTTGTTCAGCTCATCCGTCATTACATAACGTACGAAATACGTATTCACAGCCGAAGAAGGAATTACCGAAGCTCCGTTCTTCAATTCACTGACTGCAATTTCCGCTCCTTCCAGTTCTTTCTGCGTCCAAAGCACTGCCTGTGCATTCACACGCTCTCCTTTCCAGGCCTTCAGCCGGAGCGTACCGGTAGCTTTCACGTCGGGCACATTCAGTTTCTTGTAACGCACATCCGTCGTTCCCCAACAAAACCGAACCGGAGCAGTCATCTTACTCCACACCTCATCCCCGTCGTGCGGCTTCGTATCGGTCAGTTCTACATAATCTCCCAGTGGAAACTTTTCTGCCTGCTGAGAAAAACAGGCCGGCCCGCATGCAAGCAGCGCCGATAAAAACAACATTTTTTTCATTACTTATTATTTAGGTTTAGTGTTAACTTAAAAGTACAGAATAAAGCCAATGCTTATCTTTACAAATTTACAGAAAAATGCCAGAAACCTCTATGGCAAATAATGATTTTTTACCGGATACATTATCACTTTACAAAATTCCCAACTCCTTTGCGACCCTACATGCCTCAATAGAACTTTTTACCTGAAGCTTGCCCAAAATCTCCTGACGATGCCGACTGACCGTGTGCACACTGATAGAAAGCTGGCTGGCAATCTCCTTGCTCATCAAACCCTTATCTATCAACCGGAGAATTTGTTTCTCTCTGTCCGACAAGATTTGTGCATCCTCCTGACCGCCTAATTCCATCATTTCTCCGGTAACCGAATGAACGCCCCTGCTCTTGCCGGAAAAGCCGAATAACCATGGAGTATACACGCATAACGCCAGCCACAAACTATTCCCTATAGGAGAAGGAACATAAAATAACCGGTGCAGCACAAACTGATAGTTTCCCTGCGCATCCTTTATACGCAACTTATTTGCCAGATAAAAATCAGTCCGCTTTGTCTTGGGCTGACGTCGCACAAAGTGAAAGAAACGAAGCTCCTGCAAATACTTGTCGTGCAAATCATCGGGATGAATCTGCTTCAAAATCTTTTCCTCCCAAATAGAATCTATTTTCTCTTCCGTTCCATTCTCACGATTCCAGCCAAACACCTGAGAAAAGCGCCCATAGTACACGTAACTCACATTCGTATGCATATCACTCAGCACAGATACCGCATTTTCCATTTCCGCATACCCCATGGCTATATGCTTGTATTTTTCCAGCTCTGCCACAGGCTGTTGCCCTACCTTGTAAAGCGATTTCTGTTTCGAAAACTCATTGTTCAGTTCATCGACTATATTCATACGAAAATGGTTATTAATAATCATTGCAGATTCTTTTCCGGCATCTTACATTTGCAAAGATAACTTCCCGACGGATTTTATCAGCAAATATATCAAAGGAATCGTAATTAAATTATCAGATATGAAAAAACGACTTATAACAGGTATGGCCCTCTGGGCATCTCTGCAATGCGGAATAGCCCAGTCACTGGAAAAAATGCAATGGTTTAACGAACCCGAACAATGGAAAATAGAAAACCAGGCACTGACCATGTACGTCACCCCACAGAGTGACTACTGGCGCATTTCACACTATGGTTTTACCGTAGATGATGCTCCGTTCTATTACGCAACTTACGGAGGCGAATTTGAGGTCAAGGTAAAAGTGACCGGAGACTATAAAACCCGTTTCGACCAAGCCGGCCTGATGCTGCGCATTGATCACGAGAACTACATCAAAACAGGCATTGAGTTTGTAGACGGAAAATTCAACCTGAGCACCGTAGTCACCCACAAAACCTCTGACTGGAGCGTCATCACACTAGACAAGCCGGTTCCTTACGTATGGATTAAAGCGGTAAGACGACTGGATGCCGTGGAAATATTCTATTCGTTCGACGACAAGGAATACGTCATGATGCGAAATGCCTGGCTTCAGGACAACACTCCCGTACACGTGGGTCTCATGGCAGCCAGCCCCGACGGAAACGGCTTCAATGCCACCTTCGAGCATTTCAAAGTGAAACACCTTCCTGACCTTCGCCGACAGGAATGGCTGAAAAAAAATGCGGAATAAAAGAGTTTATGAGCTTAATTCCCCAGGCATTTCACTTAACATTCAGAAATGCCTGGGTATCCATTGGCAAACTTTCTTATATAATATGTCAGAACACATATTTTTTTACCTTTGTAAAAACAAACCACTATGTTCGAAGACCAGATAAGAAAGTACGACAACCTCGTTTCTCAATACAAAAAGATTGTATCAGACAAATTCTATTTCACGGTTTTTATGAATATCTCCATCCTTTCCGAGACGGGAACGGCCGACTTGGAAGAATGTTTACCAACTTCATTTTGCTGAAAAAAGATCAACCGATACTTATCATTCCTCGTGAAAAAAGAGAAGAGTATATCAGTGCGTTAAGATTCATCCGAAAAGAACGCACAGATGAATATCTGATAGACTTTTTCTTTAACACAGCCATTGAAAGAATGCAATCTGAAATTGAAGAAAAAAACAATATGACAAACAATTTCATTCATGGAATAAATTTTATTCAGAATGAAAAATCCACCTCACAAGACAACGAGATTGAAGCTTAAAATCATAACACAAGCACACAGAAAAAATTTCGAATCTGACAGGTGATAAACAAAAATAGTAATATCTTCAAGACAATATCAATATACCTTTTTTTGCTGTATTGTTGTGACTATCTATTTTTCTATCCATGTATTCAGAATAGCTGTTTATAGTATTTCTGGTTTCAGATGTTGTCTACGCCTTTCGTTCAATTCCCCATAATTCATTATCTAACTGAGAAACTTTATCATTTGTATCTCTCTGATATTTTTCAGGAACATGTTCTATAAATAACTTCCAACCTTCTATCTTATTATCTTTTTTAACCGGGCTATAGGCCAATTCTGATAACCTCATAGTTAAATCACTATTCCTACTTTGACTTATATACTTATAAGTATCTTTTCCGTAAGTATAATTATAGCTGTTATCCCGTGACAATAATGAGCATATAGAGTCACAAAATTCACTGGCACAACCACCTTCAGGATGTTTATTTAGATACTGCATATAATTATAAACATCATTGAATTCTCTGGCTTCTTTAATCATTGCATGCTGTGACTTGTTATATGCGTCAACAATAAAAATATCAATGCTATGACGCCCCAAACTATAAACTGCCCTAAGCATCCATCTCCTGCATTACTTAAATATCTTGACATACTACTTCAATTTAATTTTTCTATGACTTATAAATCAGAATTTAGAGGCTTGATAAATTCTGGTTGTAGTCTAAAGGCATCGGCATTTACACACATTTGGTAAAGATTGATATGTGGGTTCAGTTTTTTACGGACAAACTGAATTATTTTTTCTTTCTCTTGCTCATCTATGTTGACACCAAAATAAATCGACTCAAAACATTCTCCTTTCAACGGCATATAATGGTGTATCTCTCGCCAATCCCATATTTCCTTAGGATGTTTGGCTTGCGCCGGAGTCAAGGTTGCATATATGGAACTTGGTTTAGGCATTACTAATCTGACCTCCTGCTCATATTCCCATTCCTTCGCTTTTGTTTGCCATTGGTAATTGAAAATATCCTGTGCTGAATTATATGCACTTGGACGTTCGATGATATTATAATATTGAACATCAAGGACAATAGGCTTAATGTATATTGAGCCAAACATTGGAGGAACAGATTCCATTATTTTATCCAAATCAAGACCGATGCAGATACCTTTGTGGTTATAACAATAATGTGCCCACATGAGTATAGAGTCATTGATTTTTGACAAGCTGCACAGCCATGTCTCGTTACGCAGATTAAGTGCATCGTTTTCTTCTTTCATTTTCCACCATTCCTCTGGTATCCATCCTTGCAGTTTCCGTTCTGGCACACTCGAATAGTCGAGCAGTTTAGGATGACAATCGAATGGGTCGTTCAATTGAGACGCATTAGTAAATTGAAGATTTTGGTTTCCAATCATGCACTTAGCCCCCGTTATGTCCAAATATTTGTATAGAATGCGAGCCATTTATTCTATTGTTATTTGTCCATTTATCAGCAACGGCAACAGTTCGTCACGTTGCTTCGTTAAAGAAAGTATCTGTTTTTTATTCTCTATTACCAAAGCAAGCAATCCATCTAATGTCTTTCGAGGATTGAAAGCTCTTGTTTTTAGTGGCTTTATCAGATACAATCCCTTCAAGTCCTTATCTGAAAGATGCCCAACGGTAGAACCCTTGGCATTTTGTTCTTTAGCCTTTATATATGGTTTGATACTATGAAGAATTTGAATTGACGATATTGTTGAATCAGAATGTGCTCGTAATCTCACACATCGTTGATTAAGATAGGCAATATTATCATGCCAGAAATTCATGTGAAAATTACCGTCCATTCCTACAAGTACATCATTTTCGTTCAGATGGTATTTTTCATCTGCTTTTTCCAAAGAATACGCAGAAGTAGTTCCTTCGAGTATGTCTCGGATGCGCACTACAGGAACATTCGTTTCTTCTTCTGTAAATTGTTCAGTCGCAAAAGGAAAACCATATTGTACACTAACGGCATCAAACAATGAAAGTACTTCCCAATCTATAGGTATTTCTCTTTTTAGTTTTTCATTCCAGACCATCTCGCCCCCGCTTGACTTATACGGTTTGCCCTCTTCATTCGGAAAGTCAAACTGTACAAACCAGTAGTCGTAGAGTTGCTTTGCCATCGCTTCTAAATTCTGATTTATCTGACGATTAAGTTCTATTTTGCGGTCAATCAGAGAAAGAATCGAAACTAAATTTTCTTGTTCATTCTTAGTGACAGGCATTATTAGTTTCAGCTTTTTTAATTCAGTCTGTGATAAGTTATCTCTTGCAGAACCACTACTGAGACCTACAAGATGGTCATAAAGCGTATCAATGCTGTATTTAAGAAATACAGAACTATACTCTTTGTTTGGAAGTATGGCACAAACAGCTTGGTTTGTACATGCTTCCATTTTAAGTATCGAAGCTTTACCTGCAGTAGCACCATACATTGCGACAAGTACTGTATCAATAGGATAAATCTCCGTACTAGGAATTTTCAAATCCTTTTTGGGATATGAAATTCATTGTATTATAAATGTACGGTTTATCTAATTCACCACTATTAATCCAAGGGATAGTACCATTTGCATAATAGCTTACTTCTGTAGATAATGGTGTAGCACCTGAAGATGTTCTGAAAACATCTTCCAGAGTTATCTCCTCCCAACCTTGCGGAACAATCCTTTTCTTTTTATATTTTTTCAATTCCATCTTCATTTTTAGCATTAAGTTTCCTCTCTATTTCCTCTATACTTGGTATAGTTCCTTCTAATTTCTCCGGATAAAACTTCTCAAGTTCATATTCAGAGATGCTAATCGGTTGGCTGCTGGACTCCAGTGCATACTGAGCTTCAATTCTGTCCTTTGATTTACAAATGAGCAAACCGATGGTCTTATTATCACCAGGATTACGTAGCAAATGATCGGCTGCAACCATATACGAACCAAGCTGACCTATATGGGATGGCTCAAACTTTGTTGTTTTAACTTCAACAACCACATAGCAACGCAATCGGACATTGTAAAACAACATATCCATGAACTGCTCTGTCTGACCTACTTCGAGACGGTACTCTCTCCCCATATAAGCGAAACCTGTACCAAGTTCAAGCAGAAATTTTTCAATGTTTGTGATAAGTGCATCTTTCAATACCCGCTCATTATAAGGTTCACACAGTTGAGTAAATCCAAAGCAATAAGGATCACGTGTTATTTCTTGTGCTAAATCACTTTCTTGTGATGGCAATGTTTTGATAAAATTCGTATCTCCTTTTCCCTGACGTTCAAACAAGTCTGTACCGTACATGTTCATCAATACAGATCGGCTCCATCCGTGTTTTACAGTTTCACGTGCATAGAACAAAGCCTCAGTCGGGTTGTCAGAACATTTATCTATCAAATACATGTGATGTCCCCATGGTACTGAGAATATCAGGTTTCGTATTTGTTCAGCAAGTTGCTGAGTAATTATTACCTCACCTTCTATTTGCTCAGCAGGTTGCTGAGTAATTTCGAGAAAATTGCTATATAAACGGTAGAAATTCCTCATATACAGTAGATTCGTTGGAGAGAAACACGTTGCTCCGGGATTCTGAGTCATCAAATCACGACTCAAACTTGCGAAAAATTTCGAACCCCAACGTACCTCTGCTTTCTTCTCTGACATATCACGGCCAAGCTCGTAATAGAAACGAATCATTTCTTTGTTGACTTTTACCGCTGCCTTAATTTGGCTTTGACGATATCGATTGCATAGGTCTTGCACCCACTGCAGATAATCTTCATCCAATATATTGATAGATTTACTCATTGCTTCCTACATTTACGTTGAACTGCAGAGCATCCAACTGTTTCATTATTTCTTCTTCCAAACGGCGACTTTCAGCAAACTGTTCAGTCAATGTCTGTTTATACGCAGTCATTCTAGAGTTGAACTCCTCTTCTGTTATATCAACATAATCAATCTTTATGTCAAAGTATTGACCGGCTGAAAGGCTGTATCCTTTTTCTTTTATTTCATCATAAGATACAGCTACAGAGAAATCATCAACACTTTCCTTGTTATTGAAAGTTGTAATGATTTTTTCTATTTCTTCATCGTTCAGTCTTACCTTCTTTAATCCGTTTGCATCTTTATATTCCTCTCCCAACTTACTTGCATCAATCAATATCACTTTATCGGCTGTTTCTGATTTATCAAAGAACAGTACACTGACATTGGTTCCTGTATTTGCAAACACATTACTTGGCATAGAAACACAGCCGTAAACAATCTTGTCCTCTACTATCTTCTTTAATATCTTATTCTCAATTCCACTTTTGGCTGTTATGAATCCTGTCGGAATGACTATAGCACCTTTACCTGTCTTCTTCAATGAGTTTATAACATGCTGAATGAAACAAGTATAGATAGCCATTGATTCCTTCTTCTTGGCTGGAACATTTGGTACTCCTGCCCAGAAGCGGGCTGGCATTGCGGCTATTTTTTCCCTTGTATCAGAGAAATCCATTTTGAAAGGAGGATTGCTTACCACAAAGTCGAACTGTCTGAGCTCTTTTCCGTCATCACTCTTGTGATAGGGATTTACAAGTGTATCACCTTGTATCGCATTGTCCAGAGAGGAAACCAGACCATTGAGCAGTAGATTCAACTTCAGCATTTTATTACTTCTCTGTGAAATATCCTGAGAAAAGATTGTGCATTTATTCTCTCCTATCTGATGGCTTAATGCCATAAGAAGTGTTCCTGTTCCGGCTGAAGGGTCATAACATTCAACACTATGAAGATCTGAACTGTCTCCCACTAGCAATCTTGCCATAATCGTTGCGATGGCATGTGGTGTGTAATACTCTGCATATTTACCACCTCCAGCTGTATTGTAGTCCTTTATAAGGTACTCAAATATACTGGAGAAGAAGTCATAATTCTGCTTGAATGCTTCTTCAAAAGAAAAGTTTACCAGTTTATCGACCAATGCACACGCAAAGGCTGCTCTCTGCGAACTGTCAGTAACAAACGGTGTCAACGGTTCAAACAAAGGTATTTTTGTATTAGCCGTTGTCTGTGTCGAGAATATATCAGCATTCTGTTCTGCTATATCCGTCATTGTATTGTCAAAAATTGTGTCGAAATCTCCCTTTCCCTGCTGATTCCATAAATTTGAAATCAAGTGATAAGGTTCCAACATAGGAACATCAGGAGATATTGCACTTTGTAGAAGCATTCTTTCATCATCTGAAAGATTTGCGTATGCTTCTTCCCACTTGACATCACCATTAAGTTTCTTGGCAATTTCACTCTTTGCGTTCTTTATTTCATATCCGAACTTGTCATTCAGGAACTTATATAAGAATACCTGTGTTATTATCTTATACTCGTTTCCATCATTACCCATACCGTATGATTGACATGTTGCCTTTAGGGCATCAATTAACTGAAGTGTCTTTTCTTTTATTGCTAGCATATATTTTCCTATTAAGCTCTGCCATAGGTGGCATTATATTGATTAATATATTGTTGTGATATTCTGGATTGGATGAACTTATAATCTTCCATCTCAGGCTTTATTTCCGGATACTGATAAAGGCAGCCGTTTATAAGAGCCATTACTGTCCTGTTAAAGTAGGCATCTTTCTTAAGTATATCATTCCTGTCGTACACTTTCGCATCTAGATCATTTTTTATAGTGCTGAGTATTGATACAAGATCTTCATCATGTTGCGTAAAGATTGGTTTCAATCCCTTCTTTTCCCTTTCCTTGTTTTCCTCTCTTATTCTCTTGTGTATTCTCACAAACTTTTCATCGCCTTTATATTTCTTCATCAGCACAGTATTGCGCTTCTGCAGATCCTGCAGACGCTTGATAATTTCATCAAGGGCTTTTGTTTCTTCGTTGAACTTTGCTATAGTCTCAACTACAAATCCGTGTTCCTTAAATCTTTCCATAAAGGCCTCTCTCAGAGTAATGTATTCAGGGTCATCCTGATCTATGTTCTGGGTGAAGCTGCTTATGGTTTTATTCCACTTCTCCTTAAGCTCTGCTCCTCCACCAATGACTTTCATTTCCTCCTGGCCTATCTTTGAAAAATTGAACTCAATATCCATCATAGCCTCATTAATCATTCTCTTTGTCTCATCCTCACCACTAAAGGCTTCTTTCTGGTTTATGATGTCAATTCTGTGCTGAACCTCACTTAACAGTTGTGGAAGCTTGGTTATCTCTATTTTAGTGAACTTCTCCTTCATATCTTCGTCACCGAATGTACGGACAAGGTTTGCCATATTCTTGGCCGCTACCAATGCCTGTTTCAGTTCAAGAAGAACAGACTTATCCTCTTCTGTCGAAATTTCATTGGAGAACTCTTCAGCATTGTCGTAAGAATAATTGAAGAGTGTCTGTCTTACCTGTTTCATTTGGTTGATAATCTCTTCCTTATCCTCGATTACCTGTGTAAATGTATCAGTGACATTGCCTTCTCCTATTTCTTCAACATCATTAAAGCGGTTGAGTTCTTTAAGATAGGCTTCATTTGTTTCCTCAAAGTTCTTCTTTATATCAGCAAAATCAATTACATAGCCATATCTCATGTCTTTATAAGGGCGATTCACTCTTGTTATGGCCTGTAACAGATTGTGATCCTTAAGTTTTCTACCAAAATACAAACGTTTCAGTCTTGGTGCATCAAATCCCGTCAGCAACATATTGAACACGATTAATACATCTATGCTCATGTTCTTTTTAAACTCCTTGACTATCTGCTTCCTTGTCTCCTTATCGTCTGTATCATGAAGGATGATACCTGCTTTAAGTGGTCGATATTTGCTATGATATGTCAAGACTGGTTCTGCAGCCAACAGTGTTCCATCAGCCATTCTAAACACCTGAGCTTTAGGCTGATGTCTTTCCCACTCTTCCTGAAATATCTCATACAGACGTTTTGCCTGTTCACTCGTTTCACAGATGACCATTCCTCCTAATGTATCATCTCCTTGTATTTTCCTGAATTTCTTCAAGTCATACATGATGTAACTAGCCAGTTCCTTAACATAATTAGGATGCTCAATGATATCCGCTTTCTTTATATCTTTTTTCTGTACCAGTGTGTCCAGTTTGTCATAAACATCGGATAACTTTTCCTTATAGGATGTTTCAATATCTTCCCTTATAATCTTTAGTGTATACCCGTCTGCTATTGATTTATCGTAATAGTAAGTGTGAAAGTACTCTCCATTTCCAAATACTCTGCATGAAGCCCTTTCTTCCTTAAGCAAAGGAGTACCGGTCAATGCTATTTTTATGGCATCCGGGTCTGCTTCAAACAAGTTGGCCAGGAAACATCCTCCAGGTTTATATCCTCTATGGGCTATCCAGTATGAATATTCGCTGCAGGTTTGTAGAATAGTCATTAAACCTGACCTTTTCTTTGTCTTCTGAAAACCTCTGGATATTTACTACCGTAATTTCAGCCTGTCCGCTTGCTCCATGTTGTGCCTGGTTGCTTCTGAAATGTTCCATCAGTTCAGCTCTTGAGTTGGCTGTACTTACTACAAGACCTCTTGCCTCAAACTCTTGGCTTGCCTGTTCCAATAGATCAAGTCTGTCAACTATAAAATACAGTTTGGCCACCTTGTTTTGTTTTGCAAAGTAGTCATTGAGAATATAGGTGAGATAAAATGATAAAGCTGTTTTTCCACTGCCCTGGGTATGCCATACCACACCTGAACGCATCCCTTCCGACAGTTTCTTTTTAATCGCAAGTGATGCAAACAGCTGCTGATAACGCATAATATGCTTCTGGTCTGTAGATTCTATTTTACCATCCACTTCCCTTTCCATCTTCACGTATGCAATTCCGTATCTTATGATGTAAAGCAATCGTTCCGGAGAACACATTGAGGTCAATATCCTGTTTGTCGGTGTATTTATATCAAGATTAGTCTGATATTCAGGACTTGTGTGAATTACCTGACAGTTGTAGTCAGAGAGAATACGTTTCTCTTCCTCTTTATCTATTTCCTTGTATGGATAATCTCTATGGTAAGGTGCTATCTTTTGTGAGCCGATATTTTCTTCCCTGAAACAGTTGAAAGGGGAATAGGAACGGGCACCAGTACAATAAAATGCTCCCTGTATAGGTACTATACCACCCATAGCATCATATTCCATATTGTTGCTGAATATCATCAGCTGGGTGATGTTTATGAATCTCCGGAATTTCTTGTTTGGGAATCGTTCTTTGTTCATTCTGTTGCTTTCCGCTACCATTCCGCCATGGTTGTTTGGTTTCTTGACCTCTATGAAGCAAAGAGGAAGTCCGTTAATGAACAAAGTTATATCCGGTCTGAATTCATCCTGACCGTTTTTGCAAGTAAACTCGGCAGTAAAATGAAAAGTATTGTTTCCTATATCCTCAAAATCTATGAGCTTTACCGGTGATACATTCTTTAATCTCTGATAGAACCCTCTACCCAGATCATCGTCATTCAATTCTTTTTTTATATCCTTAAGTACCTGCAGATACTCTCCTTCATGTGAAGGATTAAGTTTCTTGAACTGCTCTTCAAACACAGGCAATAGGATATTTGTGTCACCATCATATACGGTGCCACTCATGTCTTCGTATATCTTGCCGAAATACGTATATCCTAATCGGGTTAGATGTACCATTGCCGGCATCTGTACCCTCGTTGCTTCCGAATACTGTTTCATAATTCTTTCTTATTCTTTAATACATCTGAAAGACCTGGCACCATTGGCTACTGGTATGGAACCATATCTGTCATAGAATGATTCTATTATACTTGATTCTAAGGTTTTAGATTCCTGATACTCTCGACACGTATAATAGTAAACCTTGGCTCCATGGTAGCGCATATAGTTATATCTGTCCAAATGCCAGCATTCATTAAATCTGTCATTTATGGCATTTATCAGATTTCTTTGATGTTCTTTAAGCCTTCTCTGTATATTGTCCTTTTTTCCTATATAGATTACTTTAGATTGTCCCATAGGATATATAAACTTTGTCTTAAAGGATACTATTATATAGACACTTGGTTTTGACGGTATATCATACAAATCGTCTTCCTCCAGATTGTCAATCTGTTTATCATAACCATAAACAGGTCTGAAATCCTTTATAAACATCAGCTCTCTTTTCATTGCTTTGTTGATATTAACCCACTAATAATGCTGCACTGACAGTCTGCAATTATACAATTCCATATTTCAGTTCAGTACTATCAGTTCTTCTAATTTAACTTCAAGCAATTCCGATATTCTCTTTAGAGTCTGCAAATTAGGCTGTGTCTTGTTTGTACACCATTTAGACACTGTTGTAGGATTGACCTCCAACTGTTCTGCGAGCCATTTACTGGTTCTTTTTTTCTTTACCAACACTATTTTAAGTTGATTCAATTCTTCCATTTATCTACAAAATTAGCTTGATGCACAAAGATAATGATTTATAGACTAATTTCATGACTATTGAGCTATTTCGCATACTTTTTATTTTTATATGCTTTACTCTACCTTCCTAAACTCCAAGTATCTCCTCCTGAACCTTTCATAAACCAGGGTATAATACTCCGACAGATACTGTATCATCGCATCCATAAAGTCCTCTAAAGATACGGTACTCAGCTTATAGGCATACTCCGGTTTCAGGTATTCTGTTACCGACTTAATTTCCTTTTCGGTTGACGGATGCTCCTTCGGTGAAAGCACCACTGAATACGAGTCCTTCAGCCCTTCGACCATCCTGTACCGCTCTGTAAGCAAAAGGTTTCTGTAAATCTGCGTAAGTTTACTTTACTTGACTAAAAGAAGGAAGTGATTTTTCTTCGTAGAAAGAGAGTTTAGTGATAGAGAATTATTCAAACTAATAGAAAAACAGTCTAAAATATGTATTTCTGCTTGTTTTCTTAACTATTATGCTATCTATTTAGAATATTCTTCTATTAGGTTAGGAAGCGAATCTGTACTTTTGTTATACTTAATGGAGAAATAAAACTATTAATAGGAAAAATCAAAAAACAGATTTGTATAAATTAAGAGTAGTATGAGAAAATTTAAAGTATTAGCAGTTTTGACATTGCTTGTAATTACAGAAAGCTTTGGAAACAAATGCTTCACACAAACAAATGAGAATTACAATCCAGTTATTAAGCATATGTACACTTGCGACCCTTCTACTATTGTAGATAATGGGACGTTCTATTTGGTAACCGGAGTGGAGAAAACAGATACTCCTTATAATTGGCCGTTCAGAATTAATAGTTGGCACATATTCTCGTCAACAGACATGAAGACTTTTAAGGATCATGGGCCGATTCTTGATGCAAGTGCATTCAAGTGGATGACCAATAAGAGTGAGTGTTGGGCATCGCAGATCGTGAAAAAAGACGGAAAGTATTATTGGTATGTATGCGACTGGGGAAATATCGGTGTTGCCGTGTCAGACAATATTCTTGGACCGTATCACGATGCTATCGGAAAACCGCTGATTAGCAGTAAAGACACTCAATTTAAAGGATATATTGACCCAACTGTGTATATTGATGAAGATGGTTCTTCATATATATACTGGGGTGGTATGGGAAATCTGTTTGGCTGTAAACTGAAAGATAATATGATTGAACTGGACGAAGGAAGAATCCAAGTAACAAATCTGAAAAATTATGAAGAAGCTCCTTGGCTGTTTAAGAAAGATGGGCTTTATTATTTGGCTTATTCTACTTCGAATGGTTATCGGAAAGGTCCTATTCGTTATGCAACTTCAGCTTCGCCACTAGGACCTTGGCAGGATAGAGACGATATCTTAGGGGTTGCTTATAACAGCTTTACTAATCATGAGGCTATTGTAGAATACAAGGACAAATGGTATATGGTCTATCATAATGGAGCTTTACCTGGAGGTGGTGACTATAACAGAAGCGTATGCATCGATCGTTTGTTCTTCAACGAAGACGGAACAATTCAGTTTGTGGAGCAAACCACTTGTGGACCAGAAGGAAAGAATGCATATAACAACTGGGGACCTCATGCTTATGCTGGAGTGGATGCTACTTGTCTTATTACAACAGGGGTTACTCTGAACAGCCGGATTGTGGACGACGGCCGTATGATAGAAGATATGTGGTGGAAATGGGAAGTGGTAGAAGGTCCCGGAGAAATAAAGGTAGACATGAATTCAGTGAAGAATCACAAAATCAATTTTACAAAGGCCGGAAATTACAAAATCAAACTGACCGTTTCGGATGGATATGCCACTAATTCAGACGATGTGAACGTCAAAGTATACGATATCCCGCAAAATGTAGTGGCTGAGAGCGATAGTTTTCCTGCTGAAATGTCTGTAAAGAAGAAAGGAGTGTATGCTATTCATTTTTATTATAATACTGGTTATAATTTAAAGACTGAATTAATTGTCAATAATAAGTCTTATCCTATTATGTTGGAAAAGACACAATTTGGCTACGATCCTTCCTGTGCCATCTATACCTACAATGTGGAACTGAAGAAAGATATCAATACTATACGTTTGAAAACTGAATCTAAAGATATTATTTCAAAGATTCAGATTAGCAAGTTGGATTAAAGTTTTGTTTTATTTTTAATTTTATCCATTGATATAAGATAAAAATATTAGATTTGAATATTTAGGGTAAAAAACTATTATAAGATTTTTGAAGAGGTATCTGAAGTTTTGAAGTGTCTCTAAAAAGTTGAACATGCTAAATACTATCCCGTAATAGAAAGAGTTCGGTATTGTACCGAGCTCTTTCTATTACGGGCTTTAAATCTTTTACTGTTATAGAATTTTCCACACCTAACAAAATGTCAAATCACACTCTTCCACATCAGAATTCTGTAATTTAGCAACCCTGAATCCCGTTATCTCATTTTTTACAACAAGATGCCGACTTACAATTTCCAAAGAACACAAAATCAACCAAAATACAAACATTATCACACAGAACAATAAATTACACAACACAAAGTCACAAAATCAAGATATACACAAAACAAAAAGAAACTTTCATTTTATCCATAATTTATCTCATTCCAGCAGCGAAAGTCCTCAAAAGTCTTCACTCTCCCTCCCTGCTCAGAACACCCAAAAACACCTTTCCAAAAACGCAAGTACATTTGAACTCAAACGCACTTGCGTTTTCCTCCAAACGTAAAAGAGTTTTCTATAAAGCTCTTTGGGGTTTTCTTCCAAACACCTCGGCTTTTTCGCCCAAAATCCCACTTTTCACACAAATTTTCCCGTATTTGATTACCTAAATCCGCCCCACCCTTCGTTTTTACACAAAAGTCACCCCTTCCAGAAGATTTCTGAGAGGGGTAATAAAATCTACGACAAAAAAAATACGAAATTCCGACATTCAGAAAGAAAGCAGAATCTCGCATTTTAAATCTTTTATCCGGTAATAACCGTTAAATAAAAGCAAAATAATTTTTCAAACTAATACATATCCCAGTACTTTTCGCACTCGTGAAGGTAGTCCGTTTCCGGATGAGAACCGAACACCAGCGCATAGAAGGAAGTGCCCCGCAAACGGGCACGATGAATCTCGGCCAGCAGGTCGTCCGCAGGGGGCGGCATCTCGAAATCGGAAATCAGCACCACGTCGGACCGATGCCAGCCGTGAGTGCGCAGCATCATCAGGGCTTCGGAAAAAGCCGGACGCACATCGGTTCCTCCGTCGAAACGACGTTGCAGGAAGTCCACCAACATCGGGAAATCGGTTTTCAGGTCACGAATCAGCAAGGTTTGTATATCTTCTGAAAAGTTGATAACGTAACACTTTCGTGAGGTGGCCTCCGTCAGGCGGGCAATGGCCAGCACGGCCGATTTGGCCAGGTGTTCGCGGCCTTCGCGCATGGAGCCGGAGGTATCTATACATATAATGTAAGGTCCCTGCGAACTGACTTTCTTTTTCTCCGGTGAAGGAGCGGAGGTATCTTCATGCGAATAGGAATCAAACTGCTGCAGGCGTTTTTCTACATAACGCTGCATGAAGAAGGGATGCAGTACTTCGTCGGTGAGGTAGCAGTATTCCACAGGCAGCAGGCTGTTGAGGTCGTCGCCCAGGGTCACGCCTTCCACATCACTCTGTGAGGCATGACGAATGAGGCTGTCGGCCCGCAGGCCCGACAGGGAGTCGAAGCTTTCTTTCCGTCCGCCAGCGTTCTTTCCCAGGCAGCGCACCAGCTCGCGTATCTGACGGCTCTGCTCCATAGCTTTTTCGTAGGGGACTACTTTCTGGTAGAGTTCCGGATGGTTCCGCAACAGCCATTTCACGCGCGAGCCCCGAAGATTGCCTTCCGTTTTCAGGCCGAACGATTTATCCAGAATCTGAAATCCTTCGCACAGGCGGAAGAGGTGCTGGTACTGGTAGTCATATTCCTTGACCGTGAGCAGATGGTGCCACTTGTCGAGGAAGAGTTCCTGCAAGGCTGTCCGTTCTTCGCTCCGTTCGGGAAGCCGGGACAGACGACCGATGTAATAGGATACGTCGAGTTCGGCCAGGGTGTAGCGTTTGCGGAAGGCGGTTTCCATCCGTTGCAGGAATATCAGGAAATCGGTCGGCGACAGGATTTCGTGCTCGTAGAAGACTTCCCATTCGGGGGTGTAGCGGGAATAGAATTCCTGCAAGGAAGGGGCTGTCTGGCGATAATAATCCCAGATGCACTCTTCCAGTTCGCTTTCCAGCACGGTGTGATGCTGAAGGTATTCTTCCATCCGCGCCCGGCTTCGCTCACGAAGTTGCTCCAAATAGGCTGTTTTCAGGTCTTTCAGACGGATATTCCTCGTTCTCTTTCCGGTATGCATGTTTCATTTCCTCCAACTCGTTCCGATAGCGGAACAGGGCTTTCGACGGTTCGCCCAGTATCCGGCTCATGGCTTCTTTCTCTCTTTTCCCGACAAACAGGTGGTTTGCGCAGTAGTCGGCTTCTTCTTTTACCCAGTCGCCGCAATGGGCTTCTGCATGGCTGAGCCGTTGCTCCAGCTGACTGAAGCGTGCGGGGATGTCTTCCTGTGCCTGTACTTCCATGGCGGGCAGGGCCGTACAGTTGGGAGTGCACAGCAAAGGGTATTCATAGTCGTTGATAAATACTGAACGACGGCCACGGCGCAGGGTATAGACTTTGGATGGGGATACCTTGTTGCGCATGGAGGGGTCGTACTTCTTCAGTACATAGCAATCGGTCTTGTACTTGTCTTTATGCAGATAGAACTGTTTGCCGGTGTCGTCCAGCTGCTGGTAGTCGGACGCAAAGAGGAGTAATCGTCCGGCCAGGCGTACGCGCTCCACCTGATAGTAGTATGCATCGACCAGTTGCAGTCCGGCATCGGCCCGTTCGCGCAAGGCTCCTGCCGAGTCGAGTTCTTTCTTCAAGGCCTGCAAATCGGTTTCAATGCCCGACAGGTTCAGCACGTAGCCACGCACGCTCTCGCCTACTGCCGTCAGCACGGCATCGCGTACCCAGTCTGTCTGGCTGGTCTCATTCCACAGACAGTGTACCATCAGCAGGCAGTCGGACAGGCGTACCTCAGTGTTTTCTTGCAAAAAGGAAGCGGCCCGCAGCAAACGGACGATTTTCTTCCAGCGACGGTCGGACACATAAAGTGCTACATCGGAAGGTGAATCGGCATTCTCCAGTTGGCGGTTATAATCTTCCAGCTTGCCTTTAAGGGAATGGATGACTTCCAGCACGGAATAGTGCAGGCCGACGGATTTCATCTGTTCCTGCCACTGGCGGTATTCTTCGTCGCTCACTGCCAGACTTTCGTCCACTTCCGGCTCGCTTTCGTCGGCAGTGGAAATCATCCGGTCGAAATCGGACAGGTCTTCAATGCCGCCCACCAGCTTACGCACCAGGAAGCGGTCGTACAGTGCCTCCAGTCCTTGTCCTGAAGTCGGAAGTTCGTTCGATGCGGCAATCAGTCCTTTCATGGGGACTCGTACCGAAAACTGTCCGTTACGGAAGATTTTCTCATTGATAACGGTCAGAAGGGCATTCTGTATGGCGGGACCGGCTTTCCAGATTTCATCCAGGAAGACGACGGTAGCGGTGGGCAGATAGCCTTCGGTCATGCGTTCGTAGGTGTCTTCGTTTTTCAACCGGGCAATGGATACGGGACCGAATATTTCATCGGGGGTACTGAACCGCGACATGAGGTATTCGAAAGCCGTTCCTCCACGGAACATCAGTTTCAACCGGCGGGCTACCATACTCTTGGCCACTCCCGGAGGGCCTAACAGGAAGATGCTCTCTCCTGCCACAGCCGAAAGCAGCGCCAGAGCCATGACTTCTTCTTTGCCGTACACCCGCTCGTTCAGGGTGTCCAGCAGTTTCACGATACGGTTCTTTAACGTTTCCATTTTACATACAATGAAGGAATAAACTTATGATGCTGCGACAACACATTGAGGGTCTGGAGTACGACCGACAGGACAATCAGTCCTAGTCCTAAGTAGAAACTGAAGTTCAGGTCTTTGGCTTCCTGAAATATCAGCATGGCGCCGATGATGCTGTATATAGGCTCCAGGTTATAGCTCAAGTTGACCGTAAAGGCGGATATGACTTTCAGTACCTGAATCTGAAGAATATAAAGTCCCACGGTGCATACCGAAGCCAGGCAAAGCAGGTAAATCAAATCCTGGGCGCCGGGAAGAATAGAGGGCACCGGGAAGTAATGCAAATAAGCCGGCAGGATGCAGGAGAGCCCTAAGAAACCACCCAGCATCTCGTAAAGCAGCATGGTGCTGGAGGTGTAGTTCACGGCTACCTTCTTGTTGACGATGGTAAACAGAGAAGCTAAAGCCGACGAAATGACTCCCATACAGATACCCACCCGGTAGCGGGTGTCAAAATGGAATATCAGCACAATGCCCAGCACGGCCACCAGACTGAACAGAATCTCCCGCAAAGAAATGCGGTGACGATTGATGAGGGGCTCAAAGATGGCGGTAAAGATGCTCATCAGCGAAAGACAAACCACGCCGATGGATACATTGGAGGCTTTGATACTTCCATAGAAAAATATCCAGTGCAAGGCCAACAGCAATCCTACAGAGCCAATCTTGGTTACATCGCCCAAGGTCACTTTCCGCAGCTTTTTCAGAAACGAAAGCAGCAAGAAAAACATTACGGAGGCGAACATCATACGGTACCACACAAGCAGACCTTCATTCAGGGAAATCAGTTTTCCGAAAATCCCCGTTCCTCCGGCGATGAGAATGGAAAGATGCAGTTTTATAAATGCTTCCTTCATATAAAAAGAATCTAATGTGAACACGATACAAGAAAGCGAAGAACTCCTCACGTATGACCGGCGGAATTCTTCGCTTCTTCTTATTTATTATCTATACAATTGCTACCTGATTACAGCGGCATGTTACCGTGTTTCTTCGGCGGATTGCTCTGGCTCTTGTTCTGAGTCATTTCCAATGCCTGAATCAGTTTATAGCGAGTATCCTTCGGAAGGATGATTTCATCGATGTAACCCTGTTCGGCTGCACGATAAGGATTAGAGAATTTTTCCTTGTATTCTTCTACTGCCTTCGCTTTTTCTTCCGGAGTAGCCTTGCGGTACAGGATGTTTACAGCACCGTCGGCACCCATTACGGCGATTTCGGCTGTCGGGTAAGAGAAGTTTACATCGGCACCGATAGGCTTACTGTTCATTACGATGTAAGCACCACCGTAAGCCTTACGGGTAATTACGGTAATCTTAGGCACTGTAGCTTCTGCGTACGCATACACAATCTTCGCTCCGTGACGGATGATACCGTTGTGTTCCTGTGTGCATCCCGGCAAGAAGCCCGGTACGTCTTCGAAAGTAACGATAGGAATATTGAAGCAGTCGCAGAAACGGATAAAGCGAGAAGCCTTGTCAGAAGCATCGATGTCGAGCACACCGGCCAGGTAAGCAGGCTGGTTGGCTACGATACCTACAGAACGTCCGCCCAGGCGAGCAAATCCTACCACGATGTTCTTGGCAAAGTGAGGCATCACTTCAAAGAAGTAGTGGTTGTCGACTACCGGTTCGATGATGTTCTTGATGTCGTACGGCATGTTCGGGTCATCCGGAATGACTGTCATCAGTGACTCTTCTGCACGGCGGATGTCGTCAGTGCAAGGAATCATCGGCGCATCTTCCATGTTGTTAGACGGAAGGAAGCTCAACAGTTCACGGATGCTCATCAAAGTTTCTTCTTCAGTATCGCAAAGGAAGTGAGTTACACCGCTCTTGCTGCTGTGGGTATAAGCACCACCCAGTTCTTCCTTGTCCACTTCTTCGTGTGTCACGGCCTTCACTACGTCCGGACCAGTGATGAACATGTGGCTCTTTTCTTTCACCATGAAGATGAAGTCGGTCAGTGCCGGAGAGTAGCAGGCACCACCTGCACAAGGACCTAAGATGGCCGAAATCTGCGGAATCACACCTGAAGCGATGGTATTCTGGTAGAAGATAGAAGCGTAACCTGAGATACTGCCTACACCTTCCTGGATACGTGCACCACCTGAGTCGTTCAAGGCAATCACCGGAGCACCGTTCTTCAATGCCAGTTCCTGCACTTTCACAATCTTCTGTGCACCTGTCGCACTCAGTGTACCGCCGTATACGGTGAAGTCGTATGCATATACGTACACCAGACGTCCGTCAATCTTACCGTAACCACATACGATACCGTCACCCGGAATGTGATTCTTATCCATTCCGAAGTCTGTACAGTGATGGATTACGAACTTGTCCATTTCATTGAACGTACCCTTATCGAGCAACATGTCGATACGTTCGCGGGCTGTCATGTGACCGTTGGCGTGCTGTCTTTCCACGCGTTCTACGCCACCACCCTGAGAAGCAAGCTTATCCAGCTCCTCAAATTTCTTATATTGTTCTGCTGTTGTCATTGTTCGTCTTCTTTAATTACATCCAAAGTCATTATCACCTGATTGCTGTTGACAGAATCTCCTTCGTTTACCAGGATTTCCTTCACTACGCATTCGCTGTTTACCTTGTAGTTGCTCTGCATCTTCATAGCTTCAATCACTACTACGATGTCGCCAGCCTGCAGACGGTCACCTGCTTTCACCGGAATCTTGACTACCTTACCCGGCATCGGAGAAACAATCTTATCCTGCTGTTTCTCGTCACCGCCCTTACGCATACGCAGGTATTTAGCCTGTGAATCGATGATGTCAATGTTGTATGACTGATAATGTGCATTTACAGTATAGCTTTTTCCACCTTCCTTACGAATCAGTTCGGCATTGTACGACTTTCCTTCGTGCAGAATGGAGCAGCTACCATTTTCGGCCATCACGATGTCTACATCGTATGGAACTCCGTCAATGGTCAACTGTACCTTGTTGCCTTCTTTGCTGACCAATGTCACATCCGCAACTCTGTCTCCTATATGTATTTCCATAATCTTCTACTTTAATTCAAAATACTTAGATTCTCAGCACACCTTTTTTCAGGCCAAACTCACGCCAGCGGCTGATAGGACGGTTGTCGCTTGATGCTGACTTGTTTTCTTCCAGGTTCATCAGGTAGTCAATGTAAGCCGCAATCATGGCGATGTTTTCAGTTTCCTCTTCTTTCTGTCCGGCCCACTCACGCAGCATGTCCTGATGTTTCGGGATAAACAATGTGTTGTAATGTCCTTCTACAAAATCGGGCACGTTCATGATGTGACGCAGGTAACCGATATTGGTCTTCAAACCGGTAATCTTGTATTCGTACAACACGCGACGCATACGTTCGATGGCGAATTCACGAGTAGTAGCCCATACAATCAGTTTACCAATCATCGGGTCATAGTAAATAGGAATTTCGTAGCTTTCATACACATAGCTATCGATACGCACACCGATACCATTCGGCTCCATCAGCTGACGGATAACACCCGGTGAAGGCATAAAGTTGTTTTCAGAATCTTCTGCACAGATACGGCATTCGATGGCATGTCCGCGCTGTTTCAAATCTTCCTGTTTGAAGTGCAACGGCTCATTATTGGCTACACGAAGCTGTTCTTTTACCAAGTCTACACCTACCACTTCTTCTGTAATAGGATGTTCTACCTGCAAACGGGTATTCATTTCCAGGAAGTAGAAATTGCGGTGCTTGTCGACCAGGAATTCAATCGTACCGGCTCCTTTATAGTGTACAGCCTTAGCCGCAGCCACAGCTGCCTCACCCATTTTCTGACGCAATTCAGGAGTTACGAAAGGAGAAGGAGTTTCTTCTACGATTTTCTGGTTACGACGCTGGATAGAACATTCGCGTTCAAACAAGTGTACGGCATTTCCGAAATTATCTCCTAAAATCTGGAATTCGATATGATGTGGTTCTTCCACAAATTTCTCCAGATAAACGGTATCGTCACCAAAAGAAGACATAGATTCAGAACGGGCTGTATTGTATGCTTCTTCCACTTCATCTTCGCTGTGAATCAGACGCATACCTTTACCACCGCCTCCCATAGAAGCTTTCAGCATGACCGGATAACCGATTTTGTTACAGATTTCCTTAGCCTCTTCTACACTCTGCAACGGCTGTTCTGTACCCGGAACGACCGGCACTCCAGCTGCAATCATGTGTTTACGGGCAGAAATCTTGTCACCCATCGCATCCATCGTTTCAGGATCCGGACCAATAAAAATGATACCTTCCTGACGGCAACGGCGTGCAAATTCTGAATTTTCAGACAAGAAGCCATATCCCGGATGAATAGCATCTACTCCATGACGTTTTGCAGCCATGATAATTTTATCTATGTTCAGATAACTTTCGCGAGATGCTGCCGGACCTATCAGGCAAGCCTCATCTGCATAAAGTACGTGGCGAGCCGTTCTGTCGGCTTCGGAAAAAACTGCTACGGTACGGATACCCATTTCACGGCAAGAACGCATCACGCGCACAGCAATTTCACCACGGTTAGCGATTAATACTTTGTGTATCATGCTTTATGTTTTAATAATGATTTCTTTTGATGCCGGACTATTCTCATATAGTCCAATAAACTGAGCATCTGCATGCCCCTCATAGTCGATTCGGCACAAATGCCCCAAAAACTGTGCAAAAATAGCAAAAAAAGAGACACCGTTCCAACGAATGTCTCTTTTTTTGCCAAATTGCTACTCTTTCCCTCAAAAATACCTAAAAATGAGGAGAGGATTATCTATTTTAAAACAATAACGCAAAGTCGAGTTTGCAAAATAATGGAAACAGGCAGAAAGCCACATTAACGGGTCTGTCTTACTGTATGCAACACTTTGCCTTCCTTATTAATCATATACAGGCACAATTCTTTCTTATCGGCAGAAATCAAAGAGAAACCTGTTTCTCCGCTACAGAACACAGTGCCTTCTACAGCTTTCACCTTGCGGCTCAAAGATGCGGAAGTGTTCACTACATAATCTATCTTGCTTCCTGCTTTGCGTATATGCTGGAAGTTATGGATATGTCCGCACAAATACATATTTACATTGTTATGCTTGCGCAAAATACTGTCTACCCGTTTTTCCATATCCAGGCGTTCCGAATCATTCTTGTCTGTATCCGCATAAATAGGATGGTGACCCACAACCAGCACCCAGTCTTCTTTGGCAGATGTCAGTACAGAATCCAACCATGCCAACTGCTTGTCCATATCTTGCTTGCATGCATCCGGATACTTTTCCGTATCCTTACGGTATTTATCCAACAGAGGGGCTGTGTCAATCATTACCAGGCGCACCGTAATATCATCGTTCTCCAGCACCTTTGTGTAATAACGTGCCGGCATCTCCCAACGGGCACTCACCTGACTATAATCCAATACAGCCTGCGTATTACCACGATATTCATGATTACCCAATATAGGATACCATGGAATCATCAGTTCCGGATGGCTGTACACCAGTTCGTAGTTGGTCATCCACAACGGATCGTTTACACTGCGTACGCCTTCAAAGTGATGCACATCGCCGGCTGCTACCACTGCTTCAATATCTACATTCTCTGCCATCTGACCCATCAATTCGGCGATAGGTTTCTGGTCGTAATATCCATTACGGCCCAAATCATTTGCCAGATAAAAATTCAAGGGTTTCTCTAATGCCTTCCATTCTGAAGGACCTTGTGCAAAAACTGCCCATACCGATAAAAGCAGACAACATGTACAGAAAATTCTTTTTAATGAAATCATAATCATTTTAGTTTTATCAATTATTTGTTTGTTGTTGCAAAGGTAAATCCCAATTCTGAATAAAATCAGGAAAACTCCTCTGCTGAAAGTTTTCAAAAAATAAGTCCGAAACAAGAATGTCCGGACTTATTCGTCTAAGGAAAAATGCAGTTTCACAACTGCCTTAACAAAACCTAGAAAAGGATTTTATTATTTTGTACCGTATGCTCCGAAGCGAGCTTCCACTTTCGGAGAGGTATAAGTTTTTCCGTTTACTGTCAAACCTGATGTACCGAAATAAGGTTGCATAGTAGCATCATTACCATTGTAAGCACCAGTCAGTACCGGTGAGCCAGCCTGTACATGGAAATCCCACGCGTCCTGATATACATAATCGGTCAAACCTACTTCATTAATCGGATAGTTTACGAATTTCGGATCATTAGTAGCACATGCCTCCTGTGTCTTTGTAATTACACTGTGTGCATCTACCACTCCTTCATTATAATCTTCATGCGCATAAGCATATCCTTCCCAAGAGTAAGCCACACCAGACTCATCTGCAAACACTACGTCACTTTTCTGTGTACCTGAAGCATAGTAGTTATGGTCAATAACTGACTTATCATTGTATCCTTCTTCCGGATCATTTGGAATGTCGAAGCTAGGAGTCATCGCTCTGAACTTACAGTTCACCATCAGGTTATTGAACACATTGGCCAAGGCATTCTTTTCTACATACACGCCACCGCCTTTTTCACCGTCACGACGCCATCCTGCATTGATAATGGTATTGTTGTATGCCTGGATTTTTGCCAAAGCACGTGTATCACTCTGACCTGAGCTGGAGAGTTTCAAACCGTTAGTGTTCGGGCTGAACATGACGTTTCCAGCTACATCGACCACACATCCTGCTTTTACGTTCACAGCTTCTGCGCCATCATATCCGTTTGCAGCAAACACATTGTTAGCGATGATGGCATTTCCACCCATCAAATAAATACCATCTGACCAACCGTTGCGCAATACAGAGTTGGTAATGACATAATGTCCATTGATGTTATTGGTGGTAATCTGCGGATAGGCATCGTCTCCAGCAGTATACACTTCAGATGCAGCAGCAGGAGAACCTTCCACAACCTGACCTCCTGTGTATTCAATGATTGTATGGTCAATCAGCATTTCTTCACAAGTGGATGAAGCCACAATACCTCCCCAGAGACCTGCAAAAATATTTTCTTTTGTACGTTCATCTTCTGGAACAGAGAACAAGATAGGCTTTTCGGCAGTACCTTCACAATACAAGTTTCCATTTACGGTAAATTCTACCGGAACATGATTGGCTCCTACTCCTGCTGTACTTACAATGATTTTCACACCTTCCTTGATTACAAGGCTTTTACCTTCGGGCACTGTGTAATGGTTGGTCAGATTTACTATCGTATCTGCAGGCCAGACAATGATGTTGTCAGTTGTCTCTCCATTTCCACCATCGGCATTTTCATCGTTATTTCCATCGTCATTGTTTCCGGGAGTCTCAGTTCCATCCCCGTTTGCAATCGGGTCTTCTTCTGTACAAGCTGCCATAAAAGACAATGCTACCAGAGCCGTGCCGGCCAACAAATAATTTTTCAGTTTCATTTTGTAATAATTTAGAAATGTTAGTCAATATAATTCTTTATCTCTTTATTATAGTTTGTATCTGATTCCCAGCATAAATGACTGTCCGTGCCATTCCTTTCGCTCTATCACATTGCCATTGTTACGTTCAGAGTTGACATTCTTCGTACGAGGGCCATTCTGAATAAAGCGAAGCAAAGGAGTATCCAGCAAGTTAGATGCCTTAGCAAAAAGACTGATACCATTCTTAAAGCTTTTCTCTACAGAAGCATCCAACTGCATATAGCCATCTTCCCAAATATCGTCATCATACCAGTTAGAAATATCACTCAAACGCTTTCCGGTATAACTTCCGGCAATCTGTCCTTCCCAGCCATATTTGGTACTTTTGAACAGCAGTGACAGATTTGCTACATGGGCAGCCTGACCAAACAACGGACGGGTCTGAGTGCAGGTCTTCACATCATTTCCATCCATGATTCGCTTTTCGGTCGTAATGGAAGAATGCGTGTAGGTATAATTAGCTTTTATTCCAAACCAGTTAAAATATTTCATTACATCCACTTCTACTCCTAAGTTGGTAGCATTACCAAAATTCATCGGTTTATAATAGGTATCCTGTCCTTCGTTCAGCAATCCGTATTCAATCGGATTCTTCAGTCTCTTGTAGAACATACCTACCATGAACTGCTCAGATGATTTCGGGAAGAATTCATAACGCAAATCAAGGTTATCGGCTACCGTATGTTTCAAATCCGGATTTCCTTTTTCCTTATAATCTTCATTGATAATGCTGTAAGGAACAATTTCAAAGAAGCTGGGACGGTTGATGGAACGAGCATACGAGAAACGCAGGTTCGCGTTTTTATGTACTCCGTATTTTGCATGGAAACTCGGCAATACATCCGTATATTTCTGGTTTCCTTCAGAATCTGTATTCTCTGTAGGGAACTTCAATGTATAGCCTTGATTGGTATGTTCCACACGAACGCCTGCAATAAATTCCCATTTCCGGTATGTGTATTTCACCATTCCATATCCTGCACCAATCTTTTCAGTGGCATCATAGTTTAACGGATCACTGATGTTACCGTACTTAAGCGGAGTAAACAAGATTTCATCGTAGTTATTCCAGTCCTCTCCCTGATACTGGGGATCTTTCACTCCCGTAGCAGAGTTAAAGGTATATTCATTGAAGAAGCTGTCACGTTTCTTATCGCGGTACATACCTCCTACCGAGAAGTCGAATACAGAACCTCCATCCAGTTTCAACTTATACATCAAATCAAGGTATCCGGCCTTGTCTTTATCGGAGTTATGCTCCCAACGACGGATGGCTGCTCCAGAAGTCTGTACATGGTTACCCAATAAGAAGATTTCCGCATTATCCGGTGTTTCACTGTATGCCTTTGAAAGTACAGCCGACCAATTCAAACGAAGTGCACCACCTTCCAGAAAGGCATGTTCACCTTTCAGTGTAGAATTGATAATATACTGATGATTCCACTTCATACGTACGGCTCCTTCTTTGTCGTCATGTCCGTCACGTACTTCTGCTTCTCTCATATCCATATATCCATTATACCAGGTCAGTTTATGATTGGCATTGATATGATAATCCAGTTTGGCATGAGCCCCGATACGAGTCTGTTGAGAAGAATAATTTCGGTATTCGATACCATTGTGGGTTGTTCCCGGCTGATAATACAACTGACTTTCTTTTCCTCGATACGTATTCAGATAACTACCTGCCAGCATCACACCCAATTTATTGTTAAAGAAGCGGTCACCGTAAGATAATCCGGCAGTCAAATCGGGCAACGGTTTGTTCCATTTCATCCGCAGATTATCTGTCGTAAAGTTATCCATTGTTACTCGGCTGTCTTCCGGCATTCCCATCTGCTCATAAGGAGATTTCTTCACAATCGCTCCGTGATTGAACGACTGAAAATCACGGTCAAAATACATTGCATTGTAACCGGTTGACAGATTCACCGTAAACTGACGTTCAGAAGGCGCATCCTTCATAATCAAATTGACTGCTCCTCCGATTCCGTCACCTTCCATATTGGCGGTCAAAGATTTGGTCACTTCCAAACGGTCCAACATTTCTGACGGGAAAATATCCAACGGTACAAAACGGTTTTTGTTGTCCGGACTCGGAATTTTCACTCCGTTCACCAATGTATAGTTGTAACGCTTATCCATACCACGAAGAATGGCATACTGTCCTTCACCGCTACTGTTACGTTCAATTGTTACACCAGACATTCGCTGAATCACGTTGGCTACCGTAATATCCGGAGAAAGCTCTATCGCCTTCGCACTCATCACATTCACCACGTTCATAGCCTGACGTTCGATGCCTCTTGCACCTGCTTCAGTTCTTCCCGGATTAGAAGCTACCACCACCACTTCATCCAAAGCGACGTCGTCACTTTTCAAAGGAATCACAATTTCTTTCTTATCTGCTGCTACGCTGACTTCATATTTTTTATAGCCCACATAAGAACAGACCAGCGTATATTTGTCTCTGTTCACCGACAGATTAAAACTTCCGTCCAATCCGGTCACCGTTCCTTTTCCTGGGTCTTCCTTTACAATCACCGATGCACCTATAATCTCCTCTCCAGTTTGTGCATCCTTAATTTTACCTTTTATCACACCAGCTTGAACTCCAGCCGACATCAGTGATAACAATACCAATACAATCTTAGATTTCATTTGCTTTCCTTATTTGCTGCAAAAGTATCCCGTATGATTTTCATAGGTATTGCATAGAGATTTCTATTGTGTTACATTTACACCCAATATCCATTACAATAAAAAAGAGGTACTTTCAGGACCAGCCCGCAAATACCTCTTTTTACAAACATATTACAGATACGATTATTTATCCTTACTTTCCGGAAGGGAAATTCCTTTTACAACCCGCTTCCAGTATTCCCTTACATCATTCCAATGATAATAAGGTGAGACATCCGTCCGCAAAGGAAGTGTGACTTCACGCTCATTCAGCAGTAATTTCACCAAAATATCCTGATTGCCTTGTTTTCGATAGAAAATAAGCTGGACATTGCCACACATCGGAATCAGGCGATAAGTGCGATATGTATCTGCTATCTTATTCCAATCGACAGTCTCCTTTTGCAGTGCGTTCATTCCCATCAGCGTGGCCAATGGAGCCAGGTTCGTGTCATGCCCGTAACGTAATGTCACCGCATTTTTCCGGGAAGCAATTACCGTATCAGCTGTTTCTATAAAATTATTCAGCAGATTTCGTTCCAGCTTATACATGCACGTATCGCTCAATGGAGAAGGCCCTTTTTCGTAATACCATTCAAAATTATTCCGCTGCCACAAATCATACTGTTCTTCGGGAGTAAATAAAAAAGAAAGATCCGGTTGGTTGTAACTACTTTGACTGATGCCATGAAGTTCGAACAAATCCATCATCAGTTTCACGGCATCCACATGTTTTTCCACGTAAACAGAGTCACGGAACATCTGTTTCATCAATCGTTCCGGATGTACATACACACTGTCGGCAGCACGATACACGGAATCCACATTCTCCAAATGCTGTGCTTCATACAAGGGATTCTTATACTTTATATAATAAGCATCCGCCTCACTGGTCTGTGTCGTAACATTCAGTTTAGGATTCAAACCTTTCAATTCCACACATCCGGCAGCCATGGAAAGAAAAGCACGGGTCTTGTATGTGGAGCGTGCATCCACATGCGTACCGTCACTGAACACCTCCGGGTAACGGTGAAACATCCGGTCTATCAATTCCCGATGCTGCTGCGCTCCCTTCGGAGTCAATTCTCCATAACGCCCTTCTGCCTCCTGGGCCAGAGAAGCCACCACCTTCAGCACACGCTTTCCATCAGGAGTCAACACTCCCTCCTCGTCTGCTTCAAGAAGGAGTGACAACGGCGCTGCATACTTCTTCTCTTTTGTAAGATACCGGGAACCATGCCGGGCAAACATGGATATATAAAAAGGTTCATACCCTGCAGGAGCCGGAGTCAACTTCTCCTCCGGAGCCTGATAAGCATAATATTTTCCTGCAGCCAATGCCGGATTCTTTCCAATCTCCTCACGTGCACTTTGTCCCTGCATCCACAAAGGAAAAGCCAGGAACAGCACAATCCATCCTCTTTTCTTCATATATTTTCCAAATTTTAGGCGCGAAGTTACACCATTACTCCACTTAATTCCCTCTTATGTAGCTTGGAAAATCATGAAAACACTTCCCATGAAACAGAAATGAAATCCCCTTGTCACTGCTTTGAGAAACCGGCTACTTTGCTTCGATGCTGACAATTTCCTGCAAGATGCTTACTGCACTCTTCACATCTGTCACTTTCGATACTACCATGCTGCGACGCCCGTTCTGCTCTCTCAAATTGCAATAACGAGGATTCTTGGCCATATATTCAATAAACTTGCCAAAAGCCACACTCTGATAATACGGACTGTCCAAGTTGCTGACGAAATAGAGCGTCATCCGTTCTGCCTTCAATACCACTTTTTCTACGCCCAAACGCTTGGCCAGACGTCTCAACGGAACAATACGCAGCAACTCTTCCCCTTCTGGCGGTATTTTTCCGAAACGGTCAACCAGCTTGGCCTTAAAGGTTTCCACATCCTTATCCAGTTCAAGCTTGTCCAGTTCACGATACAGCAACATTCGCTCACTGCTGCTCGGAATGTACTCATTCGGGAAGAGCAACTCCAGGTCACTTTCCACCGTACATTCATCCACAAACTCCTCTCCGCTGATTTTTTCTTCACCCGCTTTGATTTCCTCGGCATACAAATCGGCAAATTCCTCATTCTTCAGTTCAGTAACCGCTTCATTCAGAATCTTCTGGTAAGTTTCATATCCCAAATCCGCAATAAAACCACTCTGTTCTGCACCCAACATATTTCCAGCTCCACGGATGTCCAAATCCTGCATGGCAATGTGAATGCCACTGCCCAAATCACTGAAATTCTCAATGGCCTGCAAACGGCGTCTGGCTTCCGGTGTAAGCGATGACAAAGGTGGTGCCAGCAAATAACAGAATGCTTTCTTGTTGCCTCGCCCCACTCGTCCGCGCATCTGATGCAAGTCGCTCAATCCAAAATTCTGCGCCTGATTGATAATGATGGTGTTGGCATTAGGAATGTCAATTCCACTCTCAATAATCGTTGTGGCCAACAATACATCATAATCATAATTGACAAAGTCGAAGATAATCTTCTCCAGTTCTTCCGGCTGCATCTGTCCATGCCCGATACATACCCGGCAATCCGGTATATTCCGCAGAATCATCGCCTTCAGCTCCACCAGATTCTGAATGCGGTTGTTCACAAAGAAAACCTGCCCGTTGCGGCTCATTTCAAAATTGATGGCTTCGGATATAATTTCTTCATTGAATGTATGCACTTCTGTCTGAATAGGGTAACGGTTGGGAGGAGGCGTCTGGATGACAGACAAGTCTCTGGCCCCCATCAAAGAGAACTGAAGAGTACGCGGAATAGGAGTCGCCGTCAATGTCAGCGTATCTACATTGACCTTCAACTGGCGAAGCTTTTCCTTCACGCTTACACCGAACTTCTGCTCCTCGTCAATGATAAGCAGACCCAAATCCTTGAATTTGACACTTTTGCCAATAATCTTATGCGTACCGATAAGGATATTGATTTTTCCGTCGGCCAACTCTTTCAGAATACGGCTTGTATCCTTTGCCGTACGTGCCCGGCTCAAGTATTCCACCTTACAAGGCATATCCTCCAGACGTTTCTTGAAAGTCTGGAAGTGCTGGTAAGCCAGTACCGTAGTCGGCACCAGCACCGCTACCTGCTTGTTGTCGGTCACTGCCTTAAATGCAGCACGGATAGCGACCTCCGTCTTACCAAAACCCACGTCACCACAAACGAGACGGTCCATCGGCTTATCACTCTCCATATCCGCCTTTACTTCCTGAGTAGCCTTCAACTGGTCCGGAGTATCTTCATACAAGAAACTGGCCTCCAGTTCGTGCTGCAAAAAGCTGTCCGGGCTATATTTAAATCCTTTCTCCTGTTTACGCTGAGAATAAAGTTTAATCAAATCACGGGCAATATCCTTAATTTTCGTCTTCGTCCGTTCCTTGATTTTTTCCCAGGCTCCTGTGCCCAGCTTACTGATACGGGGTTGTTCTCCTTCTTTTCCTTTGTACTTGGAAATTTTATGTAATGAATGAATGGATACAAACACCACATCCTCATTCTGATACACCAGTTTGATGACCTCCTGCGTAGTGTTTCCGTTCGGAATACGCACCAGGCCTGCAAAGCGCCCGATACCGTGGTCAATATGTACCACATAATCGCCCGGTTCAAACATGTTCAGTTCCTTGAGCGACAATGCCACTTTTCCACTACGTGCCTTGTCACTGCGAAGGTTGTATTTATGGAACCGGTCAAAAATCTGATGGTCCGTAAACACACAAACCCGCAACGCATGGTCCACAAACCCTTCATGCAACGTACGGTCTACCGGTTCAAAGGTAATGTCATCGCCTCTTTCCTTAAATATATCTTTCAGACGTTCCGTCTGCTTCATGCTGTCCGAGCAGATATACAGACGATATTTCCGTTGCAGGAAATCGGTGAAAGAACTTGCAACCAAATCAAAATTCTTGTGGAAAATTGGTTGTACGGAGGTCTCGAACGACAAGCGTGCCTGCGGAGTTCCTAAGGCTTTATGCCCGAAATCTACCCGGAAGAATTCAAGGGCACGCACCGTGAACTCGGCTCCGTCAATCAGTTTCTTTGACAAATTCATCAGTTCCGTCTGCTCACCTTCATACGCTTTCAGCGCCTGAGGAGAAACCGCCTCATCGTGTACGGCCTGAATACGTTCGCGCACCCAGAGCAAGTCTTTTACCCATAGTGTAGCGTCCTTATCCAAGAAATCCAGAAAACAGATATCCGCTCCTTCCGTTCCTGAAAGTTCAGGTACAATACAGATAGAATCTTTCTTTTCTTTCGACAACTGAGTTTCTACTTCAAACGTACGCAAACTGTCAATTTCATCTCCGAAAAAGTCAATTCGGTAAGGATATTCCGATGCAAAAGAATACACGTCAAGAATGCTGCCGCGCAAGGCAAACTGTCCCGGCTCATAGACATAGTCCACATGCTCAAACCCATACTTGGAAAGCGTCTCCATCAGTTTGACCGTATCTTCCTGCTGTCCCACTTTCAGGGTCAGCATCGCATCCGAAAGTCGTTTCCGTGAAACCACTTTCTCCGCCAAAGCTTCCGGATAAGTAACTACCGTGACCGGCTTCTTCTGCTCCAGTCTGCTCAGCACTTCCGTGCGAAGAATTTCATTGGCTGCATCCTTCTGTCCGTATTTGATGGCACGACGGTAAGAAGACGGGAAAAACAGGACATCAGCCTCTCCGTCCACCTGCACCAGGTCATGGTAAAAATACCCGGCTTCCTCCAAATCGTTCAGTATAAACACATGAATCCCCGGTATCGTCTTGACCGATACCGAAGCAAACAAGGAAGCACACGAACCGTGCATACCTTCCAAATAAACAGTCTTTATATCCTTATTTTTACGTAAAGAAGCCAAGCCTGCCACATTAGGATGCTTGGCATATACCTCTTGAAGCTCTTTTATACTCATTGTCTCATCAATAGATGCTGCAAAAATAATCAATCTCGTTTGAATATGCGCACAAAAAACAAAGAATACAACGGCAACTCTTCCTTAAAATTTAAAGCTGAGACTTCCGTACGGCAAACAGTTGCCACTCCAGTGCACGGAATAAAAACTCAAAATATCTTCTTCGGAAGGATTTCCCACTACATTATATACACCCAAACGAAGCAAGAGCAATTTATCGCCGAATGATTTCCGGTAAGAATAGCCCACATCCACCCGATAATTCAGCGGCTCACGCTTTTCACGAAATTCTTCCACTGACAAAGGCTCATAATCTTCATTCAAGAACCGGACTTTTCCGGAACGCAACATACCTCCTACAGAGAAAGAAGAATGAGTCGTCAACTGATACGACAAGGCTCCTCCCAACTGATGAGGTACATCGTACAAAGAGGGCACCTTCCCTTTTTCCGGCAACTCACCAAACCACTCCCGGCTTCGGGAGTAAGCATACGACAGTTGCAGACTCCAACGCTTCCAGCGCTGATATAAATATCCTTTCACCCCATAACTGTCTCCATTACCTACCATCAAGTATTTCTGCCATCCCTCATCTTCAACCCATGTGTCCGGACGCAAGGCCAGCACATTCCGTCTTGTTTTATAGTACACAGAGACTTCACACTGTCCTGAATTCATAAAATGCTTCCATCCCATCTCATAATGCTCGGAAGAGCGAGGCTTGAAACCGTCAATGCTGGGCATTCTAAAGTCCGTAGGCAAAGAAAAGCTGTCAAAACGAAGGAAATGATAAAACTGCTCCATCTTCGAAAAGTTCAGATAAAGCAGATTTCTCTCCGACGGGAAATATTTCACCGACAGACGCGGCTGAATGCTATAATACGACCGATGATGCTGTGGGCAATAGGCCACCCCATGCACCCCCACCTGCACAGAGAATTCCGGAGATATACGCAACAGGTTGTCATAATAAACCGATACCTGATTCACCGGCTCATGCCGTACCCGCATCTCCTCACCTTGAGAAACCAAATCGTAGACTTCATACGCATATTTCACTCCCCAACGTGCATGATAGAGGTTCTCCAGCGAATAGCTAAAGTCCGTCGTCACGTTGAGCGACTTGATACCGCTATGTACATATCCGTCCGTATCCTCTTTTATCTCTCCCATATAAGCGCGATTGGTATGAGTAGAATAAAATACCGCTGTCGAATTTCCCAATCTACCCTTCTGTGTGGCAAACGAGAGCTGATAGGCCTGATTGTCCCAACGCAGTACTGACACATTTTCACCGTTTTCCTCGATGGGTAAATGATAATCATCACGGGCACCGTAGGCCAGAAAATTCATTGTGGTAACAGGAGACAAATTGTACGATAATTTAGCATTATAATCATAAGTAGAATGATTCAAACGATTTTCTTCCGACAAAAGACTGTCAAAGAAGTCCAGCCAGCTTCTGCGTGCCCCGACCATGTACGACAGTTTATTCTTGATAATCGGTCCCTCAAGCATGACGGATGCAGCCGGCATGTCCAACGTCAAGGTACGCACATGCTCTTTCTTATTTCCCTCTTTCAGATTAACTTCCGTGACTGACGAAATACGCCCCTCCAAAGGAGTCGGAAAGAAACCTTTATGAAAGACCATATTCTTCACGGCATCCCCGTTGAACACGGGCAAAAGCGAACTGAAATGTCCGGGATGAAACACGGGTACACCATCCAGCAACAGCAAGTTCTCATCGTATCCGCCCCCGTCGACCATAAAATTCTGTCCGGCCAAAGAAGAAGTCACCCCCGGCAGAATCCATATCTGCGAGAACAGGTCTCCCCCACTAAAAGCCAGCAAATTAGACGGAGTCAGTTCTCCCAGTTCATTTTCCCGTTTACCCGACTCCACGGTAATTTCTTCTACCTCAAACAACAATGGTTTCATACGGGTACGGATAAAACAGTCTCTCGTCACCCGGACCGACTGCACCTGCGGAGTGTAGCCCATGTAAGAAGTTTTCACTGTGTATGTTCCTTCGGGTACATGCAGGCGGAAAATCCCTTTTCCATTCGAAATGGTATTCCATTGCTTTCCATCCTTATCCTCCAGTGTCACGACCGCACCATACAAGCGTTCTTCACTGTCCACTTCGGACACCGTACCACTGACATCATAACTTTCAATCTTCCGTGCATGAACCACCAGTTTGCGGGGAGGTACAAAAGCAATTTTCACCTGATAACCGGAGAGGATGCGATGCAAAAGTTCTTCTACCGTCATTCTCCCTCCCGGCTCTATCCGGCACACCTCACCTAACTCCATCTGTGCAGAATTATATGAAAGCACGATTCCCGTACTTTTTTCAATCCATTCAAACCACTGCAATACGGTAGCGGAAGAAGAGTTCACTTGTATCCACTCTTCCGCTACCGTATTCGCTGATTTGACTTCCTGCCCCCATGCTTCCGGTCGTGCAACCATGCACATCCACAGCAAGAGAAGCAGCCATTTACTTTTCATATAACCTGTAATGTTTTCCTTTCACCAATGTCTCGCATTTACATCCACAAAGAAAAGCCAGTTCTCCGGCTATGTCCGGCTCATTGCTGTTTATCCGGGTCGTAATCAGATTTTTCTCCAACCCTTCGGCCAAATCAATCTGTATACCTGTCTTTTCCCGAATCACCTTCACCACTTCCGTAATGGGTGCCTGCTCAAAAATCAGTACCGAATCATCCACACCGAATACATCCTGAGGACGAAGAATCGTATCTGCTTTCAAGATACCCCCTTTCAGTTCCGCCTTTTCATTGGCTTGAATCACCACTTCATGTTCAGCAGATTCCACGCGCACCTTTCCGGTTTTAACAAACACTCCGGCTTTTTCTTTCTGTGCCACATCTACCAAAAACGAAGTTCCAAGTACTTCTATATCCAGAAAGTCAGTTTTCACCCTAAAAGGAATTCCATGCATCTTTTTCACCTGAAAGAAAGCCTTTCCTTTCAATGTGGTCATTCTTCCTTTTTCTTTATCCGAAAAATAATAAGACAATGTAGCCTCTGGATATAAAATCACCTCTGAGCTGTCGGGCAAAACTATCTGCTTTACTGTTCTATCCGCATTGGCATAATACAAGCCCTCTTCTGCCGGTGCACGGAACAGATAAAAGGCACCGATGCCCAGCAGCACCAATAACGAAGCTGCCACGGAAAGGAAAAAGGTCATCTTCCGTTCGAATGTCATTGCCCGTGTCCGGTTTTCCAGACGCGGCTCAATTTTTGCCCAGGCTTTATCCGCATCAAAATGAATTTCTTCCGCAGTCCTTACCGGAGCCTGCATCAGCTTGTGCATCTGTTCAAACTCCTGTCGATGAGCCGCAATCCATGTGTCCAGTTCCTTTTGCTGAACAAGACTTAGCGGTTCACCCGCAAAATAACGGGCCAGCAGTTGGTCTATATCTTCCTTGTTATTCATGGTCTTATTCACAATTTATAATAATGGACAAAATAATGGCAGCCACCGTTACTAACAGCGCACCATGCACTGCCACATACGCACGAAGCAGCTTGATAGCCTTTGTCATCTGGTTTTCTACTGTTTTCTCTGACACCTCCAACTTCTCAGCTATTTCACGATATTTCAATCCCTGAAGCTTGGCCAGTAAAAAAACGTCCTTGCATCTGGGAGGAAGAGTCTCCAATGCCGAGTCCAATATATCCTGAAGCGCCTTACCTTCTTCAGGAGTTTCATCCGGCATACAACTTGCAGAAGCCGGATGATCATCTATCGACACCGTATCTTCCTTACGCTTCCGCAGAAAGGATACGCAACTGTTTCTCACGGAGGTAGTCATATAGGCAGCAAACTCCTTCTCAGGCATGTCATCCAGTCGTTTGTTCCATACGCTGATAAACAGTTCCTGCACAATATCTTCCGCGTCGTCCTGGTCAGAAACATATCCATAGGCTATACGGCACAGCCTTGAATAATGTTCCTGAAACCGGGATTTGAATATGTCCTTTCTATCGGCTCTCATTATCATGATTCCGTCAATACGTATTATCAGAATTTCAAACTTACACCAGCTGTCAAGAAGCCTTTATTTCCTAATCCGGCTTCTACAAAACCGCCAATCCGGTCATTTCCTACCCTCAAGGCTATCGGATTTACCTGATAAGCGAACGAAGTGCTCAAATCAGCTTTCTTTGCAGCCTTCTTTCCGGCATCCGTCAAAGCTGTTTCTTTGTGACGACTCAGGTTAACACCGGCAGCAGCCGTTCCATACAATTCAAACAAGCCTCTTTTATAATATACAAATTCTGCGGCCGGAAGAATCATGAAATTCACATTACTTTCTTTCAATGAAGGGGCCTGTTCACCAGCCAATGCCAGTTTACTGTTGGAAGTAGAAAAGCCCAAATCTGTTCCTACCTTGAAACGGCCTAACGAATAGCGGTAACCAAATCCATACACCAAACTGTAGTTTTCATCCGTACGTTTGCTTCCTGTCACGGCATCTGCCAATCCCATTCCCAATATATCTACCGATCCTTGTGTCAACCCGTCACTGACAGACAAACGTATTTCGTGTTTATTTTCAGAAGGAGTAAAACCTTTACTATGTTCCTGTCCTTTTACCAGATTTGTACTTGCTAACACACACAAAGATAAAGCAATCAATTGAATTTTCATAATGTCTAGTTTTTTAGTTTTAAAAAAGTCTTACGTTTAATTTCTCTGTTGTTTCACCCGGCCGGGTGATTTTGTTTTCATAACGCACATCTTTGGTAAAACCCCTATTCGAAAAACCATTTTTTTTGAAAAAAAAAATCTCCAACCAAAATTAAGACTCTAAAAATGAGAAAGAAACAGAAACATTTTTGGCTATATTTTTTTCATTTGCAGACATACGACGGATAAAAAGTAAGAAATAATTATTACTTTTGCTACAAGAAAAAGTTTTTTAATAAGGTATTTTTCTGATTGTATTTTTAAGACTTCTGAAACAACATCATGCATAAGGAAATCATTCAACTGTTAAACGAGAAAAGATTAAAAGAAGCATTCACCCAAATTAAGGAAGCTGCAGCCACACTTAACAACTGGGAATTAAAGTCGCAGATTGAAACCCAACAAACGACTTATGAGTACATGCTTCAATATATGGCAATGGGCACACAAGACCCGCAACGCGAAGCGATTTACAATCAGTTGCTTTGCAAGGGACATGAACTGGCAGACAAGACGTATTTCCTGAAAGAATGGGATAAGGCGTATGGCTATTTTGCCGACACATTCCGCAAATTCGCCCAAACCCCTCCACACTCATTCAAGGAACTCGATTTCATGCTGGAAGCAGCTAAACGCACATTCGACATGTCGCAAGTCAACAAAGAAGAAGCGCAGAGAATACACAGTTATACGTTGCATGAGCACACCATCGATGAGCTGTTCAACAAGATATGGGTCTCTACACAATGGAGTGAGGAAGACTACCAGGAAGCACGTGAACTTCTGTTCTCACCATCCATGGCTGCCAACGACAAAGCTGTAATGATAAGTGCCGTCACCCTCAACCTGCTCCAGCTTTTTGACAGCCGGAAATTCCTGCTGTTACTCATAGCTTATCAGCAAACCAAGGAACCGACCGTGACCCAACGGGCATTGACGGGGATTGCCCTTGCTGCTTACTTCCAGGCTGACCGGATAAATCTGTATCCGGAATTGGTCTCTGCATTGAAGCTGATGGAAGATGACCCTGCTGCCTTGAAACAATTGCACGACATACAAATCATCTTCCTCCTTTCACGCGAAACAGAGAAGATAGACAAGAAAATGAAGGAAGAAATTATTCCTCAAATGATGCGCAATCCCAATCTCAGAAATCCGGAATCAAAAGTCATCGAAATAGAAGACATAGAAGATCTCAACCCGGAATGGCAGAAAGACCTGGAACAGATAAACAGCCACATCCGTGAACTGGGAGAGTTGCAACTGGAAGGAGCCGACACCTACATGACTGCCTTTTCACAACTCAAGACCTTCCCGTTCTTTCAGGAAGCAGCCCACTGGTTTTACCTGTTCAGCATGAAAGTGCCCGACTTGTACCAGATTTATAAAGACAAAGCATTCGATGAGAAATCGTTGTTAGGTATGGTTGTCAACTCTCAAATGTTCTGCGACTCGGACAAATACTCTTTCTGCCTGGCCATGCAGTCACTTCCTGCCGACCAGCAGACCTTCATGCGCTCCAAATTAAATGGAGAAGACTCAATATTCAATGATCTTAAGATCAGCGAAAATCCGACAGAACAGAAAATCAACTACATACAACGGCAATACATCCACAATCTATATCGCTTCTATAAACTGTGGAAATTCAAACAGGAAATGCAAGACATTTTCCGTGAGAAACTGGATTTCTGGAACAATCCTCTGCTCCGTCCTTTGATACTGAAAGGAACGTATCACGGCCAGATTACAGACTACCTTTTCTCAAAGGGATACATGCAAGAAGCCGCCGAACTTTATGAAAGTCTGGCCCAACAGAATCCGGCCAACGCAGAAACCTGGCAGAAATTAGGATTTGCCTACCAGAAAAGCAAACTTTATGACAAGGCGGTTAAAGCTTACCTGCAGGCAGATACGATAAAACCCAATCATTTATGGACGCTCAAGCATCTGGCTCAATGCCACAAGCTGTCGGGTGATTATTCTCAGGCAGCCTTCTGCTTCCAGAAAGTGCTTGAGTTTGACCCTGACAACCTGCACATCCTGATGCAAACCGGTCAATGCCTTGCGGCACTGAAGAACTATCCGGAGGCCATTAAAGTATTCTATAAGGTAGAATTCCTGGAAACACATCCGGAAAAGGCACGACGCGCCATCGGCTGGTGCTATTTCATGTCCGGTAAATACGAAGAAGCTGTCCGGATGTACGATAAGTTGCTTGCTCTGGAAAATCCACAAGCCAACGACTGGCTGAACTCAGGTCACGTGTATCTGGCTATGGGGAACATACCTCAGGCGTTAACCCACTACCGGAAAGCAGAAACGGCCTGCAAATCGGACGAGGAATTCATCTCACAGTTCTTGGCTGACAAGGATGCACTGACGGCACAAGGCCTGTCGGAAAGTCAGGTTTACCTAATGGCTGACATCCTGCGGCAGAAATAACGGAAACACAAGATTCACCAATAGAAACAACTCCGATAAGGCCCATCACCTTACCGGAGTTGTTTCTATTTTTTTGATATAAGCCAATGCGGCTCCTATAGCTGTCTGATATTCCGCATTTGCCGGAATGATAAAACGCACATCGTACATCTGCGCAATGGTATCGAAAACCGGACGGCACTGGGGCAACTGAGTCAGATTCCCAATCAACACAAAATCACGGATTCCCATTTCCAGCGCTGAAAGTACGGCTGCCTGTCCGATGGACTGCAGTACCATGTGCATCAAGCCCAACGCCAAATCTTCGGGAGACACATTGTTATCCAACTTACCCAATAAGGAAGCCGTGGCATCAAGTGGCAATCCGGGCAAAGAAGTCTGGCAAATATCTTGAATCTGCAAGTCCACGTTCTGCAAATTACCCTTTCCAGCCAATTCTGACACCCACAGAATGTCCTGCGTATGCAATAACAGACGCGACAATCCCATCAGTGTACCTCCCCCGATACCGATTCCGCCCACATGGCGAATCTTTTCATGTTCCACCTTCACAAAGGATGTACCCGTTCCCATACTCACCACCATGAGCCGGTCCAGCCCCGTGGCATACTGGGCACTCAGACCGTTGGCGATAAACTCATCCGTACGAGCCGTAGGCAGACCGTACAAGGGCTGCTGAATGTATGAACTTCCTACTCCGGTCAGCATTACCTGCTCCACCTCCGAAAGCTGGATAGAATGGTCGTATATATATTTTCCGAATGCACCAAACAGCGAAGTGACAGGGTCCTTGGCTGTGACAAACATCGGATTTCTGATTTCACCGTCTTTCACCCCGACAATCTTGGTGGTGCTTCCTCCTACATCAATTCCTATAATCATAATTCTTAAATCAGGTTGTTTTTTACAATAACAGGCACAAGTCTACAAACTTTTTTCGGGATAACAGGCACTTCAACTGCTTTTTTTATAAAAATTAGAAGGCTCACAATATATTCTTCCCAAACGCAAAAAACAACACTTTTTAATTTTACACAAGGCTTCCAACCAACGTAAAAGTATGCTGAAAAAAACAAGTGCGTTTGATGCAAAACGTACTTGCGTTTTATCTTAAATGCACTTGCGTTTGAAGTGTACTGAAAATAGTTGTCAGTTTGAAGATTAATTCCTGACAAAGTTGACAGGTTAAACA